>Ga0307373_10005970_pt1 | contig 19586 bp, 18 predicted proteins | sample OX2MG_FD_202534 | JGI IMG/M metagenome (GOLD analysis project Ga0307373, IMG submission 202534) | Soil microbial communities from Risofladan, Vaasa, Finland - OX-2 | ecosystem: Environmental > Terrestrial > Soil > Coastal area > Acid sulfate soil | place: Finland: Risofladan, Vaasa | collected...
GACTGCAGGCCGCGCAGCCCGACCCCATGCACGACGAGGCGGTCGTCCTCGTCGTCGACCTCCACACCGAGCGCGCGCACCGCCGCGAGAGTGGACGTGGTGTCGCCGGAGCGCCCAAAGCCGTGCACGACCGTCTCGCCCTCTGAGATCGCACCCAGGAGGAGCGCGCGATGTGAGATCGACTTGTCGCCCGGCACGGCGAAGTGGCCCTCGAGCATGGCGGCCGGCTCAACCCTCATCGATGACCGCCGAGATGACGACGCTGTAGCCCTGCGATTCGAGCATCGTCGCCGCACGCTGCGCCTCACCCTCGCCCTCGACCAGCAGCGTCAGCGTGCCGCCGCGCTCGGGTGAGACATGGTGCAGCTCGAAGTCCTCGATGTTGATCCGCTCCGCGCCGAGCGCTTGGGTGATGCCGGCGAGCACCCCGGGGCGGTCGGGTACGTGCACGCGCACCCGCTGCAGCGCGCCCGGGTCCGGGTACTCGCGCTCGAGCATGCGGCGACGGTTGGCGGAGGCCTCGCCGATCCAGCGGGCGAGAAAGCCGGCGTCGCCCTGTGCGAGGGCCGTCTCGACCTGCTCGATGCGCCGCCGGTGTTCGGCGAGTGCGCCGCGAATCGCTTCGGCGTTGTCGAGGAAGATGTCGACCCAGATGCGTGGATTCGCACCCGCGACGCGCGTCATGTCGCGCAGCGACCCGCCGGCGTGCGCGAGCGGCTCGTGACCCTCGACGCGCGACTCGCCGGTTTGGTTCGCGACGATGTTCGCCAGAACGTGCGGCACGTGGCTCGTCATCGCGACGAGCCGGTCGTGCGCGTCGGCGGGAATCGCGACCGGTGTGGCGCCAAGATCGGAAACGAAGCCGTGCACAGTGCGGTGCCGTGCGGGGTCGGTGTGTGCGTCGGGAGTCAGGAACCAGGTCGCCCCCTCGAACAGGCCCACGCTCGCGTTTTCGGCGCCGCGCGTCTCCGAGCCGCTGATCGGATGCCCGCCGACGAATCGCGGCGAGCCCTCGGCCGCCCTGAGCACCGACGTCTTCGTCGAGCCGACATCGGTGACAGTCGCATCGCCGCTCGCCGCGAGCACTGCCGCGACGGCCGCAGGCAGCGCCGCGATCGGCGCCGCGACGACGACGAGCTCGGCGCCGTGCACGGCGTCCTCGAGGCTCGAGGCGGCCTCGACCGCCCCGCGCCCGACCGCGACCAGGAGCGCGGCCGGGTCGGGATCCCAGCCGACGACGACGTCTCCACGCCGTCGCGCTGCGAGCGCGACGGAAGCGCCGATCAGGCCCGTTCCGACGATTGCGACGCGCATCAGCGCTGCGCGCGCATCAGCTCGGCCAGGCGAAATGCGAGGTCGAGCGACTGGCGGGCGTTGAGGCGCGGGTCGAGCAGGGAGTGGTAGCGCGAGGCGAGATGCTCCTCGAGCACGTCGTCGGCGCCGCCGAGGCACTCGGTCACGTCCTCGCCCGTGAACTCGAGGTGTACACCGCCGGGCCACACGCCCACCTCGGCGCACGCGGCAAAGAAGCCTTCGAGCTCGGACATGATCGCGTCGAAGCGGCGCGTCTTCACGCCGTCGGCGGTGCGAATCCCGTTTCCGTGCATCGGGTCGGACGCCCAGAGAATCGGGTGCCCCTCCTCCTGCACTGCGCGCAGGAGCGGCGGCAGCAGCTCGCGCACGTGCTCGGCGCCCATGCGGGCGTAGTACGTGAGCCGGCCGGGGATGCGCAGCGGATTGAGCCGCTCTGCAAGCTCGACCACGTCGGCGGGCGTCGCGGCGGGCCCGAGCTTGACGCCGATCGGGTTGTGCACCCCGGCGAAGTACTCGACGTGCGCCCCTTCGAGCTGCCGCGTCCGCTCACCGATCCACAGCAGGTGAGCCGAGCAGTCGTACCAGTCGCCTGTGATCGAGTCCTTGCGCGTCAGCCCTTCCTCGTAGTCGAGCAGCAGCCCCTCGTGGCTCGTGAAGACGTCGACCTCGTGCAGCCGCCGCTCGCTCGCCAGGTCGATGCCGCAGGCGGCCATGAACGCGAGCGCGCGCTCGATCTCGCCGGCGAGCTGGTCGTAGCGCTGTCCCTCCGGCGACGACGCGACGAAGTCCTTGTTCCACAGGTGCACCTGGGTGAGGTCGGCGTAGCCACCCTTCGTGAACGCCCGCAGCAGGTTCAGCGTCGAGGCCGCCTGGTTGTACGCCTCGACCATGCGTCGAGGGTCGGGGATCCGGGCCTCGGCGGTGAGGGCGTCGTCGTGGACCATATGGCCGCGGAAGCTCGGGATCTCCTCGTCACCGACGCTCTCGAACGGCTCCGAGCGCGGCTTTGCAAACTGACCGGCGATCCGCCCCACCTTCACGACGGGCAGCATCGCGCCGTAGGTGAGGACAGCGGACATCTGCAGCATGATCTTGAGCTTCTCGCGGATCCGCATCGTCGAGATCTCGTTGAACGACTCGACGCAATCGCCCGCCTGGAGCAGGAATGCACGCCCGTCGATCACCTTTGCGAGGTTGTCGCGCAGGGCGCGCGCCTCACCGGCAAAGACGAGCGGCGGGCTCGCCTTCAGGCGTTCGACGGCAGCGTCGGCCGCCGCAGGTTCGGGCCATTCCGGCTGCTGAAGCGCGGTGCGCTCGCGCCAGGACTCGGGCGACCAGGTGGGTGAGGTGGCGGTCATCGTTTCCCAGTGTAGTTGCGGCTTTTGCTCTATCCTTTCGGCATGTCTTTCGCCTCCCGCATCGGTTGGTCATGGCGCCGCGGGCGAGGCGGAGGCCCGCGCTAACAGCCGCCTCGTCCGCTGACTCGACTCCAGCGCGACCACGACCTAGATGAGGTGACCCAATTGCGCGTCTTTTCCGGCATCCAACCCACGGGTGCCAAGCACATCGGCAACTACATCGGCGCCATGCGCCAGTACGTCAGGACGCAGGACGAGGGCGAAGCCTTCTTCTGCATCGTCGACCTGCATTCGATCACCGCCGAGTACGACCCGCAGGACCTCCACGACCGTACGCTCGACCTGGCGGCACTCCTCTATGCGGTCGGCCTCGACCCAGACCGTTGCACGCTCTTCCTGCAGAGCCATGTGGCGGCGCATGCCGAGGCCGCCTGGCTGCTCTCGGCCGTCACCGGGTTCGGGCAACTCGGCCGCATGACCCAGTTCAAGGAAAAGGGCGAAGGCAAGGAGTCGGTTTCCGCCGGCCTCTTCACCTATCCGGTGCTGATGGCGGGCGACATCCTCCTCTACCAAACCGACATCGTCCCGATCGGCGACGACCAGCGCCAACACCTGGAGCTCGCACGGGATGTCGCGCAGCGCTTCAACACCCGCTACGGCGAGACGTTCAAGGTCCCGCGCGCCGTGTTCCCAGAGGTCGGCGCGCGGATCATGGACCTGCAGGAGCCGCAGAACAAGATGTCGACGACGGGCGGCACCGCACAGGGAACCGTGCTCGTGCTCGACGAGGCCGATGCGATCCGCAAGAAGTTCAAGACGGCGGTCACCGACTCGGGTCGCGAGATCCGCTACGACCCGGCCGGGAAGCCTGGCGTTTCGAACCTGATCGAGATCATGGCGGTCGCGACGGAAGTCCCGGTCTCGGACGTCGAGCGCGCGTACGACGGCAAGGGCTACGGCGACCTGAAGGGTGATGTCGGCGAAGCCGTCGTCGAGCTCTTCGCGCCGATCCAGGCGCGGTACCGGGAGCTGCGCGCCGACGAACCGGAGCTGCGACGCCTGCTGCGCGGCGGAGCCGAGAAGGCGCGCGAGACGTCAGCGCCCACGCTCACCCGGATGTACGAGCGCATGGGTTTCGTCGGGCCGTAGCTCACGCCACTCGCCCGGCGAGAGGTCGGAGACGGTCAGGTTCGCGTAGCGGGAACGGTGCAGCGCCTTCACACGGTGGCCGACCGCTTCGAGCATCCGCTTGACCTGGTGATTTCGCCCCTCGTGGATCGTCAGCTCGATGCGCGCCCCTGAGATCCGGCGCACCCGCGCAGGGCTCGTGGGGCCGTCGTCGAGGTCGACACCCGCCCGTAGCCGCTCGAGGTCGGCGTCGGTCGGCTGTGTCCATGTCTCGACCTCGTAGACCTTGTCGATCTCGTACTTCGGATGCGCGAGGCGATGCGCGAGGTCGCCGTCGTTCGTCAGGAGCAGCGCGCCCGTGGTGTCGGCGTCGAGCCGTCCAACCGGAACGACACGCGACGGGTGATCGACCAGGTCGACGACGGTGGTCCGCCCCTGCGGGTCGCTCGCTGTCGTCACGGCCCCGGCCGGCTTGTGCAGGAGCACGTAGGCGAGCTTCTGCTTGGCGAGCGGCTTGCCGTCGAGGCTCACCTCGTCGGTCGCTTGCACGAACGTGTTCAGCTGCCCCACCTCGCCGTTCACCGCGACGCGCCCGGCCTTGATCAGCTCGTCGGCCTTCCGCCGCGAAGCGACACCGGCCCGCGCGATGAAGGCGTTGAGACGCATCGCCCCATTGAAGCTGGTTTCGACGAGCTCTCCCTCGCACGAGGGAGTTGCCCCGAGTCAACGCAACCGATACGGGGCACATGGCGTCCGATGTCGATCGCGCGCCCGAGGAGGGGGCTTCGCGGCGGGCGCAGCGGTGGTTGCGGTCGTTCATCCCGTGGGGGAAAGGTGCAGCGGCCGAGCTCACGGTCGGGCAGGAGCTCGAAGCCCTGCGTCACGAAGGCTACGTCGTCATGCACGACTTCATGCTCGGCAACGAGAGGAACGTCGACCACGTGGTGGCCGGCCCGAACGGCGTCTTCATGATCGAGACCACGTTCAGCGATCACGACGAGGTTCACCTCGCCAAGGCGAAGCGCCAGGCCCGCAAGCTCCATGACGAGATCGGCTGCTGGGTGACACCGGTGATCTGCTCCAGCGAGCGCACCTTCGTGCGCGAGGGCGTTCTGGTGGCCGAGCGCGGCCGGCTCGCAGATGCGATCCGCGCACAGCCGCGCCGCCGGCCGGTCGAATCGGACCGGCTCGCCCGCTTCGCCGACTTCCTGGACTGACCGCTCCTCTGGTTCTAGTAGAGCGCCGAGGCGAGGCGGCGGCGGTACTGCACCGTCAACGGGTGCTCGTGGCCGAGCTCGCCGAACAGCGCCACCATCAGCTCGCGCACGGCGTCCTTCTGCGCGGGGTCGCCGTCGATCCGCGCGAGCAGCGTCTGGAACGCACGCTCATAGTCGTTTGCGGCGAGCGCTGCGGCAACCTCTTCGTCGTCGATCGTCTCGGCGACGGGCGGCTTGGTCAGCTCGTCGAGGAACGCGTCGACGGCGGTGCGTCCCTGCGCTCCGACGAACTCGGCGACGACATGGCCGTGGCGGAACGCCTTCACCGCCGGAATGCCGCTGATGCCGTACTCGCCGGCGAGCGCGGGGTTCGAGTCGACGTCGACCTTGGCGAGCTTCACGCCCCTCGCCGTCGTCGCCTCCTCGAGCACGGGCCCGAGCGCCTTGCACGGCCCGCACCACTCGGCCCAGAAGTCGACAACAACGGGCTCGCCGGCCGAGGCTGCGATCACGTCCTGCTCGAAGGTCTTCTCGGTCGCGTCCACGACGTCCAAGGTAGCGCCTGCGGCGTTGGTTGAGCCTGGTTGCCGCCGCAGGCGGAACCAGGCTCAGGTCTTAAACGTTGGTCGAAGCGCTTCAGATCCGTACTTGTTCCGGCTTCGCCGGCAACCAGGTACGGATCGCCCAGGTCGTGCTGCGGTCAGGCGGGGCGCTTCTCGGCGACCGCCTCGAGGCGGTCGCGGATCTCTCTCACGTCGGCGCCCAGATCGTCGACGCGCGGCAGCGCAGCGAGCGACTCGAGCCCGAAGACGCGCTCGAAGAGCGGGGTCGTGCGGTAGCGGATCGCGCCGAATTCGTTCTCGCGGCCACTCTCCGAGATCAGGCCGCGCTCGACGAGGCCGGCGACGACGCCGTCGACGTTGACGCCGCGGATGCGCGCGATCTCGGGCCGGGTCAGCGGGCCGAGGTAGGCGATGATCGCCACCGTCTCGAGCGCGGCCTGCGACAGACCCCTCTCGATCGGCTTGTCGAACAGGCGCGCGCAGGCCTCGGAGGCGGCTGCCGACGCGCGGAAGGCCCAGCCGCCCGCGACGTGCTCCAGCACGATCCCGCTCGTCTCTTCGGAGTAGCGCTCGCTCAGGATCTCGAGCGCCTCGCCCACATGTTGCACCGCCACCTCGGCCGCCAGCGCGATCTCCTCCACGGGCAGCGGCTGCGACGCCACCACGAGCAGCGCCTCGACGGTCTTCGCCAGCTCGGCGGCGGGGGTGACCTCGGTGGTGATCAGGCGGAGTGGGCTGTCCACAAGAGACTCCTTTCAGCGTCGGCACGGGAAATCCTTATCGGCGCAAACGGCGAGGCCTGCGTGATCGCGATCTCGTTCTGCTTGCGCAGCTCGAGCAGCGCGAGAAAGGCGACGGCGACCTCGACCCGCGAGAGCCCGGCCACCTCCTGGTCGAAGTCGAACCGGCTGCGGCGGCGCAGCAGCGAGCGCCAACGGTCGAGGAACTGCGAGACGGGTGGGAAGCGCAGCGCCATGTGCGCAACTGACGGCGCCGGCGGCTCGATCGAGAGCACCCGCAGCGCGGCAGCCAGCTTGTCGGCGCTCTGCGGCGCGAGCTTGCGCTCGGGCTTCGGCGCGAACGGCGCCGGGCCAAGCCGGAAGTACAGGTCGCGGCGCGTGTCGAGCCGTTCGCGCAGGAACCGCGCCGCCTCCTTCGCGCGGCGGTACTCGGCGAGCCGCCGCGCGAGCTCCTCGGCAGCCTCCTCGGGCTCGAGCTCGGCAAGCTCGGCCTCCTCCTCGGGGAACATCGCGCGTGCCTTCAGCTCGAGCAGCGCGGAAATGAGGACGAGGAACTCGCCGCAGGCGTCGAGGTCGAGCTCGCCCTTGTCGGCGAGATGCTCGACGAACGCGATCACGATCTCGGCCAGGTCGACCTCGCACAACGGCAGCTCCTCACGGAGCACCAGGGAGAGCAGCAGGTCGAACGGCCCCTCGAACGCGTCGAGGTCCAGCTCGAGCTCGCGGACGGCTAGCACCGGATTAGGCTAGCCGCCTTACCGGACGCGGCCCTTGGGGATCGCCATCGCGGGGCGGTGCCCGTCGCCGGGCGGCCTGCGCCGGCGGCGCGGGAGTCCGAACTGGTGGCGAAGGAAGTACGCGAGGCCGCCGGCGAAGACGAAGATCGAGACCCAGGCGTTCAAGCGCAGCCCCGCGATGTGGTGCGCCGGATCGATCCGCAGCAGCTCCTCGAAGAAGCGCCCGAAGCAGTACCAGACGACATACAGGGCGAAGAGCCCGGGCGCGACGATCGTGAAACGCCGCGCCACGTACAGCAGCACCCCAACCCCGATGAAGTCCCAGATCAGTTCGTAGAGAAACGTCGGATGAAAGGTCGCCCGGTCGAGGTACTGGAGCGGACGGTGGTCGGGCGAGATCTCGAGCCCCCACGGGAGGTTGGTGGGCCCACCGAAGAGCTCCTGGTTCCACCAGTTGCCGATGCGGCCGATGCCCTGCGCGAGCAGGAGGCTCGGCGCAACGACGTCCAGGAACTTCGAGACGTCCGCGCCCGAGCGGCGGATGACGATCGAACCGGCGAGCCCACCGAGCGCGATCGCCCCCCAGATGCCGAGGCCGCCCTTCCACACCTCGAAGATCCCCTGCCACTTCGGGGTCGGCACCTCGTTCCACGAGGTGATGTCGTGGTAGGCCCGCGCGCCGACGACGCCGAAGGCAACCCCCCAGACGGCAACGCGCGTGATCAGCTCGAACTCGCCCCCCTCGGCCTTCCAGCGGCGGCCGGTCAGCCAGATCGCCGCCAGGATCGCGGCGAGCAGCGTCAGGCCGTACATGTGGAGTTGCAGCGGTCCGAGATGGACGACGCCGGTGTGGGGCGACGGGATGAAGCCGAGCATCGGCCCCGACGCTATCGCACCTGGAAGCTCTCACAGCATGAGGTTCGTCGATCCGGGTGCGATCGGCGAGCGCGGCCGGGCGACACAACCGCTCATGCTGTGAGAGCTTCCTCGTTCGCGCTAGCGAAGGATGGCCGCTGCGAGCTCGGGCGAGCAGCCACGATCGAGCATGTCGATCGCACGATGCACGTCGACGTCGGAGCGCAGCGCAAGCTCGGCGGCGAGGTCGGCAGGGAAGCCGGCCCGCTCGAGTCCCTCGGCGCGCCAACGCTCGACGAGCTCCTGCTCGGTGGGTGTGGCGTGGATTTCCGCAGTTGGCATTTCGTTTGTTCCTCCGCCTCTATGTTCGGTGCGCAGACCGCGGCGGGTCTCCCCAACCCGGGGGATATCGAGAATGAATCTGGTGTTAGCCGGAGGGTCGCACATGCGCGACAAGTGCCGCAGCGAGAGCGATCCCCGCCACGGTGACGGCAGGCATCTGCCAGTCCCAGTCGATCCCCGCATGCAGGACAAAGACGAGGAGACCGCCGAGTGGTGCTGCGGCGCGGGCACGGAGGCCGGCGACGAGCGGGAGGGCGAGGAACAGGGCGACGAGCCCGAGGCCGACGATCCCGAGCTCGGCTGCCGTCTGGAGGTAGAGGCTGTGGGCGTCGCGCACAGCCGGCCCGCCGTTGCGCGCGGCGGCGTACACCGACGCGAACGTTCCGGCGCCGGTACCGGCCAGCGGCTGGGCCGAGAAGGTGTCCCGGGCGACGTGCCAGTAGACGGCACGGTCGCCGACGCCGATGCCGCCGGGCGTGGCGACGAGCAGCGCGGCGACGAGGGCCGCAGACCCGATCACGACAGCCGCCGCAAGCTTGGGGCGCTGTGTGCGCACCGCGGCGACGGCGGCGAGCCCAACGCCCGTTGCCGCCCACGACCCGCGACTGTTCGTCAGCGCCAGCGCCGGTGCGAGCACGACGAGCGGGACGGCGAGGAGCACACGCGTCCGTCCGGCCGCTTCGAGCGTGAGCGCGGCGGACAGCACGACCCCGATCGCGGCGATCGCACCAAGCGCGTTTGCATATCCGAGCGGCCCGGTCAGCAGCGTGCCCTCGAACGGATCGTGCGCAGAACCGGCGACGAACCGGTCGCCCAGCGACCACGCGGCGACGGCGGTCGTTCCGGCGAGCACCCCGAGCGTGAGGCCCTCCCGCACGAGCACGAAGCTCGCAGCCGCTGCCAGGTAGAGGACCGTGCGCTGCGTGTCGAGCAGCGACGCCGCGGGATCGACCGACCAGGCAGCCGACGCGAGCGACCACACACAAAGGGCGGTGAGGGCGGCGAGAAACAGGCCGGCCGTGCGGGTCAGGCGAACCGACGGCGACCAGAGCGCAAGCAGTGCGGCGGTCGCACCCAGCGCGGCGGCGCCGAAGCGCCAGGCCGAGGGGAAGAAGCCTCCCTCGGCGACGGCGAGCAGGAAGATCGCAAGCGCCGCGAGTGCGGCGCCGCGCGCGGCCGGGGGCAGCGCGAGCGCCACCCCCGGCCGGCGAGCATGCACCATCGTCCTATTGCCCGTTCGGCGCCTGGATCGTCACCTGCACGAGGCGACGTGTCGAGGCTCCGGCGAGCGGATCCTGCCCGTTCACCCGTGCGCGAACGAACAGCACGAGGTAGCCGGTGCGCGGGAAGAACTGCCCCGCCGTGAGGTTCACCGTCGCGAAGCCGGTCGCATCCGTCTGCACCTCGGGCATGTTCAGAATCCGGCTGTACGGAACACCGAGCACGTAGACGAGTGCGCCCTGCACCGACTTGCCGGACGAGTCGGCGATATGGATACGCATCTGCGTCGGCTGCAGCCGCGAGCGAATCGGCGACTGCGAGTAGGTCACCGTGTCGATCACGAGCCTGTTCGGCGGCACGACCGAAGAAGCGGCGATCACGTTGCTCTCCGCCGCGACGACCGCGGTCGGAGCCGTGGTCACCTTGGTCGTGCCGGTCGAGTCCGTGGCCGAGACGTACGCGACGACCTTGTGACCCTGATCTCCGGTGACGAGCATGTACTGGTTCGCCGTCGCGCCGGCGATCACGACGCAGTTGTTACCTGCGCTGTCGCACCGGCCCCAGCCATAGGTGTAGGTGGGAGTCCCGACGCTCGTCCAGGTGCCGTTCGACACCACCAGCGCCAAACCGACCTGCGCGGTGCCGCTGATCGCGGGCTGCACGGTCGCCGCTGGGGCGCTGTACTGGTACTGCGCGGAGCTCGACGAGCCGGCGGCGACACCGCTCGTGACGAGCAGTGCTCCGGCGGCGGCTGCAATTGCCGCCAACGCGACACTCGCAAGCCGGCGAGCCTTGGAATTCGTATGCGTCATTTGATCGTCCTCCTTCGAGTTCATGGAAAACGACGCTAGGGGCCGCCTCTGAACTTCGGAACGCGCGCAGTCAAGACCGCGCAAGGCTTGTGTGAGGTTCTGCTCACAAAGTCGCGAGATACTTCCCTCGTGCACCGATTCGGTCTCAGCATGCGCTGGTGGCTCGCCGGCGCATTCGTCTCGATCGCCGTGCTCACCGCAACCCTGATCGCGACGGTCTCGACACGCCAGGTCGGACGCGACATCACCGCAAACGCGCGGAACATCGCGATCGGCGAAGCGGTGTCCGCCGGCTTTACGCTCGAGCGCGCGATCCCGAACAACCGCCTTCCGCAGGAGACGCAGGCCGCTGGACGCCAGGACGGACTCGCGCTCTTCGTCTTTGCCCGCGACGAGACGCTGATCGCCCAGTCGACGCTGCCCGGCATCCGCTGGCAGAACGTTCCCGGCGGCGAAACTGCGCTGGCGCGCGCGCTCGCCGGCCGCAGGTTCGCCAACTCGTTCAACGGCGAGCAGGCGACGGTCGTGGCGCTGCCCTTGCGGCGCACCCAGGTGGCGGCGGCGCTCGTCGCCTACGCACCGAGCGCGCGGGCCTACGGCGCGTCGCTCACGATCTTCCGCAACGAGGTCGTGCGCGTCTCGGTGTGGGCGGCGCTCGCTGCGGCGGTGCTCGGGCTCTTCTCGGCAACGCTTGTCTCCCGCCGCCTACGCCGCATCGCGCGGGCGGCCGCCGGGATCGAGCAGGGCGGGTTCGACATCGAGCTGCGCCCAGGCTTCCAGGACGAGATCGGTTCGCTCGCCTCGACAGTCGACCGTATGCGCGAACGGCTCGGCGGTGCGTTCCAGCAGCTCGAGGCCGAGCGCGACCGGCTCGGGTTGCTGCTCGACCGGCTCCACGAGGGCGTGATGGCGGTCGATCGCACGCTGACCGTGCAGTTCGCGAACGCGGGCGTGCGCCGGCTGTTTCCCGAGGGGCTCGAGCCCGGCGCACCGCTCCCCGAGACGTTCGCCGAGTTGCCGCTGCGCGCCTTCGCCACCGGGCTCTTTGCACTGGGCGCGCCCGTCTCCGAGGCGCGGAGCGACACCGGGGCGGGAGCGACGATCTCCCTGGTCGGCATCCCGGCCGCCGGGACAGGGCTCGCGGTGCTCGTGCTCGCCGACATCACCGAGCACGAGCGGCGGCAGCGCGCCGAGCGTGAGTTCGTCACCAACGCCTCACACGAGTTGCGCACGCCTGTGAGCGCGATCGCGGGCGCTGTGGAAGCGCTCGAGCTGGGTGCGAGCGACGATCCCGAGGCGCGCGCCGGCTTCATCCGGCTGATCGGCCGCCAGGCAACGCGCCTGACCCGGCTGACCAATTCCCTGCTGATCCTGGCGCGGGCGCAGACCCGCGAGGAGGGCATGCAACTCGTACCGGTCGAGCTCGAGCCGTTGATCGAGGAGATCGCCGCCTCGAGCGAGCTGCTCGATCGGGTGCGCGTCGAGTGCGAGCCGGGCCTCTCGGTGACGGCGCAACCCGACGTGCTCGAGCAGGTGGTCGCAAACCTCGTCAGCAACGCGCTGAAGCACGCACCGACAGGCGAAGTCGTCGTGCGCGCCGCCCGCGCCGCGGGCAACGCGGGCAACGCGGTGATCGAGGTGTCGGACAGCGGCCCCGGCATCTCGGCCGAGCTGCGGGAGAGGATCTTCGACCGCTTCTATGCGGGCGGCGGCGGCTCGCGCGACGGGTTCGGCCTCGGTCTTGCGATCGCGCGCGACTCGACCACCGCGATGGGCGGCCGCCTCGAGCTGAGCTCGGCCCCGGGGCTCGGCACGACGGCGCGAGTGATACTGCCGCTGTCATGAGCCCGCGGATCCTGCTCGCCGACGACGAGCCCGACATCCTGGAGCCTGTCGGCTACGCACTGCGCCAGCAAGGGTTCGACGTGGTCACGGTCGGAGACGGCGACGCAGTGATCGAGCAGGCGCGCACCGGCGAGTACGACCTGCTCGTGTGCGACGTGCTGATGCCGGGCACGCTCGGCACCGACGTCTGCCGCATCCTGCGAGCCGAAAGCGACCTGCCGATCATCCTGCTGACCGCAAAGGACGCCGAGGTCGATCGAGTGCTCGGGCTCGAGCTCGGCGCCGACGATTACATCACGAAGCCGTTCTCGGTCGCCGAGCTCGTCAGCCGGGTGCGCGCGCTCTTGCGTCGCCGCGAGCTCGACCGCGCAGGCTCGGGTCGTGCGACGCTGACGATCGGCACGCTGAACATCGACTACACGCGCCACACGGTCGAAATCGACGGCCGCGACGTGACCCTGACTCCGTCGGAGTTCAACCTGCTCACCCTGCTCGCCGAGTCGCCCGACCAGGTGTTCTCGCGCACGCAGATCATGGAGCACCTCTGGCAGACGCCCCATGTCGGCGACGGCCGCGCGTGCGACGTGCACATCTCCAACCTGCGGCGCAAGCTCGAACGCGACCCCGGGCACCCCGAACGGATCGTCACCGTGCGCGAGTTCGGCTACAAGCTCGTCGCTTTGTAAGCGAATCCTTACAAACCGCTAACAGACGGCGAGGCTGGCTCGCCCCCCTCTCACGCCGCACCCGTAGCGTCGGTTCCTGTGGCGCTCTCCCCGGAAACCGTCCGCGTCCTCGCCCGTTGCAACGGGTTTCAGGTGCAGGCGGGCGGCGAGATCGTCGGCTCGGTCGAGACGCCGGTCTTCTCGGGCACGGCGCTCCTACCCGACTACCTGATCGTGCGAACACGAGAGTCGATCCCCGGAGGGTTTCGACTCGTGCCGCCCGACCTCGTCGAGAACGTCGACGCGGCCGGCCGCGTCGTCACGCTCGATCTGACCGTGCAGGCGCTCGCCGATCTCGACGAGCCGGGCCCGCGCCTCTTCGACCGGCGCCGATCTTCGGCCTCTAAACCCTGCTAGCTTGGCGATAGAACGATGGACGAGCTCGAGGCAGTCGGTGATCCGGGGCTCCGCGAGGCGCTCCTCTTCGCGCGCGGCCGGCCAAGGCCCGTGACCGCGGACGACCTGGCGGAAGCCCAGGGAGTGCACCGCAACGTCGCACGCTCACGTCTCGAGCGCCTCGTCGAGGCAGGTCTGCTCGCGTCCGGATACGAGCGTCGCACCGGCCGCACAGGACCAGGCGCGGGCCGCCCCGCGAAGACGTACGCGGTCGAGCCTCAGCTCACGCCAATCGAGTTCCCGGCGCGCGGATACGAGTCGCTGCTCGGATTGCTGGTCGACGGGCTTCCGGCGAGCGGACGGAAGAAGAGGTTGCACGGGATCGGTGTCACCTTTGGCGAGGAGCTCGCGCGAGCGGCGAAACTTCGCCCCAGCTCGTCGTTGCGCGCTGCCTGCGGCGGTGTCTGCAAGGCAGTCGGCCGCCTTGGCTACCAGGCATCGCTCGACGACGTGACCGCCGACCGCGCCGTGATCACCACACCGACGTGCCCGCTACGGCCGCTCGTGCGCGCCCACCCCGAGGCGGTGGAGATCGATCGCGGCATGTGGTCTGGACTCGTCGCGCAGGCCTCGGGCGCCGCTGCCGTGCGCATCGAATGCGAGACACACGGCTGCACCGACGACCACGCGTCGTGCCGGGTCTTGATCACGTTGGTCTAAATCTCTTTTTGTGGTAGAAAGAAGGAGATGCTCGAGCGTCTCTGCCGCGGCTTGCCCGGCCACCCGGCCCATCCTCCCCTCACCGACGCGACGATCGGCATGTTCGTGCTGGCGAGCGGGCTCGCAACGCTCGGCAAGCTCGACGTGGCCCCCGGCAAGCTCGGCCCCGCCACCTGGCTCGCCCTCGCCGGCGGGCTTGTGATCTCGGGCCCAACGGCGCTCACCGGCTTCGCCGACTGGATCGCGATCGAATGGGGCACGCCGCGTTGGCGCACGGCGACCATCCACCTGTCGGCGATGGTCACGTCGGTGTGGCTGTACGGAGTCGCGGCGTGGCTGCAGTGGCCGGGCTGGCGCGACGGGGGCGTGACGGCGGGCGGGCTCGTGTTCGCGCTCGCCGGCCTCGTCACGCTCACGGCCGGCGGCTGGTTCGGCGGCGCGATGGTCTTCGTCCACGGTATGCGCGTAAAGGAGGAGTAGATGAACTGGGCTGCACTCATTGCCTGGGTGGTCACAGCGGGCGGCGGCTTTGTGCTGCTCGCGATCTGGCTGCGCAACGGCGGCATGAACCAGCAGGACGGCGGCCGGATCCGCGCAGCGCGGATCCTCAGCCACTTCGCACTCGCTGCGGTCGGGCTCGTGCTCTGGATCGTCTACGTCGCGTCGGGGTCGACCACAGTTGCGTGGCTCGCGTTCGCCCTGCTCGCCGTCGTGGCGTTGATCGGATTCTCGATGCTCTTCATCTGGCTCGCGCAACGCAAGAGCCGTGAGGTCGCCGCCGCCGAGCAGCGGTTCCCGGTCGCAATCGTCGGCCTTCACGGCGTGCTCGCCGCGACGACGCTCGTACTCGTGTTCCTCGCCGCGGCCGGGATCGGCTCGTGACACTCGTCGGCTGAAGACATGAACCTGGTTGTCGTTCCCGCTTCGCCGGTCGGAGCCGTCGGCCGCTCCTCGACCCACCCGAACGGTGCCTGGCACCGGCCGTGGCCGCGCTGAGCAGGGGAATTGTGCGTTTCGTTCGCGATTCGCAGAATGACGTCGCACCGCGTTCGGCGTCCCTTCGAGACAGGCACAGGCCGCAACGCTCTCCGAACCGCGTCAGTCGAACCAGGGCGTAGGCCGCAACGCTCTCCGAAGCGCGTCAGTCGAACCAGTGGGCCACCCGCCGCGCTTCCAGAACCAGCAGGTTCAGGCGACGGCGGACTCGCCGAGCAACATCTTCACCTCAGCGTAGAAGTCCGGCGCCGGCTTCACCTTGTACTGCGGTCCGAAGGCGTAGACCTTCTTGCCCTGCGAGGTGATCAGGTCGGCGTACACCGGCGACTCGCCGGGAAAGTCCTTGATCAGCGCGGCAAGCTCGCGGATCGTGCCCGCGGCCGCCTTGGTGGCGTCGATCACGAGGCGCACCTCGCGCCGGTCGGGCACCGCTTCGAAGGCGATCAGCTCGAGCGCGACGAGCTTTGTCTCGCCTTCCTTGCGGTCGACGCGACCCTTGACGATCAGAACACGGTCTGCCGTGCAGAGCTCTCGCACTTTGTCGTAGGTGGCGGCGAAGACGACCACCTCGACGGTGCCGGTGACGTCTTCGAAGCGGAGGAACACCATCGCGTCGCCGCGCTTGGTGGTCATGTGGCGCACCCCGCTGACGATGCCGCCGAGGGTGACGACCTCGCCGTCGCGGCGGCGGTCGAGTTCAGCGATCGTGGCGTCGGACTTGCGCCGCAGCTGGTCGCGGATCGACGAGAGCGGATGCTCGGAGACATACAGGCCGAGCACCTCCTTCTCAAGGCGCAGCAGTTCGCCCTTCTCGTACTCGTCGGCCGGCGTAGCAGGATGGTGCTTCGGTCTCTCATCCTCCGCCGGGCCGAGGTCGAAGATCGAGCCCTGGCCGGCGAGCCGGTCGGCCTGCTGCTTCTGCCCCCACGCGACCGCCTGCTCGAGCACCTCCAGGTTGCCCTTGCGCGAGCCGGGCAGCGCGCCGCACTTGACGAGCGCTTCGAGCACGCGCTTGTTCGACACGGTCTGGTCGACGCGCTCGGCGAAGTCCCAGATCGACTCGAACGGGCCGCCTTCGGTGCGCGCAGCGATCAGCGCCTTGGCCGCGCCCTCCCCCACGCCCTTCACGGCGTTCAGGCCGAAGCGGATCTTGCCGCCGACGACGGCGAAGTCGACCTGCGACTCGTTCACGTCGGGCGGCAGCACCTCGATGCCGAGCTCGTGGCAGGCGTTGACGTAGATCGGCACGCGGTCCTTCGTCGACATCACCGAGCTGATCAGTGCCGCCATGTACTCGCGCGGATGGTTCTGGCGCAACCAGGCGGTCTGGTAGGAGATCAGCGCATAACAGGCGGCGTGCGCCTTCGGGAACGAGTAGTCGGCGGCCTTCTCGACCTCCTCCCAGAGCTGCTTCGCAACACCCGGCGTGACGTTCTGCTCGGCGGCGCCCTCGAGGAACTTGCCCTTGAGCGAGTCCATCAGCGTCCGGATCTTCTTGCCGATCGCCTTCCGCAGGTCATCGGCGTCGGAGATCGAGAAGCCGGCGAGCTCGCGCGCGATGCGCATATAGCTCTCTTGGTAGACGCAATTGTGGACGACCAAGTTGTTCGCGACGAAGTTGTGGATGCCCTCGACTTCGATGTCGTAGACACGTTCGTCGCCCGCCGGCTCGATCGACGCGATTTCGACCCATGCGACTCGCTGCGCCCGCTCGCTCTCCGGCAACGGCAGGGTGCGCGCGATCTTCTCGAGGCTCCGGACGGAGATCCGGCTGTATGCACTCCTAAAGTGCTGGTGGCCGAACCCCGTCTGCGTCTCGATTGCGCGATGCGACGCGCGACCATCGTTACGGCGCTGTGTCCCGAGGGGTTCGGGCTCGCGGGTTGCGGTGAGCACCTCCGTCAGCACACGTGCGCGAGAGAGTGTGAGAGATCCCTCCTCGGCGTGGATTGCGACATCACCCTTCCGCCCGACCATGTGTTCCTGCACCAGGGCGCCGAAGCGCTTCGCACCGTGCACGGTGACCTGGTACGCGATCCGTCCCGACCCGTCTCCGGCTGCGTACCGCGACTGCCAGATCGATGACCGAATGCCGAGTCGAAGGAGCAGCGACTGGACGTCGTCCGCGAGCCGCTTGGAAATCGTCTTGTAGAGCGCAACGCGCCCGCTGACATGCCCGTCGCACTCCCAGAGCGTCGCAAGAAACTCCGCAATCTCGGCCTCGGGCAACTCGAAGATCTGTTCAGGAATCCACTTTTCGGCGCTCGCCGGGCCTCGCCGGAGCGTGCCCTTCGCCCGCGGGTCGCTGAGTCTCCAACGCAGGTCGAGCTCACGAAGCCACTCCTCGAGCGGCGAGGGGTCGTGATAGCGAGCCGCGATTCTCTTGCTCTTGGTCGGGACGATTCGCACAACGCCCCGTACCTGCGCATGACGTGCGAGCGAGAGCTCACCAAAACCGGCGGTGCACGACTGCTCGAAATCGATGAGCAGCCACGGGTCCGACGAATAGAACGAGGGTGACGCCCCCGACAAGGACCCGTCCGCCAGAAGATAGGCGAGCGCCCGGTGGCGCGCGCGTTCGTGCGGCGCGCTCCGCCTGGAGCCCGTGGTCGTCAATTTCTTGGGTGTTGCGAGGTAGTCGCCGGCTTTGAGTGAGTCGAGTGTCCGCCATCCCGCCTCGGTCAGGAACTCGTGGTTCCCCGTCGCTCGTATCTCTGCTCCGTTGCGGAGCTTGAGCGTGTAGACGGGACGTATGCCGTTGTCGAACCAGCGAGTGATCCGTGCATGTGCCGGCCTGAGCTCTTCGTCGACGCCCTGGACGAGGACATCGTCGCAGTGCTCGAGCGAATCGATGCGAACGCGGCGCCCCGAGGCCGCGTCGAAGACGAGCGTGTCGCCGGCCAGGCAGATCCCGTAGGTCTCCTTGAGGATCGGCTCAAGCCGCTTGTCGATGTACGTCACGGCTTCCTGGCCCGCCTTGCGCTTCCCGTACGACGGGATGTTCGCCATCGGGCCCGGCCGGTACAGCGCGCCGAGCGCGATCAGGTCCTCGAACACCGTTGGCTTCACCTGGCGGAGCGCGTCGCGCATGCCCGACGACTCGAACTGGAAGACGCCGGCCGCATCGCCCTTGGCGAGCATGGCGTAGGTCTTCTTGTCGTCCAGCGGGATCGTAGCGATGTCGAGCCCGCCGATCAGCTGGCATGCCTTGTCGATCACGTCGAGGTTGCGCAGGCCGAGGAAATCCATCTTCAGCAGGCCGAGTGCCTCGATGTCCTTCATCGAGAACTGCGTCACGAGCTCCTGGTCGGCGCCCTTCTGTTGCAGCGGCACGACATTGATCAGCGGCTCGGCGCCGATCACGACACCGGCGGCGTGGATCGAGTCGGCGCGCGTCAGGCCCTCGAGCGGCTGGGCGAGCTCGATGATCTCCTTGGCGACCGGGTCGGCGTCGATCGCCTTGCGCAGCTCCGAGCCCGGCTTCAGGCACTCGTCGAGCGTCTGCCCGGGGCCTTCCGGGATCAGCTTCGCGATCTTGTCGACGACGCCGTAGGGAACCTCGAGCACGCGGCCGGCGTCGCGCACGGCGGCGCGGGCGGCCATGGTCGAGAACGTGATGATCTGCGCGACGCGGTCGGCGCCGTACTTCTCGCGCACGTAGTTGATGACGCGCTCGCGGCCGTCGACGGCGAAGTCGATGTCGATGTCGGGCATCGACTTGCGGCCGGGGTTCAGGAAGCGCTCGAACATCAGGTCGTAGCGGATCGGGTCGATGTCGGTGATCGCGAGCGTGTAGGCGACGAGCGAGCCGGCCGACGAGCCGCGGCCCGGCCCGACCGGGACGCCGTTGGATTTCGCGAAGCGGATGAAGTCCCAGACGATCAGGAAGTAGTCGGTGAACCCCATCTCCTTGATCGTCTTCAGCTCGTAGCGGAGGCGCTCCTGCAGCTCGGACGTGACCTTGTCGTAGCGCTTTTGCAGGCCTTTTTCGCACAGCTCGACGAGGTAGTCGAACGCGTCGCGACCCTCGGGCACGTCGAAGCGGGGCAGCAGGATCCGGTCGAGCTCGATCTCGACGTTGCAGCGCTCGGCCACCTCGAGGGTGCGCCGCATGGCGTCCTCCTGGCCGGGGAAGTCGAGCGCCATCTCCTGCGGCGTCTTGAAGTAGAAGTGGTCGGTCTCGAAGCGCCAGTGGTTCGGGTTCTTGAGCGAGTCGCCCGACTGGATGCAGAGGAGCGCCTCGTGGGCGCGCGCATCGGTGTCGCGGAGGTAGTGGACGTCGCCGGTCGCGACCGTCGGCAGGCCGACCTTCGTCGCGAGCTGCACGAGCTGCGGCAGGATGCGTGCCTGCACCTCGAGGTGCGCGTTCTGCAGCTCGACGTAGACGTTGTCGCGCCCGAAGGTCTGCGTGAGCCGGTCGAGCTCTGCCTCCGCATCGGTGACGCGGTTCTCCTCGAGGGCCTTGCACACCCGGCCACTCAGGCAGCCCGACAGGGCGATCAGGCCGTCCTTGTGCCGTTCGAGGAGCTCCCAGTCGACCCGCGGCTTGTAGTAGTAGCCCTCGAGGAACCCGAGCGACGAGAGCTTGATCAGGTTCGAGTAGCCGGTGTTGTCGGCGGCAAGCAGCGTCAGGTGGGCGTTCCCCTTCTCGTGCGCCTTGCGATCGTTCGCGACGTA
>Ga0307373_10005971_pt1 | contig 19586 bp, 15 predicted proteins | sample OX2MG_FD_202534 | JGI IMG/M metagenome (GOLD analysis project Ga0307373, IMG submission 202534) | Soil microbial communities from Risofladan, Vaasa, Finland - OX-2 | ecosystem: Environmental > Terrestrial > Soil > Coastal area > Acid sulfate soil | place: Finland: Risofladan, Vaasa | collected...
GGGGCCCGAGAGAAGCCGAGACCGTCGGGCGAGGGTCGGCGGCGACGGGGGTGGCCGACACCTGCAACCACGATGCTCCTCCGCTCTGCCGGCACTGTGCCGTGTAGAGGCCGGGAAAGGTCACCCACGGCGTCACCACCCGCACGCCCGTGGTCTTCGTGGTGGCGCTCAGGAAGTACGGCTGGAGCCTGCCCACCGGCGAGGAGAAGGTGACGGGGTTGACGCAGACGACCTGCTGCGACCCGGCTCCACCCTGGCCCGACTGCAGGCTCACCCCCCGCCCGGCCCGGCCGAAGAGAGAGTCGGCGGGCGGGGCCGATCCGAAGGACGAATAGGCAATGACGCAACGGGTCTGGCCTGCCGCGCTGCAGGCGGGGATGTTGCGGAAGGTGCCGCCGACCACCCGGCCGGTTGGGACCTGCACGTTCCCCCCGAGCAGAATGGCGGACACCATTCTCCTGCGCAGGCTCGGCGAGGGGTCGACCTGCGTCCGGAGCAGCTTGATGAGCATGGCCGAGCCCTGCGAATGCCCGATGAAGACGATGGGCCGGCCGTGGTTGTCGTGAGCGAGATAGTCCTTCCAGGCTGCCAGCAGGCTCGTGTACGCCACGGCCACGGCGGCCGTCCCCGCATGCCCCAGCCCGGCCACCGTGACCTGCCGGTACATAGGGGCCCAGACGCTGCATTGCTGGGAGAACCGTGACGCCTGGACGATCGCCGCCGCCCGCTCCGCCGGCTGGACGGTGAGATCGGCGTTGGTCCCGGGCTCGGTCGAGACCGTCGGGTACACGTAGAAGCAGTCGAATCTGCGGGCGCTCGGCGACGCCGGAGAGGGAACGATCCTGGTCGCGCCACTCCCCGCGACGGCGGTGGCGGCCCGGCTCCACCCACACGGATCGGGGGTCTGGCCGGGGCGGCACAGCCAGACCGTGGCCGACGCCGCCTGGGACGGCTGCATGGCGGCGCCCGCACCGGGTGGCATCGACGTCACCGCGCCGGCGCCGACGACGGCGATCACGACCGTCGCCCTGAGCGTGCGTGCAATGCGGTTTTCCATGCCCGGGCCAGCCTAGGGAACCGGGCGCGCGCCGGGCGGGGATCGTGCGGGCGGGCCAGAGGAAGGTGGAGCAGCGCATAGGGTCGAGGGCGCAGCTGAACCCGGGAACCGGTCCACGCCGCCCCGTGACCACTCCGCCTGAACCTTTGAGCATCCGAAAGAGACACGTGGCCGTCGTCACCATGAATCAGAAGATCGCCGTGGGCATCGTGTTCGTGTCGGCCATGTTCATGAACATCATGGACATCACGATCGTGAACGTCGCGCTGCCCACCATCGGCCGCGACTTCAACATCCCGCCCACCGCCGTCGACGGGGTCGTCATCGCCTATCTCGTGAGCCTGGCCGTCTTCATTCCAGCGTCGGGTTGGCTGGGAGACCGCTTCGGCGGCAAGCGGGTGCTCCTCACTGCGATCGTCGTGTTCACCGTGGGTTCGGCGCTGTGCGGCGTGGCCCAGAACATGACCGAACTGGTTGTCTTCCGGGTCATTCAGGGCGCGGGCGGCGGCATGATGGCGCCGGTCGGGATGGCCATGCTCTACCGGGTCTTCCCGCCGGCCGAGCGGGTACGGGCAGCGAGCATCCTGACCCTCGGGACGACCGTGGCCCCCGCGGTCGGGCCGGTCCTCGGCGGGTTCCTCGTCACCAACTTCTCGTGGCGTTGGGTGTTCTTCGTCAACGTGCCGATCGGCATTGTGGCCGTCGTCTTCGGCTGGCTCGTCCTCGAGAAGGTCGACGCCATCGATGCCGGTCGCTTCGACGTGCCGGGCTTCATCCTGGGCGGCGCCGGGTTGGGTCTCTTGATGTTCGGTGTGTCGGAGGGGCCGCTCCAGGGGTGGTCGTCGACCGATGTGATCGCGACCTGCGCGAGCGGCGCCGCCCTGCTCCTGGCTTTCGTCCTGGTGGAGCTGCGGACGACCCGCCCGATGGTCGACCTCCACCTCCTGCGGGAGCGACTGTTCCGCTCGACCAATTGCGTCATGTTCCTCGCCGCTGCCGCCTTCCTGGGATTGCTCTACCTCATCCCGCTCTACTTCCAGGACGCACGAGGGCTCTCCGCATTGCAGTCCGGCCTTTCCACCTTCCCCGAGGCCTTCGGCGTGATGATCGGCGCCCAGTTCGCCAGCCGTTTCATCTATCCGCGCATCGGGCCCCGCCGGCACATCACGGGCGGGCTGCTCGGGCTCGCCGTCTGCATGTTGCTGCTCACGCAGATCACCGTGACGACCAATCTCTGGCTCATACGCGGTCTCATGTTCGTGCTGGGCTGGATGATGGCCCAGGTGATGGTGCCCAACCAGGCGGCGGCCTTCGCCATGATCACGCCGGACTCCATGGGTCGGGCTTCGACCTTCTTCAACACCATGCGCCAGGTCGGGAGCGCGACCGGCGTCGCCGTCCTCTCGACCGTCTTGATCAGCGCAGGGACCGCACACGGCAGCGCGAGCACGTCGTCGCCCGACATCACGGGGTACCGCTTCGCCTTCCTGGTCGCGGCGATCTTCGCCCTGGCGGCAGCCGCCTTCTCCTTGACCATCCACGACAGCGACGCGGCGGAGACCATCGTTCGCCGCGTCCGGCGCCCCGCGGCGGTGCGGCGCCCGCAGATGCCGGTCCCCGAAGGCAGCCCGGCGTGACGACCGTCGACACGCTCTGCGTCTTCTGCGGCTCGAGCCCCGGGACCGATCCTGCCTTCGCGCTGGCCGCCGAGCGCTTCGGCACGGCGGTGGCCGAGCGCGGCATCGAGCTCGTCTACGGCGGGGCCTCGGTGGGGCTGATGGGCGTGGTCGCCGACGCCGCGCTGGCCGCGGGCGGACGGGCCACCGGCGTGATCACCGAGTCTCTGGCCGGCCACGAGATCGCCCACGACACCCTGAGCGACCTGCACGTGGTGAGCACCATGCATGAGCGCAAGGCGCTGATGTCCGAGCTCTCGGATGCCTTCGTCATGCTCCCGGGTGGCTTCGGCACCTACGAGGAGTTCATGGAGTCCGTCACCTGGACGCAACTGGGCATCCACGACAAGCCGTGCGGCATCCTCAACGTGGACGGGTTCTTCGATGGCCTCCTCGACTTCGTGCGCCACGCGGTGGCGCAAGGGTTCATCAAGGCGCGCCAGGTCGACGCACTGGTGATCGCCGACGACGTCGACGTGCTGTTGACGGCGCTCGTGGGGGCGACCAGCGCTCAGGTCTCGGCCCGGTAGGGGCCCGGTTGCGTCAGGCCGGGCCCGGCAGCAATAGCACGTCCCGCAACTCGTCGGTCTCACCCCAGTCGGCCAGGAGCTCGTCGACCGATGCGTACGGCTTCTCCGCACCGGTCGACTTCTCCAGGAGCGAGGGCGTGTAACCCAACTTCTCGAAGGACCCCAGATAGTCGGCGACCGTGGTGCCCGACACCCGGCGCAGCATCTCGTCCTTCAGCTCGGTGGTGACGATGGGGCGGTCGCGGGCAATGAGGCGCGTGGCCCCTGCCACGACCCGGCCTTCCGCTCCCTCGACGTCCATCTTCAAGAACCCCACGGGGCCTTCTACCAGTTCGTCGAGAGGGAATGTCGGGACGACGGTGCCCGGGTGTGACAGCAGGTCACCGTCGTCGATCAGCCCGCCGTTGGAGCCGACGTGTGTCGAGTAGTAGGCCCATCCGGTGGCCCTGTCGGCCGCCACGGGCAGAAGCTGCACGTTCGGAATGTCGTGGAGGCGCAACGACGACAACAGGAGCCGGCAGTTCTCGGAGTTCGGCTCCAGGGCGACCACGCGTCCCGTCGGGCCCACCAAACGGGAAGCCAACAAGGAGTAGTACCCGAGGTTGGCGCCGACATCGACCACCGTCATCCCGCCCGTGCAGTACTTCTCGAACACGGCGGAAAGATGCGCCTCGTAGTGGCCCGAGAGCAATCCCGGGGTGACCGCGGCGTCGGCCGCGTCACAGAACAACTCCACGCCGCCGACGGTGCAGCGCACGGCGTCCTCCTCGGCCAGCTGGACCGAGAACGCGGTGGGTGCCACCTGATGCTCAATCGTCCCGAGCATTCGGCGGATGGTCGAGACCCGGGTCAGGTCACCCGCGGCCGCGTCGTCGACCGCCGCCCGGAGGTCGTCGGGCAGTGATGGGTACAACAGAGCGACCAGCTGCTCGTAGGTGATGCCCCGCGGAGGTGCGGGCGGAGGCGGTGATTCGGGCATGGTGCCGCCCAGCCCCTGCACGACGCGATCGCGCAAAGGCCTCAGTTTCTCCTTGACGGTGTGCTCCCAGGTCTCGTGCGCCTCGCCCATTTCGGCCAACGGTATCCGCTGGCCAGAAGCCCTGGTCGCTAGTGTCGACCTGCAATCCAGGCAACGGAGGAACCACCGTGTCGAGCGAAGAGCGAATCGCCGCCAGCCGGACCGTCGCGGCCAGTCCGGCCGAGGTCTTCCTGATCGTCACCGACCCCGCTATGCAGGTCGAGATCGACGGCTCGGGCATGTTGGAGGCCGCGCCGGGTGCGCGGCGCCTCGAAGCGCCCGGCGACACGTTCGTCATGGACATGGACCGGGAGCCCCTGGGTGACCAGCCGATGGGCAAGTACCAGTCGGTCAACACGGTGACCAGGATCGTTCCCGACGAGCTGCTCGAGTGGAACGTCGGCCTGCCCGGGAAGGGCCCCTTCGGCCACGTCTACGGGTGGGAGATCAGAGCCGTCGCCCCGGGCGAGACCGAGGTGACCAACTATTGCGAGTGGCCAGACATCCCCGAGTTCGCCCGCCCCCACTTCCCGATCGTGCCGCTGGCGATGCTGGAGAAATCGGTCGACAACCTGGCCGCGCTGGCGGCGCGCCGGTCCTCGTCTCCCGATTGACCAGTCGACAATTTCTTCTTCGGCGCCCCCGGCAGGAATCGAACCTGCGACCATTGGATTAGAAGTCCACTGCTCTATCCGCTGAGCTACGGGGGCAGGCGCCGCCGACAAGCCTGACATAGCTGGTCCGAGGCACGTGAGCATCCCGCTGTAGCCCGGGGGCCCACCCGGGCTGGCCGAAGGGCGCCGGGAGGTGTGCCACACTGTTGCCCCTCGGTGGGCGTAGCTCAGTCGGTTAGAGCGCCAGGTTGTGGTCCTGGAGGTCGGGGGTTCGAGACCCCTCGCTCACCCCCAAGAGGTCGCATCCCCTCTCCGGAGGGAATGCGCCAGACAAGTCGGCGCGGCCAGGGGAGGTCCGGATCGTGAGTGCTGCGCAGAGCGGGCGGACGGTCGTCGTCACCGGAGCGTCGTCGGGCATCGGAGCCGCGCTGGCCCGCCACCTGGCCGCCCGGGGCGACACGGTGGCGCTCGTGGCCCGGCGCGCCGACCGCCTCGAGGCCGTGCGCTACCACTGCCTCGCCAGCTCGCCCGCCACGGAAGTCTGGGCGGCCGACCTGTCGGAGCCGGAAGCCGCCGCACACGTGGCCCTGCAGATCTGGGATCACTACGGCGGGTTCGACGTCCTCGTCAACAACGCCGCCGTCCCGATGCGGCGGCACGTCACACGCCTCACCATGGCCGAGGTCGAGCGGACGATGCGCATCAACTACTTCTCCCCCGTCGCCATGTCGCTGGCCGTGCTGCCCCGCATGCTCGAGCGCAGCAGCGGCATGATCGTGAACGTCTCCAGTCTCGGTGGGCGGTTGGGCATCACGGCCGAAGCCGCCTACTCGGGCTCGAAATTCGCCCTGGCCGGCTGGAGCGAGTCCATGGTGGTCGACCTCGACGGCACTGGCATCACCGTCAAGCTCATCATCCCGGGCGCCATCGACACCGAAATCTGGGACCAGCCCGACAACGACGCCCCGCTCTACGACGGGCCGAAGGAGCCGCCCGAAGCCATCGCCGCCGGCATCGCCGACGCCATCGACAGCGATCAGTTCGAGCACTACCTGCCCGACATGAAGGCCATCATCGAGGCCAAGACATCCGATATCGACAGCTTCATCGTGGGCATGCGCGGCTTGGGCGGCACGGAAGGGACGGAACAGTGAAGGCCCTGCTCTTCGGCGCAGCGCCGGACAAAGAGGAGATCCGGCCCACACCCGAGGACGAGCTCGAGACGATGCTGGCCGGCATCCCGTTCGGCCTGCACCACATCGACGACGCCCGGCTCGTGCGCCCCGACTGGGTCGTGACCCGGCCGATCCTCTCGGGCATCTGCGGGTCCGACGCCAAGCTGGTGCTGGGCGACTTCAACACCGGCGACATCGACAACCCGATGGCCGCCTTCTCCTCCCTGCCGCACGTCCCCGGGCACGAGGTCGTGGCCGAGGTCGTCGCGCTCGGCCCCGACGCCCGCGGGCTCGACGTCGGCCAGCGCGTCGTTCTGAACCCCTGGCTGACGTGCGCGCCGCGGGGCATCACCCCGCTGTGCCCGCCCTGCCAGGCCGGCGACCTGAGCCTGTGCTGGAGCTTCACCAAGGGCGACCTCGGTCCCGGCGTGCACGTCGGCGTCATCACCGGCGCCCCCGGCGCCTGGGCCGAGCAGCTGGCCGCCCACGACTCCATGCTCATCCCGGTGCCCGACGGCATCTCGAACGAGGCGGCCGTGCTGGCGGACCCCTTCTCGGTCTCGTTCCACGCCATTGTGCGGCACCCGCCGCCGTCCTCGGGCAAGGTCCTCGTCTACGGCGCCGGCGCCCTCGGCCTGACCAGCGTGGCCATCCTCAAGGCGCTCTACCCGGGCGTCGAGGTCGGCGTCGTGGCCCGCTTCGAGGCCCAACGTGCCATGGCGCTGCAGTTCGGCGCCGACGCCGTATTCGCCCACGAGCCCCGGCTGCAGCTCGTCGAGGAGCTCGCCGCCTGGTCCGGCGCCGTGCTGCACCAACCGCTCGACGGGCTGCCCGTCACACACCCCGGGCACATCGACGTGGTCTACGACTCCATCGCCAAGGCTGAGACGCTCGAGGTGGGCGTGCGCGTCCTGGCCGAGAGGGGCCGGCTGGTCTACACGGGTGTCGCCACGCCCGAACGCTGGGAGTCGACCCCCATCTACTTCAAGGAGATCACCATCGCCGGCTCCAACGCCTTCGGCATGGAGGACTTCGAGGGACGTCGCCTCCACGCCATCGCCCTGTACCTCGAGTTGGTGCGCGACGGACGGCTCGACATCACACCGATGCTGACGCACCGCTTCGGGCTCGAGGAGTGGTGGCCCGCGCTCAAGGCTCTGGCCCGGCAGGACCAGAGCGGCGCCCTCAAGGTCGCGTTCACGCCCAACGCGTAGCCGGCGCTACGAGGCGCCCGTCCCCAGGTCGCTGAACTTCTCGTAGCGCCCCTCGGCGGCGCGCACCCAGGCCGGATCCGGCTCGATCGTCCGCCCCACGGCGGACCAGCGCGTGGAGTCGTCCAACGATGCCTCCAACCCTGCCGCCAGCCGGGCGAAGTACGCCGCGCCGAGCGCGGCCCCCTCGGGGACGGCGACCGTGTCCACCGGGAGGTTGGTGGCATCGGCCACCGCGGCCATCCATGCCGTCACCCGCGAGCCGCCACCGCTGGCCACGATCCGCGTCGGCTTCACACCGGCACGGTCGATCATGCGCCGCACGACGAACCCGCTCGCCTCGTAGGCGGCCCGCTCCATCGCTTCGGCACCCGACCCGATGTCGAGCCCGTAGATGTTGGAGCGCAGCGTGTGGTCCTCGAACGGCGTCCGCTCCCCGCGCACGTACGGCAGCCAGACCGGCACCCGTCCGGGCGTCCCGAGCCGGGGCTCGAGCTGCTCGCGCTGGGGTCCGGGGCGCGGCGTCCCGCGCAGCAACTGGCGGGCCCAGTCGACGAAGAGGGCGCCGGCGTTGCTCGGGCCCCCGACGAGATACTGGTCCGGCGTCGTGCTGGGGTAGCTGATCAGCCCCTCGATGGTGAGCCACTCGTCACAGATCACCCAGCAGATCAGGGTGGCACCGAAGATCACCAGGACGTCGCCCTTGTGGACGGCGCCCGAGACGATCTGGTCGCAGAAGGCGTCGATGGTCCCACCCGTGATCACGGCCTCCGTGTTGGGCAGCGTGCCGGCGGCCTCACCCATCGGCACGACCATCGGCATCTGCTTCTCGGCGATGCCCAGACGGCCCAGGAGCTCGGCGTTCCAGCCCTTGTGGGTGTGCAGCATCCCCAGCGACGCCGTCACGCCGGTGTCGATCGCCGGCAGGCCGGATATGGCGTAGGTCGCCACGGCCTGGCAGGGCCAGTAGCCGCGGGCGTCGGGCGCCTCGGCGGCGGCCCAACGGAGGAACCCCTCGGCGTCGGGCATGGCGCCCAGCGGGAGGACGGCATCCTCGTCCGCGTCCTGGGGCCGCCCTTCGCGGTCCCCGTAGAGCAGGCCCGGCAACAGCGGCACACCCTGACGCCCGACGGCCGTCATGGACGGGACCATGGAGGCCACGGCGACGCCGGCCAGCGAGTGCCCCTCCGCCTCGAGCTCGGCCGTCACCTGTTCGAAGGCCTTGCGGGGCCCGGCTCGCCACGCCTTCTTGGCATCGTGACGCAACACGTCGGGCTCGGGCGCCACGATGCTGTGCGGCACCCGGCTGCGGGCCACGACCTGGCCTTTTTCGTCGACGGCGAGGGCCTTGACCGAGGTGGTGCCGATGTCGACGCCGACCGTGACGGGGCTTCCGGATGGGCTCATGAATCTGACACGCGTGTCATGATCCGACATTATGGACGACGCCCGCCCCACAAGGAGAGTTCGACCGACATGACAGGTTCCCGCCCGAAGGCTCTGGTGACCGCCGCCGTGAGTGGCCCCGGCCTCAATCTGCTGCACGAGCTGGCGGATCTGGTGCTCGATTCGTGGTTGGACCAGCCCTCCCTCCGCATCTACAACGCCGCCCAACTGGCCGAGCGCACCGCGGCCGAGGGCGCCAACATCGTCATCGTCGAGAGCGACGTCTGCGGGGCCGACCTCTACGAGCAGCCGATCATGGCGGTGTGCAGCTGCCGCGGTGATCCCACCAACGTCGACGTGGCGGCCGCGACCGCCGCCGGGGTCCCCGTGCTGCGTGCCCCCGGACGCAACGCCGACGCCGTGGCCGAGCTCGCCGTGGCCCTGCTCTTCGCCGCCACCCGCGGCATCGTCCCCGCCGACCGCGACGTGCGCGAGGGCGAGATCTACCGCGACGGCAAGATCCCCTACCAGCGCTACCGGGCCTGGGAGCTCAACGGCCGCACCGTCGGCCTGGTCGGGCTCGGTGCGGTGGGCCGCGCCCTGCGCTGGCGCCTGCGCGGCCTCGGCATGGACGTCCTGGCCTACGACCCCTACGCCGAAGACGCCACGAGCTCCTTCGACGAGCTGCTGGCCAAGTCCGACGTCATTTCCGTGCACGCCCCGGTGACGCCGGAGACGACCGGGATGATCGACGCCGACGCCTTCGCCAAGATGCGCGACGGCGTCGTCTTCCTCAACACCGCCCGCGCCAAGATCCACGACACCGATGCGTTGGTGGCCGCCCTGGCCTCGGGCAAGGTCGGATCGGCGGGACTCGACCACTTCGAAGGGGAGCACCTGGCCACGGACCACCCGTTGACCACGTTCCCCCAGGTGGTGCTCACGCCGCACATCGGCGGCGCTACCTACGACACCGAGTCCAACCACACCCGGACGATCGCCGAGGACCTCTGCCGCCTCATGGCGGGCGCACGGCCGCTCAACATCGTCAACCCCGAGGTACTCCCCTCCTGACGTGGCGGCACGCCAGCCGACCATCCTCGCCACCTCCATCGGGTTCCAGTCCGAAGGCCCCGACCCGGCCAACCTGCGACCGGGTCCCTCCTACCGGCTGGCCGCCGACCTGGCCGGGGCCGGCGCGCACCCACGCCTCTGCATCATCGCCACCGCGGTGGGCGACGACGCGTCGCGCTTGGCGGCGGCGCACAACGCCTTCTCGAAGATCGGTTTCATCAGCTCGCACCTGACGCTGTTCCCGATGCCGAACGTGCCCGACGTCCGCGCCCATCTATTGGCGCAGGACGTCATCTGGGTGGGCGGTGGCAGCACGGCCAACCTGCTGGCGCTCTGGCGCCTGCACGGCCTCGACGTCGTGCTGCGCGAGTGCTGGGAGGCGGGCGTCGTGCTCAAGGGCGTGTCCGCGGGCTCGCTCTGCTGGCACGTCGGCGGGACGACCGACTCCTTCGGCCCGACCCTGCAGCCCGTCACCAACGGCCTCGCCTTCCTGCCCTGGTCCAACAGCCCGCACCACGACGCCGAGGAACAGCGGCGCCCGCTCATCCACCGCCTCATCGCCGAGGGCACGCTGCCCGACGGCTACGCCACCGAGAACGGCACCGGGCTCGTCTTCTACGGCACGGAGCTGCAGGACGCCTTCACCGAGGTCGAGGGCAAGCTGGCGTACTCGCTCACGAAGGACGGGTCATCGACCCGCGAAGTGGCGCTCGACAGCCGCCTGCTCTGAGCCGCCTGCTCTGAGTCGCCGGTCCTGGGCCGGGCGGCGTCTCAGACGACGGTGCCCGCCCAGTCCGAACCGGCGTGCACCGTGTCGGTGTCGCGGCCCGAGCGCAACACCCGACCCGGCGCCGCGCCGGTGAACTCCCCCTCGCGCACAATTTCGGTCCCGTTGACCAGGACGTGCCCGATGCCCACGGCGTCGGCGTACAGACGGCTGGCCCCGCCGGGAAGGTCGTCGCGGGTGCGCACGGCGCCGTGGCCGATGGCCGTCGGGTCGAACACCACGACGTCGGCGAAATTGCCCACGGCGAGACGGCCCCGGTCGCGCAACCCGTAGAGGCGGGCGGGGACGTCGGTCAGGAGCCGGACGCCCTGCTCCCAGCTGAGCAGCCCGCGTGCCCGCACTCCGTCGCCCAGCATGGAGGTGGAGTAGATGGCCCCGCACATGGTGTCGAGGTGCGCGCCGGCATCGGAGCCGCCCACGATGGCCCGGGGGTCCTGCCAGACCTCGGCCCGCAGTGCCCAGTCCTCCTCGGATTCGGGGATGGGTGGCCGCAACCCGGTGCGCAGGCCATCGGCCACCACGACGTCCAGGAGGGTGTCGAAGGGCTCCCGGCCACGCGCCCGGGCCACGTCCCCGACGCTGCGGCCCTCGGCGTCGGCATTCTCCGCAGCGAACGTCTCGTCGATGATGAGGCGGTCCCACACGGCGAGGTGTCGCAGGATCCCGGCCTCGTCGGACTGCGCCCCGGCGTCGAGGCGACGGCGGGTGGCCGGGTCAGACAGCGCCACCATGCGCTCGGTCGGCGGCAGCGCGAACACCTCACGCCAGCCCGGGAGGCCGTCGAGGATGGCGCCGTGCTCGAAGCTCAGGCGCAGCTGCATGGTGTGGGGAAGGGTCAGTGCCACCACGGTGGCCCCGCGGGCGGACGCGGCGCTGCCGGCGGCGAGCTGCCCCCAGGCGCCGTCGGGATTCATGGCCGAGACGCCCAGGACGTTCCAATTCACGGGACGGTCGGCGAGCAGGGACATGGTCGTGAGGAAGTCGATGTCGTCCTCGCTGAAGCCGTTGAGACAGCCGGCCACAATCAGCTCGACGGTCGTGCCCTCGTGCTGGCGCACGGCGGCCGCCAGCCGCTCCATCTCCTCACGGGCCGCGGCACGCGACGGCACGGGCTGGCCGTCCCCGTCGTTGTGGGTGTGCACCTGGGAGGTCGAGAAGCCGAGGGCTCCCTCGTTCAACGCCGCGTGCAGTGCCGTCTCCATGGCGGCAATGTCGCCGGCGGCCGCAGCGCCCCCCACCGCCCGCTCCCCCATGACGAGCCGGCGCAGGGTCGAGTGCCCCACCAGGAAGCCGGCGTTCACGGCGATGCGACCGTCCAGCCGGCCGATCCAGTCGCCGAAGGAACCCCAGTCCCAGGGCACCCCGGCCTGCAGCGCGGCCAGGGGCATGCCCTCGACGCGCGCCATCATGCGCGAGATGTAGTCGACGTGCTCCGGGGCCATGGGCGCCAGCGAGAAGCCGCAGTTGCCGCCGAGCACGGTCGTCACGCCGTGCAGCGGCGACGGGCTGGCGTTGGGGTCCCAGAACAGCTGCGCGTCGTAGTGCGTGTGCAGGTCGACGAAGCCCGGCGTGACGAGCATGTCCGTGGCGTCAACGACGGTGTCGGCCCGGGCGCCGTCGGCTCCGTCGCCGACGGCGACGACCCGCTCCCCGTCGATGAGGACGTCGGCACGCACCGCCGGCGCTCCCGTCCCATCGACGACCGTCCCACCGCGGATGGCGACTGTCATGGCGACTCCTCCTGTTCCGACGACTGTTCCGATTGCCGGTCCGATGGCTGGGCCGCCGGGCCCGGCCGCATCACCCGGACGCGCTGGCGGGCGAACGCCTGCATCCCCTCTGCCCCCAGCTCCAAGCCGAAGCCCGACTGCTTCCAGCCGCCCATCGGCGCGTACATGTCGATGGCGGACAGGCCGTGGGCGTTGACGAAGACCGTCCCCGCCGAGAGTTGCGACGCCACATCGGACGCCAACGCGTCGTCGGCGCTCCAGACCGACGCGCAGAGGCCGAAGGGCGTGTCGTTCGCCGCCTCGATCGCCTCCGCCATGTCGTCGTAGGGGATGACGGGCAGGGCGGGGGCGAACTGCTCCTCGCGCACAATGCTGCTGTCCTTGGCTGGCGCCACCGCCAGCGCCGGCGAGACGAAGTAGCCCCCGCTCCCCTCGTCCTCGGGCCGCAGCTGCGCCGGCCGCACCAGGACCGCGCCGGACGACGCCGCTTCGGAGAGGAAGGCCTCGACCCGGTCCCGGGCCCCGGCCGTATGCACCGGGCCCATGGTCACGCCCTCGGCCAGGCCGTCCCCCACCGTCTCGATGGCCAACCGGCCGGCCAGCGCGTCCACCGTCTCGTCCAGCCGGTCCCGGTGCACGTAGAGCCGCTTGATGGCCATGCAGACCTGCCCGCTCGTGACGAAGGCCGCCTCCACAATGCGATCGGCCAGGGCGGCGCCACCGGCCACGTCCGGCGCGAGGATGGCGGCGTCGTTCCCGCCGAGCTCCAGCACGACCGGACGGGTGGTGGCGGCCGCGGCGGCCATCACGGCCTGGCCGGTGCCCACGCCACCGGTGAAGGAGACCATGTCCACGTCGGCGTGCCCGACGAGCGCGGCACCGAGGGCGGCATCTGGGCCGTTCACCACGTTGAGCACGCCGGGCGGCAGCACCTCCGCCATCGCGGCGGCCACCAGCAGCACCGTGCCAGGGCACGAGGGCGGGGCCTTGACCACGACGGTGTCTCCGGCCAGCAGGGCGGGCAGGACCTTGTTGGCCATGACCGACACCGGCCAGTTGAAAGGCAGGATCGCGGCCACCACGCCGTGCGGGACCCATTCGATGCGGGTCGACCCGCCGCTCAGGTCGCGCGGCGCCAGCGCCTCGGCCACCAGTGGCGCGAACGCCGCTGCCATGCCACCCATGGTGGCGGTGTCGAAGATCGCCTCGAGGTAGGTCTTGCCGTGCTCGCGGGTGAGGAGGCGGGCCAGGTCACCTGCCTCGACGGCCGCCACGCCGGCCTCGGCGGCGGCGATGACCCGTGCGGCCCTCTCTTCCGGCACCAACCCGGCCCAGGCTCGCTGGGACCGGCGGGCGGCGGCCACAGCCAGGTCCAGCTGGCCGGGCGTCGTGCTCGGGGCGTCGAGCACGATCTCGGCCGGACGGGCGGGGTTGGTGACGGGGTAGGTGCCGGCGGCCCCGCCGACGACGTCCCCGTCGATCAGCAGGCCGACGCCGGTGACGAGGCCGTCGATCTGTGTGGTCATGCACCCCCCGGGCCGGACACCTCGGTGACGATAGTGTCACCTCTTCGTGGGAGCAGTCGACACAGGACCCGCACCGGGCCGGGCCACCCTGCTCCCCGACCCTGAGCCCCGGTCCATCCGGATGCCGGTCATTTCGGTGGACGATCACCTGATTGAGCCTCCGGACCTCTTCGAGCATCGACTGCCCCGCGCCCTCGCCGCGGCGGCCCCCAGGGTCGTCGAGGGGAATGACGGCGCCCAGAGTTGGGTCTTCGAGGGACGGCACTATCCCAACGTCGGTCTCAACGCCGTCGTGGGCCGGCCACGCGAGGAATGGAGCATGGAGCCGGCCCGCTTCGACGAAATGCGCCCGGGCTGTTTCGACATCGACGCCCGGGTGCTGGACATGGACCGCGCCGGCATCTGGGCCTCGCTGTGCTTCCCGTCCCTCGTCTCGGGGTTCTGCGGTGCCGTCTACTCCGGGGCGACGGACAAGGAGCTCGGCCTCGCCTGCCTGCGCGCCTTCAACGACTGGCACCTTGAGGTGTGGGCGGGGACGCACCCCGACCGCATCATCCCGCTGCAGCTCCCCTGGCTGGCCGACGTGGCGGTGGCGACGGCCGAGGTGTGGGCCAACGCCGCACGGGGATTCAAGGCGGTCAGCTTCCCCGAGTTCCCCGCGCAGCTGCAGCTGCCCTCCATCTTCAGCGGCGCCTGGGATCCCTTCTTCGCGGCCTGCGAGGAGACACAGACGGTCGTGTGCCTCCACACCGGTGCTTCCTCCTGGGCCCCGCTGCCCTCCCCGGACCCGCCGTTCGAACTGCTGCCCACGGTGTTCCCCGTGAACGCCCTCCTGGCCGCCGGCGAATGGCTCTGGTCGGGCGTCGCCCTGCGCTTCCCCGGGCTGCAGGTGGCGCTGTCCGAGGGCGGCATCGGCTGGGTCCCGATGCTCATGGACCGGGCCGACTACGTCCTGGGCCACTCGGCCTCGGGGACCGAGAGCAATGCCTGGCCCTCCGACCTCCTGCCGAGCGAGGTGCTCCGGCGCAACTTCTGGTTCTGCTCCATCGACGACCCGTCCGCCGTGACGCAGCGCCACGTCATCGGCATCGACCACATCATGGTGGAGAGCGACTACCCGCACGCCGACTCGTCGTGGCCCGACACGCAGGCCGTGTTGGCCGCGACCTGGGGCTCACTGCCCGACGACGAGCTCCGGGCGGTGGCGGGAGGCAACGCCAGCCGGCTCTTCCGCCATCGACTCCCGCTGGTCGACGATTGGCGCAGCCCGACGACGTGAACCCGCCGGGAGACCCTCCGCTCCCGCCTCGCGCCGGCCCGATCGTCGACGCCGACGGCCACGTGGTGGAGCCCGAGGAGGCCTGGGCCGGGCTGCCCGACCGGTACCGGCCGCGCATCAGCGCCGACCGCTCCGGCTACGAGCACGTCGTGGTCGGTGACACCGAGTTGCTGGCGGTGCCGCTGGGCAACCTCGCCCGTCCGGGCTCGACCTTCGACGACCCTTCGTCGTTCCGCCCGCTGGCGGAGGCCCAGCCGGGTGGGTCCGACCCGGTGGCCCGGCTGCACGACATGGACAGCGAGGGCATCGACCAGGCCGTGCTGTACCCGACGATCGGGCTGTACTTCTCAGTGCTGGAGGACCCGGGCGCCGCGGTGGCCCTCGCCGCCGCCTACAACGAGTGGCTCGCCGGCTACTGCGCCGCCGACCCGCGCCGGCTCTTCGGCGCGGCGATGGTCCCCCTGCAGGACCCGGTCGCGGCGGCACGCGAGCTCCGGCGCGGCGTCGAGGAGCTCGGCCTGGTGGCCGGGTTCGTCCGGCCCAACCCATGTCTCGGCCGCTCGCTCTCCGACCGCGCCTACGACGTGGTGTGGGAGGCCGCCGAGGAACTCGGCGTGCCCCTCGGGATTCACGAGGGCAGCTCGGTTGACATGCCGACGCTCGGATCGGACCGCCCCTTCAGTCCCCTCATCCTCCACGCCGTGTCCCACTCCTTCGAGGCGATGCTGGCCTGCGCCCAGCTGATCGCCTTCGGGACCCTCGAACGCCACCCGGGCCTGCGCCTGCTCTTCTTAGAGTCCTCCGGGGGCTGGGCGCCCTTCTGGCTGGAGCGGCTCGACGAGCAGGCGGAGTCGTTCGGCGGCTTCTGCCCCGACATGAAGCGTCGGCCCTCGGAGTACTTCGCCCGGCAGTGCGCCATCAGCTTCGAGGTCGACGAGCACACATTGGCGGCCCTGCTGCCGTTCGTGGGCGAACGCCGCATCGTCTGGGGCAGCGACTACCCGCACCACGACGCCACGTTCCCCGGGGCGGTGGAGGCCATCCGGGCCACTGTCGCCCCCTGCCGTCCCGCCACCCAGGTGCACGTGCTGGGGCTCAACGCGCGCCGCCAGTACGGGCTCCCGTCGCGCCACGGAGGGCTGCCCGGCCTGCTCGAGGCGTACTTCACGGCGGTCACGGCACAGGAGATCGACCTCGTACGCGCGCTGTTCGCCCACGACGCCGTCTTCGAGAGCGGGGGCGTCCGGCTCCAGGGCCTCGACGCCATCTGCGGCTACTACCTCGACAAGACCTTCACCTACGAGGACTTCCGGCCCGCTCCGGGGACGCCGACCTTCGAAGGCACCCGGATGGAGGTCGACATCGACGTCCGCCTCGGCGGCGCCGACCACGCGGTCCACGACGTGTTCGAGACCGACGGCACCCGCATCACCGCGCTGCGCGTGCGCGGCTTCGAGGAGGCGCTGCGGGGCACCGGGGTCTGAGCGGGCGCCGTCGGCCGGGACAGCGACGAGGTCAGACCGGCAGGGGCTGCGGGCCGCGCAGGAGCCGGCCCGGTCGCTCCCCCGTCGCCTCGTCGTGCTCGCGCACCACCACGCCCGACTTGATGGTCGCGGCGTAGCCGTGTGCACGCTGAACCAGCCGCTTCCCCGAGGCCGGGAGGTCGTAGACCATCTCGGGCGGCTCGAGCGCCAGCGCCTGGTGGTCGATGACGTTGAGGTCGGCCTGGTAGCCGGGCGCCAGCAGGCCCCGGTCGCGAAAGCCGTACAGCTCGGCGGTACGGCGGGTCTGGAGGTGCACGACGGTCTCGACCGGCAGCTGCTCCCCGCGGCTGCGGTCGCGGGCCCAGTGGGCCAGCATGAAGGTCGGCAGGCTGGCATCGCACAGGACGCCGCAGTGGGCGCCGCCGTCACCGAGCCCGAGGACCGTGGCGGGGTGCACGAGCATCTCGCGCACGGCGTCGAGGTCGCAGGCGGCGTAGTCCAGCAGCGGCAGGTAGAGGAGCTCCTTGCCGTCCCGTCCGAGCATCAGGTCGTAGAGCACCTCGTCGGTCGTCCGGCCCTGGGCGGCGGCGAGGGCGGTGACGCTGCGCTCCGGCGCCGGCTCGTAGTCGGGTGGATCGCCCAGCGGGAAGAGCTTGTGCAGGTTGCCGCGTAACAGCTGCACGAAGCCGCCGGGCCGCGGCTCCTCGGCGAGCATGGCGGCGCGCACCTCGGGCCGGCGCAGGCGGGCGACCCGCTCGGCCAGTGGCAGCTGGGCGATCTCCTGGTAGGTCCGGTGATGGGCGAAGGGATGGGTGGCCGACTGGAAACCCACCATGAGCGAGGTCGGCTTGCCGGCCACCTGCGGGACCAGCCAGGCGCCACGACGGTTGGCGGCGACACCGCGGTCGATCCACTCGCGCCACAGGTCCGGTGCGAAGTCGGCCTGCAGCACCTGATAGGTGACCGGGATGCCGGCCCGAACGGAAATCTCCGACATCCAGGCGAACTCGTGGTCGAGGTCGCGCATGTCGCTGGCCACCGAGAAGACGCGGTGCCCCGCTTTGCCGAGGGCCTCGCCGATGGCGACCAGCTCCTCGGCCGCCGCCGTCGTCCCCGCCGCCAGCTCGCCGTCCTTGGCCCGGTGCAGGATGGTGCGCGTGGTGGAGGCGCCGATGGCGCCCGCTTGCACGGCCCCGCGCACGAGCGCCGCCATCTCCGCGATCTCGTCGCCGTCGGCGACGTCGTTGGCCCGGCCCTCGCCGAGCACGTAGGCGCGCAGGGCGCCGTGCGGGACGAGCGAGGCGACGTCGAGCACCCGGTCCGTGCGCGCGACCTCGTCGAGATACTCGCCGAACGTCTCCCAGTTCCAGTTCATGCCCTCGGCCAGCGCGGTGCCGGGGATGTCCTCCACGCCCTCCATGAGCTGAATGAGCCAGGCGCGGTCTGACTCGCGGGCCGGGGCGAACCCCACGCCGCAGTTGCCCATGACGACGGTCGTCACGCCGTGCCAGCCCGAGGGCGACACCTCGGGATCCCAGGTGGCCTGGCCGTCGTAGTGGGTGTGGATGTCGACCCAACCCGGCGTGACGAGCAGGCCGTCTGCGTCAATGACGCGTCGCGCCGGCCCGTCGACCCGGCCCACCGCGGTGACGGCACTGCCGTCGATGGCGACGTCAGCGGTGCGGGTGGGCTGTCCCGAACCGTCGGCGACGGTGCCGCCGCGGATGATCAGGTCGTGCATGGGTGCTCCTCCCCGGGGCGATCCGGCGTGCCCCCGCCTTCCGGTCCGGTGGTCGGACCGCGGTCGGCTACACCCAGCTTCGCAGTTTTTCGACCATGGCGACCGGGTCATCGCCCACGGGGGTGACATTCAGATGGGTCACGCCCGCCTCGGCCATGGCCGCCACCCGCTCCTTGATGTAGGACTCGGGGCCGCAGAGCGACGTCGCCTCGAGGAGCTCGGCGGGCACCAGTGCGGCCGCCTCCTTCTTCTGGCCCGAGAGGTAGAGGTCCTGGATCTCGGCCGCCTCTTTCTCGTAGCCGTAGCGGCACGCCAGCGCGTTGTAGAAGTTCTTGCCCTTGGCGCCCATGCCGCCGATGTAGAGGGCGGCCATCCCGCGGCCGAGCTCGCGGATGGGTGCGACGTCGACCTCCTCGCCGATGGCGAAGATCCCGCCGGCGGCGATCTGCAGCGTCCCCAGCGAGGGATCTCGCTTAGCCGTGCCGGCGTCCAGCGAGGGGCCGAAGACCTCCTTGGCCTTCTCGGGGAAGAAGAAGATCGGCAGCCAGCCGTCGGCCACCTCGGCCGTCATGGCCACGTTCTTCTCGCCCAGGGCGGCGACCCAGATTGGGATGCGGGGCCGCACGGGATGGTTGATCAGCTTGAGCGGCTTGCCCAGTCCCGTGCCCTCGCCGGTCGGGATGGGGATGTGGTACGCCGCGCCGTCGTGCACGAGGGGCGCCTCGCGGGCCCAGACCTGGCGGCACACGTCGATGATCTCGCGCGTGCGCGTGAGGGGTCGGTCGTAGGGCACGCCGTGGAAACCCTCGATCACCTGCGGGCCCGACGCGCCGAGGCCGAGGATGCAGCGACCGCCCGAGACGGCATCGATGCCGGCGGCCGTCATGGCGATGAGCGTGGGTGTGCGGCTGTAGATGGGGAGGATGGCCGAGCCGATCTCGACGCGCTCCGTCTTGGCGGCCAGGAAGCCCATGAAGCTCGGGGCGTCGAAGCTGTACGCCTCGGCCACCCACACGACGTCGAGCCCGACCTTCTCCAGCGCCACGGCCTGGCGGGCCGACTCCTCGAACCCGCCGGCGTAGTTCAACGTCATGGACAGCTTCACGCGGCCCTCACTTTCATCCCAGTCGGAGCGGGCCCGGCCCGGGTTGCCCCGGGATTGGCGCGCTCGTTCGTCCGGCCCATGTTGCTCGCAGAATAGAGTATACTCAAATCCGTGTCGAACGGTCGGGCCCTAGCATCCCAGCCGTGAGCGGTGACCGGATCGACCTCGTGCTCTTCGACCTGGGAGGCGTGCT
>Ga0307373_10005974_pt1 | contig 19580 bp, 17 predicted proteins | sample OX2MG_FD_202534 | JGI IMG/M metagenome (GOLD analysis project Ga0307373, IMG submission 202534) | Soil microbial communities from Risofladan, Vaasa, Finland - OX-2 | ecosystem: Environmental > Terrestrial > Soil > Coastal area > Acid sulfate soil | place: Finland: Risofladan, Vaasa | collected...
GTCGCCACGGACGTACTCGCCGGCCATGTGGTTCACGGTGTGGTGCTCCCGGAACTGTGGCCCGACTTGCCGGTAGGACTTCTCGCCGTCGGTGTGGAGGACGGAGTGCGGGAGCGAGACGTGCTCATGCAGAACGCTCCGAAGATTGTCGCCGGTGACGTTCGGGATGACGCGCGAACGAACCTGCCCGGATTCCTTCTCGATCAGCGACACGACCGCGACCTTGTCAGCCCGCATCGTGCCCTGTCCGCCCTTCACGGGTTTGTAGCCGTGTTGAAAGCGCGGGGTCGGCCCGATGAACGTCTCATCGGCAACCACGACACCGCTTATCAACCTCTCCGGGGCAAGATCCTTCATCGCCTCACGCAGCCGGTTCGTCATGAACCACGCCGTCTTAGGGGCGACGCCGTACTTCCGGGCGATCTCCCGAGCGGCGACACCGTTCTTGTTGGCGCACATCTCGAAGACGACCATGAGCCAGGTGTGGAGCGGGACTTTGGTGCCGTGGAAGACGGTGCCGGTGGTGACGGAGAACTGCTTGCGGCAGGTCTTGCACTTCCACACGCGCCGCTGAGTCATCGTGCCCCTGGTCGTCTTGCGCGCCGCGACGTTGTCGGCGTCCTTCGTCTTCGGTGTCAGGAAGTAGTGCCGCTCACGGCTCGCGCAGTGCGGACAGACCGGGCCGTCCGGCCAGCGCATCCGCTCCATGTAGGCGTAGGCGTCGGCCTCGGACTTGATCTCCTTGGCGAGCGTCATCACCGTCGTCTTGCTGCTGTTCATAACCTAACTATGGCAAACCCATCGGACGGAGGAACACCGTGAAACCGAGATGGAAGGTGCCGTTCCCGTACGGCTACGGGGCATCTGTCGACAGCATGGGTTCGATCTCCGCTCCGCTGCTCGCCGCTACAAGCACGGCTCTGCTCGGACTCGTTCTCACGCTGGGCGACGCGATCAGGTGGAGTAACGCGGCGCTCTTTCTCCTGGTCGGAGCGAGCTTCGCGTTCGTATCCGCCGTGCAACTCACGTTCTGGGCTAGAAGGTTCGTGGTAACGCCCTCGGAGTTGGCGGAGTGGTGGCCGGAGCGCTTCGAGAGTCGGGACAGTGAGTTGGAATGGGAGCAGCGCTTCCACTACGAACGGTTCCTCGTGTGGGCGGAACGCGCGAAGGCTGCCTACAACTCCGGCGTCCTGCTTCTGCTCGCATCCATCCCGGTCATGCTCGTACCTAAGGGGCCTCGCCTGTTAGACGTGAACCACGTCCGCCTTGCGGCGGCTGCTCTCGCGTTGGCCGCGTTTCTCGCTGAGGCGGTCTGGATCTGGCTTGCCCTGCGGAGGCCACACCGCTTCGATCCGGTCGGAAGTGTCATCTGAGGGCTATGCGTATGCGCAACCTTCCTGATGCGGTCGCCCTGCGACCACTCCGCAGCCAGGGCAGCGTGCCTGGTTCTTCGGTGTGCCGCCTCCGACTATCGGCGCCGAGCGGATTTTTAGGTTCTTCTCACGCTCCTTCTTGGCGTCGTGTGATTCGTCGTCGTGCTCGCTCATGGTTCCTCCCTGGCCTCGCTGACTCGATGATGCGCCGCTGTCACGGCTTGTCTCGGCACATGATCCACGGACAGTTCGGCTGTCCGGACCCCCGACGTACACTTGGGCCGCGTGCTTGATGCGCTCTCTGGTAGTTGACTTGAAGGGTCGGGCTGTCACCCGGCCCTTCGCTCGTTCTAGGGGGCAGTTTGGGTTCGCCAAGTTACACATTGCCGTAAAACCGGCTCAGCAGTGCGGCGGCGGCTGCGGGATCCGCGTCAGCTCGAGGTTCGAGACGAACGGCAGCGCGCCTGCCGCACAGGCGAGCCGGATGTCGCGCCCGACCGCGGACGAGCCCGCATCCTTGACGTAGCCCGTCGCGAGCGTCAGAAGGCCGCGCGCGTGCATCGTTCGCAGGTCGCGCACGGCGCTCGGGTCGGTTCCGACGTCCTCCCGGTTCCAGCCGTCGAGGTAGCGGAGGATGGGGCCGTCGACGTCGGCCCCGTTCTGGGCGAAGAGGTAGCCGCCGCGACCGTGGACGAGCGCGGCGAGGCGGGCGACGAGCCGATGCATCCCCGGCGCCTGCTTCGGATGCGTCTCGGTCATGTCGGTGTTGTCGAGGAAGAGCCCGTCGAGCCCCTTCCGCTCGAACGACCCCGCGACGCCGAGGAGGAGCTTCCGGAATCCCGGCGCGTCGACGTTCGCGTACCACTCGCCCCACTGCTTCCAGTAGTCGAGCCGGTACGGCTTGGCGCGGCGGAACCACGGCCGGTACGGCTCGATCGTCCCGGCGTCGAGGTAGCCGACGACGAGGGCGCCGCCGCGGTGAAGCGTCGCCACCTGCGGCTTCGTCACCTCCTGGCCGTCGACGACGACGAGGTCGTAGCCCGCGTAGCGCTGCGCGATGTCGCCCGACAGCGTCCCGTTTCCGATCGCGAACGCCCACGTGTGGACGCCGTCGAGCCGCGGCGGCAGCGCAGCGGCCGATCCCGTGCAGGCAACGAGGCACGCGGCGGCGACGAGGGCGGCCCCGAGAAGGCGCACGGCGGCATGGTACGGCTGCGGCGCCGCTAGCCTTCCGACCGATGCGGATCCTCGTCACCGGCGGCGCCGGCTTCATCGGCTCGCACCTCGCCGACCGTCTCCTCGCGGAGGGCCACGAGGTGCGCGCGCTCGACAACCTCGACCGGCAGGTTCATCCGAGCGGGGAGCGCCCCGACTACCTCGACGGCGGGGTCGAGCTGCACGTCGGGGACGTTCGCGACCACGCGGCCGTCGCATCCGCGCTCGAAGGTGTCGACGCCGTCTACCACTTCGCGGCCGCGGTCGGAGTCGGGCAGTCGATGTACGAGATCGAGCGCTACACGTCGGTCAACGCGATCGGCGCAGCTGTCGTGCTCGAGGAGGTGCTGAAGAAGCGCGACCGAATCCGCAAGCTCGTCGTCGCCTCCTCGATGTCGATCTACGGCGAGGGCCAGTACCGCAACCCGCGCACCGGCGAGTCCGGGATCGCGCCGGGACTGAGGCCCGAGAGCCAGCTTGCCGCGAAGCAGTGGGACGTGCTCGGCGCCGACGGCGGCCCCCTCGACTGCGAGCCGACCTCCGAGACGAAGCCCCTGCGCCCGACCTCCGTGTACGCCGTCAACAAGCGCGACCACGAGGAGCTCTTCCTCTCGGTCGGCGCCGCGTACGGGATCCCCGCCGTCGCACTCCGCTTCTTCAACGTCTACGGCGAGCGCCAGGCGCTCTCGAACCCGTACACCGGCGTCGCCGCGATCTTCTCCTCGCGGTTGATGAACGACAACCGCCCCGTGATCTTCGAAGACGGGAACCAGACGCGGGATTTCATCGACGTGCGCGACCTCGTCCGCGGCTGCGCGCTCGCTCTCTCGACCGACGGAGCCGACGGCATGACGCTCAACCTCGGCACCGGCCGCGCCACCTCGATCCTCGAGGTCGCGCAGACGATCGCGCGCGGGCTCGGCAAAGCCATCGAGCCCGAGATCGTGGAGCAGTACCGCGCCGGCGACATTCGCCACTGCTTCGCCGACACGCGGCTCGCCGAGGAGCTGCTCGGCTTCCGGTCGGAGATCTCCTTCGAGGAGGGCATGGGCGATCTGCTCGCGTGGCTCGAGGGACAGCAGGCGGTAGACGCGGTCGACGTGGCGCGAGAAGCGCTCGTCGCACGCGGGCTCGCGCGTTGAGCGCGGTCCCGGACGTCAGCGTCTCACTCGTCAACACGAACTCGCGGGAGCTGCTGCTCGCCTGTCTCGAGTCCTTGCATGGCGCCGGACGCGGCGTCGAGATCGTCGTGCTCGACAACGCGTCGGAGGACGGCAGCGCGGCCGCCGTTCGCGAGCGCTACCCGGACGTGCGACTCATCGAGCAGCGCCACCGCGCCGGCTTTGGAGCGAACCACAACACCGTCATCCGTGCGACGACCGGCCGTTACGTCTTCGTCCTCAACGAGGACACGACGAGCGAGGACTGGGGGTTCGAGCGGATCGTCGCGCATCTCGACGCGAACCCGCGCGTCGCCGCGCTCGCGCCGCGGCTCGTCTATCCCGACGGTCGCGTGCAGTCGTCGGCATGGCGCTTCCCCGCGCCTGCGACCGCGGCACTGGGCCTGATCACGCTCGGCCGCGCCGGGATCCTCCAGTCGGGCGGCGGCGAGACGCGCGACGTCGACTGGGCCATGGCGGCCGCGTTGCTCGTGCGGCGTGCGGCGCTCGAGGAGGTCGGGCTCTTCGACGAGGATTTCTTCATCTACTCGGAGGAGACCGACCTCTGCCGCCGCCTCCGCGATGCCGGCTGGAGGACGCAGTTCTTCCCGTCCGTCACCGTCGTCCACCACGAGTCGCAGTTCAGCGCCGGGATCCCCGAGCGGCGGATCAACGAGATGTGGCGCGGGCGGCACCGTTACTGGCGAAAGCACCACTCCGCGATCGGCGCGCGCGCGGCGGCGCTGCTCACCGGCGCGCAGTACGCGCTGCGCGGGCTGATCCGCGCGCGCGACCGGGACTTCGCGGCGCGGATGCGCCTCCACGCGCGCGACGCGATCCGCGTCACCGGCCCCGGCCTCCGCGAGCTCGCCGAGGACTGGAATCGCGCGCACGCCGAAGACTCGCGCTGAGCGCTTTCATGCGGCAGAATTCGACTCTCGTTCAACGCGATCGTGGGGGGATGCGTGCCGACTGTGCCGACTGTGCAGCGCAGCAGGTCGAGAAGGTCTCAGGCGTTTCCGGTCTCGCACACGCGCGAGCCCGTGCGGATCGAGCGCGGCAACTGGCGGCGGCGGATTCACCACCGGCCGGATCCCGGCGGCGGGACGGGTAACAGCGGTCGCGTCGAGTCGGCGCCGTCGATCCTCATCGTCGACGACGAAGGCTCGATCCGCACGATCTGCCGCGTCAACCTCGAGACCGACGGCATGACCGTCGACGAGGCCGGCGACGGGCGCCAGGCGCTCGAGCGCATTCGGCGGCGGCAACCGGAGCTCGTCCTCCTCGACGTGATGATGCCGGACGTCGACGGTTGGCAGGTCGCGGCGGAGCTCGCCGCGGACCCGGCGACGCGCGACATCCCCGTGATCTTTCTCTCGGCGAGGGCCGCGCGTGAGGACAAGGTGCGCGCACAGGAGCTCGGCGCCGTCGGCTACATCGTCAAACCGTTCGATCCGGTCGTGCTCGGCGCGACCGTGCGGGACATGCTCGACCGCGTTCGCCGCGGTGAGCGCGAGCAGCTCAACCGCGAGCTGTCCGGCTCCGAATGAGCTCGCGCAGGAGCGTGCGGTTCCTCATCGCGGCCGTTGTCGCGCTCGGCGGTCCCGGCCTCGTCACACTCCTCCACTTCACAAGCCTGCGTGCCGTCGTGCCCGCCCTGCTGTACGCGGCGGCGATCATCCTCGCCACCGCCGTCGGCGGACGGATCGGGGGCCTCGTCGCCGTCGCGGCGTCGGCGTATCCGTTCTTCCACTTCTTCGCGTACCGCTACGACCGCGGTACCGCGAACGCCGAGGGCGTCACCGCCACCGTCGTGTTCGTTCTCACCGCGCTGTTCGCGAGCGAGGTGCTGCGCCGCGAGCGCGTCGCGCGCGAGCGGGCGGAGGAGGCGGTGCGGGCGAGCACCATCGCGCTCGACGCGGCGTCGCGCCTCCAGGCCGCGGCCGACGCGCTCGCGACCGCGCGAACGCCGCAAGAGGTGCTCGACGCGGTGCTGCGCGAAGGCGTGCGTGCCGCCGAGGCGCGGAGCGGCCTGATCGCGACGCTCAGCGAGGACGGGGAGTGGCTCGACGTGACCGCTTCCCGTGGCTACGACGAGACGTCGCTCGCGCCGTATCAACGCTTCGCGGTCGATGGAAATTTCCCGCTCTCGGAGGCTGTGCGGACAGGCGAAGGGGTCTTCATCGGCTCGGGAGAGGAGCAGGACACGCGTTATCCCGACCTCGTCGGCGGCATGCAGCCGCGCCACGCGCTCGTCTGCCTCCCGCTCATCGGCCATACCGGGCCGATCGGGGGGCTCGTCTTTTCGTTCGCGAGCGATCAGGAGTTTCCGCCCGAGCGCCGCGCGCTGAAGCTCGCGCTCGCGCGGCAGGCGGCGCTCGCTCTCGAGCGGTCGCTCATCGCCGAGAAGGAGGCGCGGCTCCGCGAACGACTCGCGTTCCTCGACGCGGCGACGGCGCTGCTCACCTCGTCTCTCGACCTCCGAGAGATGCTCGGCTGGCTCACGTCCCTCGCTGTTCCGGAGCTCGCCGACTGGTGCTCCATCTCCGTCCTCTCCGAGGAAACCGGCCTGATCGAGCCGCTCGCCGTCGCGCATCATGATCCGGCGCGCAGGCGCTGGGCCGAGGAGATGCAGACCCGCACCCGGCCCATCCACATCGACGACGAGTTCGACCTGAGCGCACGCGTGATCCGAACGGGCGAGCCGGTCTTCCTCCGCGAGGTGCCGCAGGTGCTGCTCGACGAGGCGGCGGAGAGAGATCCGGAGGCCGCGCGCGCGCTCGAAGAGATCACCATCCGCAGCGCGATCACGGTGCCGCTGAGCTCCGGGGAGCGGCACCTTGGCGTGCTGACGCTCGTGGCCGAGGAACGCGAGTTCGACGACGACGACTTCGAGCTCGCCCAACAGCTCGGCGCCCGGGCCGCGATCGCGCTCGACAACGCGCGCCTCTACGCAGAGGCGGAGCGGCGCGCCGAGGCCTCGCTCGCGCTCGCGTACGTCGGCGACGGTGTCATCCTCCTCGACCTCGACGGCTGTGTCCGCTTCTGGAACCCCGCCGCGGCCGCGATCACCGGACTGGACTCGACCGACGCTGTCGGCCACCGCCTCTCGGAGGTGCTTCCGGCCTGGGAGGAGGTGACGCGGCGCACCGAGTTCGAGAGCTCCGACGCGGTGCCGGTGCGCGCCCGTCCCACCACGGTGCCGATCGAGACGCCTGAGGGCGACCGCTGGATCTCCGTCATCGCGGTCAACTTCGGCGACGGCGTCGTCTACGCGCTCCGCGACGTCACCGACGAGCAGGCCCTCGAGCGGGCGCGCAGCGACTTCGTCGCGACCGCGTCACACGAGCTTCGCACTCCCCTCGCGGCGGTGTACGGCTCGGCGCGCACGCTCCGGCGCACGGACATCGAGCTGCCGCCCGAGCAGCGGGACCGTTTCCTCGAGATCATCGAGAGCGAGACAGAGCGTCTCACGGCGATCGTCTCCCAAATCCTCCTCGCGGGGCAGCTCGAGGAGGGGCGCGTCGATCTTGCCCCATCCGCCACCGACCTGCGCGGCCTCGCGGAGAGCGTGCTCGACTCGACGCGCGTGCGTGCGCCCTCCGAGGTCGAGCTGCAGCTCGACGGGGGCGACGTGGAAGCCGTCGCGTTCGCCGACGAGGACAAGCTCCGTCAGGTGCTCGTAAACCTCCTCGACAACGCGGTCAAGTACTCGCCCGACGGCGGCCGGGTGACGGTCGAGCTCGGCAAGGCGCCCGGTCTCGTGACGCTGACGGTGCGAGACGACGGGCTCGGGATCCCGCTTGGAGAGCAGGACCGGATTTTCGAGAAGTTCTACCGCCTCGACCCCGCCCTCACTCGCGGCGTCGGCGGCAGCGGGCTTGGCCTCTACATCTCGCGCGAGCTCGTCTCCCGCATGGGCGGGCGGATGTCCGTGCGCTCCCGCCCAGGCGAGGGCGCGGCGTTCACGGTCGAGCTGCCCGCCGCCTAGAGCCCCCGGGACACGTCCCGAGTAGCCACGTCCGGTAGCAGGTACCGGACGTGGCTCGAATGGACAGCGTGCTAGCGGCGTAATCCCGCTTGGCAGCTGCCTTTTCGTTTCTCGCCCCACGGCGAAAACGGACACGTCCGGTAGCAGGTACGGGACGTGTCTGTTTGGGACGTGTCCTTAGCGGTGTCTTACGTCGAGCGGCACACTTTGTACCGACATGCTCGTTCTCGTTGTCGACGACGACCGTGCGGTGCGGGAGGCGCTCGAGCGCGCGCTGCAGCTGCACGGCTACGAGGTCGCGCTCGCGTCCGACGGCGACAGTGCGCTCGCGGCCGTCGAGGCACGCACGCCCGACGCGCTCGTCCTCGACGTGATGATGCCGGGGCTCGACGGCCTCGACGTGACGCGCCGCCTGCGGCGGCAGGGGAACCGCGTCCCGATCCTCCTCCTCACTGCGCGCGACGCGGTCGGCGACCGCGTGGAGGGCCTCGACGCCGGCGCCGACGACTACCTCCCGAAGCCGTACGACCTCGAGGAGCTGCTGGCGCGCCTCCGCGCCCTCCTCCGCCGCTCGAAGCCCGAGACGCCGGGCGACGTGCTGCGCTTCGCCGACCTGACGTTCGACCTCGGCTCGATGGACGCGCGCCGGTCGGGTCGCCGCTTCGAGCTGACGACGACCGAGGCGCACCTGCTCGAGCTCTTCCTCCGCAACCCGCGGCAGGTGCTGCCGCGTTCGCTCATCTACGAGCGGGTGTGGGGCTACGACTTCAGCCACTCGTCCAACGCGCTCGACGTCTACGTCGGCTACCTCCGGCGGAAGACGGAGGCGGACGAGGAGCCGCGCCTCATCCACACCGTGCGCGGCACCGGCTACGTCATGCGCGAGCCATGAGCCTTCGCGCCCGGCTGACGCTCGTCGCTGCCGGCGTCGTTGCCGTCGTCGTCGCGATCGCGGCGGCGACGACGTACTTCGTGATGCGGCACGAGCTCTACGCCCAGGTGGACAACTCGCTCAGGAATGACGCGCATCTGGTCAACGTGAACGACTTGGCAGCCCCCGAGGGCTTCCCCGGCAATCTCGTCGAGATCTTCAATACGCAGGGCGTTCCCGTAGGCAAGAGAACCATCTCCGTCCGTTTTGACTCCTCGATGCGGGCAGTCGCGGAAGGGGGGCGCGGCCCGTTCTTCCAGGACGCGGCGACCACGCGCGGCGGCACGACCTACCCTCTCCGAGAGTTTGTAGCGCCGGTCGGCAACTCGCTCGGTCAGGTCGTCGGTGTTGCCGTTGTCGTGCGCGACATGACCGAGACGGACCGCGCGCTCGAGCGACTCCGGCTCATCTTGATCCTCGTCTCCTTGGGCGGGATCGCGGTTGCCGCGGGAGCCGGTGCGCTCGTCTCGAACGCGACCCTCGCGCCGGTGCGGCGCCTGACCGCGGCGGCGGAGCGGATCGCGGAGACCGGCGAGCCGAGCGAGCGCGTCCCCGAAGGCGGGAAGGGAGAGCTCGCGCGCCTCGGCGCCACGTTCAACACGATGCTCGGCTCGCTCGAGGAGTCGCTCGAGACCCAGCGCCGCTTCGTCGCCGACGCGTCCCACGAGCTGCGGACGCCGCTCACGAGCATCCAGACGAACATCGACGTCTTGCGCGGCGACATCGAACTCGGCCCGAAGCAGCGGAGGGCTCTCCTCGACGACCTCCAGCGGGAGTCGCAGGAGATGCGCTCGCTCATCGCGAGCCTCCTCGAGCTCGCTCGCGCCGGCGGCGCGCAGCAGGAGAAGGCGCAGTTCCAGCTCGACGAGCTCGTCGAAGACGTCCTCGAGCGTGCGCAGCTGCGATTCCCTTCCGTCACCTGGCACGCGTACCGGATCGAGCCGACCGTCGTCACCGGCTATCGCGACCGGATGGAGCGAGCCGTCTGGAACCTTCTCGAGAACGCCGGCAAGTGGAGCGGCGACGGCGGCTCGGTGGACGTGTCGCTCACGGCCGGCGAGTTGCGGGTGCGAGACCACGGGCCGGGGATCGACGAGGAAGATCGCCCGCTCGTCTTCGAGCGCTTCTACCGCTCGGCGGCCGCGCGCTCCATGCCGGGCGCGGGGCTCGGCCTGTCGATCGTCCGCGAAGTGGCCGAGGCACATGGCGGCACGGTCGTCGCGGAGAATGCGGCGGGCGGCGGCGCGCTGTTCCGGCTCAGCCTCGACGGCGCGGCTCGCCCGGGCTCACTTACCGGCTCTTAGGCTTTCTTCATCCAGGGGTGATTCGATTGCGGTACATCGAACCCCCCTCCCGGCCCGCGCTGCTTCATGCGGGCCGCGACCAGCCCGGTCCGGCGCCTTCCCGGATCCCCTGCGGTGAAGGCGCCGGATCGCGTTGCTGGTGGGTCCCATCACCGGGGAGCGACAGCCACACGTCGGCTCCGCCGTCCGGGAGGTTGCGGAGGCCCGCGCTGCCGCCGTGCGCCTTCGCGACGAGCTCGACGATCGACAGGCCGAGGCCTGTGCCGCCGCGCCCGCGCGCCTCGTCGGCGCGGCTGAAGCGGTCGAACGCCCGCGCCGCGAAACCGTCGGGGAAGCCGCCGCCGGAGTCGCGCACGTGCAGCTCCACCGTTCCATCCGCGACCGCCGCCGACAGGACGACCGCTCCTCGTCCGTGGGTCAGCGCGTTGTCGACGAGGTTGACGAGCGCCTGGCCGACCCGCAGCGGATCCGCGTCGACGTGGAGACGACCCGGCTCGAGGCGCACCTCACGGCCGAGCGTCGCGGCGCGCGACCCGAAGCGCGTCCGGATGTCCGCCAGCAGCTCGTCGACGTCGACGCGCTCGCGTCGCACCGGCAGCGTGCCCCGGTCGGCGCGCGCGATGAGGAGTAGGTCTTCGGCGAGCCGCGAGAGTCGCTGCGTCTCCTCCCCCGCCGACCGCAACGCGTCCTCGAGCTCCTCGCGCGATCGCGGCCGTCGCAACGCGAGGTCGAGCTCCGTCCGCAAGAGCGCGAGCGGCGTCCGCAGCTCGTGGCTCGCATCGGCGACGAAGCGGCGCTCGTGCTCGAACGCGTCGTTGAGGCGCGCGAGCATGTCGTTGAGCGTCGTGGCGAGTCGCGCGACCTCGTCTCGTGCGGCCGGCACCGGCAGGCTGCTCGGTTCCCCCGGCGTGACCGCCGCCGCGCGCCGCCGCAGGAGCTCGACGGGGCGCAACGCGCCTGCAGCGAGGAGGTAGCCGCCGAGGCAGGCCGCGAGCAGCGCAAGCGGGAGGAAGATCACGAGCTGCCGCCGGAGATGGTCGAGCGACTCGTCCCGCGGGGCGAGCGAACGCGCGACGGCGACGTACCCGCCGCCTTGGTCCGCACGCTGAACGAGGACGCGCCACGTGCCGGGACGGTTCGAGACGTGCTCGGTCAGCCAGAGCCGGTCGCCGGGGGCCGCTCCGGCGAGCGTGATGCGGCCGACGAGCGGGGCGAGGTCGCGCGGCTGGGAAACGCTGAGCCGGCCGGCGGAGTCGAAGCGCTGCGCAAGCGTCGTGCCGCCGCCTGCGTCCGCATCCACGCGGCGGTTGTCGATCTCCTCCCCGGCCTGCGCGACGAGCGTCTGGTCGACGGTGCCGAGGAGCTCGCTTCCGACCCGCTCGTAGACGAAGAGACCGACCGCGGCAAGGACGACGGCCATCGCGACCGCGAACCCGAGCGTGAGGCGAACGCGGATCGGAAGCCGCGACATGCCCTTCAGTCTGCGCGCAACCGGTAGCCGACGCCGCGGACCGTCTCGATCGAGTCGCGGCCGAACGGCCGGTCGATCTTCTCCCGGAGATAGCGGACGTAGACGTCGACGACGTTCGAGCGGCTCTCGAAGGCGATGTCCCACGCTCCGTCGAGCAGCTGCGTCCGCGTGAGCGTGATGCCGGGCCGCCGCATGAACAGCTCGAGGAGGGAGAATTCCTTCGCGGAGAGGTCGAGCTCCTGGTCGCCGCGCCAGGCGCGATGCGACGCGGGATCGAGGCGGAGGTCGCCGATCTCGACGACGGCCGGGCGCTCGACCGGCGTGCGCCGCGTGAGGGCGCGGAGCCGCGCAAGGAGCTCTTCGAACGCGAACGGCTTCGTGAGGTAGTCGTCCGCGCCGGCGTCCAACCCGACGACGCGGTCGTCGACGTCGTCCCGCGCGGTGAGCATGAGCACGGGAGTCCAGACGCCGTCGCTCCGCAGGCGGCGGCAGACCTCGAAGCCGTCCGCACCGGGCAACATCACGTCGAGGACGATCGCGTCGTACTGGACGGCACGCGACATCCACAGCGCTTCCTCACCGCGCTCGGTGACGTCGGCCGCGTAGCCCTCCTCGCGCAGGCCACGCCCGAGCAACTCGCCGAGCTTCTTCTCGTCTTCGACCACGAGAACCCGCATGAGGGCATTGTCGCGCGCGGTGTGAGAGCTGCATGAGGGGGTTCACGGATCCCTCATCACGGGCCGCTCCACTGGTGTCGTGGGGGTCGACCGGAACGAGCGCCTGACGGCCGTTACGGGAGCGGTGCTGATCGTGCTGCTCGCCGCGCTCGGCGTGACGATTCTTTCGATCGGCCCGCTGATCTGGTGGCACGTTCTCATCGGGATGCTCCTGATCCCACCCGTCCTGCTCAAGCTCGCGAGCACCGGCTGGCGCTTTCTCCACTACTACCGCGGCACGCCGGAGTACGTGCGGCGCGGCCCGCCGGAAACGCCGCTGCGGCTGCTCGCGCCGCTCGTCGTCGTCTCGACGCTCGCCGTGTTCGGGACGGGCGTCGCGCTCATCGTCGTCGGGCCGGCGGGAGGGATCCTTGTCGGCCTGCACAAGGCCTCGTTCGTCTTCTGGCTCGTCGCGACCGCGGTGCACGTGCTCGCGCACCTGCGGCGCCTGTTACCCACGGCGCGGCCGGTGCCCGGAGCCGTCACGCGCGGCGCCCTCGTCGTCGTGTCGATCGTGGCGGGCGCGGTGCTCGCCGCGGCGACCGTTCGCTACGGCGACTCGTGGGTGCACTGGTTCGCCCACCGCAACTTCGGCGGCGACGGCTGACGGTCAGCCGAAGCGGGCGACGGCTCGGGCGCGGCGGCGTTCCGCCTCGACCTCGCGGTCCTTCGGCGCGGCGGTCGTGACGAGATCCTCGAGGAGGTGCTGCGTGATGTGCGCGATCTCGTGCACGGCGCGGTTGAAGACCTCCTCGTTCGCCTGCGACGGCTTGGTCATACCGCTCACCTTGCGCACGTACTGCAGCGCCGCCGCTTCGACCTCGTCGGAGCTCGTGGGCGGATCGAAGTTGTAGAGAGTTCTGATGTTCCGGCACATGCGGGCAACGTAGCCGAGCTGCTGCCGTCTAGTCGACGAGGCTCAGCTCCTGGTCGTACTTCGGGAGCAGGTCACGGTCGCCGCCGCCGGCGCTTTCGCCCGGACGGAGCGGGACGACGACGCGAATCGCGCCGCCGCGCACGAACGCGACGCGGTCCGGGCCGGCGTCGAGCGGCTCGTAGCTCCCGCTGAAGACCTCGGGCCGCTCGGCGCGCAGGCGCAACACGCGGCGGATCAGGTGCATCTTCAGCGTGCGGCGCGTCGGGCTCGCCTCCCGGAGCGCGGCGGCGTGGACTCCCCAGTTCACCGGCCGCCGGTTGTCGGGGTCGACGAGGTTGAGCGACCAGAGCGCGTCTCCCTGGTAGACGTCCGGCACGCCGGGGCTCGTCAGTCGGAGGAGAAGCGCCCCGAGCGACGCGTGCTCGCCGGCCCGCGCGACGCGCGCGGCGAACGGCTCGAAGTCGGCGAGGAACTCCCGGTTTCCGTAGAGGCTGCGCACGAACTCGCGGACGCGGCGCTCGTGCGTCTCGTTCGGCTCGAGCCAGCTCGTCGTGCGCTTCGCCTCGCGCAACGCCTTCTCGAGGTAGCGCTCGACGCGTCCCGGCACGATCGGCCACGCGCCGACGAGCGTCTGCCAGAGGAGGTACTCCTCGTTCGGGTCGTCCATCCCGCCGGTGAGCTCGTGCCAGCGGCGGACGCGGCGGCCCCACTCCTCGTGCATCCCCGCGAGCGCGGCGATGCGCGCGCGGACGTCGCCGGCGCGCTTCGTGTCGTGCGTCTGGGAGGCGAGGAGCGTGCGCGGGTGCCGCTCGAGCCGCTCGAGCGCGGCGCGGTGGAACTCGTCCGGCGAGAGCGAGAAGCGCTCGGGGTTGCCGCCGACCTCGTTGAGCGCGGCGAGCCGGAGCCAGCGGTAGAACGCGGTGTCCTCGACGCCCTTCGCCATGACCGGCCCCGTCGTCTGCTGCCAGCGCACGACGAACTCCGCTTCGGGCGTCTCGGGCCGGTCGCCCGGGGGCTCGCAGTACGCGCGGTAGACGTGCATCGCGGCCGCCGCCTCCTCGAGTCCGGTGAGCGGGACGAGCGCAAGGAGCCGGTCGAACTCCGGCTGGAAGATCGTTCGCGCGACCTCGAGCTTCGCCTCGTGTGCCACTTCCGCGAACGTGCGGCGCTCGCCGGTCAGTTCGGCGTACAGCTCCGTCATCGGCTCCTCGCCGGCGGGGTCGACGAAGACGGCGGTCGCGTCGTTCGCGAACTCGTAGCCCGTCGTCCCCTCGACCGGCCAGTCGGGGCTCAGCCGCTCGCCCGGCTCGAGGATCTTCTCCACCCAGACGTGCCGGACGCCCGAGTCGGAGAGGCGCTGGAGGTACTCGCGCGGGTTCGCGAGGCCGTCGGGGTGATCGACGCGGAGGCCGTCGACGAGGCCGTCCGCCACGAGCTGGAGCACCTTCGCGTGCGTCTCCTCGAAGACCTCTGGATCCTCGACGCGTACCCCGGCGAGCTCGCCGATGTCGAAGAAGCGCCGGTGCCAGCCGCTCGCCGCGTCCCAGTCGAAGAAGCGGGCGCGGAGCTCGAGGTCGCGCCAGTAGCGGTTCTCCTCCTCCGAGGTCGCCATGTGGTTCGGGACGACGTCGAGGATCGTGCCGAGCCCCGCCGCGCGCGCTGCCTCGCAGAGCGCGCGCAGCTCGTCCTCGCCGCCGAGCTCGGCGGAGACCCGCGTCGGGTCGACGACGTCGTAGCCGTGCTCCGATCCCTGCCGCGCCTGCATGACGGGCGAGAGGTAGAGGTGCGAGACGCCGAGGTCGCGGACGTGGGGGAGGACCATCTCGCGCACCGCGCGGAAGCCGAGATCGCGGTTCAGCTGGATCCGGTACGTGCAGCGGAAATCGGGCATGACTCCTGTCCTATCCAGACACGTCCGGTGTCAGACACCGGACGTGGCCGTTTCGGACACGTCCGGTTGTCAGTCATTCAGACGTGTCCGTTAGGGACAGGCTGCGCGGAGTGAGCCGCACGTCGTGGCCGGTCTGGCGAGCGGTCATGTCCATTGCGGCCACGTCCAGTTGTCAGTCATTTGGGCGTGGCTGTTCTGGGCACTCGCCTGTCCGTTCCAGACACGTCCGGTGTCTGACACCGGACGTGGCCGTTTCAGACGCGGCGAAGCAGGACGAGTGAGTGCTCCTGCACGGAGACCGTGGCGTGCGTCGCGAACGAATCGCCGTCGACCGAGCCCGTCGCGAGCTCGAGCGCCCAGCGGGTCCCCAGCCGGCGCGCCGGGAGCGTGAACTCGACCGGCTCCTGGCGCGCGTTGAAAAGGAGGAGGAACGAGTCGTCGACGACCTCCTCACCGTGCGCCGTGCGAGTCGGGATCTCCCGGCCGTTGAGGAAGACGCCGAGCGTGCGCGTCTCGGCGTTCGTCCAGTCGCGCTGCGTCATCCGCCTCCCGTCCGGCCGGAACCACCACACGTCGGGCAGCCCCGACTTGCCCGAGGAGCCGCTGAGGAACGACTGCCGCCGGAAGACGGGATGCTCCTGGCGGAGCCGGATCATCCGCCGCACGAACTCGAGGAGCTCTCTGTCGGCGCTCGCCCAGTCGAACCACGAGATCTCGTTGTCCTGGCACCACGGGTTGTTGTTGCCGCCCTGCGACCGGCCGAGCTCGTCGCCGCCGAGGAGCATCGGCACGCCCTGGGACAGCAGCAGCGTCGCGAGGAAGTTCCGCTGCTGCCGGGCGCGCAGCGCGAGCACCGCGGGGTCGTCCGTCTCGCCCTCTGCGCCCATGTTCCACGAGCGGTTGTCGTCGGTGCCGTCCTCGCCGTTCTCGCAGTTCGCCTCGTTGTGCTTGGCGTTGTACGAGACGAGGTCGCGGAGCGTGAACCCGTCGTGGGCGGTGACGAAGTTGATCGACGCGAACGGCTCGCGCCCGTCTTCCTGGTAGAGGTCGGACGAGCCGGTGAACCGCTGCGCGAACTCGCCGACCGAGCCCTGCCCGCGCCAGAAGTCGCGCATCGAGTCGCGGTATTTGCCGTTCCACTCCGCCCAGAGGACGGGGAAGTTGCCGACCTGGTAGCCGCCCGGCCCGACGTCCCACGGCTCGGCGATGAGCTTCACCTGCGAGAGGACCGGATCCTGGTGGATCGTGTCGAAGAACGCCGAGAGCCGGTCGACGTCGAAGAACTCGCGCGCGAGCGCCGAGGCGAGGTCGAAGCGGAACCCGTCGACGTGGCAGTCGAGGACGAAGTACCGCAGCGAGTCCATGATCAGCCGCAGCACCGACGGATGGACGGGATTGAGCGAGTTGCCCGTCCCTGTGAAGTCCATGTAGAAGCGCGGGTCGTCGGGCATGAGCCGGTAGTAGCTCGCGTTGTCGACGCCTTTGAACGCGAGCATCGGCCCGAGATGGTTGCCCTCGGCGGTGTGGTTGTAGACGACGTCGAGGATGACCTCGATTCCGGCCCTGTGCAGGGCTTTCACCATCCCCTTGAACTCGAGCACCTGCTCGCCGCGCGTGCCCGTCGCGGCGTAGAGCGCGTGCGGCGCGAGGTAGCCGATCGACGAGTAGCCCCAGTAGTTCGTCAGCCCGCGGTCGTGGAGGAAGCTCTCGTCGGCGATGTGGTGGATCGGGAGGAGCTCGATCGCGGTGACGCCGAGCTCCTGCAGGTACTCGAGCGCCGGCTCGGAGGCGAGGCCGGCGTACGTGCCGCGGAGGTCGTCGCGGACGTCGGGCGAGAGCCGCGTGAAGCCCTTGACGTGCGCCTCGTAGATGACGGTCTCGTTCCACGGCGTGTCCGGCGGCGCGTCGTCCTCCCAGTCGAAGTGCGGGTCGACGACGATGCACTTGGGGATCGCCTCGGCGTCGTCCTCGTCGTCGAGCTCGAGGTCGGCGTCCTCCTCGCCCGTCGGGACGTAGGGGAGCACGTTCGCCGCGTCCCAGAGGATCTGCCCCTCGATCGACTTCGCGTACGGGTCGATGAGGAGCTTGTTCGGGTTGAAGCGGTGCCCGCTCGCGGGGTCGTACGGGCCGTGGACGCGGTAGCCGTAGCGCTGGCCCGGCCCGACGCCCGGGAGGTAGCAGTGCCAGTTGTGCGACGTGTAGTCGCGGAGCTCGACCCGCGTCTCCTCGCCGTTCTCGTCGAAGAGGCACAGCTCGACGCGCTCGGCGTTCTCGGTGAAGAGCGCGAAGTTCGTGCCCCGCCCGTCCCACGTCGGCCCGAGCGGGAAGGGCTTTCCGGGCCAGACGTTCACACGCGCAGCTCGACCGTTCGGTTGCCGAAGTCGGCCACGAGCTCCACGCTACCGCGGCGCAGGGTGAGCACTCGCCGGCTCTCGTCTGCTTCGGCAACGAGCTCGCGCGGCAGCTCGCGGCGGAGGGCGAGGAGCTCGCGGTAGAGCGGGTCGGGCTCGGCGGGGTGGAGCTTCGAGCGGAGGAACGTCTCCACCGCCTGCGGGTCGGGGACGTCCTGGCCGGAGAAGCTCGCGAACGACTCGAACTCCTTCTTCCGCCCCTCGCGGGTCGCCTCGGCGATCGCGGGGTCGAAGTGGTCGGTGAAGAACTGGAACGGCGCCGTCTCGAAGTGCTCCTCGCCCATGAACAGGAGCGGCGTGCACGGAGAGAAGAGCGTCACGGCGGCGGCGACGCGCAGGGCGTCTTCCGGCAGCCGGTCGCCGAGCGCGCGGTTGCCGACCTGGTCGTGGTTCTGCGCGCAGACAACGAGGCGGCGCGGGTCGTGGCCGGCTCCGCGGAGGTCGTCGGCGAGCGCCACGACCGAGCCGAAGCCGGCGTAGTACCCGTCCTGCTCGCCGGTCAGGAGGACGTGGAGCTCGTGATGTGTCGCGTCGAACCACTGCGCGTCGTGGCCCCACTCCTCGATCGGCCGCCAGTCGCCGAGTTCCATCTCCGATATGACGAGTGCGCGCGGGTCGACGTCGCGGACGCGCGTGGCGAGCTCGGCGCAGACGTGCGGCTCGGAGTCGTCGAAGATCGCGTGGACGGCGTCGAGCCGCAGGCCGTCGATGTGGAAGTCGCGCACCCACTGCTCGGCGTTCTGGATCGCCCACTCGCGCACGCCGCGCTGCGCGTAGTCGATCGCGTCTCCCCAGAACGTCGCGTGACGGTCGGTGAAGTACGGGCCGAACGCGCGCAGCGCCTCGTTCCCCGGGCCGACGTGGTTGTAGACGACGTCGAGGATCACGCCGAGCCCGGCAGCGTGCGCGGCGTCGACGAGATGCGCGAGCCCTCGTGGGCCGCCGTACGCCTCGTGCGCGGCGTACGTGTACAGCCCGTCGTACCCCCAGCCGCGCTCGCCGGGGAACGTCGCGACCGGCATGAGCTCGATCGCGGTGACGCCGAACTCGCGGAGCGCCGCGAGGCGCGGCTCGACCCCGGCGAACATCCCCTCGTCGCTGAACGTCCCGACGTGGAGCTCGTAGATCACGAGCTCGTCGAGCGAGAGGCCGGGCCAGTTCGCATCTCTCCACTCGAACGCCGTCGTGTCGAGCACACGCGAGGAGCCGCGAACGCCGTCGGGTTGCCATCGCGAGCACGGGTCGGGCCACTCCGTGCCGTCCACAACGAAGACGTAGTCCTCGCCGGAGAAGCTCCCGCGCCAGTACTCGCCGTCGCGCTGGAGCGGCGTCGTCTCCCCACCGGAACGGACCGCGACAGAGCCGGCGGTCGGCCCCCACACGCACACGTCGTTGGCGCCGTCCCTGCATGGGAAGACGCCGAGCTTCACCTCACCCGGCACGCGGTGGGGTTTCCCGGCGCAGCGCGGCGCTAACCGCAGGTGTGACAAGACCGTGTCGTCAGTCGCGCAGAACTGAGTCCAGGTACCTGGCACCGCGTCACGCTCTTGTGACGCGTCAACCGCGTAGGAATGCGCCCACCAAAGACCGGTACCTGGTACCGGTCTTCGCGGAGTGTCATCCGAGCGTGGCCGGGTGGCCGTCTAGGCTGGGCGTGTGCGCTCCGCCTGGTCGCGAGACGTCTGGCATCAGAATCGCAGGCGCAACCGGTCGTTTGCAGTGATCTGGGGGCTGGTCGCGACTTTCGGTCTGACCCTCGCCTGCGTTGTGGCAGTTTCCGGGATACGAAACGATAAGTGGATCGGAGGCGCGGTGGTCGCCGGCATTTTGGGATCTCTCGCGTTGTATGCCGCGGCCTACGCGCGTGGCGCCGCCCGCGCTGCGTTCATGGCCGCGAGTCATGAGGTGATCATCAGAAATCCGCTCCGAACGATGACCATTCCTACCGCCGAGGTGTCCCGGTTCTCGGCCGGTAAGCAACGGACGGGAATCGGCAACCCGACGCCTGGCATCCTGGTAGAACGAAGAGACGGCCGGTGCTACCCGATCTGGACCCTGGCACGGGAAGGCTATGTCTGGAACTCGCAGAAGAACACAGAAGCCTGGAGTGGCGTCGCCGAGGATCTGAACAGGCTCCTCCACGACTGAAAGAGGCTGCGGTGGCCAGTGCCCTATCTCCCCACTGCGTACCCCTGCTCGCCCCGCGGGTTCGCGCCGGCCTTGAGCACGCCGTCCGGCTC
>Ga0307373_10005975_pt1 | contig 19580 bp, 18 predicted proteins | sample OX2MG_FD_202534 | JGI IMG/M metagenome (GOLD analysis project Ga0307373, IMG submission 202534) | Soil microbial communities from Risofladan, Vaasa, Finland - OX-2 | ecosystem: Environmental > Terrestrial > Soil > Coastal area > Acid sulfate soil | place: Finland: Risofladan, Vaasa | collected...
CGCGATCTGAATTTCAATGCTTATTCCGACGCGCGCTCGCTGTTCCGGTATGCTATGCACACGCTGCCGAGCGAGATCAGCGAAAGCATCGGCACCTCGACCCTCTTCGCCGCCTGGAATGCGGCAATCTACGTCGCGCAAATCGAGGACCAGCGCCTGTCCCAGGTGATCGGCGACAACAGCTACCTTGAAGCGACCAAGGAAGTGTTGCAGAAACACGGCGGATTGTGGTTCTGGGACGAATCATATGTGATCTCGCGCAAGCGGGATTCGGCTTGATCTGAGAGGCAGGAGATTTAAACGTGGCCAAGGGCGATTTTCTATTCACCAGCGAGTCGGTATCCGAAGGGCATCCCGATAAGGTATGCGACCAGATTTCGGATTCGGTCGTCGATATTTTCCTGGCCGCGGACCCGACCGCTCGCGTTGCCTGCGAAACGCTCGCAACGACCAATCGCGTGGTGCTCGCCGGCGAGGTTCGGGGACCCGACAAGATCACCAAGGACCAGCTCATCGAGGCGGCTCGCCAGCGCATCAAGGCGATCGGCTACGAGCAGGAAGGCTTCCATTGGAAGCACGCCGAGGTCGAGTGCCTGATCCACAAGCAATCCGCCGACATCGCGCAGGGCGTCGATGCCGCCGGCAACAAGGATGAAGGCGCCGGCGACCAGGGCATCATGTTCGGCTATGCCTGCCGCGAGACCGCCGAGCTGATGCCGGCGCCGATCCAATACGCGCAGCAGATACTGAAATCGATGGCCGACGCGCGCCACAGCGGCTCGACCCCGGATTTCGGCCCGGACGCGAAGAGTCAGGTGACCCTGCAATATGTCGCCGGCAAGCCGGTGCGCGCGACCTCGGTGGTTGTCTCGACCCAGCATTCGGAAAAGATCGGCCAGGAAGAGGTGCGCGAGATCGTGCGCCCGCATGTCCTGAAGGTGCTGCCCAAGGGTTGGATGTGCGACGAGGAGCATTTCTACGTCAATCCGACCGGCCGTTTCGTGATCGGCGGTCCGGATGGCGATTGCGGCTTGACCGGCCGCAAGATCATTGTCGACACCTATGGCGGCGCGTCGCCCCATGGCGGCGGCGCGTTCTCGGGCAAGGACCCCTCGAAGGTCGATCGCTCGGCCGCTTACGCCGCGCGCTATGTCGCGAAGAACGTGGTGGCGGCCGGCCTCGCCGAGCGCTGCACGATCCAACTGTCCTATGCGATCGGCATCTCGAAGCCGCTCTCGGTCTACATCAACACCGACGGCACCGGACAGGTCGACGAGGAAAAGCTCGGGCGCGTCATCCAAGAGATGGTCGATCTCAGCCCGCGCGGCATCCGCACGCATCTCGCGCTGAACAAGCCGATCTATACGCGCACCGCGTCTTACGGCCATTTCGGCCGCGCGCCCGAGGCCGATGGCGGATTCTCATGGGAGAAGACCGATCTCGCGCAAGCATTGAAGGGAGCGTTCTAAGATGGCCGAGGATTTCAAGGTCAAGGATATCGGCCTCGCGGCGTGGGGTCGGAAAGAGATCAACATCGCCGAGACCGAGATGCCCGGTCTCATGGCGCTGCGGACCGAATACGGCAAGCAGAAGCCGCTCAAAGGCGCGCGCATCGTCGGCTGCCTGCATATGACGATTCAGACCGCGGTGCTGATCGAGACCTTGACCGAGCTCGGCGCCAGCGTGCGCTGGAGCTCGTGCAACATTTTCTCGACCCAGGACCAGGCGGCCGCGGCGATCGCGGCCAAGGGCATCCCGGTCTTCGCCTGGAAGGGCGAGACCGAGAAAGAATACGAGTGGTGCATCGATCAGACGCTGACCGGCCCGGGCGGCTGGAAGCCGAACATGATCCTCGACGATGGCGGCGATGCGACCAAGCTGCTGCACGACAAGCACCCCGATCTGCTGAAAGACATTCGCGGCGTTTCGGAAGAGACCACCACCGGCGTTCATCGCCTTTACGAGATGATGAAGGCCGGCGAGCTCAAAGTGCCGGCGATCAACGTCAACGACAGCGTCACCAAATCGAAATTCGACAATCTCTATGGTTGTCGCGAAAGCCTCGTCGACGGCATCAAGCGGGCGACCGACGTGATGATGGCGGGCAAGATCGCCGTGGTCGCCGGCTTCGGCGATGTCGGCAAGGGCTCGGCCGCCAGCCTTCGGAGCCAGGGCGCGCGCGTCATGGTCACTGAGATCGATCCGATCTGCGCGTTGCAGGCGGCGATGGAAGGCTATCAGGTCACGACGATGGACGACGCCGCCGCAATCGGCGACATTTTCGTCACCGCGACCGGCAATGTTGACATCATCACGCTCGATCACATGCGGCAGATGAAAGACCGCGCCATCGTCTGCAATATCGGCCATTTCGACAGCGAGATTCAGATCGCCTCGCTCGAGAATTACAAATGGGAAGAGGTGAAGCCGCAGGTCGACGAGGTCGTGTTCCCCGACGGCAAGCGGCTGATCGTTCTGGCCAAGGGCCGGCTGGTCAATCTCGGCTGCGCCACCGGCCATCCGAGCTTCGTGATGAGCGCGTCCTTCAGCAACCAGGTGCTGGCCCAGATCGAGCTTTGGACCAATCACGGCAAGTACGAGAACAAGGTCTATGTGCTCCCGAAGCATCTCGACGAAAAGGTCGCGGCGCTGCACCTTGCCAAGCTCGGCGTGAAGCTAACGAAGCTGTCCGCGGCGCAGGCGAAATACCTGAACATCGCCCAAACCGGCCCGTTCAAGCCCGATCATTATCGGTATTGAGCTTGCTGCGTACGGTGTAGCCGCGTTCGTCGCAATTAAATTTGTCGTCGTCCCCGCGAAAGCGGGGACCCAGGGACGCAGACTGGATGCCCGCTTTCGCGGGCATGACGATTTATAAGAGGCGCCTTGGCCGAATGGATATTTACGAGCCCATCGGTAGAGACCAACACGCACCCAGCAATCTCGGCGCCGCTCTCGACAGCGGCACGTTCGTCGTCACTGCCGAGGTGGCGCCGCCGGTTTCGGCCGATCCCGCCGATCTCATGGCGCGCGCGCTGCCGCTGAAAGGCGTCGCCACCGCGGTCAATCTCACCGACGGTGCGGGCGCCAAGGCGCATCTCTCGAGCCTCGCGGCGGCGCATATCCTCCTGGCCAACGGCATCGAGCCGATTTTGCAGATGACGTGCCGCGATCGGAACCGGCTCGCGCTCGAAAGCGACCTGATCGGCGCCGCGGCGCTCGGCATCCGCAATGTGCTGATGCTGACCGGCGACGATCCCAAGGCCGGCGACCAGCCCGATGCCAAGCCGGTGTTCGACTTCAACAGCCAAGCGCTGTTGCAGATGGCGGACCGGATGCGCCGCGAGCACCAACTGCCGACCGGCACGGCGATCAAGGGGACGCTCGATTTCGTGCTCGGCGGCGCCGACATGCCACTCGATCCGCCGCCCGACTGGGTGCCGAAATCGCTGACCGCGAAAATCGATGCCGGCGCCGATTTCGTGCAGACGCAGTTCTGCATGGATGCGACGATCGTGCGCCGCTATGTGCAAAGGTTGCTCGATCTCGACATCGCCCAGCGCATCAAAATCCTGATCGGCGTTTGCCCGATCCCCTCGGCACGCTCGGCGCGCTGGATGAAGGAAAAGCTCTTCGGCACCATCATTGCCGATGAGATCGTCGAGCGGCTGGAGAAAGCCGCGGATGCCAAAGCCGAGGGCATCGAGATTTGCGCCGAGCTGATTGCCGAGCTGGCGACCATCCCGGGCATCGCCGGTGCGCATGTGATGGCGCCGGCCAGCCCGTCTGCTATACCCGAGGTCATCGCTCGCTCGGGCGTCGCGGGGAAGCTGCGCGCCCGGTAGCTTTTGGGAGGATCGCATGGCCCGGTTGCCCGCGCTGACATTCGAGGAACTGACGCCGGAGCAGAAGAAGCTTTGGCAAGAGATCGGCGCGGTGCGCAGCGGCTCGCCGGGTGGGCCGTTCTCGATCTGGATGCGCTATCCCAAGATCGCCGAGCGCGCGCATCTCTTCGGCAATGCGGTGCGGCTCGAAAGCCAGCTCGGGCGCCGGCTGCTCGAACTGACGGTGCTCGTGGTCGCGCGGCATTGGAACGCGGAATACGTCTTCGCCGCCCATGCGCCGGCCGGCCGCGAGCATGGCCTCTCCGAGGCGCTGATCGAGGCGATCCGCACACACCAGACGCCGGTGTTCGAGAAGGACGACGAGCGTCTCGTCTACGACACCGTGCGCGAGCTGCTCGACACCAAGCGCTTCAGCGACGAAACCTATCGGCGCGCGAATGCCGCGCTCGGCACCGACCGGATGATCGAGCTGGTGACCGCGGTCGGCTTCTATATGACCGCATCGGCGATGGTGAATGCGTTCGATGTCGGGCCGCGCCACGAGGGCAAGCGGCTCGTCTAGTATCTCCCCCTCACCCCAACCCTCTCCCCAGCGGGAGAGGGTTGGGGTGAGGGGGAGTTTTCTCCTACGCGTTCGTCATCGCCATCAGATCGATCTCGATCAGGAAATCGGGGTGCGAGAGGCGGGTCACGCCGATCATGGTGCTGGTTGGTGGGTGGTCGCTGCTCTCGGGCCGTTTCGTGGTCGGGTCGCGCAGCACTTTCTGCAGCGCATCGACGTCGAGGGTGAAGACGCGGCGCACCACCACGTCGTCCCAGGTCGCGCCCGCGGCCTTGAGCTGGATCGTCAGCCCCTCGATGACGCGCTCGTACTGCGCTTTGTAATCGCCTTTCGCGACCGGCTGGTAATTGTCGTCCGATGGCGTTTGCCCCGCGATGAAGATGAGTTTGCACGGGCCTTTGACCGTGACGATGCGCGAGTAGCTCGGATGCTTGTAAAGCTCCGGCGGGTTGATGAATTCCCTCTCCATAAAATCCTCCGGTTCACGGCGGCGGCGCGGCGGCGGATGTCGGAGCCGGCGAGGGCGCGGTCCAGGCCTTATAATCGGCATCCGACACGGTCGGCAGCTTTTTGACGAAGGCTGCGATCTCCCAGATTTCCTTGTCGTCGGCGCCGACGCGGCCGAAGCTCGGCATGCCGGTCATGTTGATGCCGTTCTTCACGACCCAGTAAATTTGCGCCACCGGCACGTCCTTCGCGACGTCCTTGAGGTCCGGCGGATCGGGGCGCAGCCCTTCGGAGAATTTCGCCCAGTTGACGCCCGGCGCGCCATGACAACTGGCGCAGCCGCGCTGGCTGAAGGCTTGCGCGCCGGCCTTGATCGCCGCGGGATCGGCGAGCGAGATCGGCGGCGTGTCGGTCGCGTGGCGGTTGATCGAGGCGTCGCGCACCTGGCCGATCGACCACGCGACAATGCTCGGATCGGGCGCGATCGCCGAGATGCTGTAATAGCCGGCAAAGAAATAAACCCCGGCGGCGATGATCGCGACGATCCCGAGAAAGCCGATGGTTGCAAAAAACCGCATGGGCGCCTCGCCAGTGATGAAGGACGGTCTGCCGGTCGAATTCTACCCTGGACTGGCCGCGCCCGTCACCGGGTGGCCGAGGCCGAGCGGCTGCGCATCGATCAGAACGAAAGCGAGCCGCGCCGGCTGGTCGCTGCGATTGATCCAGGAATGGTTGGTGCCGCGCTGGATGAGGATATCGCCGGCCTTGAGGCTCACGCTGGAATCGTCCATTTCCATGTCGATCTCGCCCGCGAGCACCAGCACGTAATCGATGGTCTCGGTGCGATGCATCGTCCCCGGCGCGCCCGCCGGGAAGTCGATCACGCAGAAGCGCGTGCCGTTCGGCGGCGGCGCGGTGCCGAGGATGCGCGCACCCATATCCTCGATCTTCTCGCCGATACCGATATCGACCGGCATGCGGTCGCTGCACCAGACGAGGGTCGAGCGGCCGCCGCCGCGGCTGCGCGACGCTTTGGCATTGGTGGCGGCATCGTCGATCAGAATCTTGGCGACGCCTTTGGCGTCGTGGCCGGTGATCACGCGCCGGATCGGCGGGAAGCTTGACGTCGTATCGCTCATGAAATCCTCCGTGGTGAGTGCTATAGCCCGCGGGCGATGAAATCGGCGGCGCGCTCGGCGATCATGATCGTCGGCGCGTTGGTGTTGCCGCTGGTGACGGTCGGCATGACCGAGGCGTCGGCAATGCGCAAGCCCTCGATGCCTTTGACCTTGAGCCTCGGGTCGACCACCGCCTCGGCATCCGAGCCCATACGGCAGGTGCCGGCGGGATGGAACACGGTCTTGGCGTATTGGCGCACGAATTCGCCGAGCGGCGCGTCCTCGTCGGGCACGTCTTCGCCCGGCAGGTATTCGCCGATCAGCACCCGCGCCAGCGACGGCGCCTTGAGCATCTTGCGCGCGAGCTTCGTGCCGCGCACCAGATGAGCGACATCCTCGGGATCGGCAAGGTAATTGCCCTTGAACAGCGGCGCGGCGTTCGGGTCTTTGCTCTTCAGCCGGATCTCGCCGCGCGATTTGGGCCGCAGCAGGCAAGGCTGCACCGAGAGTCCGTGAATGTCGGGCATCTTCTGATTGAGCTCCCCGCGCAGGATCGGGATGAAGACGAATTGCGTATCGCAGCGCCCATCGCCGTCGAGATCGAAAAAGCCGCCGCTTTCGACAACATTGCTCGTCGCCAGACCGGTGCGGAAGAAATACCATTGCAGAAAATGCTTGAGGCCTTTGAAGCCTTTGTCCTCACCCAGAATGCTGATGGGATCTTTGCATTGTCCGTGGATCGGCACGGAGAGATGGTCCTGGAAATTCGCGCCGACCAAGGGCCGGTCGAGCGTCGCCGCGATGCCGTGTTCTTGCAGATGCGCCGCTGGACCGATCCCCGAGCGCATCAGCAGGGTGGGCGTTGCCAGTGCCCCGGCGGTCAGGATCACCTCGCGCCGGGCCTGCGCCTCGACCGCGCCGGCGCCGTTGCTGCGATAGGCGACGCCGGTCGCGCGGCGGCCGTCGAGCAGCACGCGATCGACAATCGCGCCGGTCGCGACGGTCAGGTTGGGTCGCCGCTCGGCATCGCGCAGATAGCAGCGCGCGGTGCTGGCCCGCTCGCCCTGGTGCTGCGTGACCTGATGGAAGCCGACGCCTTCCTGGCTCTCGCCGTTGAAATCGTAATTATACGGGATCGGCCGGTTGCGTCCGTCGCCGGTCTCCTGCGCCGCGCGGATGCAAGCTTCGGTCAGCGGATGATGATGCCGCAAATCGTCGACCTTCAGCGGTCCTTCGGTGCCGTGATAACGGCCCGACAGCGTCGCGTTGCCTTCCGCCTTGCAAAAGAACGGCAACACGTCCTCGAACCCCCAACCGGCGCAGCCCATCGCCCGCCACCCGTCGTAGTCTTCCTTCTGGCCGCGGATATAGACCATGCCGTTGACCGAGCTGCCGCCGCCCAAGGTCCGCCCTTGCGGCACGAACAGATGCCGTCCGTTGGCCGCCGGTTCCGCCTCGGTGGTGTATTTGAACGTGCGCTCGGTCGGAATGACGCGATAATTGCCGGCCGGCATGCGGATGAAGATCGAATTGTCGGCCGGCCCGGCCTCGAGCAGCAGCACGCGCGTCTTGAGATCGGCAGTCAGCCGGTTGGCGAGCACGCAACCGGCCGAGCCGGCGCCGACGATGATGTAATCGTATTCGGTGCGCCCGTCGGTCACTGCTTGCGTCCGATCGTTGCCGCCATGACCGCCGCGATGTCGTCCATGCTGGTGCGCGCGACGTCGAGCAGATTCTGCATGCGCACGAAGCCATGCGTCACGCCGCGATAGCGCTTGATAGAGACCTTCACACCAGCGGCGGCCAGGCGCTTGCCATAGGTTTCCGCCTCGTCGCGCAGCACGTCATATTCCGCGGTTATGATCAGCGCCGGCGGCAGGCCTTGGAGCGCCAGCGCCCTGAGCGGCGACACCAGCGGATCGGCGCGCTTATGCCGGTCGCTCTGCAGATAGTGATCGTAGAACCAGCCCATATCGGCGGCGGTGAGGACGAGGCCGCTGCCGAATGCGCGATAGGAGTCGGTCTCCATATCGCAATCGCACACCGGGTACATCAGGATTTGCAGCGCGATCTTCGGCCCGCCGCGGTCGCGCGCCAGCATCGCGCAGACGGTCGCGAGATTGCCGCCCGCGCTATCACCGGCGACGACGAGCGGTACATTCAGCCGTTGAACGCCCGCTTCCTTAGCGCCCCACAGTAGTCCGTCGTAGCAATCTTCGATTGGCGTAGGGAAGGGATGCTCGGGTGCGAGGCGGTAATCGACCAGCGCGACGGCGGCGCCGGTCTTGTCGACCAGGAAGCGGGCAATCATCTCGCTCTCGTCGATGCCGCCGATCACCCAGCCGCCGCCGTGATAGAAGACGATGAGCGCCGTTGCCTTTGTCTTAGGAAATAGCAGCCGACCGCGAAGCTTGCCTGTGCGTGTCGCGAACTCCCAGCTTTCGATTTGGCCGATCTCGGGCCCGTCGCCGAACAGTGCCGCGCGCTGCGCCATGATGGCGCGTGCCTCGACCGGCGTCGTCTTGGCGATGCCTTGCCAGCCCGAGGCCTTCATCCCGTCGAGCATTTTCTGAACGACTGGATGAAGCGGCATCAGGTCCATCTCTGTAAAATCGGTTCGTCGCCCCCGCGAAGGCGGGGGTTCAGGGCGACGCGCCGTTGGTTGCCCTGAATTCCCGCTGTCGCGGGAATGACGATGTAAAACAATAAATGTTTCACGATCGCCGCTTAGGCAGCGAGAAACGTCTCGATCAGCCCGACGACCTCGTCGGTCTTCTCGTAAGGCAGCATGTGCCCCGCGCCTTTGACGACGACCGTCTGCACTTCGCGCAATCCCTTGGCGAAATCCTCGGCATAGCGGGGCGGAACGAAGGAATCCTTCTCGCCGAAGACCGCGAGCGTTGCCGCCGCGATCCGCGGCAGGCGCTTGCGCAGACCCTTGTCGGGGATCGGCCAGGTGAATTTGGTGATCGCGGTCAGGCCTTGCGCGACCGCGATGATGCGCTCGGCATCGCTTTGCGGTCCGGCCTCGTTCGAGCGCCGTGCGGCCAGGGCAGCGCGCGCCTCCTGGTCGTGCCACAGCAGGCCTTCGACCATGATGAACGGCTCGGCGAAGATGTCGGCGACCGGATAGGCGTCGTTCCACATCCCGACCGGCGCCAGCAGCACGAGCTTCTTGGCGCGGCGCGGGAAATGGGCCGCGATCTCGGCGGCGACCATCGCGCCGAAGGAATGACCCACGAGGATCGCGCCGTCGAGCTGCAGATGCTCCAAGAGATCGTCGTAATCGAGCGCCAGCTCGTGGATGTTGCCGATCTCGTCGAGCTCGGCGAGATCGGTGAAGCCGGGCGCCAGCGGCGCGATCACGCGATGCTTGCGCTCGAGCGCCGCGATCATCGGATCGCCGGGGTTGATGCCGCTGAGCCCGTGCAGCCAGACCAGCGCCGGTCCCGTGCCGCCGCCATAAACCTGCCACGAGCGGCCATTGCTCAGCCGGATGGTCTCGCTATTCAACATGTCGGCCTCAGACGAAGGCGGTCAGCGGCGCCGGCTCGGCGATCTGGTCGAGCGTCTGGGTGGGCCACCATTTATCCTCGTACTCGCTGAATTTGTTGCGCAGCTTCGGGATCACTTCCTTGGCGAAGCGCGTGGTGTTGTACAGCGTGACTTCTTTCGACATATCGCCGTAATGGCACAGCACCATGAGGTGCCCGACATGCATCTTGTTGGCGAGGTTGTCGAGCTGCTGGACGACGCTCTCGGGACTGCCGGCGACGACATAGCCGCGCTCGATCAGATCCTTCCAGGTCAGGCCTTCGACCGCGTTGCGATTGGTCGAGCGCGCGACCATGCTCTCGATGCCGGCGCGCATGGTCGGGACCGAGGTGTAACCCGCGGGGTTGCCGAAGCCCGGATAGGTGTGCAAGCAACGCTGATAGAAATAGAGCGCCGGGCCGGAATAAAGCCGCTCAGCCTCGGCATCGTTCTCGGCGACGCCGATGAATTGCAGGAAGCCGCAGCGATAGGGATTGAGCTCCTTGCCGGCCCTCTCGACCGTCGCCCAATAGCCGTCATTGACCTTCTGGCCCTGGAGATAGCCGAAATAGGAAAGATTCGCATAGAGGAAATCATTGTCGACGCACCAATCCCAGGTCTCGACGCTGCCGCCGCCCGGAATCCACACCGGCGGATGCGGCTTCTGGATCGGCCGCGGCCAGACATTGACATAGCGGAGCTGGGTGTATTTGCCGTTGAAGGCGAACGGCTCGGGCTCGGTCCAAGCGCGCAGCACCAGTTTGCAGCCTTCGTAATATTTCTCGCGCAAGGTCGCCGGCGATTTGCCATAGGCGAACACCGTGTCCATCGGCGTTCCGACCGGGAAGCCGGCGACGATCCGGCCGCCCGACATGCAATCGAGCATCGCCATCTCCTCGGCGACGCGGGTCGGCGGATCGTAGAGCGCGACCGAATTGCCCATGATGACGAGCTTGGCCCGGCTGGTGCGGCGCGCCAGCGCGGCCGCGATCAGATTGGGCGAGGGCATCAGGCCATAGGCGTTCTGGTGATGCTCGTTGACGCAAATGCCGTCGAAGCCGACGCTCTCGGCATATTCGAGCTCGTCGAGATAATCATTGTAGGCGCGGTGGCCGACTTTGGGATCGAACAGGCTCGACGGGACATCGACCCAGACCGAGCGGTAATCGGTCTTGAAGTTTTCCGGCAGCTCCGGATAGGGCATCAGATGGAACCAGTGGAACTTCATGGCATCTCCCAGGCGACGGCTTGGGTGGCATCATGGCATTATTGCCGCCGTGGTAAAAGCCTTCGTCGGCGGCCTCGGCGGGGCTATGCTTGCGGGGCAAGGAGACCGATCATGGCGATCACCGAGACCGAACCAAAACTCAAGCCCCTGCCGCAAGGCGCGCGCGAGGCGATGGAGCAGCTCAACGCCGAAGCCGGGCAATACAGCATCTGGCTGCGCACCCAGGCCAACGCGCCGTCGCAGCGGCCGTGGTTCCGCGAGACCGGGCTCGATGTCGGCGGCCAGCTCGCCGCCGGCCGGGTGGGCGCCAACCAGATGAAGGCGTTGGCGCATCGCTGGCGTTGGCGCGAGATCTCGCCCTATCTCGACCGCATCGCCGAGATCGCGCGCACCGCCGACGTGCCGCCGATCGAATTCGCCGACCGGCAGCAATTCCTCTTGACCAATCCCGGCCTCGGCGGCCGGCTGCAGGTCACCAGCACGATCCGCTGTGCGATCTCGATCTACAATTCCGGCGACGTCGCGCCGGTGCATGTCCATGCGCCGAACGCCAGCCGCACCATCCTCTCGGAGAAGGGCGGCTATACCACGATCGAAGGCGAGCGCTGCGTCGCCGAGCGCGGCGATCTGATCCTCACGCCCAACGGCACCTGGCACGATCACGGCAATGACGATTCCAAGCCGGTGGTGTGGGCCGACATCCTCGATTTCCCGCTACTGGAATTCCTCGACTGCAATTGGCTCGACGATCGCTACACCGGCCCGCAACTCGGTCAAGCGCGCGCGCAGCAGCCCACCCTGGCGCCGGGCTATTCGCAAAAGCTCTACGGCAAGGGCGGCATGCTGCCGGCCTTCGTCTCGCATCAGCGCGGCTTCGGCCACGCGACCTCGCCGGTGTTCCATTATCGCGCCAAGGACGTTCGCGAGACGCTCGACGCGCTGCGCGGCGAGACCGGCGATCCCTATGAGGGCATCAATCTGCGCTTCGTCAATCCGGCGACCGGCGCGCCGGTGTTTCCGACGCTCGACTACTCGGCGCAGCTCGTGCGGCCGGGCGAGGAGACCCGCTGGAAGCGCGAGACCGCGAATGTGTTCTACATCGTCTTGGAAGGCTGCGGCGTCACCGAAATCGCCGGCCAGCGCTTCGAGTGGGAGCGCAACGACGCGATCGCGGTGCCGAACTTCCTGTGGCGGCGCCACATCAACACCGGCAAAAGCGACGCGATCCTCTACGCGGTCTCCGACATGCCGCTCTTGGAGAAGATCGGCCAATACCGCGCGCAAGGCCGCAAGCCGGACGGGACGGTGGAGCAGCTCGTCGCCTGATACTGCCCGTCGCCTGGCGCAAACGAGGGTTGCAACTTCCCCCTTGAGAGCGGCCGTTTTTGCCGCTATCGGAAGCCGGCTACCCGCAAAAAGCCTGAGGCAGAGCCATGGATAACCGGATCGACGAAAGCAGCCTGGCGCTTGAGAAATTCGGCGTGGGCCAGCCGGTCTTGCGGGTCGAGGATCCGACCTTGCTGCGCGGCGCGGGGCGCTACACCGACGATATCAGCGCACCCGGCCAGGCCTATGCGGCGATGGTGCGCAGCCGCTACGCCCACGGCACGATCCGCCGGGTCGACGGCGCGGCGGCGCGCGCCGTGCCGGGCGTGCTGGGCGTCTATACCGCGGCCGATCTCGCCGCAGGCGGCGTTGGGCCGATCAAATGCGGGATGATGGTCCAGGGCCGCGACGGCAAGCCGTGGCTGACGCCGCTGCGTCCGGTGTTGGCCGGAGAAAAAGTGCGCTTCGTCGGCGAGGTGGTTGCCTGCGTCGTCGCCGAAAGCGCGGTCCAGGCCAAGGACGCCGCCGAGGCGGTCGAGGTCGAGATCGATCCATTGCCGGCGGCGCCGTCGGCGAGCGCGGCGCTTGCGCCGGGCGCGGCGCAGATCCACGACAGCGTGCCCGGCAATGTCGCGGTCGATTATCACTTCGGCGATAGCGCCGCCGTGGCGGCGGCCTTCGCCAAGGCGGCGCATGTCACCAAGCTGTCGTTGATCAGCAACCGCATCGTCATCAACCCGATGGAGCCGCGTTCGGCGCTCGGCCAATACGATGCCGCCACCGGAAAATACACGATCACCGTCTGTAGCCAGGGCGTCTTTGGCATGAAGGGCGGCACCGCGGGCATCCTCGGCACGACGCCCGACAAGATGCGCGTGTTGACCTATAACGTGGGCGGCTCGTTCGGCATGAAGAGCCAGGTCTTTCCCGAGAATGTCTGCGTGCTGTTCGCGGCGAAGGCACTGGGCCGGCCGGTGAAATGGACCGACGAGCGCTCCGAGAGCTTCGTCTCCGACCACCACGGCCGCGACCACGCGATGACCGGCGAACTCGCTTTCGACAAGGATGGCAACATCCTGGCGCTCCGGCTGACCGGCACGGGCAATGCCGGCGCCTATCCGATCGTGCCGCTGCCTTACACCGTCAACGCGGTGAAGAACATCATCGGCGTCTACAAGACGCCGCTGCTCGAGGTGAACACCAAGGGCGTCTACACCAATTCGACGCCGGTGGGCGCCTATCGCGGCGCCGGCCGGCCCGAGGGCAATTACTACATGGAGCGGCTGCTCGATACCGCCGCCGCGGAGATGGGCGTCGACAAGCTCGCGCTGCGCCGCCGCAATCATATCGCGGCGAGCGCGATGCCCTACAAGGCGCCGTCGGACATGAGCTATGACAGCGGCGAGTTCGCCGCGGTCTTCGACCAGGCGCTGCAATCCTCCGACTGGAACGGCTTCGAGAAGCGCAAGGCGGAGAGCCGCGCGCGCGGCAAGCTGCGCGGTCGCGGCATCGGCTCCTATCTCGAAGTCACCGCGCCGCAGGGCAAGGAGATGGGCGGCATCCGCTTCGACGCGGATGGCGGCGTCACCATCGTCACCGGCACGCTCGATTACGGCCAAGGCCATCACGCGCCGTTCGCGCAGGTGCTGGTGACCCGGCTCGGGATTCCGTTTCACCGCATCCGCCTCTTGCAAAGCGACAGCGACGAGTTGCTGTTCGGCGGTGGCACCGGCGGCTCGCGCTCGATGATGGCGAGCGGCGCCGCGCTGGTGAAGGCGAGCGAGCAGGTGATCGAGCGCGGCAGGCAGATCGCCGCCATCGTGCTCGAAGTCGCGCCCGCCGACATCGAATTCGGCACGGGGCGGTTCACCATCGTCGGCACCGACCGCTCGGTCGGGCTGATGGAGCTGGCGACCAAGCTGCGTGAAGGCATCAGCCTGCCCAAGGACGTGCCGGATTCGCTCGACGTCAACCTGGTCGCCGACAGCCCGCCCTCGGCGTTCCCCAATGGCTGTCATGTCGCCGAGATCGAGCTCGATCCCGAGACCGGCGTGATCGAGGTGGTGAAATATTCGATGGTGAACGATTTCGGCAATATCGTTAATCCGATCACGGTCGCCGGCCAATCGCATGGCGGCGTCGTTCAGGGCATCGGCCAGGCGCTGATGGAGCGCACCTATTACGACGCCGACGGCCAGCTCCTTTCCGGCTCCTACATGGACTATGCGATGCCGCGCGCCGACAACGCGCCGATGTTCCAGATCGAGAGCCATCCGGTGCCGGCCACGACCAACCCGCTCGGGGTGAAAGGCTGCGGCGAGGCCGGCTGCGCGGGCTCGCTGCCGGCAGTGATGAATGCCGTGATCGACGTGCTCGGCACCTATGGCATCCGCCACATCGACATGCCGGCGACGCCCGAGCGCGTCTGGCGCGCGATCCACGAGGCGCGCCCGGCATAAGATCGCGCGCCCTGGTATTAGAGGTTCGCAAACGGCCGATTGACCGAAACGCCCCCTCACCCCAACCCTCTCCCCGCCGGGGAGAGGGTGCCGAGCCGAGCGAGGCGGCGAGGGGGATGTGTCGATCATCTCCGAGTCCGAATGGTGAGCGCACGCGCGCCGCCGCTTTAAGGTTAAGCGGCGCAAACGATATTCATTTGATTTTACAGGGGAAACGGGTCTTGCACGGGCAGCGCGGCTTCATGCTTTTTTAACGGGTCGAACGGCAATTATCGTCACATTGACGTTGCTGCGACCTCACGCGATTACTCCGGTAAGATAGATGCTCGCGCTGCTTCGACGCTTTGCCCGCGATTGCCACGGCAACGTCGCCATGATGTTTGCGGTGGCGCTGTTTCCGTTGGTGTTCCTGGTCGGCATGGCGATCGATTACACGATGGCGTCCGATCGCCAGGCACAGCTTAACGGTTTTGCCGACGCCGCCGCGCTTGCGGCGGTGACGCCGACGATGATGGCGCAAAGCAATGCGGCGGCGCAGACCGCCGCGCAAAACACGTTCAATGGCCAGGCCCAAGCGCTGTCCGGTATCAATTACTCCACGAAAAACCTGACCACGTCGGTGACGACCAATTCCGGCGGCACGCGGACGGCGACCGTGAGCTACACCGCGGCGGCGCCGACCTTCTTTTCGACGCTGCTGGGCATGTCGCAGTTGAATTTGTCCGGCAGCTCGACGGCGACCGGCGGGCTTCCGCCCAACATCAATTTCTATCTGCTGCTCGACGATTCGCCCTCGATGGCGATCGCCGCGACCTCGACGGGTATCCAGACGCTGATCAACCACACCCAAAGCCAGACCGACGGATCGGCGAAGGGCTGCGCCTTCGGATGCCATGAGTCGAATCCGTCGGCCGACAATCTGGGCAACCCCGGCGGGGAAGACAATTACGCGCTGGCAAAGAGTCTCGGCCTGACGCTGCGCATCGACCTGCTGCGCACCGCGGCCCAGAATTTGATGGCCACGGCAAGCACGACCGAGAACAGTACGACCGCTTCGTACCAGATGGCGATCTACACCTTCGACGTCGCCTTGAACACGATTCAGACGCTGACGTCGAATCTCGCGACGGCGAAAAGCGCCGCGGGAAATATCAAGTTGCTCGAGGTCTGCACCAACAACCATCTCGTCTGCGGCACCGGCAACAACGATATGGATACCGATTACGACAACGCGATGAACAAGGTCAACAATATCATGCCCGATCCGGGCAGCGGCACCAACGCCAAGGGCGACACGCCGCAGGAAGTCCTGTTCATCGTGACCGACGGCGTCGAAGATGCCTGCGAGACGCCCACGCTCAATTCCTATGCCGGCGGCGGATGTCGCGAGCAGTATTACATGAATGCGGATAAGGATTGGTGCTCGACCGTCAAGAGCCGCGGCATTCGCATCGCCGTGCTCTACACGACCTACGTGCCGATGATCTCGCCGCCGCTGAGCAATTACAACAGCGGCTGGTATTCGAGCTTCGACGGTAACGGAGCGGGAATCTCAAACTTCATCAATGCGACTCAAGATAAGGCCGCGACCGAGCTGCAAAACTGCGCGTCACCGGGTCTCTATTACGAAGTCCAGAACGACGGCGATATTTCGACGGCCTTGAGCAGCCTGTTCAACGCGGCCGTGCAATCCGCCTATCTTTCGAAATAGGGACGATATGCTCGCCCGTATCGCCAATTTCGCGATCGGCGTCGGCCAGCGGTTGACGCCGTGGTTCGTCCGCCGCCTCGTCCGAAGCGGCGATGGCGCGACCGCCATCGAATTCGCGCTGATCGCGCCGCCCTTTCTCGCCATGCTGGTCGCGATTCTCGAGACCGGCATGGTTTTCTTCTTTCAGCAGGTCCTGCAAACCTCGACCACCCAGGCTGCTCGCCTCATCATGACCGGGCAGGCTCAAACCCAGAAGCTGACCTCGGCGCAGTTCGTGCAAGACGTGTGCAGCGATGCCGGCGCGCTCTTCAACTGCGCCAATCTTTACGCGAACGTCCAGACCTTCACGTCGTTTTCGGGCATGTCGATGGGCAGCCCGGTTCAGAACGGCACCTTTAGCAGCTCCAATCTTAGCTTCAGCCCCGGCGGTCCAGGCGACATCGTCCTGGTGCAGGTCTTCTATCAACTGCCGGTATCGACCGCACCGCTGGGCTTCAGCCTGGCGAGCACCAACACCGGCAATGCGCTGCTGATGGCGACCTCGGTATTCCGCAACGAGCCTTACCAATGAAAGCGGTCGCTCGCCTCCGGTGGATCGCGATAGCGGTTGCGCGCGACCGGCGCGGCGTGGCCGCGGTCGAATTTGCGTTGCTGTTGCCGGTCATGCTCATGCTTTATCTCGGCGGCGTGGAAATCAGCGAAGCGGTTTCCACCTATCGCCTGGTGGATCTCACTGCCAACACCGTCACCAACCTCGTCACGCAATATTCGACGATCAGCGCAAGCCAGACGATGCCCGACATCCTGAACGCCTCGGTTCAGGTGATGTATCCCAATCCGTCATCGGCGGCGGTGGTCGTGGTGTCCTGCATCGCGATCGATAAGAACGGGAAGGCGACCGTGTCGTGGAGCCAGGCGCTCAACGGTACGGCACGGCCCACCGGTCAGGTCGTGACCGTGCCGTCGTCGCTCGATATCGCGAATACCACGGTGGTGCTCGGCGAGACGACTTACGCTTATACCGCGGCGTTCGACTTTCTGAAGCTCGGGTCGTTCAATCTTTCTTCGTCGATCTACATGGTCCCGCGCGCCTCGACCACCATCAACCTGACGTCGTGATCGGCTTTTAAGGCGCGATCCTGGTCGCGCCCGATGGGTCGGAGAGGCTGGAGACGATCTCGCGCGGTATCGGCGCGCCTTTGATCCGGCCTTTCTCGGTCGGATGCGGCACCACCCAGACGCGCTTCTCCACGCCTTCGACCGCCAGCTTGCCGTCTTTCAGCAGCCGGTGCTGCATACTGAAGCTGCTGTCGCCCCACTCGACGACCCCCGACTCGCAAATCAGATCGTCGCCCCAGCGCGACGGGATGACGAAGCGCGACCGCGCATCCACCAGCGGCGTCCCGAGCGAGCCGTATTTTTCCCAGAGCGCGCGCATGGAAAGGCCGGTGCGCTCGAACAGGCGGAAGGTCGCAGCATCGAACCAGGCGAAATAGCGCGGATAGAAGACGATCCCGGCGGCGTCGCAGTCGCCCCATTCGACGTGCACGGGAAAACGGTTGATCAGCATGGCGTTGCGGCTCTCGCGGGGCGGCGGCTAAAGAACGGATACTATAACCCCGCCGACGAAGCGGCTATCCTGCCGGCCAGGAGACACCGACGCGAGCCATGCCCACCGCCGTAAAATCCTTCATCCCGCTGATCGTCGCCTGCTCGCTCTTCATGGAGCAGCTCGATTCGACGATCATCGCGACGGCGCTGCCGACGATCGCCCGCTCGCTCGACGAGGACCCGCTGCGGCTCAACCTGGCGATCACCTGCTACCTCTTGAGCCTTTCGATCTTCATTCCCTTGAGCGGCTGGATGGCGGATCGGTTCGGCGCGCGCACCGTGTTCCGGGCGGCGATCGGCGTGTTCATGATCGGCTCGATCTTTTGCGGCCTCTCGAACACGCTCTGGGAATTCGTGATCGCGCGGATGATCCAGGGGATGGGCGGCGCGATGATGTCGCCGGTCGGGCGGTTTGTGATGCTGCGCTCCGTGCCCAAATCCGACCTGCTGCGCGCGATGATCATCGTCACCACCCCGGCGATGCTCGGGCCGGTGTTCGGGCCGCCGCTCGGCGGCTTCATCGTGACGTATTTCTCGTGGCGCTGGATATTCTTCATCAATGTGCCGATAGCGTTCCTGGGCATCGTGCTTGTCACCCTGTTCGTCGAGAATCTGCGCGAGGACAATATCCGCCCGATCGATTGGCCGGGATTCATACTGACCGGGGTGGGGCTCTCCTGTCTCGTCTTCGGCTTCGAGATTGCCGGCCGCGGCGGGCTGCCCGCCAGTGTTGTGGCCGCCATGATCGTGATCGGGATCATCTGCATCACGGTCTATGTCTGGCACGCGAAGCGCACGGCGTTCCCGGTCATCGATCTCGGCTTGCTCAGGATTCCGACCTTCCGCGTCGGCGTCACCGGCGGCACGCTCACGCGCATGGGCATCGGCGCCTTGCCGTTCCTGCTGCCGCTGATGATGCAACTCGGCTTCGGCTATTCGCCGATCGTCTCGGGCCTCGTGACTTTCGCCAGCGCTGCCGGCGCGCTTACCATGCGGCTGACCGCGACCCGGATCATCCGTCGCTTCGGCTACCGCAACACGCTGCTCTTCAACGCCTTCCTCACCTCGGCGCTGCTCGGCGTCAACGCGCTGTGGCGACCCGATACGTCGCTGCCGCTGATTTTTGGCGTGCTGCTGTTCGGCGGCTTCTTCCGCTCGCTGCAATTCAGCGCCATCAACACGCTCGGCTATTCCGACGTGCCGGCCTCGCTGATGAGTCGCGCGACGCCCTTCGCCAGCATGGCGCAGCAGTTGGCGATGAGCATCGGCATCGGCACCGGCGCCCTGATGCTGCATTTGACGCTGCTCGCGCGCGGGCACACGACCCTGGGGCCGAGCGACTTTACGCCGGCCTTCATCGGCGTCGGGCTGATTTCGATCTGTGCCGTGCCGATTTTCGCGCGGCTTTCGCCCGATGCCGGCGAAGGCATGATCGGCGGCCATCGCCATGCCGAGGAAGCTGCCGGCGAGAGATCAACTGGCGGTGCGTAGGCCTTTGGCGGTCGCGAGGAAGACGATCGAGGTTACGATCAGCACCGCCGCGCACAGCCCGATCCCGCCCCGGATGCCAAGCCAGGGCTGATCGACGCAAAACCCGGCGAGAATGGGCCCGGTGATGGCGCCGAGATCGGTGGTCATGCGCATCGAGCCCATCACCGCGCCGATCCGTCCTGCGGGTGCGGCGTCGGCAGCGTAGGACGAGACCAGCGCGCTCGACACACCCATCCCGGCGCCAATCA
>Ga0307373_10005976_pt1 | contig 19579 bp, 19 predicted proteins | sample OX2MG_FD_202534 | JGI IMG/M metagenome (GOLD analysis project Ga0307373, IMG submission 202534) | Soil microbial communities from Risofladan, Vaasa, Finland - OX-2 | ecosystem: Environmental > Terrestrial > Soil > Coastal area > Acid sulfate soil | place: Finland: Risofladan, Vaasa | collected...
GGAAGATCAACAATAATGCGGCCTGGCTCAAAGAGACAACTGATGCTTTTACGGTGGAACTTACGAGGGATTACGTGAATGAAATTCTGATAGATGAAACGCTGAAATTTGGAAAAAATCGGATCTCGCTAAACAAATATTGGCAATCTGTAAAGGGAATATAAAGCTGGGGGTGCATGATCAGCCGAAGCATCCATCCGACTGGTCAAGACTTGTACCTAAAAGTTCCTGCGGTTACAGGGACGGTTGGAATTCCCTAACTGATTTCCTGGAGTCCCCAAAACCAGCAGTTTTTGATTATCAGGTATTACAGGCAAAACGCTTAGAAATGGAGCATGCCATCAGAGATGTAACCATTGACGGTAAAATGAAAACCCTTAAGAAAGGATCACCCCTTTTACTTAGACTTACCAACCCCAAGAATGCTTATCAAAAAGAACGGACCAAATGGGAAAAAGATGTTGAATTATTGAAGAAGTCAGAGGCGCTGTGAAAGTACATTGAATCTATATTGACTCTAACAATAGGTCTTTTAAATTGACCTGCAGGATACCCTTGTAAGTATTTCTCGGACGGATGTCATCCATAGTAACTACATATTTTGGATAGTTGTCGGGGATATCAGCCAGGTTCCCAAATTCTCGTTTGATTATATTTTCATCACCTAGTTGGTAAGCTACCTGTACATATATTCTTTCTCCATTTTTCTCCGCCATGAAGTCAATTTCTTTGTCCCCAGATTTCCCGACGAAAACCTGATAGTTACTTCTTAATAAATGGAGATAAACGGCATTTTCCATCAGTTTGCCGATAGCGCCACGATAATTGAATGGTCGAATGCTGTTCCGTAGGCCGAGGTCTTCAAAATAGAATTTTTCACCAATTTCAAATATTTTCAAACCCTGGATATCGGCCCTCGATACTTTATGGACGAAAAAAGCATTAGTCAGGGCTTTTAGGTAATTAATGACAGACTGTGCCGGAATATTGATCTGTTGAGATTTCAGGTATTTGCTGATTTTCTGTGCAGAGAAAAGACTTCCTGTATTATCAGCCAGGTAAGCGACAAGGTTTTCCAAAAGTGACACATTTCGGATATTTTCGCGGCTTATAACATCTTTTAACAATATGGTGGAATACAAGCTCTTCAGATATTCAAATACAATCTCAGGGTCCAATCCAAGATGATATTCAGGAATCGTGACCTCGGGGGGTATTTGGGGGCTTAAGGGGGTATTTTGAGGATATTTTAGGGGCAACGGCACAGGGGGTTCCGTAGGGAAAAATAAACAAAACGGTTAGATTTGGGGATAAATCAACGGTATGCAAATATCCTTACCCTTCTATCCGGAGGATGTAAAAATGATCTCAACCACCTTAGGTGTCCTTGAAAAAGAAAGTGAGGTGTATTATTTTTTAGGAGGTCAGCCTTGTTTTCAGCATAAGAAAAATGATATAAAAGCATTTTATTATTTTATCTGTACCCAGATTGAATTAAAAGTGATTAAATCCATTCAGGTAGTTGAGGGGTTGGGAATAAACAAGAGTTACCTGTCCCAGCAATTGAAAACATTCCGGGAAAAGGGCAGGGAAGCTTTTTTTCAAACCCAAATCAAAGTAACCAAATGCCAGAAGTTTGATCCGGAGATGATAGAGAAGGTTCAAAAAAAACTGGATGGGGGACAAAGTAATCATTCCATTGCCCTACAAGAGTCGCTAACAGAAGGAGCCATCCGTTACCATATAAAGCATGGGCGGTTAAAAAAAAATACCTACCTCAGCAACCGGAGTCATCCGCTGTAATTAAACAAGAAAAAGTAATCCCACTGGTCAGTGGCAATCTTTTTGAAGATGGCGACAACAGTGAAGCTGTGGCGTCTTGCTTGGAAGAACCAGCCGTATCCGATCCTCCACAAGTATCTTCCGCTGATCTGGATTTAATGACGGAGTGTACAGATACTCCTGCTACTCCCATATCTGACATGGAACCAGGGATGGAACAGCTATGCATCCTTTTGTCAGAAGATATTCCCTGCATTAATGAGGAGTCAAAACTACCGGAAACATGTAGCGTTCCCGATGAAGGGATGCCCATTGCAGTACAGGCTACCAGCAGGACCGACAGGAGCCAGGCCGACCTGCAGGCCGCTGAAGGTATCGGCATGGGAGCCACCCGGAGCACAGAGCGGTTATTGGCATCGGTGGGATTGATCCAGGGAACACCCAGTATATTCGGAGCAGACAAGGCGGTCGAAAACGGGGGGATACTGCTTAGCCTTCCAGCCCTGATCAATCAGGGCCTTTCCCAGGTGTTGGATAAACTGAAAGGCAGTGGTAAGAAGGGATATTATTACAGTGTCACCCACTTATTTGTGCTGATCTGTTTTATGGGGATGCTGAGGATAAAAAACCCCGAACAGCTGAAGACCTATGCCCCTGGAGAATTGGGCAAGCTATTGGGACTAGACCGGATACCCACAGCCAAGAAACTACGGCAAAAACTGAAAGAGCTGGCCCGGCTGCCCCAGATACAACAGATTAAGGAAGGCCTCAGCCGCCTATGGATAAAAAGGGAGAAGGTGCTGTTTTATTATTTTGATGGTCACAAACGGATCTACTACGGGCATAAAGCTAAACTAACTAAAAAGCACCTGGCCCAGTACCGGCTGACCATGGCGGCCACCCAGGACTTCTGGGTCAATGACCGTGAGGGTAAGCCCATCACGGTCATTGAAGGGGAATTAAATGAAACCCTCATTGGAGCTATCCGGTCTCAAATCCCATTCTTGCTGGATGCCACCAAAGATTTCTATGCAGCCCACCCGGAACGGGTAACCGAAGATCCCCGTTCCCCCCGCCTGGTATTCCTCTTTGACCGGGAAGCTTACTCCCCCGTCCTATTCAGGGAACTGTGGGTCCGCCACCACATTGCCGTAGTATGCTACCGTAAATATGATAGTGAAAAGCTACCCGAAGACCTCTTTAAAGAGGGGGTTCATATAGATAAACTAGGCAGAAAGACCAAGGTCAGTTATTACGAACGCCAGGTCGTCATGCCAGGAGAGTTTGTGATGCGGGAAATCAGGATCCTGACGGCCAGTGGTCATCAGACTTCCATCCTGTCCTCTCATTATACAGCCGATGGGTTGCAGCTGGCTTTTGATTTATTCAGCCGCTGGAATATGGAGAACTTCTTCGCATACATGATACCCAATTATGGATTGGATACCTTGTTGGCCTATGGTATCTGTGAGGTCAATCCTAAATTTAAAATACCAAACCCCCAGTATATGGTCTGCGACCGTAAGTTACGGGAGCAGCGGGCCCTGCTCAGACGGGTGAAGGCCGATATCATAGCCTTTAATCTCAGCTATGAGAAAAATGTACCCGAGCATACCGATGAGGATAAAATGAGAAATACCTATTATGTCAATCACTTAACTTCCTTGCATCAATATGGGGAACAACTTCAAATAAATATTGAATTGCTCAAAAAGGAACGAAAACAATATCCATCCAAAATGGCAGTAGGGGATATGCCCGAGAAAGACCGCTATTCCAGGCTGGTGCCTCAGGTGAAAATAGTCCATTCCATGCTGATGATGATCGCTTACCGGGCAGAGACCGCCTTATTTAACCTCATCAATGACTTTTATGTCTCAGCTCAGCAAGATGGCAGGATGCTGCTCAGGCAGCTCTTCAAAGTACCCGCTGATATTATCTTCGATGACCAAAAACAAACGATCACCGTCACGGTGCATCCCATGAGCGCGCGTAGGTTTAATGAAGTGGCCAGGAAGCTTTGTGAACAGTTAACTGCCACCGAAACTATTTATCCTGGTACTCATTACCGGATGATATACCAAACTTTAAATTACTGAAAATGATAATTTGAAAACCGGACAAAACCTCCAAAACAGTTTATGCTAACTTTACGAGTCAATTAGGTCCGAGGTCACGATTCCTGATATTGGTAAGGCATTCCTCCCAGTGTCAGAAATAGGTTCAAATTTTCCTTGCTGTCAACTATCCGGTTAAATTCAAGGAATTCCAAATAGCTTAACCCATGAATGGGAAACTCCATGTATCGCCCAGCTAACAGGGTGGCTAGTTCAACCGAGAGCATGGTAGCATTGCTGCCGGTGCAATAGATATCGCATTCCTGCTGATTTATCAGGCTTCTCAGGCAGCGTTGAAAGGATTCTATCTCCTGAACTTCATCGATAAATAAGAAGTTGTCCTTCTCTTTGGCTATATTGGCTTTGACATAGTTGTGTAAGTCTGCACTATTCCTAATCCCTGAAAATTCTTCCAGTTCTTTGTCAATGTAAATAATATGAGCTTCAGGGTGGTCCTTCTTTATCTCTTCGATAAGTTGTTTAAGCATGTAACTTTTCCCAATTCTTCGCTGTCCTGTAATGATTTTTATCAGATCGTTGCCTATAAAAGGCCTGATTTTATCCAGGTATTGTTTACGAAAAATGAGGTTTTCTTTCATATGATATAATTGATAAAAAATATAAAAATACAATATATTTAAATATAATTGATAAATATGATAATTATTCAATTTTGTATATCATATCGTAATCTATTTAAAAACAATACTTTGTATTTGCTTCCAAAATATTTTTCTGCCGTTTTTTTTGAAATAACCACTGAATTGATATTTTTCAGCGCTGTGGCGGGATTACCCTGAAGCATGTGGAAGGTGAAAACCGAAAAGAAATTATCATCCACATAAAGGGCGTCCTGATCAAAAACGCCGGAGCTCACCTTTACAGGAAATTGCGCATCCTTAATGCGTACGAAATCATCAATTTCGGGTATTTGTTTTTTTTAAACTCGGCCCGGGCATCATGCCCGTACTGGAATATTTATTTATGCTACCATCGGGGCTCGCCAAATCGACGACAACCCGGTAGATCTGTTTTTTTTCTTATGAAACCGGTCAAAACTCAAATCATCCTAAACATAAAGGATGATGAGCATGGTGCAGGCGAGCCTAAGACTTAGTCCGGTGATATTGATCGTGGAATATATTTTATTACGAACCAGGTTCCGGATGGCGATTTTTAAATAATTTCTCAGGATAGGGCGGATTTTCAAAAATAAAATATCCTATGGAATCCAATATGACTACTCAGACAAGGTCAGTGACATGATCTCAGGTCATACGGCAATTCTATGCCAAACTAATCCTTATTGAATCATAGTTTCTTATAATTAAAATTTCATGAATACTTGTCCGATAACGAACATCGAGTGTACGGATATGGTACAATCCGTGTCTTGACCGGGCCGCTGACTCGTCTGGAAAAAGCTATACTGGTAAATGAATAAATCCTGAGAAAACTATCCTCTATACCAGACCGCATTGGAGTGTGGCCCACTTCCAATCATTCACTTGCCATCCACTTCCAGGAAGCCTTTACCACCACATGCAGCCCTTCCAGCTCCAATTCCTCATCCTCGTCTCCAGTAATAATCCAGCCCTCCTTAACCTGGCAATATTCGCAAGCTTTTACCAATCCCCTTAATTCCCGATGCCGGGTAAGAGGATCTGCAAGCGACCAGCAAACTTGTATAGGTAAAGGCGTCCCTCCTTCGGCATACACTACAAAATCACATGCCGATGAAGTATCCATAGCGTAATAAATATTTTGAGTATAAATATTCCCATACCTGCGATACAATTCCCTGAAAACTGCATTCTCCAATAATAAACCCTTATTACCCCCATAATGGGTTGTAGTGGCGGTGAGCAGCCCATTATCCAGCCAATAAATCTTTTTATCCGACTTTTCCCGTTTACTATCTGAGAAATCAAAGCGGCTAACCCTTTTGAATAGGTAAGCATTCTCCGCCATATCCATTGCCTCATATACACTATTTATACCAACACTATATTGATGTGCCTTTAAATGATTATGCATACGGCGGATACTGACAGTATTTCCGATGCTTGCAGCCGCCTGCCGGTAAAGATTGCGCAAATAGGAATAGTTGGATAATTGGTTGTATTCCACTATATCCCTTAGTAACATGGAATTATAATATTCTTGGAGGTAGGCCGTATGGATCGTCTCTGAGAGCAAATCAACGGTCTCCGGATAGCCACCCCGGAACAGATACTTCTGGAAAGCCGCCACAGTTTTGCTCCTCCCGGTTCCGTGAAATGCAGGGTTAAATCCAATAAAATCACAATATTCACCGAAAGCCAGGGGCAACAACTCCACCGCTATACTACGCCCCCGCATCACGGACTTTATCTCCGTATGTAATACAGAACTATTGCTTCCTGTGAAGAATATCTTTTTGGATAGGGTTTCATTGATCCGGTTCAGGAAACGTTCCCAGCCCGGTGCCGCTTGTACCTCGTCAAAGAAAAACCAGGCCTGTTCCAAGCTCCGGTCTGGAAAAAGTTCGCGCCATGCCTGAAGTATCAGGTCCAGTTCCTGTGGTTCAAATTGTATCCGTTCATCCTCAAAATTAAAATATAGGATATCTGATTCCTGATTTCTCCGCTTAAGTTCCTTCATTGTAAGAAGCATGGCCGATGTCTTGCCTACCCGCCTGGGGCCGATAATTGACTGTATCTTGTCCATTTCCAGAGATATACCTGTGTTCCTTGGCTTTAACCCCTCCCCTGGCTTTCTTTCCTGGTTACTTACGATTATGTCTTTAATTATATCTTTCATGGAAAGACAAAAATACAAAAATTGTCGTTATAATAACGATGGTATAAGAAAATAAATTTATTAATAAAATATTAAATATAAATAGCTTATGTATTTACAGCTTCCATTTCCTTTATCGAGATACATTCAAAAGCTACGCATGGCTAATAACACACAAGTTGGATCCCCAGGTATTCGTTCTTCAATTGCTCTGCCTCAACCGTTTTTCCTAATGAGATCAACCGTCTTTTGCGCATCCAAACATAAGGATTCCTCCAATCTGGACGTTGATCGCTTTGGCTTCTTCGGTAATTCCGCTGACCCTCTGACCCTCCAGGTCTCGGAATCCTATTGGGCAGGAGTTACCTCCCGGTATTTGATGATTTCCGGGCGCTCGCTATTGACTTTGGTCCGGAAGGAGAGTGGGATTTTGTCGTTTCGGATTCGTGCTTTGAGCAACCAGATTAAGAGAGAAAACCTTTGATTCGTAACTATACATTTTCATTTTTAAAGATGATAGAATGATTCATTAAAAGACTCTTTTACCAGGTGGGCAACGCGGCTGAAATGTTGCGTGGTAAAAGGTTTCAGTATCCCCCGGGGAGGTATTTAGAAAAACTGCCCTTCGGGTTTGAAGTGGAAATGTGGAAAATTGGCTACCCGGAAATCTGTTATGTTTCCCAAATTCGCACATCGATTATAATAGTAATAGTTACCTTTAAAAACCCACCTTAGAGAACCTGATTTACTTTCTTTCAAAACTTTGAGGAGTACCTTAAGTATTGCACGTGAAACGTACTTGAAGATGTTTGATCTCTTGACCAGCGGACCGGACGGGTCGCCTTATGCGCTTCAAAAACAATAGGTTGTGGGTAATGCAATTGGGTGTTAACCGAATTGCTACCTGGGGGTAAAGAGCTAAGATAAAGATAAATAATCCTTTGGATTTTAACCATTTCCAAAGCAATAAATATCGCCGTATTGGCCCTTGCATTTTCGGAAAAACTGTTTGGGAATCCCATCGGTAAACGAGACAGCGGTGTAAATGTTTGGGTCACAGTCTGAATCATTAATAACCTAAATTATGGTCTTGTGCCTGTTTAGCCAAGAAATCTAATTTTTCACTTCTATTTTCCTTCAGCCTTTTCTCATATGCAACAATATTTTTCACTTCTATTCTCCGATGCGGACCAATTTTTATAAATGGGATTTCGCCTTCTTCCAGGAGCTTTACCAAATGTGGCCTCGAAACATTCAGCATATCCGCCGCTTGCTGAATGCTTACCTCTGTTTCTTCAATTATACTTTTTTCAGGATGCGTGTTCATAATAGATAGAAGCTCCTTTGTAGCCTATTTTACGACTGATTCTATTTTTTACACCAATCAATCTGCCGGTTGGTATCTGTGTAGTCCTCCCTGCCCGGTAGTCTAACTCAGCCTTCGTTGGATTTACTTCTACTCCCAGGCGTTTAAGCGCCTCTTTGGCAAGCATAGGTAGGGTTTTTGGGCCGGAAGGGCTTCACCTGTCAATGGTGACACCCTAGCTTTCGCGTAAAGCCCGTAACCGATTTTAAGAATCTTTCCTTTTTGTGCCAACTGCCGCAACGCTCTACCTACCTGATCGTATCCACCTAAATCAATGAAGTCTCCACGCAAGGATACATTGGATTTCATTCGGGAAATCCGAGTGATGATCCTGCTTTCAATTGTTTTGTTATTTTTCATTGATTAGTAATGAATTGTCGATACAAAAATACGACATTTTCTGAGAGCTTATCTACGCCTGGCGCCGGATGGTTAGTTCATAGCAAGCTTGGAAAAGGAAGATCACTCTTATTTCATATCGGTTAGGGGACTTCTGAGGTCTCTATATGTCTATAAGATATTATTTATGTTTATATCTGGATTATCAGGTTTGAGCTGGCATTTCGGATATGAAATGGCAGTTTGCAAATGAATAGTCCGGAAAGAATAATTATAGTATTAGGATATCCTCTAGCACCAAGTCGCTTCATCCTCCTTCTTAATCAATCGTTTAGAAAGGCACAATTTATTGAGGTAATTCCTTCATTTTCAGTATATTTGCACGGAAACCTAATGTTAGTCCGCGTGGAATCCTATAAATAGTCCGCGTGGAATCCTATAAATAGTCCGCGCGGAAACCTTGAAATAGTCCGTCATGGCTTGCAAAAATCTTTAATATGGCAACACCGAGCGAAAAACTGGCCGAAGCGCTTGATGCTTTGCATGAATTGCAGGATCAAGGTTTAGTGGCTATAAAGTCAACTGAAATAAGCCGGATAAGCCGGGAATTATTGGTGAACAATGGCTACCTAAAAGAGGTTTCTAAGGGATGGTATACACCAGGTCGGCCAGATGAAAGCCCGGGCGACAGCACTTCCTGGTATAGCTCCTATTGGGAGTTCTGCGGCCGGTTTCTCCAGGAAAAGTATGGGAAAGACTGGATTGTTTCGCCGGAACAATCTCTACAATTACATGCCGGTAATTGGTCAGTGCCGAAACAATTGTTGATTCGGTCGTCGGAAGGATCAAATTATATTATGCCCCTTCCGCATGAAACATCTTTATTGGTCATAAAAGCAGCCCTTCCTTCAGCCGAAAATGCCGAACTAATACAGGGAATTAGATGCTATACAATAGCCGGTTCTCTGATCTTTTGTTCGCCAAATACTTTCTCCCAAAACGCCATAGACGCCCGGACGGCCCTCGCTCTGGTCCGGGACTCTTCGGAAGTTCTGTATGTGTTATTAGCGGGAGGACATACCACCTATGCCGGCAGGTTGGCTGGCGCCTTTCGCAATATTGGCCGGGATCGGATCGCGCAGGAAATCATGGATGCAATGGCTGCCGCAGGATATGATGTGCGAGAGGAAGATCCTTTTGATACAAAGTTAACTATCAATTTACCCACCCGTGAAAGATCGCCGTATGTTAACCGGTTACGTCTGATGTGGCATCAAATGAGAAGCATTATCATACCGTATTTTCCCCCGGCACCTGGCATACCTTCCGATAAAGAGGCTTATTTAAAGACAATGGACAATTTGTATGTAAATGATGCCTACCATTCTTTGTCCATCGAACGATATCGAGTAAGTAGGGAGCTTATTGAGCGGGTACGCGGTGGTGAATGGGATCACCATAAATATGACGAAGACAGAAAACAACGGGATGCCATGGCGGCTAGGGGATACTGGCAAGCATTCCAGCAGGTAAAGGAAAGTGTCCAAAAAATCCTGTCCGGAGAAAATGCCGGGTATGTGGCGGATACTGATCATGGAAGATGGTACCGGCAATTATTCGAACCAAGCGTAGCTGCCAGCATTCTGAAGCCGGAAGATCTCGCTGGTTATCGGACTCATCAGGTTTATATCGGAGGATCCATGCACGTTCCTTTAAATGTAGATGCTTTACGAGACGTGATGCCAGTCTTTTTTGAATTACTGGAATTAGAGACCGAAGCATCCGTAAGGGCCACATTGGGTCATTTTGTATTTGTATATATTCACCCCTATATGGACGGAAATGGCCGAATGGGGCGCTTTTTAATGAATGCTATGCTGGCCTCGGGGGGATATACATGGACAGTGATACCGGTCGAACGGAGGGTAGAATATATGCAGGCCTTAGAAAAAGCAAGTGTGGGCCAGGATATTGAACCTTTTGCGAAGTTTTTGGGCTGGCTGGTGGGAGAGGGTATGAGCTTCTCCCCAATTATGGACCGGTAAAATAAGATAGGGGTAACTGCAAAAAAGTCTAAAATTTGCATTATGAAAACTACCCGGAAAAGATACAGTCCTGAGTTCAAATTACAAGTTGCGATAGAGGCACTACAGGAGAAGGTACCCCTCTCTGTTTTGGCTTAAAAGCATGGTATACATCCCACCCAGATTACCCAGTGGAAAAAGCAACTCAAAGAGAAGCTGAAGGATTTCTTTGCCACAGGTAAGTCGAAAACATCTTCCGATGAAAAGCTTACCGAGCAGCTGTTCCAGAAGATTGGCAAGCTGGAAATGGAGCTGGAATGGGGAAATAAAAGTATGTCCGCTACCAGCAAAGGAACGGCTTGGATGGATAGACTCCTCGGGCAGCCCCTTGAGCCTGAACACCCAATTATCGCTGTTGAGCTTGGGTAAAAGCCATTTCTATTACCAGTCCTTCGGTGAAAACGCCCGGAACCTTGAACTCATGCGCCTGATGGATGAAATCTACCTCAAATATCCCTTCTATGGGGTCCCTCGCATGCATGCCAGCCTGCGGCAGAGAGGCTATGGGGTGAACCCGAAGCGGGTGGAGCGCCTTTACCGGATCATGGGCCTGGAAGCCATCTACCAGAAGCCCAGGCTGAGCCAGAGGGACCAGAACCACGAGATCTATCCGTATCTTCTGAAGTCTTTGGATATCTGTCGTTCCAACCAGGTTTGGTCCACCGATATCACCTACGTCCCCATGGAGAAGGGCTTTCTTTTTAAAGTAGCTTTTATAGACTGGTACAGCCGATACCTGCTCAGTTACGCGATCTCCAATACGCTGGATTTCGGCTTTGTGAGCGAAGCCTTCCTGGGGGCAACCCGTTTGTATGGGAATCCCGAGATCCTGAACACGGACCAGGGCAGTCAGTTTACCTCCAAAGCCTTTACCGGAATGGGGATAGACCGGAATATCCGCATCAGCATGGACGGAAAGGGACGAGCTTTGGACAATGTAAGGATCGAACGTTACTGGAGAAGCTATAAATACGAGTGTGTCTATTTGCATAGCATACAGGATGGCTGGCATCTCAAAGGGCTAACGGATGAGTACATCCGGTTCTATAACACCCAGCGCCCTCACCAATCCCTGGGTTACCAGACCCCATGGGACTGCTACAGCAATGGAAGAATACAGGATCGGATATCTTGGGGTGCTCTCGCCGCGCCCCAAACCCCAGGCGGGGGTTTTCAAACAATATGAAGGAACATTCTAAAGGCTCTAAGAAATACCAGAAACTAAAATATTTTTATGGTCTAGAAAATTGGATTATCCTTGCAATATTATCAACAGTTATTCCATCTTATTTTTACTTCAAAGTGGTACAACAAATGGGGGGAACCTCACCACATATGGCAGCAATCTCCTTCAGGTAGCCGTTGAATCGCTGGTTGCTGCGGACCGTCAACAGTTTATTTCTGGTTGAGCAATAAGGATGATTATTATAGCGTCCTATTATCTCTAGTGGAACACGAAATAAGGGTACACATTCTGCCTGCTCCGTCTTCTGCCGATCCTTCGTAATCCATTTACTCCTATCGATACCGACAAAAATATTCTCCGGCCCCAGACCCAAGGCATCCTCATAAGCATACCCGGTATAGCACATGAAGACATAACAATCCCTGGCTTCAGCCAGCCGACCGATGGAGATTTCCTTGGACACCAGGGCATCCAATTCCTCCATCTCCAGCCGCAAGGGTTCCTTTTCGTCGAAGGACAACCGGAAACCGGCAGTCGGATCGACTGCTAACCATCCCATTTCGACTGCCATTTTGAGAACGGTCTTCGTCTGCCGAATGTATTTCATCACGTTATTGTTCTGCAATTTCTCCACAGTGGACAGGTAATGCTCGAAGTCATGCGCAAAGGATCGCTTGATATCTTCCAGGTAGCAATCGGAAATTTTATATTGATGTTTCAAAAATGCTTTCACTTTTTCAAAAGTGTAGCCATACTTATCTAGGGTAGCGGGCGCCTTATTGCCCACCTTCACCTTTTCTTTCATCCTTTTGAGATGGACTTTAAAAGCTGTGCATAGCTTGTAACGATCCGGGTGAATGCCCAGGTATTCGTTCTTCAACAGCTCTGCCGTAACCGTTTTCCCCAATGCGATCAGACGGATTTCGTGTATGCGTAAAGACCCTTTCATGGTTTCCAGGTGGGCATTGATCGTCTTAGCCTCATCGGTAACTCCTTTGACCCGCTGGGCCTTGGGATCCCATAGGGCAGCGGTTACGTCCCGGTGCGTGATGATCTCGGCGCGTTCGCCATTGACCGTGATCCGAATGGAGAGGGGGGACTTTGCCGTTGCGGGTCCGTGCTTTAATCGCCCAAATTCAGATCGAAAAGCTTTGATTCGTAGCCATACATTTTCATTTTTAAAGATAATAGAATGATGCGTTTAAAAGCTCTTTGACCAGGTGGGCAACGCGGCTGAAATGCTGTGTGGTAAAAGGTTTCCGGACCATTCGGTTAACAAAAATATCCGAGTGGATCTGTTAACCGAATTACCACCAAAGACTTTGCTATTCTTTCTTTGGATTTGACACCCCTTAAAAGAAAAACCCGCTCCAGTATTGCACTTGAAGCGGGCTTGAAGATGTTTGATCTCTTGACCAGCGGACCGGACGGGACTCGAACCCGTGACCTCCGCCGTGACAGGGCGGCATTCTAACCAACTGAACTACCGATCCAGATTAAATGAGTATCTTTTATAAATAATTTGATCTATTTTCCTGATTTATAACCTTTGTTAAAGAACTAAAAATTAATAATTCAGGAGGGCAAAGATAGTTGATTCATCAAATAAAACCCTATACTTTTTTAAGGAGATAAACCCAAATTGATTTGGATGTATATTTACAATCCTTTATAATTATTTTTGAATATGATAATGCAATTTCTGGATTTTGAAAAGCCTATCTCTGATTTATATGAGCAATTGGAGAAAGTGAAGCAAGTAGGTGAAAAATCAAAAGTGGATATTAGTGCAACCACTAAGGAACTTGAGGAAAAAATAAAACTAACCAGAGTTAACCTATATAAAAACCTGAGTAGCTGGCAAAAAGTACAGTTGAGCCGGCACCCTAATCGGCCATATACACTGGCCTATATAGAACGTATTTGCACTGATTTCATTGAAATACATGGGGACCGAAATGTACGGGATGATAAGGCTATGGTAGGTGGTTTTGGGTTATTAGAAGGTGAAACGGTCATGTTCATTGGACAACAGAAAGGTGTAAATACCAAAATGCGACAGATGCGTAATTTTGGAATGGCCAATCCGGAAGGTTACCGGAAGGCACTCCGGCTGATGAAACTGGCTGAGAAGTTTGGTAAGCCCATAGTCACTTTGATTGATACTCCAGGGGCATATCCTGGCCTGGAAGCGGAAGAAAGGGGTCAGGCGGAAGCTATTGCCCGGAACCTTTTTGAAATGGTCCGCCTGAAAGTACCGGTAATCTGCATAATTATCGGGGAAGGCGCCTCCGGAGGAGCATTGGGAATAGGAATAGGCGACCGGATTTTTATGTTGGAAAATAGCTGGTATTCAGTAATATCCCCAGAGAATTGTTCAACCATACTCTGGAGAAGCTGGGATTTTAAAGAACAAGCAGCCGAACAACTTAAGCTGACATCTGACCATATGAAGGAATTTGGGCTTGTGGATGGGATCATTCCTGAACCGACGGGAGGGGCGCATTCCAATTACGATGAAATGGCTGTTATCCTGAAATCCAAAATTACCGAAACCATTGCAGAACTTCGGAAAATAGCTCCAGAAAAAAGGATCCAACAGCGGATTGAAAAATTTTCCCGGATGGGATTCTATAAGGAAAATTAATCATTAGACTAATAAGTATAAATTATATTATTTATTTGATCAAATTTTACCTTTATTATGTATCCGCATTTCAGGGGCACTGGTGTAGCCCTGATTACTCCCTTTAAATCGAACCTTCAGGTTGATTACGGTGCCTTCAAGCGCTTGCTGGAACATCTTATTGCAGCGGGGGTAGAATACCTGGTTCCTTTGGGAACCACTGGGGAAACTGCTACTATCAGTAAGGAGGAAAAGAAGGAAATTTTTACATTCGTCATGCAGACTGTAGCAGGCAGACTACCGCTGGTGGCCGGGATAGGCGGTAATAATACGGAGGATATTTTGGAAAGTTTCCGGACTATGGAAATTGCGGGGTACCAAGCTATTTTATCGGTAAGCCCTTATTATAATAAACCAAGCCAGGAAGGGATATATCAGCACTACAAAAAACTTGCCGCTCATTCCCCGTTGCCTATTATTTTATATAATGTGCCTTCCCGGACCGGTTCTAATATTACCGCAGAGACTACACTCAGGCTGGCCGCTGATTGCAGTAATATCATCGGCATCAAGGAAGCATCCGGAGATTTTGAGCAGTGCACAGCAATCCTACGCCATAAGCCAAAGGGGTTTCTGGTGATATCCGGGGATGATGCAATCACATTACCGCTTTGTGCATTAGGTGGCGATGGGGTGATCTCAGTCGTTGCCAATGCATTCCCGGAAGATTTCGGGATAATGACCCGACTTTGCCTCAAAGGTGATTTTGCGGGTGCAAGACCCCTGCATAATAAACTGGCAGATATTATCCGTTCTTTATTCACTGAAGGAAGTCCCAGTGGTATAAAAGCCTATCTCAGTGAGATGGGGTTGGTAGAAAATGTATGCCGCCTTCCGGTTGTGCCGGTAAGTGAGAAATTTCAAGCCAGGATCCGCGGATATCTTCTTGAATATAAAAAAAATTAGTAGGGTTAGCCGGCTGTAAAAGTCTTTCCTTCCAAGGCCAGTGCTGTTTCCGGGAAAATCGCCTGACATTCTTTGAGAAAGGGCTGAATGTCGGGGTACTTGCTGGAAAAATGGCCGATCAGGAGCTTTTTGATTCCCGCCTTTTTAGCCAGGGTAGCCGCCTGTATGGTGGTGGAATGAAACCGGGCAATTGCTTTTTCCAACTGGTCCTGCAGGTAGGTGGTTTCATGATAGAGCAGATCGCATCCCTGGATAAAACCGATCACTGATTCATCATATTTTGTATCTGCGCAATAGGCATAACTGCTGCCAGGCAAAGGATCAGCAGTAACGAGGGCATTTTTAATGATTGTTCCCTGACTGGAAACATAATCTTTCCCTTCCTGCAGCGCGGAAAAAAATAATGTAGGAATACCCAACTCATGGGCTTTATCCGCTAATATTTTTCTTTTACTGACGATTTCCCGGAATAAAAACCCAAAACAGGGTATGCGGTGATTAGTTGGGAAACAGCTTACCTGCATATGCTCTTCTTCTATAAGCATATTGGTTTTACCAGTTTGAAGGGGATTGAAAATCAGGGGAAACCCCAGTGTGGATGCTGCACAGTCCAATTGCAGGTCGATAATCGTTTTCAGTTCAGGAGGCCCATACAGCTGTAGGGGCTGTATGCGGCCGCAAAGGCTGAGGGTTGTTAACAAACCTATTAATCCAAAATAATGATCCCCATGAAGGTGGCTGATGAATATGTGATTGATCCTTCCCCACCGGATATGATATTTTGCAAGTTGCAATTGAGTTCCTTCCCCGCAATCGACCAAAATCCTTTGACCGCCGCAAGTAACGACCTGGGAAGTGGGATGACGATCACCGATTGGAACAGCGGAATTATTTCCCAGGATAGTTACATTTAGCATGATCAGGTGTAGTTACCGGCTAAACGAAATTAAGCAAAGCATCATTTGGAAAATCAATCCGGGCAATCTGATTTTTAGGCTTTAGCTTTTTTCTGGAGCGATATGGTTATCCTTAATTACCCTGTTCTTCAGAAGCCTTTCTTCCCCAATCCGCATATTGTGTAATAATCAGAATCAGGTGGAAAAGCCGGGATCACAGTAAATTTTCCACCCCAATCCACCTGCAGTTTAATAAACGGCATCAGGCTGGGATGCTTTAATGGCATGAATCAGGAGCTGTATCGGTTAAATTGGCTTTAATTAAAGTAAAAGCAGTTTGTGAAACAATACTGACCAGGAATGGCCATGGTGGCCATTCAAACATTAATGGGCTTGAAACAATCTTCATTAATCCATGCCAATTTAGCACCCCGGGATTCTGCGATTCCTCAAAATCCAATTGTATTTTGCTTTGGTATCAATTTTGAACCTATTCACCAGGAATAATCGTATATTTTGATGCATAACGGTTTTATTTACAGCAAAAAGGGAAACATCAATTCAAAATTATTCCCTAATATTGTGTAAGTAAGTGGGTTAGATCAACTTCCAAAGCAGTCAATTTGCTTAAAAATGGATCAAAACTTTTCACCCCAGGTAAAAGAAATCATTTCTTTCAGTCGCGAAGAAGCGCTAAGGTTGGGAAATGATTTTATCGGCACAGAACATTTATTGCTAGGCATTATCCGGGAAGGAGAGGGTACTGCAGTCAAGATACTGCAGGCGCTCAATGTAGATTTGTATGAATTGCGCAAGGAAGTTGAGCTGGCAGTAAAGGATAAGACCGGTAAGAACATTGCCAATATCAACAGCCTTCCACTGACCAGACAGGCGGAAAAAGTGATCCGGGTCACTGTGCTGGAAGCCAAATCCCTGAAAAGTGCCACTGTGGAGACCGAGCACCTGATGCTCTCTATCTTAAAAAACAAAGAAAACATTTGCACCCAGATCCTGCAGCAGTTTGATGTGGATTATGATACTTTTAAAAATGAGCTGGGCTTTGTAAAATCCACTGACCCCAAATCAGAGTTTACAGATGATCCCGGGGAGGAAGAGTTTGATGAGGAAAGGGGGAAGGGATTCACGGCAAAGGCCAAGCAGACTAATACCAAATCAAAGACACCTGTGCTGGATAATTTCGGCAGGGATATCACCAAACTGGCCGAAAGCGGCAGTCTGGATCCTATTGTCGGCAGGGAAAGGGAAATTGAAAGGGTTTCCCAGATCCTTTCCCGGCGTAAAAAGAATAACCCCATCCTTATCGGCGAGCCGGGAGTTGGAAAGACTGCCATTGTGGAAGGGCTGGCTCTTAGAATCGTGCAGCGGAAAGTCTCCCGGGTGCTGTTTGACAAACGGGTAGTCAGTTTAGATTTGGCAGCCCTGGTAGCCGGCACCAAATACCGTGGTCAGTTCGAGGAGCGCATGAAAGCCATCATGAATGAACTGGAGAAGAACCGGGATGTAATCTTATTTATCGATGAAATCCATACTATCGTCGGAGCTGGAGGAGCTTCAGGGTCTTTGGATGCCTCCAATATCTTTAAACCGGCGCTGGCCAGGGGAGAATTACAATGTATTGGAGCTTCCACCCTGGATGAATACCGCATGTATATTGAAAAGGACGGTGCCCTGGACAGGCGGTTCCAAAAGGTGATGGTGGATCCTCCCACTGTAGAGGAAACCATCCAGATACTGACCAATATCAAGTCACGGTATGAAGATTACCATAATGTAGTATATACGGATGAAGCCATTGATGCCTGCGTGAAGCTGAGCGACAGATACATGACTGACCGGTTACTTCCAGATAAGGCCATTGATGTGCTGGATGAAGTGGGTGCCCGGGTTCACCTGAAAAATATCAATGTACCCGGCAATATCCTGGAACTCGAACGCCAGATCGAGGACATCAAGCAGGAAAAGAATAAGGTAGTGAAGAGCCAGCGGTTCGAAGAGGCTGCAGCGCTACGGGATACCGAAAAAAGACTTGGAGAGGAACTGGAGCATGCCAAATCAGTCTGGGAGGAAGAAGTCAAACATAAGCGTTATCCGATAGACGAGGAAGCTATTGCCGAAGTAGTCAGCATGATGACCGGTATTCCGGTGAAACGGATGGTGCAGGCTGAAACGGACAAGCTGAGGAGGATGGGCGAGGACCTGAAGGGAGCCGTGGTAGGTCAGGACGAAGCTATTGGCAAGGTGACCAAAGCCATTCAGCGTAACCGGGTTGGACTGAAAGATCCGCGTAAACCGATAGGTACTTTCATTTTCCTTGGACCTACCGGGGTAGGAAAGACAGAGATGGCCAAGGCCCTGGCCAGGTATATGTTTGATTCTGATGATGCCCTGGTGAGGATTGATATGAGTGAGTATATGGAGAAATTTTCCCTAAGCAGGCTTATTGGAGCCCCTCCGGGATATGTTGGATATGAAGAGGGGGGGCAGCTGACCGAAAAGGTGAGGCGGAAACCATATTCCGTGATCCTGCTGGACGAAATTGAAAAGGCTCACCCGGATATATATAATATCCTGCTCCAGGTACTGGATGACGGAATCCTGACCGACGGGTTGGGTCGAAAGGTGGACTTTAAGAATACCCTGATCATCATGACTTCAAATATCGGAGCCCGCCAGCTGAAAGATTTTGGGACCGGCGTGGGTTTTGCTACTGCAGCCCGTGCCGTGACTGATGATGAAAATACCAAAATAGTGATTGAAAAAGCCCTTAAACGGACCTTTTCCCCTGAGTTCCTCAACAGGATTGATGATGTAGTGATCTTCAATTCCCTCAATAAGGAACACATTAATTTAATAATTGATATCACTATGCGGGATGTGCTTAAACGCCTGGATAAAATTGGGTTTTCCCTGGAGCTAAGTGATTCAGCCAAGGATTTCCTGGCCGAGAAAGGGTATGATGTCCAGTTTGGCGCCCGTCCGCTTCATAGAGCTGTTCAAAAATACCTGGAAGATCCCCTCGCTGAGGAGATCCTAAGCTTAAGGATAAAAAACGGGGATATCCTGATTGCTGAACTGGACAAGGAAAACCAACAGATCCGGTTTTCATTAAAGAATACTTCCAAAAGCAATAATAAATCCGAAAAATCAGAAGTCTGATAATATATTGATAATCAAGTAATTGACCTATATTTAAAATGGCAGCCTATGAGGACTGCCATTTGAATTTTAAAGAGGTGCTGTTTCAACAAAGATAGGGGTGCCAGATCCTGGTTTATTTTATAAAATGTAAAATACCTGAATATCTTAATGGCTGATTGCCTAATTATATTTTTTACAAATTCCTGTTTTTCCACAAGTTTTCCACCTATTTTCAAATTTGTTTAAAAATTAATCTATTCAATTAGAAAACGAACTG
>Ga0307373_10005978_pt1 | contig 19571 bp, 19 predicted proteins | sample OX2MG_FD_202534 | JGI IMG/M metagenome (GOLD analysis project Ga0307373, IMG submission 202534) | Soil microbial communities from Risofladan, Vaasa, Finland - OX-2 | ecosystem: Environmental > Terrestrial > Soil > Coastal area > Acid sulfate soil | place: Finland: Risofladan, Vaasa | collected...
CCTGACTCACTTCCCGGGAAACGCTTATCACCAGTGCCCTCTTTTCGGGGTCTTCTGCCGGTCTCGTGGGTCATGAAGCGGTCGCCCACGGCAGCTGAGGGGCGATGCCGGCTCGGTCCAACATGATCATGGTGATGAAGCTCTCGGGGTTGTGGAAGCCGCGGGCGGCGGAGCGGATGCGGCCGATGGCAGCGTTGTTGGACTCGGAGATCCCATTGGTCAGTTTCCATTCGATCGTCGCCTCGATGGAATCGCGGTAGAGCCGGATCGTGCGGGCCAGTTTCACGAACGGGCCGAGGCGCGAGCGCGAGGCGTAGGACAACCAGTCGTCGAGGGCTCGCTTGGCCGCGATGAGCGGCATGGTCATGATCTCGCGCAATTCCTCCTTCAGCTGCCAGCCCCGGAAGCTGCGCTTGTTGGCTCGCTCGAGGTCCCGGATCGTCCCCTTCTGCTTGGCCGAGAGGTTCTCCCAGTTGCGCAGGAGCATCCAGCGCAGACCCTTGAACTCCTTGGCGGCACCGGCCCCGCCGTTGCGCCGCAGCGTGTTCCACTCCTGGCGACGGACCTCGTCGAGGGCCTTGGTGGCCCAGCCGATCAAATGGAAGGTGTCGAGGCAGATGAGCGCGCCCTCGGCCCGCTGCGCCACCACGGCGCGGATCCACTCGGCCCCGTCGCAGGTCACGAACTGGAGGTTTTTGGCGCGTTCGTCGCCCATGGCGTCGAAGAACTGCCCGACGGTCGCCTTGGTCCTGCCCTTGGCCGCCCAGATCACCCGGCCGGTGAGGTGGTCGCACACGACCGTGAGATAGCGCTGGCCCTTCTTGTACTTCACCTCATCGATGGCAATGGCGACCAGACCGTCGAGGAGGTCGATGCGCCCGAGCGCCTCGGTGGCCACGCGCACGCACATGTGGTCGACGGCCCGCCACGAGACGCCGTAGCGCCGAGCCGCGGCCAGCTTGGACGACACGATGGCGTCGAAGACCACCAGGTCCTCGAAGGCTCGGGTGAACCAGCTGTCGTGGCGGGCCCAGGGAACCTCCGCCACGCTCACCCCGTGCTCGGGACAGCTGACCCGGGGGGCGGCGGCCACCAGCTCGCAGGTGGCGAAGCACACGTCGACGTGGCGCCACCTGCGTTCACCGCCGCCGTTGTCGAACCAGGGCGACACGACCCCGCACCTGCCGCAGCGGCCCCTGGCGCCCACCTTGGTCCGCACCCAGACGTCGAGGCGGTCCCGGCCTCCCTGGCGTCCCTCGACCAGCTCTCGCCCCACGACCACCACCACCGTGGAGACACACAGACCCAGCAGCTTTCTCAGTACGCTCTTGTCGCGCACGCCGTCCTCCGTCCTCGATTTCCAGCTCCGAAGCCAGAAACCGTAGGAATGAGGCGGCGTGTCGCCGCGGATGGGTTGGTCAGCCCGGGTCAGGCACCCACGAAGGCGTCACAAGACCCCGAAATTTTGGACATCCAGCATGGAAGGCGGCTCCGAACAGGTCCGATATGCCGCGTATCGACGAAGTGAGCGACGCCCAGCTGGTGACGTCCATCGCCCGCTACAGCGAGGTGGCCCTGGCCGAGGCCTACCGGCGCCACGGTGGGGCGGTGTTCGGCCTGGCCAAGCGGGTCCTCAACAACCCGACCGAGGCCGAGGACGTGACCCAGGAGGTCTTCCTGCGCCTGTGGAACCAGCCCGACCGGTTCGATGCGGCCCGGGGCTCTCTGCGCTCCTTCCTGTTGGCGCAGGCCCACGGTCGCGCCGTGGACGCCGTGCGCTCCTCGAGCTCACGGCGCGCCCGGGAGGCTCGCGACGCCATGCGCACGGCCGACTCGCCCTACGACATGCAGCGGGAGGTCTGGGACCTGGCGGTGGCCGACCAGGTCTCGAGCGCCATGGGGGAGTTGCCCGAGGAGGAGCGCCGGGCGATCGAGCTGGCCTACTTCGAAGGCCATACCTATCGCGAGGTGGCCCAGCTGCTGGACCAGCCCGAAGGAACGGTCAAGAGCCGGATCCGCAACGGCATGCGGCGGATGCGTGCCGTCCTGGCCGACGCCGGCGTCCGGGGGGTTGACGCGTGATGACGCACGACGAAGCCAGCGACCTGCTGGGGGCCTACGCGCTCGATGCCGTCGACGGCGACGAGTTCACCGAGCTCGAAGCGCATCTCGAGAGCTGCCCGCGCTGCCGGGCCGAGTTGGACAGCCTGCGCGAGGTCGCGGCCGCCATGGGCAATTCGGTCGAGCCGCTGCCCGAGGGGCTCTGGTCCCAGATCGCCGTGCGACTGCCCGAGCGCCAGGAAGACCAGGAGCCGCCGCCGATGCCGCAGCTCACGCCTGAGGCGGCGGGCTCACCCTTCCGGTCGCCGGCTTCGAACGGCGGCTCGTCACCGAGGCGGCGCACCATGCTCACGACCATCGGTGCCATTGCCGTCGCCGCTGCCGCCGTGGCGATCGTGCTTGGCGTCGGTCTGGTGCGGGCAGACAACAAGGTGTCCAACCTGCAGTCGGCCCAAGCGGCATCGTCGGCCGCCGCCGCGGCCGCGCTCAACGCGCCCGGCCACCGGGTGGTCACCCTCGACGCCGGCACCCATGGGCAGCAGGCACAGGTCGTCGTGCTGCCCTCGGGGCAGGGCTACCTGGTCTCGTCGTCGCTCCCGGTGCTCGACAAGGGCCGGACCTACCAACTGTGGGCCATTGAGGGGAACCAGCCCATCTCCCTGGGCCTGCTGGGCAGTTCGCCCAGCCACGCCGCCTTCACCATGGCCGGATCGACGCGGCCCTCGCACCTGAGCATCACGTCCGAACCGGCGGGCGGATCGGTCTTCCCCACGGGCCCGATCGTGGCCACCGGGACTGTCTGACGCCGGCGCGCAGCTGTTAGGTTCGCTCCTCATGTCCGAGGAAGAGGCACCCAAGAAGCGCAAGCCCATTGAGATCTTCGCCGAGGCGGAGCCGATCAAGCTGGGCTCCATGTTGCTGACCCTGGTGGAGCCGCACCGCGGCCACGAGGTGGCCTACAACCGCTGGTACGAGCGGGACCACTTCTACTCGGGCTGCATGGTCGGCCCGTATAACTTCGCCGGGAAGCGCTTCGTCGCCACGGCGGACCTGAAGGCGCTGCGTGACCCCGACCCCTCGGCCATCACCGGCGAGCCCGCACGCGGCTCCTACGTCTCCGTCTACTGGGTGCTCGACGGCTACTTCGACATGTGGAACCGCTGGGCACTGCGGCAGGTCAACGCGCTGCACGCGGCCGGCCGCATGTTCGAAGAGCGCGACCACGTCCACACGCTGCTCTACCACTACCAGTGGGAGCACCGCCGTGAGCCCGACGGCGTCCCGGTCGAGCTCGCCCTGGACCACCCCTACCGGGGCTTCGTCACCACGTTCATCGATCGCGCCGACGACATCTCCAACGAGGAGTTCTGGTCGTGGCTCCGGACGGAGCACCTTCCCGCGCTGATGCCGGGCAGCGACGCCGACCTGGTGGCCGCCTTCACGCCGGTCGCCCTCGAGGTGGATGCGCCCGGCGATGTGCCCCGCGAGAAGGCGCGCGACAACCGCACGGTCCTGCTGTGGTTCCTCAACACGCCGCCAGAGGTGGCCTGGGAGCCAGTCATCGCCGAGCATCGGCGCCAGCTGGAGGCGGCGGGCAAGGGCACCGTCATCGCCGCACTCCCATTCATCCCGACCATCGTGGGCACGGACACCTACACCGACAAGCTCTGGCGGGACTGACCGCCGGACCGACCGACTGATTGACCCGGCCCGGTCAGCCCCGGGCCAGGATCTCCACGTGGGGGATGACGATGACCGCGTCCTCCGAGTCGGCCCAGCGCAGCCAGGCCTCGGCGATGCGCTGCAGCTCGTCCGTATCGCTCAGTTTGTACTCGACCGCCTGCTCGGCGAAGCGCGAGTAGCGGACCCGGTCGGCCCAGAGCCCACCCCACCAGGCACGCGCCTCGGGGTCGGCGTAGGTCCAGGTCGAGCTCGACACCGTCACCTCGGAGAAGCCGGAGGCGTGCGCGTGCCCGAGCAGTCGGGGCCCGATGCGGGCGTCGTGACCGTTGCGCTCAGTCACCGCGAAGTACAGCTCGAGCCAGCGGTCCAGCACCGGATCCGACGGGGCCCACGTGAACGCTCCGTAGTCCGAGTCCCGTGCGGCCAGGACGCCGCCGGGGTCGAGGACACGGCGGAGCTCGACGAGGGCGGCGGCGGGGTCCTCCAGGTGCTGGAGCACCTGGTGCAGGTGGATCACGTCGAAGGAGGCATCCGGGAACGCCAGCGCGAAGAGATCCGCCACCTCGAAGCGGAGGTTCTCCAGGCCCAGGCCCTGGGCGTGCTCCTGGGCCTGGGAAACCACGTCCGGGGCCGCGTCGATCCCGACCGCCTCGCCCGGAGCCACCAGCAAGGCCAGGTCGGCGGTGATGGTCCCCGGGCCGCACCCCACGTCGAGCAGGCGTTGACCCGGGAGCAGATGGGGGACGAGATATCCGCTCGAGTTCTCGGCGGTGCGCCAGCTGTGGCTGCGCAACACCGACTCATGGTGCCCGTGCGTGTAGGTCATGCGTACATTGTGGCGTGCCCGAAATGCCCGAGATGCAGGCGCTGGCCGAACGCATGGACACCCTGCTGGCCGGCCTGGCCCTGCGCCGGGCCGACATGCTCAGCTTCTCCTCCCTCAAGACGTACGACCCGTCGCCGGACTCCCTCAAGGGTCGAAAGCTCCTGGCGGTCGGCCGCCGGGCCAAGTATCTGGTCTGGGAGTTCGAGGGCGGGACCCGAGTCGTGGTGCATCTGTCGCAGGCGGGCCGTCTCGACAGCGAGCAGCCCCCCAAGAAGACGAAGCCACGGGGTTCCGTGGTGCGCTTCGTCTTCGGCCAGGGCGACGCCGGGCTCGACGGGGACGGCGTGGGCATCCTCGTGCGCGAATACGGCACGCAGCGCAAGGCCTCGTGGTGGGTGCTGGCACCGGGTGACGAGGGCCCCCTCGACGGCCTGGGACCCGAAGTCGGCAGTGAGGCCTTTGCCGAGTTCATCCGCACCAGCGACTCGCGGCGGCACCTCACGACCGATCTGCGCGATCAGCACGTCGTGGCCGGCATCGGCCGCGGCTGGGGCGACGACATTCTGCACCGGGCCAAGTTGTCGCCCTTCGCCTCGCTGCGGTCGTTGACGCCCGAGCAGCGCGAAGCACTGCTGACCGCCGCCTCCGACGTCTTGGCCGAGGCGCTCGAGCTCGAGCGCGGCCGCAAGGGAGGCCTGTCGGAGGCCAAGTTGGGCGGGCGCTTCAAGGTGCACGGCCGCGTCGGCGAGCCCTGTCCCACCCCGTGTGGCGACACGCTCGAGCGCGTGTCGTTCGAGTCCTACGAAATGGCGTACTGCCCGACGTGCCAGACCGGCGGCAAGGTGTTGGCCGACCGCCGCCTCTCCAAGTTGCTCAAATAGCGATTAGTTGAGCTGCCGCACCACGGTGACGACCTTGCCGAAGATCGTCACTTCGTCGGGGGCATTGAAGATCATCGGCTCGTAGGCCGTGTTGGCCGGCGTGAGTACGACCCGGCCGCTCTTGCGACTGAAGGTCTTGACCGTGGCCTCGCCGTCGTTGATGCCGGCCACCACCACGTCACCGTTGTTCGCCTCGGGCTGCTGGCGCACCACGACGTAGTCACCGTCGAAGATCCCGGCGTCGATCATGGAGTCGCCGCGCACCCGGAGCATGAAGGACGGTCCGCCCCCCGTGAACTGCTCGGGCATGGGGAGCAGTTCCTCGATGTTCTCCTCGGCCAGCACGCCGGTACCTGCCGCCACCTCGCCGACGAGCGGCACGTTGTGCACTGCGGACGCGGGTAGCCGCGAGGACGTGTCGGGGTCGAAGTGGACCTGAATGGCGCGTGGCTTGGACGGGTCCTTTGACAGGTACCCCTCGCGCTGGAGCACGGCCAGGTGGGTGTGCACCGTGGCCGAGGAGGCCAGCCCAACCGCCTCACCGATCTCGCGCACCGAGGGCGGGTAGCCCCGGTCGCGCTGGCAATCGGCGATGAAGTTGAGGATCTGCAGCCGCTTCCCGCTCAGGACCTCGGCCATCGGCGTCTCCTTTGGTGCCCACCCCGGCCTGCCGCCGGGCCCCTCCCGGGGGCGAACATCCGTTCGTAACCGTCCAACATACCGAAGTGGGAGGGTCAAAGCAAACACCTGTTCGCTGGAGTACTCCCGACACGGGTGTTGACGGAGCGGGCCGCGGGGATGTCAAGAGACGCATCACCTGTCACACCCGATCCGTATGGTGCCCCCATGTGCGAACAGCTGTTCGAAAAAGCTGTTGACAGCGAACAGGTGTTCGTGGTCCAATCTTCGTAGAGCGAACAGGTGTTCGGAAGAGGGAGACGCCATGACCGTCGCATATGAGCTCGATTTCGAGACGCACCGCCCCCAGCTGCGCATTGTGCCCGACCAGCCGGTCAGGATTGTCCGGACGGCGGCATTACCCCAGGTGCGCCGACGCCGGGTGGTCGTCGGTGCTGTGGTGGCGATTCTGCTGGTCCTGCTCGCCCTGCCGATTCGCGCCCTGGGAGGGAGCACCTTGGCCCAGGCCGCTCCGGCTCACGGACAGGAGTACATCGTCAAGGCCGGCGACACCCTGGCTTCCATCGCGAACCGGGCCGACCCGGCGCACGCCACCTCGCTGACCGGGCAGCTGGTCCGCGAGACGGGCACCGGCTCCGTCGTGCCGGGGGAGCACATCTTCATTCCCTGACTATCGTCAGCGGTGTGCGGTGTCCCTGGTGCGGTGTCGATGACGACCGCGTGGTGGATTCCCGGCAGGCCGAAGAGGGCGGCGCCATCCGCCGGCGGCGGGAATGCCTCGGTTGCGAGCGCCGCTTCACGACCTTCGAACGGGTCGAGGACGTCCCGCTCTGGGTCGTCAAACGCACCGGGCTGCGCGAGCCGTTCGACCGGGCCAAGGTCGTCGCGGGGGTCCGTTCCGCCACCAAGAACCGTCCTGTGACTCCCGAGCAGATGGAGGAGCTGGCCCAGGCCGTCGAGGACGCGTTGCGGGCCGAGACCACCGAGCCGACCAGCCAACAGGTCGGCGTCGCCGTGCTCGAGCGTCTGCAGAGCCTTGACGACGTGGCGTACCTCCGCTTTGCCAGCGTCTACAAGGGCTTCGAAGAGGCGGGTGACTTCCAACGTGAGGCGGGGTTGCTGACCAAGACGACGGAGCCGAAGCGGAAGTGATGGAAGAGACGCCGGGCATAGTCCTGGCCGTCTACGCCCACCCCGACGATGCCGACGTCGCCTGCGGCGGCACCCTGGCCCGCTGGGCCAAGGCCGGGAGTGCCGTGCACCTTCTCGTCTGCACCGACGGCGGCAAGGGGACGACGGATCCCACGGTCGAGCCCGGCGACCTCGCCCGGGCGCGCGCCGGCGAACTGGAGTCGTCCTCGGCGCTGATTCGCCTCACGAGTGTCGAGAATCTCGGCTTCCCCGACGGGGAGCTGACCGACTCCGACGACTTCCGGCGCACCCTGGTGGAGCGGGTGCGCGCCGTGCGTCCCGATGTGGTCTGTGGCCACGACCCCACCGCCGTCTTCTTCGGGCAGGCGTACTTCAACCATCGGGACCACCGCATTGCCGGTGCGGCACTGCTGGACGCCGTGGCACCGGCCGCCGCGCTGCCGCACTACTTCCCCGACGCCGGGCCGCCGCACCAAGTGTCCACGGTGCTCCTCTCGGCGACGCTCGAACCGGATGAGTGGGTCGACATCTCCGACACCATCGAGGCCAAGGCATCGGCGGTCGAGTGCCACCGGACGCAATTCGCCGGCCAGGACGGCTGGGCCGGCGAGGCGGTGCGACGGCGGGCGGCCGAGGAGGGCCGGAGGGCCGGCGTGACCTACGCCGAGGGGTTCCGCCGGTTGACTCTCGGTGCCTGAACGGCCGAATCTCCCGACAATCCTCCACATCGACATGGACGCGTTCTTCGCGTCGGTCGAAGTGCTCGACGATCCCTCTCTGGCCGGGAAGCCGGTGATCGTGGGTGGGGCCGGCGCGCGTGGCGTCGTGGCCTCGTGCACCTACGAGGCGCGGGCCTACGGCGTGCACTCGGCCATGCCTTCAGTGCGGGCCCGCCAGCTCTGCCCCGAGGCTATCTTCTTGTCAGGGCGTCACAGCCGGTATGCCGAGGTGAGCGCGGAGCTCCACAAGGTCCTGGCCGACGTGACACCCATGGTCGAGCCGATCGGCCTCGACGAGGCGTTCGTGGACGTGGCCGGTGCCGTGCGTCTCCTGGGAACGCCGGGGCACATCGCCCATGGCCTGCGCCGTCGGGTTCACGACGACCTGCGCCTGGAGTGCGCCGTCGGCATCGGCCGCTCCAAAATGATCGCCAAGCTGGCCTCGCGGGCGGCCAAGCCACGCGCCAGCCGGGCCGGCCTGCAGCCGGGCCCGGGCGTCTTCCTCGTCGAGCCGGAGGACGAGTTGGCATTCCTGCACGGGCACGCCGTCGAGGCGCTGTGGGGCGTGGGACCAGCGACGGCGAAACGCCTGCACGACCTGGGAGTGCAGACGGTGGGCGACCTGGCGGCGCTGCCCCTCGACACGGTGGTCCGCCGCCTCGGCAAGGCCAGCGGCGCCCATCTGGCCGCGCTGTCCCGCGGCGAGGATCCCGATCCGGTCAACCCGAACCGTCCCAACAAGTCGATCGGGCACGAGGAAACCTTCAGCCAGGATCTCGTCGATGCGCACGAACTCGAGCGCCACGTGCTCCGCATGGCCGACTCTGTTGCGACCATGCTGCGGGGCGCCTCGAGTTCGGCCCGGACGATCACGGTCAAGATCAAGTTCAAGGACCTGTCCATGCAGTCGCGGTCGCACACCCTGGAGCGGCCGATCGCCACAGGTGGCGCCATCGGTCAGGTGGCGGCCTCGCTTTTGTCCGGCGTCAACCCGGGCGACGGCATACGGCTCCTCGGCGTGAGCGCATCCGGTCTCACCGCCGGCGGGGTCGATCAACTGTCCTTCGATCTCGGCGACGGGTTGGCCGAGGACAATCAGAGCGCGACGGCGCGCGAGCAGTCCTGGCAGGATGCCACGGCGGCGGTTGACGCCATCCGCAATCGCTATGGGAAGAGCGCTGTGGGTGCGGCCTCCATGGTCACCGAAGAGGGCGTGCAGGTGCCGGCACGACGCGACGCGCCCTGGGGTCCCGACGAGTAACCGGGACGACGAGGAGGCAACGGGTCACCAACGGGTGGCAACCACGACGCGAAGACCACGATCGTCCTTCGGCCGTTCAGACACCGTGATCCGTCGAAGGTTCCGTGCCCGCTGTGCCTGTCACCAGACGCCGGGGATCAGCCTCCATGTCACCTGACTGCGATACTCCTCGTAGTGGTCGTTCGTGGCCAGCATGCGGTCCTCGGCGATGGCCCGCCCCACATTGCAGCCGGAGGCGAACACCATCACGACGGCATTGCGAATCGAAATGCTCTGGAGGACGTAACCGGCTTGAAGGAACAGATACGAGGCGTAGATCGGATGTCGGACAATGGCATATGGCCCTCGCTTCACCAGCCCTCGGTCCGCGGCCACGAATCCAAACGATCTTCCAAGAGCGAGAAATGAGGCCACGCAGATCGCAAGGCCGACCGCTTGGACCACGAGCCCAGCGGTGAGTCCCCACGGGGGATGTGCGCCGTCCGGCCGGAAGAGGACCCCGCCAAACGTTCCGCCGAATGCAAGGAGCCAGTCCCTCATCCGTCGGCTGACCGCACGGGCCGGCCGTCGGATGAGATAGGCAATGACGACCCACATTTGCTCGGCGAAGAACGCTGGGCCGATGAGCTGGTGGCTCTCGAGGTAGCTCTGCAGGGTGGCCTGGGCGAAGAGTGCGGCGCCCGCAGCCCCGATGAGGTTCGCCGCGATCCTGATCAACCGGTCGATCGGGGGTCCGGAAAGGGTCTCTTCCAGCCGCCGAGCCCGCTGTCTCGCGGAAAGTCTCGGAGAGTGGTTCGACTCCGCCGCCGGTCGGTCGAGGTGAGCCCGGCTCGAGTCAGGGGTCTCGAGCGTGGGCAGGCGCGGCTCTTCGGTCCCCACGGACACTCAGCTCACGGATTGCTGTGGTTGGTCGGCACCCCGCTGGGCGCTCTCAGGCGTCGTTCGACCTCAGCGTCGAGGCTGAACCGACCCGATCCAAGAAAGGCCACGACCAAGGCCAGGCCTGCGAGCGCAAGGTTGAGTTGGTAGCCGGGAGGCGCCGTGTGCGAATTGATCCCCGTGGCCCAGGTAACCGTGATCATCGCCATAACCATGTCACCGAACAGCGCAACGCCCGCGAGACGCGAGAAGAGGCCGAGTCCCACGGCGATGGCTCCGAAGAACTCGATCACTCCGCCCAGCACGGCGAAGAGGCCACCCGGGTGCAGGTGCGCCGACTGCGAGAAGTAGATGGAGGTCCCGTGAATGCCGAGTCCGTTGAACCATCCGAAAAGCTTCCCGCCGCCGTAGTAGATGAAGATCCACGCGAGCACAATGCGTACGACGAGCAGCGCGCAGTCCGCTGGGAGCGGTGTGGTGCTTCGGGTGCTCACGACCGTCGCGAGGAGGGACTTCCACGAGCGCCTCTGTGTCTCGCCCGAAGCGGTCACCACTGGACCACCTTCCCTACTCTGCATGCCCAACATTGTCAGGATCCACCAATCGTACGCTGTGTCTCCAAGTCAGACCGCTGAAGATCCGGCTCTCCCGCCGTTGCAGCACGCGAGGGTCGTCGGGAGACTTTGCCATCGGCCGGAACGGCGCCACCAATTGCGCCAGGAGGACGGAGAGGTGGCGTGGTCGCGCCGACTCCTGCTCGACGATGAGCGGGCGACCCGGCAGTCCGGTGTCGGTCCTGACCGTCTCGTCCGACGGGAAGACTGCTCGGTGGAACATCTGATCCCAGATGGTCAATGTGAAGCCGAGGTTGACGTCCTGGGGCCCGTCCAACTTGTGATGGATCCTGTGAAAGTTGGGACTGACAAAGACCCTCTCCAACGGTCCGAAGCCCAGACGTGTGTTGGAGTGGGCGAAGGCAACCATCCCCCCATAGAGGATCAGCACGGTGACAGAGAGTGCGCCATTCGAAAGGAGGACCACGCCCGGGATCAACGCCAAGAGGTAGGAGACGTGGATCAAGGGGTGCGTACGAAAGACCGTGAGGACGCTCATGTCCTCCTGGGAATGGTGGAGCTCGTGAAAGCGCCACAGCATCCGTACCCTGTGGTTCGCCAGGTGAGCCGCCCAGTTGCAGAAGTCCATCACAACGAGGATGGCGACGATCGCGCCCCAGCGAGGAAGTATGCCAATTCTCGGCAAAACGATCCATGGGAGACCCCGTCGAACGAGCGCGACGAAGCTGAGGGTGAGCGCCGTGACGAGGGGCGCCACAATCAGCGCGTTCATGATGGTGAGCAAAAGATCATGGCGATGGCCACGGGCGAACAAGGGCCGCCGCTGCGCCGGCCAGATGCGTTCGACCACCATGAAGCAACCCAAGATCACCAGCGCCAACGGACCAACCAGCACCACCCGCAGCAGCGTCACTGACCCGGTGAAGTTTGTGCCGCCCCAGCCTTCGGACCAACCCAGGGCGATAAGGACTATGGCGAGACCCGCAATGGAAAAGGCGGGGAGATAGACGCGCGACCGCAGGCGAACCGATCTGTCACTCCCGGGAGCAGCTGCCTCTTCGTGTTCGGTTTCGGCCGGCCGGCCGGGAGCAAGGAGCAAACGAGTCATCACCATCGTTTCGGCGCCTGATTCCTAGAATGCTGCTCCGCCGCCTCCGGCGCTGGAGCTCCCGGAACCGGAGTTCGAGCCGGAGCTGGAGGTGCTCGACTTCTTCGTCACGACCGCGGTCCACTTTCCCCACTTGTCGGTGACGGTGCCGTTGACCTGGCCTGCTGCAGTGTCACCGGTGAAGAAGTAGAGCGGCTTCCCGCCATACGTGACCTGGACAGCGCGGTTGCGCTTCACGGTGCCAAGCTTGGACGCGCTCACCCCGGACCCAGCCCTTGCCTTGCTCACGCCGGCCGGGAGCACGAGTGCCGGCCAGACCTTCAGGCAGGCGGCCCTGCATGCAGTGCTGCTCGGCTTCAATGTGTACAGCGTCTTGCCACTCACGAGAACGGTTCCCATTTTGGCGTTCTTTGTGGTCGAGACGGTCACGGCGCTCGCGGCGCCAGCCTCGGATGAGGTGACGACCGACAGTGAGATCCCGCCGACGGCCACGATGGCACCGATCCATCGCGCCAAAGCGGCTCTGTGGGCTGATTCCCGGTTCTGACTGTTCTTCCGCATTTCGATCCACTCCTGCGTAGGTCCTTGGTCTTCCCTCACCAGCTACTACGGACAAGCCCCCGTCAGGGATCGTCTTTCCGAGATGGAATTCGCCGTTCCGCCCTGGCCGGAGGGCGGTGCCGGGTGGTGAGTCACGCGCCAGGCCGGTACTCATGATCGCGCCGATCCGGCTCCGGAGGGAATGAGCTCCTTCATGCCCGCAACCTTTGTCCGGGCGACGCAATGCGGACGAGACCGGCAGGTCAGTCCTGCGGCCACCAGCGGATCCAGTAGCCGTGCGGATGGGTGTCCGCTAGGCGCTTGGACCTGCCTCCGCCCGGACTGACGTGGACCAGAGCGGTCGCCAGGTCCGATCCCTTGCGTCGCACCGGTGATGGAGGGGTGGGCAGGCCCGGTGTCTCGAAGGGGCTCTCGCAGTACAGGTAGTGCACAGGGCGGTCCCGGCCGAGGGCGGCAACCTGGCGGGCCAGGGAGCGTTGCTCCTCCTCGTCGAGGTACGCGGCCACCCATGAGTGGAACACGACGAGGGGGCCGTCGCCCGGCATGGTCGCCACCACGGCTTGCAGGTCCGTCAACAGGTCGCCCCGCTCCAGGCGGGGAGGGTGAGGGGCTGCCCTGACGTTGGCCAGCGCAGCGCCGAGCCGTTCGAAGCGAGGAAGGTTGTCTGGCCACAGGCAAGCCAGGAGCCACCGGGACTGGTCGTCCGAAAAGGGGTCGACGGGTGCCAGGTCGAGACCGACCCGTACGCCCATGGCCGGCAGGCGGAGGTCGGGCAGGTCTGTCAGGTCGTCCCGCGCTGCGCAGTCGAGGGCGACCGCGGCTCCCGTCACGCCGGCCCGCCGAATCGCACCGTCGGCAGCGGCCCGATAGGTGTAGGTGTAGGCGTAGTCGTCGAACAGCAGGTTGAGACCGGCCGACGTTCCGAGGTCGAGCAGAGAGAGGGACTCCTGGCCGCCGTAGTGTCCAGCAATGTGGCAGAGGCCGGGCAGAAGCGCAGAGCAACGCCCGACCTCGTTGGTTTGGGTCGAGCGGGTGGCGGTCAGATCTTCGATCTCCGTGCGGTGCACGCGGCAGAAGTCGGTGAACGCCGCCGCGATACCCCCCTCCGGTGGTGGTTCGTCCGCCCCGCCGCGCACGAGACGTACGGTGTCGTAGAACTCGGCCAGAGGGTGCGTGGAGCCCGAGAGCAACAGGTAGTGGACGGCTGCCAGGAGCAGCAACGGGCGCCGCTGCATCAACGGTGCGCCGTCGAGGAGCGAGAGCACGGCTTCATCCTCCGCCACGGCACGGCAGATGCGCGGGTAGGTCGTGCCACCGTCTCGTTCGACGGTGTTGGCGAAGGCGAGGAAGTGCTCGCGGAGGGGCTGGTCCCCGTGCACGCCGAGTTAAAAGCTGGCGGGAAGCAGCGGGCTGACGGCGCCGAAGAAGAACCAGAGGAGCACCAGGATGCCCACGGCACCGACCCCGTAGATCAGCCAGCGCTGGCGACGAAGGTAGTGAGCGGCGAAGAAGATCCCGGTCACGACAATGGCTGTGACGAAGCCCCAGAAGAGTGCGTCGGCGAGGGAGACACCCGAGTCGCCGGCCAGACTCTCGCTCTTCGGTTTGCCCTTCACGTGCTTCTGCACGGGAAGATCCGTGTTCGGGAAGAGCTGTGAGTGCGCCAGCGTGCCCTGGACGATAAGTCTCGTCGTCGCACTGAAGCGCGGATTGCAGGTCGTCAGCGTAATCTGGTCCGCGAATACGTTGTCCAGCACGCTGGTATCGCTGGGCGAGACGACGAAGCTCTTGGTCGCGTCGTAGACGAAGATGCCCTGTAACGTGGTCAGGACGATCGGGTCGCCGACCTTGACCGAGTCGAGACTGTAGAAGGGGTGGCCGTACGTCGTCCGGTGGCCCGCGACTGCAGCGTTGCCCGCCTGGCCGGGCAGTGGCGTCCCCGTGTAGTGCCCGGGCCCCTTGCGGAGGTCGGGCGTGTTGGTGCCCTCGACCACCACCTGGTTGAGCCCGATGACCGGGATCCGGATGTCGCCGATCGGCTCGCCCTCGGCCGGGGCGGCGATGGTCGGCGCGGCAACCGGTGGACCGGTGGGCAGCCTGTCGAGTGTGGACTCCTGGGCTAGGGCGCGCTTGACGGCGTCGTTGCCGGTGTCCTTTTGCAACTGGCTGCGCAGCCCGGATTGCACCTGGGCCTCCTGCACCGATGTGCCCCAGATCTGGTACGCCATGAACAAGAGCACGAGAACGCCGAGCCCTATGAGGACCCGCCCGATGATGTCGACGACCCGCCGTAACGTGGACACTGGCGAAAGAGCACGGCGGTAGGAATCTCCGCCTGGGTGGCCCTCCACTCAGGCCTGGACGGTGACCAGCGTTCCGATGGGAGTCAGCGGGAAGACCACCGCTGCATTCGCCACCGGCATCTCGACGCATCCGTCACTCTGAGGGGAGCCATAGGAACTCCGTACGAAGCCGTGCAGGGCGTCCCCACCGTTGAAGTAGCTGACCCACTGGATGCCCGGGTCCGAGTAGTGGGACCCATCGGGATTGGTTCCTGACATCGTCGTCACCGTGTAACGGACGTAGACCGGGAACGTCCCGTTCGCGGTGGCGGCTGCGGCCACTCCCGTGTTGACCGGGGTGCTGTAGACGGGTGCTCCGTCCTTGTAGACGGTGGCCGACTCCGGGAGCGACTGGCTGACGAGCACGTAGTCCCACGAGAGCGCGTCGCCTTTCCCGCTCTGGACGTCAGCCAGGAGATCGGTCCACACCTGCGGGCCGGCGAGGCCGTCGGTCTTGAGGCCGTTCTGCGACTCGAAGTTCATGACGGCGCCCCGGGTGATGGCGTTGTCGGTGCCCGGTGTCCACAGTGTCTCGAGCGCGAGCGGCTGGTTCGGCCAGCGCCAGGTGAATGACCCCACCTGGTCGTTGCCCTCCTGTGTCGGCGAGGTCAACGGCGACGCTGGCGTGAACGTCAAGGGCAGGTAACCGAGCTCGGCCAGCAACTGCTGGAGGCGCAAGGTGGAACCGGGAGCCACGGTGAACTGTGACGTGACTGACTGCGCCAGATGTTGCCCTCGGGAGCCCACGACGCCGGACGAGCCACCCGGGACTGTGATCGTCTCGGTGGCGCCGGGCACGAGCGGACCGGTCGCCTGGTATTCGAGCAGCGACGGCGACAATACGGCCCATGAGCCGGCGACGGGCGGGCTCAGGGTCGGCAATGCGCTGCCGGGGGCGAGGTCGGTCGAGAACTGGACCGTCACGGTGGAACCGGCGGCCACGTTGGCTCCCGTGGGCGAAACGGAATCGACGGTCAGTGCGGGGGGCGGGGCGGTCGGCGTTGCGGAGGCCTCGTTGCTGTGCAGCCGGTCGACGGCGACGAAGCCGCCGGCCGCGATGGCGACGACGACCACGCAGACAATGGCAATGAGCCACCGCCGGGATCCACTCCTGGTGCGCGCGTGTTCGCCGGACATAGCAGCGGTATTCTACCTGGCGGAAGGCAGGCCTAAAGTCCCAATTCCGCCTCAATTTGTCGGGTGATTGCTGAGAGCCGGCTGGCATCGGTAACCTTGGAGCCCCCGGATTCCCGGACGTAGAAGGCGTCGACGACCATCTCGCCGAGCGTCGACACCCGGGCCGAGACGACATCGAGTCCCATTTCGAAGAGCGAGGCAGTGATGCGGTGGAGCAAGCCGATCTCGTCCGGGGCCCGGACCTCCAGCACGGTGGCGGTCTCGGAGGCCTCGTTGTCGAGGCTGACGTCGCTGCCCGGCAGATGGGCGGCCGAGCCGCGCCGGAGCGGATAGACCCGCTCGCGTTCGGAGAGCCGTTCGCCCAGGGCCAGGCGATCCGAGAGCACTGCGGCCAGGTCCTCGCGCAGCTTGGCCGTGTCCGGCCACGTCCCGCGCGCCACTTCCACCGTGAAGACCTCCACGGCGATGCCGTCCTCGCCGCTGATGTTGGCGGCCCGCACGTCCATCCCGTTCAGGGCGAGTGCTCCGGCCACCGACGAGAACAGGCCCGGACGGTCCGGTGCGGCGACGATGACGTTGGGAGGTTGGAGCGACACGGACGGAAGTCCCGTGCCACGGACCTCAGCCATGAGCTCCCGGTTCGACGCCACAATGTCGTCGGGGGCAACGGGTTCTTTTTCGCCCGCGAGCACGCGGTCGGTGCGCTGTACGAGATCGGCGACGAGGCCAGCCTTCCAGGCTCCCCAGGCCGACGGGCCGGTTGCCTTGCTGTCGGCCTCGGTCAGCGCGGCGAGCAGATGGAGCGTGAGCCGGTTCCCGGCGGCTTTGGCGACCCTCGCAATGGTGGTGGGGTCGTCGAGGTCGCGCCGGGTGGCGGTGTCGGGCAGCAGAAGGTGGTAGCGCACGAGGTCGACGAGGACGGCGACATCGTCCTTGTCGAATCCCATCCGCGTGCCGATGCGGTGGACCACCTCGATGCCGACCGTGGTGTGGTCGCCCGGGAAGCCCTTGCCGATGTCGTGCAGGAGGGTTCCGACCAGCAGGAGGTCGGGCCGATCGACGGTGTCGGTGAGACCAGCCGCCAGTGAGGCGGCCTCCAGCAGGTGACGGTCGACGGTGTAGGTGTGATAAGCGTTCCGCTGGGGCTTGTTCCTGACCGCGGCCCATTCGGGAATCAGACGGACGAACAGTCCGTGCTGGTCCAACGACTCGATCTTGTCGATGGCGGGCCGGCCGAGGCCGAGCAGGTCGACGAAGGCGGCGAGCGTCTCGTCGGCCCACGGGTCCTCCGGAGAGGGCATGCGGTCGGCCAGGCGATGGAGCGACGCCTTGGCGATGGGGCGGTCAGCCCGGGCGGCGGTCGCCGCCAGGCGCAGCGGGAGGGAAGCGTCGTCGGAGACCGGGGCCAAGGGAGTCAGGGCTATCTCCCCGTCGACCTCGATCATGTCAGGCCCCAGATCGGTCGGAACCAGGTCCGCAGCCTGGTCGGGCGTCGAGCGGCGGAAACGGCGCTTGGGCTCCGGGCTCGGGTCCCACAGGCGGCGTCGACGCCACACATCGTCACTGACCCATGCGATCTGGCGCCCGGCAGTCGAGACGGCGAGCATCAGTGCATCGGCGTCCTCGAACTCGAGGGCCGCTGCGACTTGGTCCTGGTCTTGCAGCAGCAGCTTGTCGTGCTCACGCTGGGCCAGCCGATGAAGCTCCACCCGGACATCGGTCAACAGCGCCGTGGCGCCGTCGACGGACGAGAGGTCGGCGTAATCCTCCAGGAGAGGGGCGAAGGCCGAGATAGCGCGCAGCACGCTGACGTCGCGCAAACCACCGTGACTCTCCTTCAGGTCGGGCTCGAGCAGGAAGGCCACGTCGCCGGCGGAGGCCCGTCGTTCGGCCATCTGCTCCTTGAGGAGTGGGAGGTAGCGAGCACCCAGCCGGTCGCGCCAGGAGGCGCGCGCCTTCTCCAGGAGCGGCTCCACGATCTTGGCCTCACCCCAGACGAGTCGTCCGTCGAGCAGGCCGAGTGCCACCCGCGCGTCCTCGGCGGCGGCGGTGAGCACCTCGGCGGGCCGGCGGACGGAGTGGTCGAGGTGGACCCCCTCGTCCCAGACCGGGTACCAGATGGCGTCAGCGACCTTGGCGATGTCCCGGTGTCCGTTGTGGACGAGCACCACATCGAGGTCGCTATAGGGGCAGAGAGAGCTCCGGCCGTAGCCACCCACTGCTACGAGGGCCAGGTGCCGCTGGGCCTCGCCGGCAGCCCTTTCGGCCAGGCCGGAGAGCCAGGCGTCGGCCTCGGCAGCGTAGCGCCGGCAGAATTCCTGGCCCCTGAGGCCGGGCTCGGCCAACAGGCGGCGACGCCGATCACGGAGTGACGTCTCGGCGATCATCGCCGGAACGTAGCATTGGGTTCGTGAGAAAAAACGTAGAGCGTCGGGAGGGCAAGACCCCCATGACATTCACCCACGCCGTCGCCATGACGGCCGTGGCAGTCGTGGGGCTCATCGTCGCCTTTTGGATCCTGAGCAGCCTGGCCGGGATCATCTTCTTCTTCGTGAAGATCGCCGTGGTCATCGCCCTGATCGCCGCAGTCTTCTGGGTAGTGTCCCGCTTCCGGAACTAGGGAAGATTCGACCCGGACCCGTTTCGGGTCAGGGTCCGAGGGCGGGGAACGCTGGCCGTTAGGCTGGCCGCCCGTTCGTGCAGACGACGGCGGCGTGGCCGAGTGGTTTAGGCAGGGGCCTGCAAAGCCCCGTACGGCGGTTCGATTCCGCCCGCCGCCTCCAGTTGTTGTCCCTGCGGGGAACCCATCTGGGCGATTGATGGCCCCAATGCGAATTGAGCGCATGCCACGCCCATGCCACACCTTCGGTGGCTTCAGGGCGACGCTTATGTCCCCGATGCGTCTCTGGCTGCGGTGATCACGCCGTCGAGGTAGTCGGCGATTGCTCGGCTTCGCTCGGCGGTGGAGTGCTGGTAGCGGACCGCAGCAACGTGCGAGGAATGGCCGATCGTGGCCATGAGCTCGCGCAGCGTGACGTCGGGATTGCGGGCAATCACGGTGGCAGCATGATGGCGGAGGTCGTGGACCCTGACGCCCTCGAGACCGAGCTCAATGCAAACGTCGGTCCAGGCGTGCGACAGCTCCTGGCGTCGCAGTGGAAGGCCGGTCGGGCGGGTGAAGACGGGGGCATCCGGAGCAGCAGCGACGTGGTCCCGCAGGTGGTTCTCGAGGGCGTCGAGCACGAACGCCGGCAGCACGATGGTGCGGCGTCCCGCCTCTGACTTCGGGGGCGTCAAGATCCGTCCCTGTCGGGTCACCTCATGCGCCTGTCTGACCACACTCACGGTCCGATGGAGAGGATTGATGTCGTGACGCTGCAGCCCAAGTAGCTCGCCCGTGCGGAGGCCGGCAAAGCCGCCGAGGAGCACGAGGCACCTCAGCCGGGGGGGGGTCACATGATTGGCCAAGCTGAGCACGGTTGCCGTCTCGAGCATGGGTCGTTCTCGGGCAGTCTCGGTGCCGCCACCTCGAATGGTGCAGGGGTTTCGGCCCAGAAGTTCGTCGGCGACCGCAGTGTTCAGGATCGCCCGCAGGAGCCGGTAGGCCGTGGCAGCTTGGTCGGGCGTCGCACGGCGCAGTTCGCCGTGCCAAACGCGTACCCGCTCGGGAGTGATCTGCCGAAGCTTCGTGTGCCCGAAGGCAGGCTTGAGGTGTCGTCGCAGCAATCCGGTATAGCCATGCAGGGT
>Ga0307373_10005980_pt1 | contig 19570 bp, 14 predicted proteins | sample OX2MG_FD_202534 | JGI IMG/M metagenome (GOLD analysis project Ga0307373, IMG submission 202534) | Soil microbial communities from Risofladan, Vaasa, Finland - OX-2 | ecosystem: Environmental > Terrestrial > Soil > Coastal area > Acid sulfate soil | place: Finland: Risofladan, Vaasa | collected...
TTTTAATTTGCTCATTATTTATTGTTTTTATAAATGATTGTGACTGCTTAAAATATTTCTCAGCTCCTTTTAGGTACTTGCTATTTGGAAACCGGTCCACAAAATCCAGGTATTGGGTAACAACCGTACTATATCTTTCAACTTGTTTAGTTATTATACTGTTATATGCATATTGGTAATCGGACTTTATAACCATAAATTTATACAAATCACCTTTTTTAGAGTCCGGATATTGTTGAAGGAGGCCATGAAAATAAATACTTGCTGCGTTATAATATTCCAGATTGTAATATAACTGGGCAGACAGGAATAATTTTTCTTCGAGTTTTCTATGACAATCATCAATAATCGTATTTGCATCTTTCAACCTAGATGAATTCGGATGTTCGTTAATGAATTCCTGCATAGCATCAAGTGCTTTATTTGTGTTACTCTGATCTAACTCGGGACGTGGAGACATTTCGTAAAAAGATTTGGCCTTCATATAATCAGCATCAGTTGACCTGGGATCGTTGGGATAGTTATCTTCAAAATTTTTGAAATAGAATGCAGCTGAGGTAAAATCTCCTTCATAATAAAATGAATATGCGTACCTGTATAATAAATCCTGGGAATATTTTGTCCCCTGATATACTTTGATCAATTCTTCATACAATGCATTGGCCTGAGCAAATTTCTTCTTGTCATACAAAGAGTTTGCGTACTGCAACTTTTTGATATTATCATTACTTTTTTCAATCTTATCATACTGTGAGCAGGATCCGAAAAAAAAGAGCACTGGTAATGCATATATATACACCCTCTTCATAAAGTCGGCAAAGTTAACGATTTATCCTGATTTTCAGGATTCAGTTAAAAAACTGGTATATCCCGTTTCTTGGTGTTTTTCTGACTTTTCCCCAGGTTATTCACATCAATCCATTTATAAATAACAGAGAATAATGTGAAAAACAAGACCACAGTCCCTGGTCGGGTATATCTCCCGTGGAAAAAAATATTATATAATTTATATTACGAAAGTGGGAAAAAGTGTTATTTTGTGTGAAAATTGCGTTATTAGATTCTAACTTTTTCAAAATGAATGGTTTCCTAGGGGAATTTGAAGCTACACTTGATGCGAAGGGGAGGTTTTTACTACCTGCTGGTTTTAAAAAGCAGCTTGTAGAAAACGCTATGAATCAATTTGTTATAAACCGGGGATTTGAGAGGTGTCTTTCCCTGTTTGCCATGAATGAGTGGAACCCCATATTTGATAAGTTGAAGTTACTGAATGATTTTGATCCAAAAGTAAGAGAATTCAAACGCTATTACCTGGCTGGGGCAACATTTGTGGAACTGGATTCTGCCGGAAGGCTATTGGTTCCGGGAAACTTGGTAGAATTTGCTGAATTGGGTAAGGATATAGTATTGGCAGCCAATACCAATAAAATTGAAATCTGGGATAAAAATAAGTACAAACAGCTCTTTGACCCGTTTTCAGCAGATAAATACAGCGAGCTAGCCAGGCAGGTTATGACTGGAGATAATTTTACTCCAATTCATTGAAACATGGACATAAAGGCATATCACCAGCCTGTCATGTTGAATGAAGCCATTAATGGTCTGGCTATCCAGCCATGCGGCATTTATGTCGATGCAACTTTTGGTGGAGGGGGGCATTCTGCGGCCATCTTGCAAAAACTCGGAAATGGGAGGTTGATCGCCTTTGACCGCGATATTTCAGCTTTTACTCCAAAACCGAAAGATGTAAGGATTACTGCGATAAGTCAGAATTTTCGCTATCTGGACCGTTTTCTTAAACTGAACGGCATTGAAACCATTGATGGTCTGTTGGCCGATCTGGGAGTTTCATCCTACCAGATCGATAATGCTGAAAGGGGGTTTTCAATTCGCTATGATGCTGCGTTGGATATGCGCATGGACAGAAGACAGGATCTTACGGCAGCCCGAATTTTAGGAACCTATTCAGAAGAAAAGCTTCATCGGATTTTTGTGGAATATGGCGAAATAACAAATGCCAGAACATTAGCCAAAGTTCTGGTCCAGTTTCGAAAAACCCTTCCGCTTGATACCTCAGGTAGTCTCAAGTCCGCTGTACGTAAAACTATTAGGGGAAATCCAAATAGGTACCTGGCCCAGGTTTTTCAGGCATTGCGCATTGAAGTAAATGACGAGCTGGATGCACTAAAAGATCTGTTGAGCCAAGCAGAAAAGGCAATCAAACCAGGAGGAAGACTAGTTATGATCACATTTCATTCTCTGGAAGACCGGATCGTCAAACATTTTATACGAACGGGTAGAATTGAAACAATCTTGGATGAAAGAATTACCGTTAACCATATCAGTAAACTTATACCGATTACTAAAAAACCAATTGTTCCCGATTCAATGGAAATCAAGGAAAATCCAAGAGCCAGGAGTGCCAGGCTTAGAATTGCAGAAAAAATGGAAAAAACATAAATAATCTTCAAATAGGATATATAATGGAAAACGGAAAAGAAAGTCAGAAAAAGGATGACTTAAAGAAAGATAAAGGGTTGCGTATTGATTATCTGATAATCGTTAAAAACCTTCCTTTCATTCTTTACTTGTCATTATTGGCCCTCATATATATAGCCAATGGTCATGCTGCAGATAAGACTATCCGGGAAATCAACTCCACAAGCAGGCAACTTCAGAATCTCCGCTGGCAGTATCTGAATGCTAAGAGCGAACTGATGTTTAGGAGTAAGATGAGTGAAGTTTCAAGAGCTGTGGCACCAATGGGATTAAAGGAACTTACACTTCCACCGCAAATAATCGTGGTGAAAGAACAAACAAAATGAAATATAATTTATATAATCTCCCAAGTTAAGAATCAGAATGGAAGTGAAAAAGGACATATTATGGCGAGTTTATGTATGCTTTCTGGGCATGATTGCCTTTGGGGTATTCATTCTATCAAAGATTTTTATAATTCAGGATATTCAGGGCAGTTACTGGCGAAGCATCGCAGACAGTCTACATACCCAGTATATAACTGTGGATGCTACAAGGGGAAATATTTATTCTGATAATGGTAGTATGCTTTGCACTTCACTCCCGTATTTCAATATCAGAATGGATCTGGGAGCCGATGGCCTTAGACAAAACAATGGGAAGCTCTTCCGGAAGAACCTTGATTCCTTAAGCATATGCCTTTCCGGATTATTCAAGGATAAAAGCCCATTGGAATACACTAAAATCCTAGAATTAGCTTACCGTCATAAAGACCGATATTTTCTATTAAAAAATAAAATTTCCTTCCCCGAATATGAGAAACTTAAAAAATTCCCTTTATTCCGCCTTGGAAGAAATAGAGGTGGCTTAATAGCTGAAACAGTTGATACACGTATAAATCCCTTTCGACTGCTAGCAAACAGGACAATCGGACTTTGGAGGGAAAATGCCCAAAATGTGGGCATCGAAGCCAGTTATAATAATTATCTAAGCGGAGTTACGGGTAAAAGATTGATGAGGCGTATAGCTGGTGGAACCTATATACCGGTCAATGGATACGAAATTGATCCGCAAAACGGCAAAGACATCATGACCAATATTGATGTCAATATGCAGGATATCGCTGAAAACGCACTTTACAAAATGGTCAGTGACAATGAAGCTCAGCACGGAACCTGTATAGTTATGGAAGTAAAGACCGGCAAAATAAGGGCTATAGCGAATTTGGGCAGACAACCTGATGGCAGTTATTATGAGGATTATAATTATGGAGTTGGAGTTAGTGCAGAGCCCGGTTCAGTTTTTAAACTGGCGTTGATGATATCCTTGCTACAGGATAAACTTATTAATATAAGTGACTCAATTTACATTGCCCATGGGTCCTGGAAATATGGCAATAGGACTATGTATGATGCAGAATCCCACAAAAACGGTATGGTAACCATAAAGAAAGCTTTTGAAATAAGTTCTAATGTGGGAATTTCAAAATTGGCTTTCCGGTATTATTACCGGGATCCCTACTTATACCTACATCACCTTCATATGCTTCGATTGGATACCCTTACCGGCATAGATCTGCCAGGAGAGGCTATGCCAATTATTAAAAACCCAAAAAGCAAAACCTGGAGTTCGACTACACTACCCTGGATGAGTATCGGCTATGAAGTCCAGGTTACTCCATTGCAGATTCTCACTCTTTATAATGCAGTTGCTAATGGAGGCACTATGATGAGGCCTTACCTAGTGAATGCAGTTGAAGAATATGGTAAAATAATCAAGCATTTCAAGCCCCACGTATTAATATCAAGTATTTGTTCTGATACTACACTTCAAATTCTGAAAGAATTGTTAGAAGGAGTTGTGAAAGAAGGAACAGCAAAGGGGATATTCAAAGGTGCGCCTTATACTGCTGCTGGTAAAACAGGTACTGCCCTTGTAGCCAATGGAAGTCATGGATACGCTGATAAGATTTATCAATCCACTTTCGTCGGCTATTTTCCTGCTGACGATCCCGTATATTCCTGCATTGTTGTTATCAAAAATAAACCTCATGCAGTAAAATATTATGGTGCTGATGTAGCAGGGCCTGTATTCAGAGAAATTGCCGACAGACTTTATGCAATGGGCATGAAACAGGCATTGCCAATTAAAAAAAACTACCGGTTTGATAGTTCACTTGTTTTGAATCCCGGGTATATCCCAAATGCGGAAACTGTTTTACAAAAATTGGGAATTCCCTACCAGACAGCATTTCTATCCGGCAAAGGAACATTTTCAATAAATAAGGATGATAAAGTTGTTCTAAAGCGTGAGTTGGCTGGGAATGAGGAGGTTCCCGATGTAACTGGTATGGGGTTGAAGGATGCCCTTTATCTACTGGAAAACCAGGGTTTGAATATAACCGTTTCCGGAGCAGGTAAAGTTTTGGCACAATCAATACCAGCCGGCACGAAAATCAATAAAGGGACAAACATAGCAATACAGTTAGATTGATGAAAAACCTTCAGCATATATTGTACAGGGTAAGGCTTGAAGCTATTCATGGCAATACTGATCTACAAATAACAAGTATCACATCAGATTCCAGAAAAGTAATCTCCGGAGGACTTTTCATTGCTTTGAAAGGCTTATTAGCGGATGGGCATTTATACATTCAGAGTGCCATTGACCAAGGTGCACATGCTATTATTTGTGAGTCGATCCCACCAATACTTAAACAGGGTGTGACTTACATACAGGTTGCCGATGGTATATCTGCCTGTGCAGCTATAGCTTCTAATTTTTTTGATAACCCTTCTGCAAAGATCAACCTGATAGGTGTTACTGGGACAAACGGAAAAACCACAATAGTTACTTTGCTGTTCCAGTTGTTCAGTGAACTTGGATATACTTGCGGACTCATTTCCACAGTAAAAAACCAGATCGGGGATGAGATCATAGTTGCCACTCATACTACTCCGGATATCATTACTCTTAATGAACTGCTGGCTGGAATGATAGCACAAAACTGTGAGTATGCTTTTATGGAAGTCAGCTCTCATGCTATACATCAACATAGAATTGCCGGGCTAAATTTTAGGGGTGGCATATTCAGTAATATTACCCATGATCACCTCGATTATCATGGTAGTTTCGACGAATATATCCGAGTGAAAAAATCATTTTTTGACCTACTCCCGTCAAATGCTTTTGCATTGAGTAATGTGGACGATAAACGCGGTCAAATTATGCTTCAGAATACACAAGCAGCAAAATATACATACAGCTTAAAAGCAAAAGCAGATTATAAGGGGAAAATACTGGAAAACAATCTGACTGGTCTAATTATGCAGATAATGGACCAGGAAGTTCATTTTCGCTTGATTGGCGAATTCAATGCATACAACCTTATTGCAGTATTTAGTGCCGCTGTTCTCTGCGGCCAGAATAGCCGTGATGTACTTAGGGTTTTGAGTAACCAGAAAGGTGCAGAAGGGCGTTTTGACTATGTTGTTTCTACTAGGGAAAAAATCATAGGCATCATAGATTATGCGCATACTCCTGATGCTCTTTTAAATGTGTTGTCTACAATCAATAAGCTACGACAGGGTCATGAAAAATTGATAACTGTTGTTGGCTGTGGGGGTGACAGGGACCGAAGCAAACGTCCGATAATGGCCAGGATTGCTGCAGAGCAGAGCGATTGGTTGCTGATTACTTCAGATAACCCTCGCAGTGAAGACCCTATGGCAATAATCCATGAAATGGAAACTGGAATTCCTCCAAGCCTAAGAAAAAAAAAACTTACTGTGGCTGATAGAAGAGAAGCAATAAACTTAGCCTGCAGTATGGCAGCTAAAGAAGATATTATATTGATTGCAGGAAAAGGACATGAAAAATACCAGGAGATCATGGGTAAAAAATATGAATTTGACGACAAAAGAGTATTGAGAGAATCCTTAGAGTTGATGAACAAATAACTATTGCCGTTTCTGAAAGGAAATGTTTGAAATATGATCTATCAAATTTATAACAGATGCTGCCCAAGGCAGCTGTGAAACATGTTGTATTATTTATTCAGATATCTTAATTCTACTTTTCATATCAGTGGGACAGGTGTGTTCCAATACATTACTTTCCGGGCAGGGCTAGCAACTATCCTTTCCCTGGCTATTTCCCTAATAATTGGAAGAAAGATCGTAAAGTTCCTTCGTAAAAAGCAAATTGGAGAAAATATCCGGGAATTGGGCCTTCAGGGAGAACAGGCAAAAAAAGGCACTCCAACAATGGGTGGTCTGATCATAATCTCTGCAATCATCTTTCCAACCCTTCTTTTTGCCCGACTGAGCAATGTATACATTATTCTCATGCTGGTCTGCACAATTTGGCTTGGATGTATAGGATTTCTGGATGATTATATTAAAGTATTTCGGAAAAACAAAAAGGGACTTGCAGGGAAATTCAAGGTATTGGGACAAATCGGTTTAGGCCTGATCATTGGACTGACTTTGTATTTCAACCAGCATGTGGTCATTCAGCGTGAACTTCTGGGTAATGAAAAACTTAATTCTTATGAAAGGGTTGTCAATGACACCGTCAGGGTCAACGAGATGGGTGTTAAACACCGGTTTGTAACTGTACAGACTCCTATTACTACGATACCGTTCATAAAGAGCCATGAATTCAATTATTCAAGGCTAATTAGCTGGATAAGTCCCCATGCTGCAAATTATACCTATATTCTTTATACCCTTGTAGTGATATTCATCATCACTGCCGTGTCAAATGGGGCAAACATCACCGACGGTTTAGATGGTCTTGCAACTGGTGTATCCGCAGTAATAGGTATTTGTCTGGGAATTTTCGCATATGTCTCTGGCAATATCAATTTTGCCTCCTACCTGAATATCATGCATATTCCCGATTTAGGTGAGATTTCAATATTTATAGGAGCTTTTGTAGGTGCTTGCATTGGTTTCCTATGGTATAATGCCTATCCTGCCCAAGTTTTTATGGGAGATACTGGCAGTCTAGCTATGGGTGGAATAATTGCCTCCCTTGCTTTTATAGTCCGCAAGGAGCTTCTTATTCCTATATTCTGTGGAATATTCCTTATGGAAAACCTATCAGTGGTCCTTCAGGTTTCTTATTTTAAATATACCCGAAAAAAATACGGAGAAGGTAGAAGGATTTTCAGAATGGCTCCGCTTCACCATCATTATCAGAAGCTTGGTTATCATGAAAGTAAAATTGCTGTCCGTTTTTGGATTGTGGCAATAATATGCGGAGTTATTGCCATTTCAACACTTAAACTGAGGTAAATCAAAATCTTTTTCTGGAAAGAAGATCATGAAACAACTGACTATACTGGGAGGCGGAGAAAGTGGAACCGGCGCAGCCCTTTTAGGAATAAAACAGGGATATCGTGTTTTTGTTTCTGACAGCGGTGAGATTAGTAAAAATTTAAGAAAGGACCTGAAGGAAGCAGGAATAAACTTTGAAGAAAATGGGCATAGCCTGGATAAAATCAAGGTCGCTGACGAGATCATAAAAAGTCCTGGAATTGCGGAAAAATCAGCAATCATGGTCAAAGTAAGAGAATTGCACATCCCGGTAATTTCAGAAATAGAATTTGCCTTTCGTTATTCTAAGGATAAAAACATCATAGCTGTGACTGGAAGTAATGGAAAATCGACAACAACCGCACTGACCTATCATATGTTAAAAACCGCCGGAAGGAACGCAGCCTGCGTGGGAAACATTGGTTACAGTTTTGCCCGCCAGGTTGCTGTTTCCCCGGTAAGCGATTATGTTGTTGAAGTCAGCAGTTTCCAGCTTGATGATATAGAAACTTTCAAGCCCCATATCGCCATCCTGCTGAACATCACTTCGGATCATCTTGATCGTTACGAATTTAAGATGGAACAATATATTAAATCCAAATTCAATATTGCCAGTAATCAGACAAGGGAAGATTATTTTATTTATTGTCAGGACGATGAAAATATCTGTACGCACCTAAAGTCCACCCCAGTATATTCAAAAAATATAGCTTATACCATTATGGAGCCACTCAAGGAAGGAGGATTCGTTGAAAAAAAACAGTTGCATGTTTTACTTAACGACGACCATTTCACAATGTCCATTTATGACTTGGCCTTAAAAGGCAAGCATAACCTGTATAATTCCATGGCTGCCAGTATTGCAGCCCGATCTATGGACATCCGTAAGGACATAATCAGGGAAAGTTTGGCCACTTTTAAAGGTCTTGAACACAGGCTTGAATTCGTGGCCACAATCAGGGGTATTGACTTCATTAATGACAGCAAGGCAACCAATGTCAATTCGGTATGGTTTGCCCTGGAAAGTATGGAAAAACCTGTAACCCTTATTCTGGGAGGGATCGATAAAGGAAATGATTATTCCATGTTGAAGGAGCTTGTCAGGCAAAAGGTGAAAGCCATTGTTTGCCTAGGAACAGAAAATAGCAAAATACATGACTCCTTTAAAGGAGTGGTTACTGTGATGAAGGATGTTACAAATGCACGAGATGCAGTCCGTGTGGCATATCAATTATCCTCCAAAGGAGATGTGGTGCTTCTGTCGCCTGCCTGTGCCAGTTTCGATCTGTTTAAAAATTATGAGGACCGGGGTAGGCAATTCAGAGAAGCTGTAAAAGATCTTTAAACTTTAATATATGATAAAACATTAAACTAATGTGATGGAAAGGCTGTTTCAAAGAACGAAGGGAGATAAGGTAATATGGTCTGTGGTGATAATTCTCTCAATAGTTAGCGTGTTAGCGGTATACAGTTCTACTGGCACACTAGCTTACAAAATGCATCACGGTGATACTGCATATTATCTGATAAAACAATTGTCTGTACTTATCTTGGGTATTCTGATCATCTATTTTGCACACAGGGTGAATTATACGGTTTATTCCAAGGTTGCTCTTATCGGATTCCTTTTATCTATACCCCTCCTGGTTTATACCATGTTTTTTGGTTCCCATATCAATGATGCAAGCAGATGGATCAGGCTACCCGTGATTAATCTGACCTTCCAAACATCAGATATGGCCAAACTTGCCCTTTTCATGTATGTTTCCCGGCAACTATCTAGGAAAAAAGATGTGATCAAGGATTTCAGGAAAGGATTTCTCCCGGTTATTATCCCAGTAATTATTATTTGCGGGCTCATTGCACCAGCTAATTTATCAACCTCTCTACTGCTGGGTGCAGGAAGCCTAATGTTATGTTTTATTGGGAGAGTCCGCTTCAGGTATATTCTTTTAACCATAATGGCTGCTGCCATTCCTATAGCGTTACTTATTTCAATTGCCGTTTTCACGCATGAATCTTCACGCAAGTACGACACTTATTCAAAGGCTTCATCCGAAAATATTATTTCAAAAGTGGAATCAAAAGGAAGGATAGGTACCTGGATTCGCAGGATACAGGATTTCCTATACAATAAACACACCGAGGCTCCATATCAGGTGCAGCAGGCTAAAATTGCAATAGCAGGAGGCGGAATTTTCGGAAAAGGCCCAGGCAACAGCGAACAGCGGAATTTCTTACCCCATCCTTATTCAGATTTCATTTATGCAATTATAATCGAAGAATATGGTTTTCTTGGTGGAGCCTTGTTGCTTTTCTTTTACCTCGTTTTTCTTTACAGGAGTATTCGGATTTTCAAGCGATGTCCTTATGCATTCGGGGCATTTCTTGCAGTAGGTCTCAGCTTCACATTAGTAATACAAGCATTGACAAATATGGCAGTTACAGTTAATATATTCCCTGTGACAGGAGTAACTCTTCCGCTCGTTAGTATGGGGGGGTCTTCCATATGGTTCACAAGTCTGGCTATAGGGATCATACTTAGTGTAGCAAGAAATGTAGAAGATATGGAAGGAGTTGAATTAAAACAATGGCCAAAGGAAAGAGCACTGGCGATCTAAAATTAAGCATGCAATGAATGCAGATACGATCAGGGTGATTTTGGCTGGTGGAGGGACCGGTGGACATATTTTTCCAGCTATTGCAATAGCTGGTGCCATTAGGAGGTTAAGTCCACAATCGGAGATATTGTTTGTTGGTGCAAGAAACAAAATGGAAATGGATATGGTGCCGATTGCGGGATATGAAATTAAAGGCCTGGATATTTCAGGGATCATCAGGGGGCCCTTCTGGAAGAATCTCTCATTACCTTGGAAAATCCTTAAAAGCCTTATCAATGCCCGGGAGATCCTAAGGAATTTTCGTCCAAATGTTGTTATTGGAACAGGAGGTTATGCTAGTTTTCCGATGTTGTATATGGCAGAAAGGAGTCATATACCGGTTCTGATCCAGGAACAAAATTCACTAGCAGGAAAAGCGAATAAGTTCCTGGGTAAAAAGGCTGCCAGAATATGTGTGGCCTATGAAGGTATGGAAAGATTCTTCCCGGCTGATAAGTTAATCATAACCGGAAACCCCGTAAGATCTTTATTAACTAAGTCAGTACCTGACCGGGAAAATGCCTCATCAGCATTTGGTTTGGATAGCCAACTAAAAACTTTGCTGGTCATTGGAGGGAGTCAGGGAGCAAATTCCATCAACAAAACCATTGGAAGTCACTTGCATGATTTCATGGAAGCAGGTGTTCAGCTGATCTGGCAAACAGGGAAAAATTATTTCGGAGAAGCAACCCAATCTGCTTCCGGATGGGAGAAAAATATCAAGGTATTTGAATTTATAAGCCAGATGGATCATGCATATCAGGCGGCGGATATTGTGATTTCGCGTGCTGGTGCCCTGACTATTTCAGAATTATGTATTGTGGGAAAACCGACAATTCTTGTACCATATCCTTTTGCGGCTGAAGATCACCAGAACCATAATGCACTGGCATTGGTGAAAAAAGATGCTGCCCTGATGGTCAGGGATAACGAGGTCCCTTCCGAATTGGTGAATAAAATTTTCCTTCTTCTGCATAATGACAAAATGAGGGAGATTCTGGCTTCCAATCTTTCGGGTTTTGGAAGGCCAGATGCGGATACGGGAATTGCTAAAGAAGTGTTTAAACTATTCTCCAATAAAACTGTTGGTTAAAAATTGAAACAAGGGGAAAATGGATATCAAAAATCTTCATAAAGTATATTTTATAGGTATTGGCGGCATTGGTATGAGTGCTCTGGCCAGGTATTTTAATGAAAGACAGGTCGTAGTATCCGGATATGACCGGGTAAGTACCGAATTAACATGTGAAATGGAATCTGAAGGGATTCGGATTCATTATGAAGATGATATTTCTCTGATGGACAAAACAGCAGAGTTGGTAATATATACACCCGCCATACCTGAAGACCATGCCGAATTAAACTTTTGCAGGAAAAATCATTATGAAGTTGTCAAAAGAAGCGATGTATTACAAGCTATTACCCGGAACCTGTATGCCATAACCGTGGCAGGGTCACATGGCAAGACTACTATTTCAACCTTGATTGCCCATATCTTAAGAAGCAGTGGATTTGGATGCAATGCCTTCCTGGGTGGCACTTCTTTAAACTATAACACCAATTACTGGAGCAGCGAGAATAATGTAGCGGTTATCGAAGCGGATGAATATGACCGCTCTTTCCTGAAATTGAGTCCTGACATAGCTATACTGACAGCCATGGATCCTGATCATCTGGATATTTATGGAACTGCAGAAGCAATGGAAGAAGCTTTCATCCAGTATACAGCCAATATCCGGGAAGGAGGATTACTGGTGTATAAATACGGCTTGAAACGTTCAAATGAACTAAAGGCTTCAAGGATAATCCAGTATAGTTTGGAAAATCCCAAATCAGAAATATATGCAGAAGATATCTGTAAATCGGAAGATGGCTACCGCTTTAAAATAATTGAAGGTGAGTGGATTCTTGATGAAACGGATTTACACGGAGGCGGCCTCCATAATGTGGAAAATACAGTGGCAGCTGTTTGTGTGGCACATCAGCTTGGTATCGCGCCTGCAGCGATTAAAAAGGCAGTAGCTGGGTTCAGGGGGGTAAAAAGGAGGTTTGAAGTCATTATAAGGACTCCGGAGATCGTTTTCATTGATGATTATGCACACCATCCGGAAGAGCTGAAAGCAATGATCAATGGTGCAAAATCCCTTTACCCGCAAAAACCATGCACTGTTATCTTTCAGCCTCACCTGTATTCCCGTACAAGGGATCTGGCGGGACAATTCGCTGATAGTCTGGATTTGGCAGATAAAGTGATCTTGTTGCCAATATACCCTGCCAGGGAACTTCCCATCGCGGGCGTAAGTTCGGCGTCAATATCCCGGTTGATGAAAAAAAACGAGGTCTCCCTGATGGATAAAATGCAGGTAATTGACTGGCTGAAACTGCATACTGTAAAACTCCTTATTACATGCGGAGCAGGAGATATAGATCAGCTAATCAGTCCAATAAAACAGATTTTGGAAAAAAAATAATGCGAGTTCGCATCATGAAAAAAATTAAAATTTGGAAATTTATTGCACGTTTATCGTGGCTATGTGCTATTGCTTTCACTGCCGTTCTACTTGTTGCGGGTATTAGGGTCAGAGATAGACAAAAATGCAGCCATTTGTCTGTTGATATTATTAATGATCCGGGAATGCCATATTTGTCCAAGGCTGATATTTACACTGCGATACTCAAAGACAAGCAGGATAATCCCCTAGGGAAAGATGTACGTTCAATCAATATGCAGGTAATGGAAAAAAGATTGGAAGCAAACCCTTGGATCACTCATGCCCAGGTATTCCTGGATAATGATAATGTGTTGCATGTCAATGTGACCCAGCGGATCCCTCTAGTCAAAGTTTTCACATCTGCCATTGGTAGCTTTTATTTAGACTCAATGGGAAATCAATTGCCAGGGGAAATTGAAGTAAACCCCCACCTTCCCTTGTTTACGGATTATAACTTGACCGGACTCTATATTCCTTCAGGTGATTCTATATTGCTTTCCGGTATCCTGGATATGGGCAGATTCCTCCAGCATGATAGCTTCTGGAATGCCCAGATTGAGCAAGTGAATATTCTTAAAAATTATAATTTAGAATTAATTCCTTTGGTGGGAAAGCAAGTGATTCTTTTTGGTCAGCCACAAAGAATAAAGGAAAAATTCAGGGATCTTCTCGCTTTTTATCGTCAGGTGATTAACAAAACAGACTGGGAAACGTATGATACTATAAATCTATCCTATCGTGGAGAAATTGTCTGCATCAGGAATTACAAGTCTGTGTTTCCCTTCCCCCTTGTCAAAAAGGCGACATCTGGTAAAGCGATAAAATTGAATCATACAATCAGAAAGCCACTTAAAATACCCAAAGCTTTATATCCTGTCACACATATCAATCATTCAACTATACCCACCCTTAAAACAACCATCAGCCATGATTAACAATGACAATCTCAATTCACCAATTATCGTAGGCCTGGATATTGGCACTACTAAGATTGCTGCAATAGCTGGACGTAAAAATGAATTTGGCAAACTGGAAATCCTCGGATTTGGACGGGCCAATTCCTTTGGAGTTCAACACGGTATGGTCCTCAACATAGACCAGACCATTAAAGCCATCAAGACCGCTTTGGATAATTGCCAATCATCCTGTTCCGGCCTGAATATCTCAGAAGTTTATGTTGGAATTGCGGGACATCATGTTAAAAGTCTTCAAACCCGTGGAGATATCGTTCGAGGTGATACTGAAGGTGAAATTACACAGAATGAAATTGACCAGCTTGTCAAGGACCAATATAAGACATATATACCAGCCGGTGACCAAATCATTGACGTCATTCCCCAGGAGTACACTGTGGATAATTTTCAGAATATTTTCAATCCCATCGGTTATTCAGGCGTGAAAGTTGGTGCCAACTTCCATATTATCACTGGGGACAAAAATGCGATCCGGAACATTAATCGCAGTGTTGAAAAAGCCGGGCTAATCACGAAAGATCTCGTACTTCAGCCACTGGCATCCTCAGCAGCTGTCATGTGTGATCTTGATCTGGAAGCAGGGGTTGCAATAGTAGATATTGGCGGTGGTACAACAGATTTGGCGGTATTTTATGAAGGTATACTTAAGCATACGGCAGTAATTCCTTATGGTGGTGAGAATATCACCAATGACATAAAGAATGGACTTGGAGTATTGAAGACGCAAGCCGAACAGATGAAGGTTCAATTCGGATATGCCATGGCAGATGAAGCCAAAAACAATGCATTCATAACTATTCCTGGGCTAAGGGGTCAGACTCCTAAAGAGATATCTATGAAAAACCTGGCTCATATCATTCAGGCCAGGATGCAGGAGATTCTTGATTTTGTTGTTCATCACCTTAAACAAGTGGGACTGGATAATAAACTCCTCAATGGAGGCATTATACTGACTGGAGGTGGATCCCAACTGAAACATCTCATACAGCTTACCGAATATGTAACAGGTATTAATGCCCGGATAGGCTATCCCAATGAGCACCTGGCCAATGGTCATATAGAAGAGCTCACCAAACCAATGTATTCAACCTGCATTGGACTCATTTTGAAAGGATACAATGATTTTGAAAATGAAATCAAGGCTTCAGGCAGGACATTAAAAGAAACGCCTGCCCAAACTATAATTGGTGCCAACTCCAGGACAATGGGAAGTGAGCCAGCAGATGAAACGCAGATCCTTCAAGAAGATGGAATGACAAGGAGAGGAAAATCAATGAAGGGGTTACTAGATTCCCTGAAGACGGGCATAATAGATCTGTTCCGTGAAGAGGACGATCCTAAATTAGGTTAAAAAGTAATAAAAATGTTTAATCCAATACTCATTTAAAAAATAACCATACTCATGATACACTTTGATCTTCCCAAGGAAAAATCTTCTATCATCAAGGTAATTGGAATAGGTGGTGGAGGAAGTAATGCAGTAAACCACATGTTCAATCAGCACATTGAAGGGGTGGACTTTGTAATCTGCAATACTGATGCTCAAGCCCTTTCCGGTAGCCAGGTACCCAATAAGGTTCAACTGGGGCCACATTTAACACAGGGATTAGGGGCAGGTGCCAACCCCTCAATAGGCAAACAAGCCACCGAAGAGTCTTTTGAGGAAATTAAGAAAATCCTCGAAGTGAACACTAAAATGACCTTTATAACTGCTGGTATGGGTGGTGGTACCGGGACCGGGGGTGCGCCCATTATTGCCAAAATATGCAGGGAGCTTGGTATCCTGACTGTAGGTATTGTCACGATGCCATTTTCCTATGAAGGCAAGAAACGAATGCAACAGGCTGAGGAAGGTATCAATGCTCTAAATGCATATGTGGACACTTTACTGATCATCTCCAATGATAAGTTGCGTCACCAATTCGGAAACCTTCCGTTTAAAGCTGCATTTGCAAAAGCTGATAATATATTAGCCACTGCCGCCAAATGTATAACTGATGTAATCAATCAACATGGTCATATCAATGTTGACTTTGCAGATGTCTGCACTGCTATGCGAAACGGAGGTGTAGCGATTTTGGGATCTGCAATCTCAGAAGGTGAAAATCGCGCCCAGAAAGCTATAGAGCTGGCTCTGGCTTCCCCATTGCTTAATGACAACAATATTCATGGCTCCAAATGGATCCTGCTTAATATTACATCAAGCGAAGGACAGTATGAACATACCATAGACGAAATGGATGTAATCCAGGCCTATGTCCAATGTCAGGCTGGTGAAGACTGCGATGTTATTCTGGGAGCCGGATATGACAGTTCTTTGAATGGCAATTTGGGGGTAACTGTAATCGCTACTGGATTTGACCAGAGTCCATTCAGTACTTCGGCCAAGAAAGAAACACCCAACAAGAAAAAAGATGAACGGATCACAATGGAACTGGGAGTTGCGGATGAGGAAAAAAAGATGTATAACCAACAAATACTACCTTTTAATTCATCGGAAGCGGTTATATCAAATTTAACAGAGTCCTTCAATATTCCCGTTGCCCAAAAATCAAAAGAGTCTAATAACAAAGAAAGCAAAAAGCAAGTGACTCTTCCCTTTACAACTAACAAGGAATCAGAAGAAAAAAACACCCAATCTGGAGGTTATCTGGCTAAACCTGCACATATTTATGCTGAACCTGAACCCCAGTCGCCAAAAGAAAAAACTGAAGAAGGAGAAATTAATGAAATGAAACTGGTCATCAAAAATGACCCTGAATCAAAGGAGGGTGAAAAAAATCCAAAGGTGTCCTCCATTTCATTGGAGGAAACGGAAGAACAAAAGAAAAAAGCGGCTGATCGATTAACCAAGCTGCGAAATCTGAGTTTCAATGTCAACGCAATGGAAAACAACCCTGAACTAGAAACTGTACCTGCATACATGCGAAAAAATATTCCCCTAGATAGTGATCAAAAATCAGGGGATAGCGTTTATTCCGGATATACAATCGGAGAACCCAGACCCGGTGATAAAGCGGAGATTAATTCCATGAATACTTTCCTGGATGGTCGAAAACCAGATTAAAATCGTGTGATGGTTTTTAGTTGTTTACAGGTCCCGGAAGAAATTCCGGGACTTTTTTATTAGCTTATTCTTGATCCACCTTATCCAGGTATCGTTATCTCTGTATTGCAGTATTCTGTTCAATTTCATACTAATTTAAAGAATTGCGTTTTTCAAATATACCTTTTATTACTTTTCTGTTTTTCATTTTACAAGTTTCCGCCGCTGCTGCAGAATTATATTCTAAAATATAAGATATTTAAATTCTTTAGCTTTTTTAGCAAAAAGTTCTAATTTAGGTCAAATTTATTGGATTTTTTTAAACACTAGAAGGTTTTTTCCCTTGAGTAAACAAAATCTGAAAAAAGTCACACTCGCTGGCCTCGTTATTGCCCTTGGCATTGTATACGGTGATATCGGTACTTCCCCACTTTATACTTTCAGTGCAATAGTACAGGGAAAAGTTATTACCAACTTGTTAATTCTCGGAGGTGCTTCCTGCGTCATTTGGACACTTACTCTTCAGACCACTTTAAAGTATGTTGTGCTGACTTTGCAAGCAGATAACAAGGGAGAAGGTGGTATTTTTTCAATATATGCCTTAGTGCGTCGACATGCCAAATGGATGGTGGTTTTCGCCATGATTGGTGGTGCTGCTTTGCTCGCGGATGGGCTGATAACCCCGCCCATCACTGTAACTTCGGCTATTGAAGGTCTGAATCTGGATCATGAGAACACGGTTAAATTAGTCTTGCTCATCCTGGCAGGACTTTTCCTGATGCAACAGTTCGGGACTAATTGGATTGGCCGCCTTTTTGGTCCGATAATGCTGGTCTGGTTTACCATGCTCGCAGTCACGGGTTTTAATGGAGTGATAAATGACTGGTCTATTTTCCGGGCTTTCAGTCCCTGGTATGCCATTGAACTGCTCTCAACATACCCTAAAGGTTTTTTGATCCTTGGGGCTGTATTTCTTTGTACTACCGGAGCAGAAGCACTATATTCTGATCTGGGTCATTGTGGAAAGGGTAATATCCGTGTTTCCTGGGTTTATGTAAAAATATGTTTGATTTTAAATTACCTAGGTCAGGGTGGATGGCTGCTCCTCCATAAAGGCGCTATCCTTCCTAGTACCTTAAGTCCATTTTATGCCCTCATGCCTCCCTGGTTTCTGACTTCTGGGATAATCATCGCTACTATGGCGGCAATAATCGCTAGTCAGGCCCTGATATCCGGATCCTTCACATTAATCAGCGAAGCCATGCGTCTTAATCTCTGGCCTAAACTTAAAATAAATTACCCGACTGAGACAAAAGGCCAGTTGTATATCCCGACTATTAATGCGTTGCTTTTCGCAGGTTGTATCACCATTGTATTAATCTTTCAACGGACAGTATCCATGGAAGCTGCATATGGACTTTCCATTACTATAGCCATGTTAATGACTTCTTTTCTACTTTCATTTTATTTTTATACACGTCGTGTTAAAGTGGTCTGGATAGGATTATACCTCATTGTTTACCTGACAATTGAATTCTCATTTCTATTCTCTAATCTGGTCAAATTTATTCACGGAGGATATATTACAGTTATAATCGGTGGGTTGCTTTTTACTGTGATGCTTATCTGGTACAAGTCGCGAAAGATCAAGAACAGATATGCGGAATTTGTTAAGATAGATCATTACCTTCCGCAGTTACAGGAATTAAGTAATGATTCCTCAATTTCAAAATATGCTACTCATTTGGTATATATGACCAGCGCTGACAATCCAAGAGAAATAGAAAGAAAAATCATTAGTTCAGTTTTCAACCGTATACCTAAGCGGGCAGATATATACTGGCTCATACATGTGCATGTACTTGACGACCCTTCCAGTTGCGAGTACGTTATTACTACCATTGTTCCAAATCAGGTAATTCGCGTGGAATTCCGTTTGGGTTTTCGGATAGAACAACGTATCAATCTGATGTTCAGAAAGGTAGTAGAGGACCTCGTTAGAAACCGGGAAGTTAATATTACCAGTCGCTATGAATCCTTGAGCAAGAACAATATCGTGGGTGATTTCCGTTTCATAGTAATTGAAAAGTTCCTGTCTTATGACAATGAACTTCCTTTGCTTGACCGCCTGGTCATGAAAGCGCATTTCCTTTTGAAAAAGACCAGTCTTTCAGAAGCCCGAGGCTTTGGACTGGATACCAGTGATATTTTGGTAGAAAAATTTCCCCTGATTGTTAAACCGGTATCAGGGTTAGGTATGAAACGTATTTTTGAATAATATTCCAGTAAAGGAAAAGATTATATAGTTAAAATCACATTTATTTATAAAAGAAGTTTGTGTAAAGTATATTTTATCTTTCTTTCCGGACTTTGGTACTTCATTACATTGCAATATATTTATCAGGATTTCCTTTATGCAAATAATAAAATACCTGCTGGTTTTTGCCGTTATTTCATGGCCTGCCGGACTGGCACGTGCCCAGCAAACTTTTACAAGTCAACAAAAAATACTTAACGATCGCCGAATCCTGCTCCCTAACGGATGGTCATTGTCCCCCGCAGGAAACACTATTGACCTTAAAGAAGATCTTCCCCTTAA
>Ga0307373_10005981_pt1 | contig 19569 bp, 18 predicted proteins | sample OX2MG_FD_202534 | JGI IMG/M metagenome (GOLD analysis project Ga0307373, IMG submission 202534) | Soil microbial communities from Risofladan, Vaasa, Finland - OX-2 | ecosystem: Environmental > Terrestrial > Soil > Coastal area > Acid sulfate soil | place: Finland: Risofladan, Vaasa | collected...
CTGATGTGCTCACCCCGGTGGATCCTCGTGTTGTACAGGCTCCACAGCTCAGGCCGCTGGTTCTTCGGGTCCCACTGGCCGAACTCATCACGGAAGGAGAACACCCGCTCCTTGGCCCTGGCCTTCTCCTCGTCCCGGCGGGCGCCGCCGAAGACCGCGTCGAAGCGCTGGTCAGCGATCGCGTCGAGGAGAGTCGTGGTCTGCAGCCGGTTCCTGCTCGCCCACTTTCCGGTCTCCTCGACCACCCGGCCCGAGTCGATCGATTCCTGCACCGACGCGACGATCAGGCGGACGCCAAGCTCGGCCGACCTGCGGTCCCTGAACTCGAGCACCTCGTCGAAGTTGTGGCCGGTATCCACGTGCATCACGGGGAAGGGGATCCTGGCCGGCCGGAAGGCGCGCTCGGCAAGCGCGAGCATCACGATCGAGTCCTTACCGCCGGAAAAGAGCAGCACTGGGCGCTCGAACTCGGCGGCGACTTCCCTCATCACGTGGATCGACTCAGCCTCGAGCACGTCGAGCTGCGAGAGCTGGTAGTCAGAGCGTGACATTGTCATCTGGCGAACTCCGGGTTGGGTGAACTCGGCCCCGGCCAGAGCGGCCGGGCCCGGTCGCACTACTGACGCTGCTGAACGGCGCTGATCGCATCGAGCAGCTGGCCGGCCAGCGGGACGGGACAGATCAGGATATCCGGCATCCACGGCTGCTCGGAGTTGTAGCTGAGATCTGAGCCGTCGATCCTCGAGGTATGCAGCCCGGCCGCCCTGGCCACGGCCACGGGTGCGGCGGAATCCCATTCGTACTGACCTCCGCTGTGCACGTACGCATCCACCTCGCCGGTGATGACGGCGGCAGCCTTGGCTCCGGCCGAGCCGAGCGGCACCAGCTCGGCTCCTATCTCACCCGCGAGCCGCTGCACAAACTCGGGCGGCCGCGACCTGCTCACCACGAGCCGCAGCGGTGCCCCTGGCGTGGCTGGCGGCGGGCTCGGCGGCGGCTCAGCGGTCGAGAGCACCGCATCCTGGGCGGGCAGGGCTACCGCGCCAGCCGTCAGGTCGCCGCGCTCCCAGAGGGCAACGTGCACGGCCCAGTCGACCCGGCCTTCCTCGCCGAATTCCCTCGTGCCGTCGAGCGGGTCGATGATCCAGACCCGGTCCGCGGCGAGCCTCGCCGGGTTGTCGATCGCCTCCTCGGACAGGACGGCGTCGCCGGGACGGAGCCTGGACAGCTCGCGGTCCAGGTATTCCTGCGAGCCGAGGTCACCCGCGCGCCGTAGCTCGTCGGCCGCCGATCCTGACACGCGGAGCTTGAGCAGGTGCTCGCCGGCCGCGACAGCGAGATCACGGGCAAGGCGGTCGTCATCGGGAAATGCCACCGTACGCTCCAGTTGAGTGCTGACCGGCAGCCGACCCGGCACGGCCGCGGAGCCAGCCGGGCCAGGCGCTGCCGCTAAGCCGCCGGCTCAGTATGCGCCTGAACCTCGGACGACTGCTGCGCAAGTCTTCCACAAGATCTGCAGGTCAAGCATGAACGACCAGTTCTCCACATACCTCAGATCGAGGCGAACCGCCTCGTCCCAGGAAAGGTCCGACCGGCCGTTCACCTGCCACAGGCCGGTGATGCCTGGCTTGACCGCCAGCCTGCGCCGTACATGGTCACCATACATGGCCGCCTCTTCGGGCAGGGCCGGCCGTGGACCGACCAGGGCCATGTCCCCGGTCAGGACATTGACAAGCTGGGGCAGCTCATCCAGCGACCAGCGGCGCAGCCAGCTGCCCGCCCGGGTGATCCGCGGATCATTCCTGATCTTGAACAGCGGTCCCTGGTGCTGGTTGCTGTCGGCGAGATCGGCCTTGCGGGACTCGGCGTCGGTCACCATCGTGCGGAGCTTGTAGACGGAGAACATACGGCCGTCCTTGCCGACCCGGGTCTGCCTGAACAGCACGGGCCCGCCGTCGTCCAGCCTGATGATGAGGGCCAGCAGGCCGAGGAGCGGCGAGGCGAAGATCAGCCCTGCGAGCGCGAGCAGCTTGTCGAAGGCCGACTTCATGACCAGGCGCGCGCCGCTGAACTCCGGGTGGTCCATGTGCAGCAGCGGCAGCCCGGCCACCGGCCTGATCGTCGTCCGCGGGCCGGCCACGTCGAGCAGTGCCGGGGCGACGCACAGATCCGTGCCCGTCTTCTCCAGGTCCCAGGCCAGCTTCCGCAGCCGGTCACCGGCCATCTCGGGGCAGGCGAGCACCGCTACCGTGTCGGCATCGAAGCGACGGACGACGTCAGCTACCTCGTCCAGGCCGCCCACCGCGGGCACGTCGGCGATCACCCCGGCTTCGGTGGCGCCCGCGACGCAGGCGGCGACCACAGTCAGACCGTGGTAGGTCTCCCGGCGCAGCATCGTCGTGATGTCGTCCACCACCGGCGCGTAACCGACCACGACGACCTTGCGCATGCAGTCGCCTTGCCTGCGGACACGATGCAGGTGCTTGCGCAGGGCATACCTGGCGATCAGATCGAACAGCGTCACGCTCGGCAGCGCGATGACCACGTAGCCCCTGGCCAGGTCGGCCTTGATGGCGTAGGAAAAGATCGCGACGGCCGCCGTAAGGAACACGCCGGCATGGAGTACCTTGCGGAACTCATCGGGACCTACGCCGATGAACCTGGAGTCGTACCCGCCGGCCAGCGCGACCGTGGCCAGCCAGGCGCACGGCAGCGCCAGGCTCGCGAGCAGGTAAGCGACCGGGTGGCCGGCCGCTCCGTCGAACCGGACCCGGTAGGCGAGCAGGCCAGCGGCGAGGCCGCAGATGCCGTCGATGACGCCCGCCTGGCGAAGATAGCTGGCGGTCCACGATGCCGACCGGAGTACCGCCGTGCTGACGTCGAACCCGTGCCTGTGGGCGGCACTGATCGCGGAGTGGCCCGACACCAAGCTCCTCCCCTCGCCGGTGAGATCTCATGCGCCGGGCAGGCCCGCACCGGGGGGGTTTGCCAGGCGTTAACCAACTACTACACAAGTTGGACGCCTAAACATCGGGAGCAGTTGACACAATTGAGATCACAATATGCCTGCTGAGGCATCACACCGAGATCATGCCGTATCGTCGGCGCTCCGACGGGCTCAGGCTCGCAGCGGACGGAATGCTAGCCAGACGCTGCGGTGTGCGGATGGATCTGGTTCTGAGCGGCGGCGAGCCCCGACCGCAGCAGCGTCTCGGCCGCGTCGGCGGCGATTTCGGTCACCAGCGGCAGTTCCTTGCGCTCGGCGGCGCTGAAGTCGGTCAGCACGAAGTCCGCCGGGTCCTGCCTGCCCGCGGGCCGGCCGATGCCCACCCGCACCCGGTAATAGTCGCGGGTGCCGAGAGCGCTCGTCACCGAGCGCAGGCCGTTATGCCCGTTGTCTCCGCCGCCGAGCTTCAGCCTGATCGTGCCGAAGGCAAGATCAAGCTCGTCGTGCAGGACGACCGTCCGGTCCGGCGGGATCTTGTAGAACTTGCTGAGCGCCGCCAGCGGCCCGCCGGACAGATTCATGAACGACATCGGCTTGGCGACGATCACCGGCACGCCGGCCAGCCGCCCCGAGGCGGCCTGCGTCCGTGACCGCTCCCGGCGGAATCCCGAGCCCATCCTGGCGGCCAGGAGGTCGGCCACCATGAAGCCGACGTTGTGCCTGTGGCCGGCATACCGCGGCCCCGGGTTTCCGAGCCCGGCCACCAGCCATCGCTCATCGGCCATCACGACACCACCGGCGCGGGGCCGGACCCTCCCGGCTTACTCGAGTACTCCTGCCTGCCCGGGCGGCATGCGGCGGTCGTCCCGGCCGGCTGCGGCGGCTGCCCGCCCAGGCACGGCCTACTCGGACGCCGACTGCGACTCGGCGGACGCCTCGGCTCCGCCCTCGGCCTGGCCGGCACCTTCGCCGACGGACTCCGGAACCTCGCCGGCCTCCTCGGGCTCGGCCACGACGCCGAGCTCGGCTTCGAGCTGCGCGGCCGTCGGAGCGGAGATGACGTGCAGTACCAGGATGTCCGGCTCGACGGCCAGGGTGACGCCGCGCGGCAGTTCCAGGTCGCCCGCGTGGACGGAGGCACCGATCGGCATGCCCTCGACGCTGACCTCGATGCCCGGCGGGATCTGGGTTGCGTCGGCCTCGATCGAGATCTGGACCAGCTGCTGGTCGAGCAGGCCGTCCGGGGCGACCTCGCCGGTCACGGTGACCGGGATGTCGACGGTGACCTTCTCGCCGCGGCGGACCAGGATGAGGTCGACGTGCTCGACGGTGCCCTTGATCGGGTCACGCTGCACGGCCTTCGGCAGGGCCAGCTCGCCACCGCTGGACAGGCCGTCGAGCCTGATCAGGACGTTGGCGGTGCGCAGGGCCAGCAGGACGTCGTGGCCGGGCAGGCTGACGTGCCGCGGCTGCGTGCCGTGGCCGTACAGGACAGCGGGAACGCGCCCGGCCCGGCGCTCGCGCCGGGCGGCACCCTTGCCGAATTCGGTCCGCGGCGTTGCAGCGATATGAACCTCGGGCACGGTGCCACTCCTATGCGGGTACAGCCCTGTGGCGGGCAGAAGAATTCGCAGTGAGTCTAGCCGACGATCGGCGAGCTCAGCTCTGCCCGTCGAAAAGGCTCGTCACCGAGCCCTCTGAGTAGACCTCGGTGATGGCCCTGGCGATCAGCGGCGCGATCGACAGCACAGTCAGCTTATCGAACTGCTTCTCCGGCTGGATCGGCAGCGTATTGGTGACGATGACCTCGCTGACCGCCGAGTTCTTCAGCAGGTCGACCGCGGGACCCGACAGCACTCCGTGCGTCGCGGTCACGATGACCTGCGCCGCGCCCTGCTCGAACAGGGTTTCCGCGGCATTGGCGATCGTGGCCCCGGTGTCGATCATGTCGTCCACCAGGATGCAGGTCCGGCCGGCGACCTGGCCGACCACCTCGAGCACCTTCACCTTGTTGGCGACGTCGGGGTCACGCCGCTTGTGGATGATCGCCAGCGGGCAGCCGAGCCGGTCGGTCCACCGCTCGCAGACCCTGACCCGGCCCGCGTCGGGCGCCACCACCGTGACCTGCGACAGATCGAGCTTGCCCTCGATGTAGGAGGCCAGGGTCGGGAGCGCGAACAGGTGGTCCACCGGACCGTCGAAGAATCCCTGGATCTGGGCGGTATGCAGGTCGACGGCCATCAGGCGGTGGGCGCCGGCGGCGGCGAACAGGTCAGCCATCAGCCGGGCCGAGATCGGCTCGCGGCCGCGGCTCTTCTTGTCCTGCCGCGCGTACCCGAAGAACGGGGCCACCACCGTGATCCGGTTCGCCGACGCGCGCTTCAGCGTGTCGACCATGATGAGCTGCTCCATGATCCACTGGTTGATCGGCGCGGTGTGGCTCTGCAGCACGAACGCGTCGCAGCCCCTGACCGACTCGAGGAAGCGCACGAAGATCTCGCCGTTGGCGAAGTCGAACAAGGTCGTCGGGGTCGGCTCGATGCCGAGGAAGTCGGCGATCTCCAGCCCGAGCTCGGGGAACGCCCGCCCGGAGAAGAGCATCATCTTCTTTCCGGCTGGCCCTTTACCGCCCGTCACGTGACCTGCTCTTTCACTAGGTGTGCGAAGGGACCGACGTGTGCGCCGTCGCCGATGACCGAGGACTCGCAGACGGACTGGATGACGGTGGCACCCTGGCCGACCGCGGTGTCCCGCAGCAGGCAGCCGGGTCCGACCGTCGCCCCGGCCGCGACCGTCGTGCTGCCCTCCAGCTGGGTGCCGGGCCCGATCCAGGCTCCGGCCGCCAGGTCGACGCCGACGTCGACCCAGGTGCTCGCGGGATCGGCGATCCGCACCCCCGCGCGCATCATCGACCCGAGCAGCCTGGCATTCAGCACCTGGCCGGCGCGAGCGAGCTGCGCGAGGTCGTTGACGCCCTGAACCTCTTCAAAATCATCACACGAAACGGTAGCCACCGGATAGCCGTCGCTGCGCAGGACGGACACCGCGTCGGTGAGATATTCCTCACCTTGCGCGTTGTCGGTCCTGACTCGCTTCACCGCGTCGGCGAGCAGGTCACCGTCGAAGGCGTACATGCCCGAGTTGATCTCGTCGATCGCGCGCTGCTCGGGCGTCGCGTCGGCATGCTCGACAATCGCGGCGAACGCGCCGTGCTCGTCCCTGACGATCCGGCCGTAGCCGGCCGGATCGGATGCCCGCGCGGTCAGGACGGCGGCCGCCGCGTCCGCCGACATCCGCTGGGCACACAGCCTGGCCAGCGTGGCGCCCTGGAGCAGCGGGGTGTCGGCATAGGTGACCACCACGGTGCCCTTGATCGTGCCGACGGTCTCGAGCACGACCCTGACCGCGTGGCCGGTGCCGCCGAGGTGGTCCTGTTCCACGATGACCGCGCCTGGTACCTGCTGCCGCGCGTGCTCGGCTACCTGCTCCCCGTTGTGCCCGACGACCACGATCAGCCGGTCAGGCGTGAGCTCCGCGGCAGCGGCGAGGCAGTGCCCGAGCATCGTCTGCCCGCAGACCCGGTGCAGCGTTTTCGGTATGGGCGACTTCATCCGCGTGCCCTCGCCGGCCGCGAGCACGATCACGGCGGCCGGACCTGCTGCGCTCACTCGGCTCGGCTCCTCGGTATCGCTGCGGATGGTCCGTACAGGCTTTACCCGTGCTGGGTGGTCTATTCGGTGTGGTCTATACGGGGCGCTGGATCCGCGCCGTTATATCCCCCGACCCGAGCAGGATACCTCCCGGTAGGCAGGCAGGTTCGCGGCACGATTCGGTTAGGGGCGAAACTTGCAGGTGTGACCGGCTGGGTGCTGCACGTCGACCTCGACCAGTTCATCGCGGCTGTCGAGGTGCTGCGCAGGCCGGAACTGCGCGGCAGGCCCGTGGTAGTCGGCGGTGACGGGGACCCAACCAAGCGGGGCGTGGTGAGCACGGCGTCATACGAGGCGCGCCGCTACGGCGTGCACTCGGGGCAGCCGCTGCGGACGGCGGCCCGCCGCTGCCCCGACGCGGTGTTCCTGCCGGTGGACAGGGAGGCGTACGAGGCCACCTCGGCCGTGGTGATGGCGACGCTCAAGCACCTCGACGCCGTGGTGGAGGTGATGGGCTGGGACGAGGCGTTCCTGACCGCCGAGACCGACGACCCGGAAATTCTGGCCAGAAGAATTCAGCGACTGGTGCGGGAGTCGACCAGCCTTGACTGCTCGGTCGGCATCGGGCAGAACAAGCTGCAGGCCAAGATCGCCACCGGATTCGGCAAGCCGGCCGGGGTGTTCACGATCACCAGCCAGACCTGGCCCGAGCTGCTCGGCCCACGGCCGACCGATGCGCTGTGGGGCGTCGGGGCCAGGACCGCGCGCAAGCTGGCCGGGCTGGGAATCGCGACCGTGGCCGAGCTCGCGGCCGCCGATCCGCGTGAGCTGGCCGGGCAGTTCGGCCCGACCATCGGGCCGTGGCTGGTGCAGCTGGCTCGCGGCATCGACCTGTCCGCGGTGACCGACGAGCCGTACGTGCCGCGCGGTCACGGCCGGGAGGTCACCTTCCAGCAGAACCTCACCGACTGGGAGCAGGTGCGAGCCGAGGTCGGCCGGATCGCGCGGATCGTCGCCGGCGACGTCGCGGCCGACGGGCGCCCGGCCGGACGGATCGTGGTCAAGGTCCGCTACGCGCCGTTCTTCACCCGGACGCACGGCCGGGGGCTCGCCGAGCCCACCGGCGACCCCGCACTGATCGAGGCCGCGGCGCTCGCTGCCCTCGACGACTTCACCAGGCAGGACCCGGTGCGCCTGCTCGGCGTTCGCGCCGAGTTCGCCGGGTCGTAATGAGTTCCGCGGAACAATCGGGTGAGCCGCTGGCAAAGACAGGTGTCCTGTCCCTGCGCGGAAGGCCGCCTATGAGAGCCGACAATGCCCGCCGTAGCCACGCTGCGCCGGGTCATCAGGTCCAGCCTGATGACGCCACCGTCATCGGGCTCTCGATGTCCGACCCGGAGAAGTTCGCCGTCGTGTTCCGCCGGCATGTCGGCGCCATCCAGCGGTACGTCACCCGCCGGATCGGCCCCGGGCAGGCCGACGACGTGGTGGCGGAGACGTTCCTGGTCGCGTTCCGGCAGCGGGCCGGCTACCGGGACGACGGGCGTGACTGCCTGCTCTGGCTGTACGGGATCGCGACCAACCTCGTCGGCCGGCACTGGCGCACGGAGGTCAGGCAGCTCCGGCTGCTCGCCCGTACCGGCGCCGATCCGGTGACTGAGGCGTTCACCGACCGGGTCGACGCGGCCGTCACGGCCGGCAGCGCGAAGGGACGGCTGGCCGCCGCCCTGGCCGGGCTGCCTGCCAGCCAGCGGGACGCGCTGCTGCTGGTGGCGTGGGCGGGCCTGAGCTACGACCAGGCCGCCCTGGCCATCGGGGTGCCGCTCGGCACCGTCCAGTCGCGGGTCAGCCGGGCCCGCAGGCGGCTGCGGCAGCAGCTGGCCGATCTCGACCCGGCGAGCCGGGGAGAGGACGAGCCGGCTGGCCCCGTGACCACGGCCGCCGGCTTCGTGCTGCCGCCCAGCCCCGCGCCGCTGCGCGTCCTTCCAACCCGCTCGCCCGTACCAGGAGACCAGCGATGAACGAGCTTGAGCTACTGATCAGCCTGCGGGACGAGGTCCCGCTCACCACAGCCAGCCCCGCGGTCGAGGCGACGGTTATGGCGACCATCACGCAGCCGGTTAGCCCAGTCGCGAGCTCGCCTCGCACCGGCGGCCGCCGCTCGGCGAGGCCGGTCACGGTGCCGCGCGCCGGGGACGCCCGCCCGCGGCTGCGGCGAGCACTGGCCGTCGCTGCTGCCGTGGGCGTCAGCGCGACCGCGGTCATTGGCCTCGCAGTGGCGGGGAGACCAGCCGGACCGCAGCTGATCCCGTGGTCGGGCCGGCCAGCCGCCGCCGGGGCCAACCTGAGCTATCCCAGTCTCGGCCTGGCGCGGACCGAGGCTCAGCTAGTCGACTATGCCACCCGTGCGGCGGTGATCGCATCGGGGCGCGCACCTGCCCCGCATGAGTGGGTCTTCGTGAAGACCGAGGTCGCGGACTCCTCGGCCGGCAGCGGCGGGTTCCTGTTCGGACCACCGGACAAGCGGGTCATCGGCCTGGGATGGATCAGGGTCGACCGGCGCGAGGTCGCGGGCCTCGACGCAAAGGTTGCGGCCGGCCTCTCGTCCAGCGACGTGGTGCACGGCAACATCGCGATAAGCCCGAGTGATGGCTGGTCTCTCACCGGCTGGAAGAGCATCAGGTACTCGTACCTCGCCTCGCTGCCCGCCGACCCAGCGCGGCTGGAATCAGTGATCCTCGCGAACGGCCACTCCGGGATTCCTGGCCACGTCGCGGTCTTCGATGCGATCTCCACTCTGCTTGAGGGCGAGATCCAAGGTGCGTGGATTCCCCCGAAGCTGGCGGCCACCATGTACCGGGTACTCCAGCGGCTACCTGGCGTGCATTTCGAGAGCGGAACCGACTTGGCCGGCCGGAGTGGCATCGGCCTGTACATGGTGATCGACGGGTGGTACAAGCAGGAGCTTGTGATCAATCCGCAGACCTACACCTACATGGGCGACAAGGTTGTCGCGATTACGGCCCACAAGGATGTCGGCACCGACGGCACCAGGTACATCAGGAAAGGCCAGGTGCTCGGCTGGGAGGCATTGCTCGCTTCCGCCATCGTCCGGCGAGTGGGCGAGCTTCCCTGAGGGGCGGACGACTCAGGCGCTCCCTTGGCAGCCCGGCCCTGCGCTGAGGCAGCCGGGGAGCGCTGTCGTCGGCAGAGCGCTGTCATCGTCCGCGATTCGCAAGAACTGTCAGTACCTCATACTAGTGTTCTAATATGACGAACACGCTGACATTACCGCAACTGCGCGAGGAAGCTGTTACTCTGCGACGGGCCGGCAAGTCCCGGCGCGAGATCCAGCAGATCCTGCAGATCCGGAGGACCGCCGGTCAAATTGCGTCATCTTCATCAACAGCGATCCGCGGCTGATCAGGTTCTACCTCAGCTTCCTGCGACTGGCCGGAGTCAGCCAGGACCAACTCGTCTTCCAGGTCAGCATCCACGAAACGGCGGATGTGGCTGGCGCCCAGGAGTTCTGGCGCAGGGTCACCCAGGCGGATCCGGGGCAGTTCCGTCCGCCGCTCCTGAAGAGGCACAACCCCCGCACCGTCCGCCTCAACACCGGCGACACCTACCACGGCTGCCTGCGGGTAGAGGTCCTCCGCAGCGGTTCCCTGTACCAGCAGATCGAGGGCTGGCGTGACGCCGTCATGGCGAGTGCCGCGATGATGTCTGATTCCGAGTCGCCCGGCTAAGCCACTGGTCGGTATCGTGAATCGCGCCCGCAGATGCCGCAGGCAGAGCGGGCAGTCCGGCGTGGGGTAATTGGCAGCCCAACGGGTTTTGGTCCCGTTTATTCTGGTTCGAGTCCAGACGCCGGAACTGTCCTTGATCGCGAGGCCCGTGCGTCACCCTGGCCAGCGCCCCGGCGACTCGGCAGGCCCGGCATGTTCCGACGGCGACCGGGCAGTTGCGCGGAAGGCCACAACTCGGACCGGCTGAAGTCTGTCGGATATCGCTCTAGTGGGTTCACCCGAACCTACGGTACCGTAAGCTACGGTTACGTAAGCGTATTCGCCCGGCCCATGACCTCGGTTATGCGGAGCGCTCTTCCGACCGGCCCCTTCTCGAGCCAGCAAGGAACCGTGATGACCGCTACCGCCGATACCTCCGTCGCGCCCAACGAAACAGCCGAGCCGGCAACCGCCCGCCGTCTTGGCCCGATCTCCGAGTTCGAGGACGAGCCCAGGAGCAACGTCGAGCGCGTCATGGTCGCCATCTTCACCGGCGTGCCGATGCTCGCGCTGCTCGCTGCCGTGCCGGTGGCCTGGATCTGGGGCTTCCTGAACTGGCAGACCGTGGTGATCGGGATCGCGTTCTACGGGTTCTCCGGGCTCGGGATCGCGATGGGGTTCCACCGCTACTTCACGCACGGGTCGTTCAAGGCGAACCGGGCCTTCAAGATCGCGCTCGGCGTCGCCGGCTCGATGGCGATCGAGGGCCCGATCCTGGACTGGGTCTCCGATCACCGCAGGCACCACAAGTACAGCGACAAGGAGGGCGACCCGCATTCGCCCTGGCGCTTCGGCGACGACTGGAAGGCCCTCACCAAGGGCATGGCCTGGGCTCACATGGGCTGGCTGTTCGACCGCGACGTGACGTCACACCAGAAGTTCTCCCCCGACTGGCTGGCCGACGACGACATCGTCGCGCTGCACAAGTGGTTCCCCGGCCTGGTCGCAGTCACCCTGATCGCCCCGGCGCTGATCGGCGGCCTGTGGACGATGTCGTGGCAGGGCGCAGTGATCGCCTTCTTCTGGGCGAGTCTCGTGCGGGTCTCGTTCCTGCACCACGTCACCTGGTCGATCAACTCGATCTGCCACACGTTCGGCAAGCGCGAGTTCGAGGCCCGCGACAGGTCCATGAACGTGGCCTGGCTGGCCGTCCTGTCCTTCGGCGAGTCCTGGCACAACCTGCACCACGCGGACCCGACCTGCGCGCGCCATGGCGTGTTCAAGGGCCAGATCGATATCGCCGCGCGCGGGATCTGGCTGGCTGAGAAGCTGGGCTGGGTATCGAACGTCCGGTGGCCGGACGAGGTGCGCCTGACCGGCAAGAAGGTCGGCGCCACCCGCGAGCTCGGCTCGATGACCAAGCGGCCGGCCGCGGCGCCGATTAACTGATACCCGGCTGCTCGCTGCATGATGGGGCAGTGAGCAGCAATCCCCCAGCGTCCAGCCGCAAGCGAATGACCGGCAAGGAGCGGCGCGAGCAGCTTCTTGATGTCGGTCGGCGCCTGTTCGCTGAGCGCGGCCTGGACGGCACCTCCATCGAGGAGATCGCCGCCCAGGCCGGCGTGTCCAAGCCGGTCGTCTACGAGCATTTCGGCGGCAAGGAAGGCCTGTACGCCGTGGTGGTCGACCGGGAGGTCAGCAGGTTCCTGGCGATGGCTACCGAGCTTCTCCGCGGCGAGGACAATATGGAGAAGTTCGAGGCCGCCGCGGTCGGCCTGCTCCGCTACATCGAGGACAACAGCGACGGCTTCCGCATCCTGGTCCGGGACTCGAACCCGGCGTCCGGCTCTGGCACTTTCGCCAGCCTGATCAGTGACATCGCCAGCCAGGTCGAGTACATCCTGGCCGACGTGCTCAAGGTCCGCGGCTACGACCCGAAGTTCGCGCCCGTGTACTCCCAGATGCTGGTCGGGATGGTGGCGTTCGCCGGCCAGTGGTGGCTGGACGTCCGCAAGCCCAAGCTGGAGGAGATGGCGGCTCACCTGGTGAACCTGGCCTGGAACGGCCTGTCTCAGCTGGACCCGAAGCCGAAGATCTCGCCCGGGGCGCAGAAGCGGCTCAGCGAGGACTCCTGATCCCGGCAGTTCCGATCAGGAGGCGCGGCGGGCCACCACGAAGACGCGCCGGAACGGCAGCACGGTCCCGTACGGCGCCTGCGGGTACTCCTGCCGCAGCATCGCTCCGTACTCGGCCATGAACTCCGCGGCCTGGCCGGCGTCGAGCGCCGCGATCACCGGCCGCAGGCCGGTGCCCTGGTACCAGCGCAGAACCGGGTCCGGTCCGGTCAGTACGTGCAGGTAGGTCGTCTCCCAGGCGTCGACGGCGCAGCCCTCGCGCGCCAGCAGGTCCAGGTAGAGCACCGGGTCGGCGGCCTGCCGGTTGAACGCCACGCCGGAGAGCAGGGCGCGCCAGCGGGGGGAACCCGCCATCTCCCGCAGCAGCCAGTGCGCGGCCTGATCGAAGTTGCCAGGGACCTGAAAGGCGAGCCAGCCGCCGTCCGCCAGCCGGCTTACCAGGCGCGGCAGCAGGGCCTCGTGGCCGTCGACCCACTGGAACATCGCGTTCGACACGATGACGTCGACCGGCCTGGCGGGCTGCCATTGCCGGACGTCGGCCTGCTCGAACCGCAGTCTCGGCGCTGGCGAGCCCGATCGCAGCTCAGCCAGGACGGCCTCCGCCGCGGCGATCATCTCGGCCGAGCTGTCGACGCCGAGCACATCGGCCGCGGGCCAGCGCCGGCCCAGCTCGGCGGTCAGCTCACCAGGACCGCAGCCCAGGTCCGCCACGAAACCGGGGTCGGTCGCGCCGATCCGGCTGAGCAGCTCGTAGAACGGCCGGGAGCGCTCAGCGCCGAACTGCCGGTACCGCGCGGGGTCCCACATGACCCTCTCCCCAAGTCTCTTGATGTCGAGATTCCTGGAACATTTGTACTGACCCGAACTCTCGATGTCAAGAGATATGCTGCTCGGGTGGAGCGGGCAGGCGCTGACCAGGGACTGCGCGACGAGGTCGATGATCTCGTCGCCGGCTGGCGCGCGGAGCGACCCGACCTGGACCTGGAGCCGCTGCAGGTGCTCAGCCGGGTGTCCCGGCTGGCCAGGCACCTCGACCGGGCGAGGCGGACAGCGTTCGCCGCGCACGGCCTCGAGGCATGGGAGTTCGACGTGCTGTCCGCGCTGCGCCGCCAGGGGCCGCCGTATCAGCTCAGCCCGGGCTCGCTGCTGCACGCGACTCTCGTCACCTCGGGAACGATGACCAACCGGATCGACCGGCTGACCGAAGGCGGGCTGGTGAGACGGCTGCCCGACCCGCAGGACAGGCGCGGCGTGCTGGTCGAGCTGACCCCGCGCGGCCGGTCCGTCGCCGACGCGGCACTGGCCGGCCTGCTCACCCAGGAGCGGGACCTGCTCGCTGGTCTCGACGCGTCCCAGCGCGACCTGCTGGCCCGCCTGCTCAGGATGCTGCTCAGCCCGTTCGATGCCGATGCGACGGCGTAGCGCCGCGGCCCGGGCGGTGGTCACGCTGCTGACGGCCGTCCCGGTGCTGGCCGCCTGCACGCACGCCGGGGTCGATCCGGCGACCGGGCGGTCACCCGGCACCAGGCAACCCGGCGCTCGCCAGCATTCTGACGGCCGCGGGAACTCCGGCATCAGCCTGGCGGACGTCCGTGCCGGGCTCCGCGATCCCGCCAGCCGCCGCCCGGTGTACTACCTCTCGCTCGGCGACTCGCTGGCCCGGGGCATCCAGCCGGCGACGGCCGGCCGCGACGTGCCGACCAGCCGCGGCTATACGGACCAGCTTGCGGCCAGGCTGCGCGGCGCACTGCCGCACCTGCGCCTGGTCAAGCTCGGCTGCTCGGGCGAGACGACGTCGACCATGATCCACGGCGGCATCTGCCGGTACCCGGCAGGCAGCCAGCTCGCGCAGGCGGCCAGGTTCCTGCGCTCGCACCGGGGCAGCACCGCGCTGATCACGATCGACATCGGCGCGAACGACCCGAACTCGTGCGTCCTGAGCGGGGGGCTGTCGTCCATCCTCCCGTGCGTGGTCACCAGGATGCCGCAGATCGGCCGGAATCTGGGCACGATCCTGGCGACACTGAGATCAGCGGCGGGACCGCGGGTTCTGATCGTCGGCATGACCTACTACGTGCCTGAACTCGGACTGTGGCACAGAGGCAGGACGGGCAGGCAGATCGCGATCCTGACCGGCGCCGTAGCCGCGGGGGCCAACCAGATGCTGGTCATCCGGTACCGCCGCTACGGGGCGCGGGTCGCGAACGTGTTCGCGGCGTTTCGCAGCTCGGACTTCGGCGCGAAGAACGGGCACGCTCACGCCGGGGCAACGGGCCGGGCTGGCGGACCGGGCGACCCGGCCGGCCCTAACCCGGCCAGCACTGCCGGGGCCGGTTCGGTGCCGCCCAATGTGGCCACGATCTGCTCGCTGACCTGGATGTGCGCCCGGGCACCACGCGGACCGAATGAACACCCGAACAACGCCGGGTATCGCGTCATCGCCCAGGCGTACTGGCGCGCCATCACCCGCTGACCCTGGCCGCATCCGGGGCGCGATTTACCGGTGCGTGCCCGGCGCGGCCGCGATGGTGACGTCGCCTGTGGCTGCGCAGACGCTGCCCTTCGAAAAAATCGGGCGCCGCCAGGAAAGCCTCGCGGCTCGGCGCTGGCGCCGACGCACGGCTTCCGTGCATTGCGTCCCGGGACCTACGTGGCGGTTTCTTCGGCGACCAGCAGCCAGCGGTCTTCCAGGGCAGCTTTCTCTGCCTGCAATGCGCGCAGCTCGTCGCCAAGCTCGATGAGGCGGGCGTAGTCGGCGGCGGCCTCGGCGAGTTCCTCGTGCAGCCCGGCCTCCCTGCCGCCCAGCCGCTCGAGCTGCCGGTCGAGCCTGGCGAGCTCCTTCCTGGCCTCCCGCAGCTGGCCGGCGGACGGGGCGCTTCCCGCGGGCCCGCCCGCCCCGCCGGCCTCCGCACCAGCACGACCTCCGGCCGCGGCCTCCGCCCGTGCACCCGCGCCAGAGGCCCCCGGCGCGGGCGGCGTACCCGGCTGAGCCGCCTCGCCGGCGTCCAGGCGCTCGAGGTACTCATCGACTCCGCCGGGCAGGAACGCGAGCCCCCCGTCGATCAGCGCCAGCACGCGGTCGGTGACCCGCTCGAGGAAGTACCGGTCGTGGCTGACCACCACGATGGAGCCGGGGAACCCGTCGAGCAGGTCCTCGAGCTCGGTCAGCGTGTCGATGTCCAGGTCGTTGGTCGGCTCGTCGAGCAGCAGCACGTTCGGCTCGGCCATCAGCAGCATCTGCAGCTGGAGCCTGCGCCGCTCCCCGCCGGAGAGCTCGGCGACGGGTGTCCACTGCCGGTCCCCGCTCAGGCCGAGCCGCTCGAGCAGCTGGCTGGCGGAGAGCTCGCCCTTGCCGACCTGGACCGAGCCGCGTACCTGCTGCGCCGCCTCGAGGGCACGCAGGCCGGGATCGACCGGCCTGGGCTCCTGAGTGAGGTAGCCGATCCGGACGGTCTTGCCGGTGACGACCTCGCCGGTGAGCTCCAGGCCGGCCGTCCCGGCCAGCGTCCCCGCGGCAAGCAGGTTCAGCAGCGTGGTCTTACCGCTCCCGTTGACGCCGACCACGCCGACCCGGTCTCCCGGTCCGAGCTGCCAGCTGACGTCATCGAGCAGGATCCGGCCGCCGGCCGCGACGGTCACGTCGGTCAGGTCGATGACCGTCTTGCCGAGCCTCGCGGCGGCCAGCCTGGACAGCTCGACGCCGTCTCTGGGGGCCGGCTCGCCGGAGATCAGCGCCGTGGCGGCTTCGATCCGGAACCTGGGCTTGCTGGTCCTGGCCGGCGGCCCGCGCCGCAGCCAGGCCAGCTCCTTGCGGAGCAGGTTGCGCCTGCGCTGGTCCTGCGCCGCGGCCTGCCTGGCCCGCTCGGCCCTGGCCAGCACGTAGGCGGAGTAGCCGCCCTCGTAGGAGTGCACCTGACCGTCGGCAACCTCCCAGGTACGCTCGCACACCTCGTCGAGGAACCACCGGTCGTGCGTCACGACTACGAACGCCCTGCCGTAGCTGGTGAGATACCCGGCCAGCCACCTGATCGCCTCGATGTCCAGATGGTTGGTCGGCTCGTCGAGCAGCAGCAGGTCATGAGTCCCGCGCAGCAGGGCCGCGAGCGCGACCCGCCTGCGCTCCCCGCCGGAGAGCCGCTCCGCCCGCGCGTCGGTGTCGATATCAGACAGCAGCGCCCGCAGCAGCCCGCGGCCCCTGGCGTCGGCGGCCCATTCGTGCTCGGGCAGCGTTCCGAAAACGATCTCCCGCACTGTTCCGGCTAGCTGCACCGATTGCGGCAGGTAGCCGATCTGGGCGTCGCGGGCCCTGGTCGAGCGCCCGGAGCTGAGGTCGGCCACGCCGGCCAGCGCGGCGAGCAGCGTGGTCTTGCCCGAGCCGTTCCGGCCGACCACGCCGATCCGGTCGCCGGCGGCGACGCCCAGCGACACGTGATCGAGCAGCACCCGCGTCCCGTAGGCCTTGACAGCGGCCTCCAGGTTGACGATGTTCACGCCAGGGCGCCTGATTCCACCACGCAGGCACCCTGCGCCGGGCCGGAGACCTGCACGACCGCACGGCAGACACCCGCGCCGGTGACCGCGACCGCGAGGTCGCGGGCCGCGCCGGTTCCGGCGGCCAGGAACGCGCAGGTCGGCCCCGAGCCGGAGACGATCGCGCCGAGCGCGCCGTGCTCCCGGCCGGCCGCGAGCGCACGCCGGAGCAGCGGCTGCAGCGACAGCGCGGCGGGCTGGAGGTCGTTGCACAGCAGCGGGCCCACGGCAGCGGGGTCCCCGGACCGCAGCGCGGCCATCAGCTCGGTGCTCAGCTGCGGAGCCGGAACCTCGCGGGGCTCACCGTCCCTCGCAACCCGGGCGGCCCTGAGCCGGTCGCAGGCGGCATAGACATCGGGCGTCGCCAGCCCGGCGGCGCCGAAGGCGAGCACCCAGTGGTAACTGCCGGACACGAGGGCCGTGGTCAGCCGCTCGCCCCGGCCGAGGCCGACCGCCGTCCCGCCGGACAGCGCGAACGGAATGTCGCTGCCGATCCGCGCTCCGATGTCACCGAGTTCGGCGACGCTCAGCCCGGTCCGCCACAGCTCGTTGCAGGCGACCAGCGCGGCCGCGGCGTCGGCGCTGCCGCCGGCCAGTCCGGCCGCGACCGGGATCCGCTTGCGGATCTCGATCCTGACGCCGCCCGCGCCCCGGCCTCGCCGCCCGGTCGCCCGCGCCAGCGTCACCGCCGCGCGCACGGCGAGGTTGGCCGGGCCAAGCGGGACCGCGGGGCCGCCCTCGCCGGTCACGGCCACGCTGGTCCGGTCCGCCTTGCTCACGGTCACCTCGTCGAAGAGCGAGACCGCGTGGAACACCGTGACCAGGTCGTGGTAGCCGTCGTCGCGCAGCGGACCGACCGAGAGCTGAAGGTTCACCTTGGCAGGCACCCGGGCGGTGACGGAACCGGCTGACCCGTCTATTTGCGTCACGTGCGTCACGATTCGATGATGGTACGCGCTTCGCCGGCTGCCTCGGCAATCCGGATGTACTGTGCCACGCCGATGGACTCGCCGCGCAGCGACGGGTCCACCCCAGCCTCGCGGAGCACGTGCTCCGCGGCCGGCGCCGAGCCCGCCCACGCCGCCAGGGCCGATCTGAGTGTCTTGCGCCGCTGCGCGAAGGCCGCGTCGACGACCGCGAACACCGCCGCGCGGCTGACTCGCCCGGCAACCTCGACATCGCCGATCCGGCCCGGCTCCGGCCACCTGGTGAACGCGACCAGCGCCGAGTCGACGTTGGGTACCGGCCAGAAGACGGTCCTGGAGACCGAGCCGGTCCGGCGCGCGGTCCCGTACCAGGCGAGCTTGACCGATGGCACGCCGTAGGTCCTGCTGCCGGGCGGCGCACACATCCGGTCGGCCACCTCGGCCTGGACCATGACGAGCGCGCGGCTGATCGACGGCATCGTCTCGAGCAGGTGCAGCAGGACAGGGACGGCCACGTTGTAGGGCAGGTTCGCGACCAGGGCGGTCGGCGGCTCGCCGGGCAGGGTTTGCACGCTCAGCGCGTCCGCGGTCACGACGTCGAGCCGGCCGGCCAGCCCGGCGGCCCGGGCGGCCACGGTCGCGGGCAACTCGTGGGCGAGTACCGGGTCAACCTCGACGGCGACGACCCGCCGCGCCGCCTCGAGCAGGCCGAGCGTGAGCGAGCCGAGTCCCGGCCCGACCTCGAGGACGACGTCGGCCGGCTGCAGGCCGGCCAGCGCGACGATCCGCCTGATCGTCCCCGCGTCGATCACGAAATTCTGGCCGAGCCGCTTCGCTGGCCGGGCGCCCAGCCGGGCCGCGATCTGCCGGATCTCGGCCGGTCCGAGCAGCCGCGCGCCCTCCTGGCCGGTCCCGCGGCCGGGCGGCTGGCCGGTCTCGCGGACGCCCTCCCGACCGGCGCCGCGGCCAGTCGGCTGGCCGGTCGGGTCGGCGGCCGCGCCGCCAGTCTGGGCCTGGTCCACGGTGAACACGCTAGCTAGCTGGCTCGGCGGTCACCAGCAGCGACCGGCCGGGGTCGGCGCCGGTGCCCAGGTCGGCGGCATCGACGGCGCGCACGATCCGCCAGCCGGCCCTGGCCAGCAGGTCCGACTGCCCGGCAGCCGGGAGGATTGTCCGCCACGGTTCCGCTCCGGCCGTCCGCCGCCTCGCGTTCCCCCTCGCGACGACGGCCGCGGAGTCGAGCCCGTCGGCATGGGTGACCAGGCTGGCAGCGAGCGGGCTGCCAGCCGCGGCCGCGCCGCGCACGCTGGCCAGGAACCTGACGGTGCTCGCCTGGTCGAGGTAGATCAGCAGTCCCTCGCACAGGAAGAGGGTCGGCAGCGCCGGGTCGTGACCCGACCCGGCCAGGACGCCGGCGACGTCGTCGCTGGTGAAGTCGGCCGCGGCGAGCACCGGCGGCGCCAGCAGGCGGTCCGCTGCGGATCGCGCCACAGAACCGGCCAGGCCGAGCGCGCCGACCTCGCCGTCGTTCCCGCCGCGGGCCGCCGCGTCCTCGGCCAGGATCACGCGCAGCCTGGCCCGCTTGCCGGCCTGGGTGGCGGGATGGTCGAGCTCGAAGAACGTCACCCCTGGCGAGCGGAACCGCAGCGCCCG
>Ga0307373_10005982_pt1 | contig 19569 bp, 15 predicted proteins | sample OX2MG_FD_202534 | JGI IMG/M metagenome (GOLD analysis project Ga0307373, IMG submission 202534) | Soil microbial communities from Risofladan, Vaasa, Finland - OX-2 | ecosystem: Environmental > Terrestrial > Soil > Coastal area > Acid sulfate soil | place: Finland: Risofladan, Vaasa | collected...
ATGTCGAAGCGCTGATGCGACGGCACCGCCTTGCGTCCGTCGACCATGTCCTCGACTTCCTGGCGCGGGAAAATTCCGCCGTTCTTCATCGCGATATTGGTCAGGTCGGACGGATGAATGCCCGGAATCAGGTTGACTTCGGGCCCGTGCCCCTTGCCGTTGTCGCCGTGGCAGGGCGCGCAATGCTTCATGAAGTCGGCCTTGCCGGTGGTCGGGGTGTCCTCATTGGCGGGCTGAAAGGGATCTGGCGGTTCCTGCGCCCATGCCCGCCCCGCGAATCCCGGCGCTTCGAATGCGATCGCCGCAAGGGACGACGCGGCGATTATCGCCGTTAACGCGATGAAAATCGTTGCTGCTGATTTTCTCGTGCGCAAACCTATCCTCCCGTTCGAGCGCGTGCCGCCGCGCATCGGCCGCGGCGATCGACGCCATTGATCGCGCGCCGCTCCGGCCACGCGCGCATCAAAACAATCACATCGCCGCGCGCAAAGGCAATCAGTCGGCGCGCCGACTGGCGACGGGCGTCGCCCGCAGTGTATCGTTTCGATCGCGCCTACTATGTCCGGGCCGCCGCAATCGTGCATGCACCGGCGCGCCGCCCGAGAGGATACGATGAAGTTCTCACTCCTGTATCTGCCGACCTACTGGCCCGAACTCAACGGATCGGTCGCCCGGCTCTATGGCGACATGCTCGACGAAATCGAATTCGCCGATCAGAACGGCTTCAATTCGGTATGGTTTGCCGAGCACCATTTCCATCGCTACGGCGGTGTGATCCCGTCGGTGCCGGTGATTGCCGCTGCCGCCGCGCAGCGCACCCGCCGCCTGCGCATCGGCTCGAGCGTCGCGCTGATCGGGCTCAACGATCCGGTCCGCGTCGCCGAAGAGTTCGCGATGCTCGACAATCTCTCGGGCGGCCGCGTCGACTTCGGTATCGGACGCGCCTTTCAGCACATCGAGTACGAGGCCTTTGAAGTGCCGATGGACGAGAGCCGCGCGCGCTTCGACGAGGCCCACGAGATCATCCTCAAGGCGTGGGCCGACGGTCCCGTCACCCATGCCGGCAAGTTCCGCACGCTCAAGAACGTCGACGTGATTCCCAAGCCGGTCCAGCGGCCCCATCCGCCGATCTACGTCGCCTGCATCATGACGCCCGAGTCGTTCGCCTTTACCGGCGGGCGCGGCTACAACCTGATGTACGTGCCGTACGTCGGCAACGCCGAGGACGGCGCGGCGCGCGTCAAGTCATACCGCGACGCACTCGGCCGCGCCGGTCACGATCTCGCCACGCACGACGTCATGATGTGCCTCCACACCTTCATCGGTGAATCGCCGAGCCATGCGCGCGACTACCCGCGCCCCTACCTGACGAATTATTTCGAACTCGCGGCGGCCGCCAATCGCGTCGACGCCCAATCGGCCCAATACCAGGGCTACGCCGGCCTGGGCAAGGTCTTCCAGCGTCTTCACGAGAACTACGAATTGATGTATCCGAACCAGGTGATTTTCGGCGATCCTGAACAAACTCTCGCGCGTATCGCCCATTACGAGGCAATGGGTGCGACGCACCTCTCGCTCATCACGAATTTCGGCGGGATGCCGCATGGCGAGATCATGCGCTCGCTCGAGCGCTTCGTGAAGCAGGTGATGCCGCACGTCAAGCCGACGCCGCAAAGCGCCGCTGCCGGCCGCTGAGTGCGTCGCGCCAGCGCATGGCGTAGCACGATGCGCGTCCGCGCGATCGCGCCGATCAGCGCGCGGCGCCGATCGCGTGGTTGCCCGGGCGATCGCGCTCGCGCAGTTCGGCCATCACCTTGTCGGCTTCGTGCTCGAGCACCGTGCCCTTGAAGAAGCCGGGATTCATGCCGGCGTGCAGCTTGATCGGATTGATCAAGACGAAGTCGCGGAAATCGGTCTCACTCATCAGCCCGTCCTCGACGCCCTCCCACGCTTCGGCCGCCGCGTCGCGCAGGTCGGTCAGATCGTAATGGCCCAGGTCGGAGCCGTAGATCGCGTTGAGCCGCGCGCCGAGCGGATTGCGCTTGCCATCGAAAGCGAGCGAGTTCATGCGATCGTCGCCCTCACAGCCGAAGAAAAAATTCGGCACGAACAGGTCGCGGATATCCTCGCGCCGCTCGATCCGGCAATGGCGCCATTCGTCCCATTCCGCGGGGTCGAGCCCGCTGCCGCCCTCGAGCTCGGACAGCACCAGGTCGCCGTCGAGCCGGCCGGCGGTGAACTTGCCGCCGAACCGCGCGCACAGCTCGCGATAGAGCGCGCGATCGAGATTGGCCGGGTTGACGTTGTCCATCATCTTAAGGCTGCGCTTGTGCCAGCGCTCGTAGAGTGAGCAGTACAGGTTGACCGCCCAGGCCACGCCGCCTTCCTTGAACGCGAACTTGAGCGTCGGGAAGCGCCGCGTCACTCCGCCCAGGAACAGCGCCTTGCAAATCCCCTCGGCGGCGGCCGCGAAATGGCCGATCTGGTTGTAGACGAAATTGGAAATCGAAGTGCGCATGCCCCAGTTCAGGCCGAACGAATGGAAGGTTGGCGCGATTCCCAGCTCGACGCACTTCGCCCAAACGGGATCATAATCGTACTGACTGTCGAGGCAGAGGTTGTCCATCCAGGTCATGTGCTGCGCCATTTCCGGTGCCTGCCGCGCGAGCCCCGGAATCGGCCGCCGCACGAATCCCGCCATCATCACGACCTTGAGTCCGAGCCGCGCGACGTGTTCGAGCTCCTCGATCGCCTCGGCCGGCGTATGCATCGGGACGCACGCCGCCGGCGTCATCCGGTCGGCGTACTCGCGGAAAATATCGGCGTGATAATTGTTGAACGCGCGGCAGGTGACGCGGCGCAGTTCGTCGTCGCCGATATGCGACGCGAACAGCCCCTGGCTCGGATTGAGCACGGTAAAGTCGAGGCCCATCTCGTCGAGGCGATTGTAGAGCAGCCGGGGCAGGGCGGCGGTTGCGCGATCGTAAGTATTTTTGGTCTGGTACGGCCACCAGACCGGCCGCGGCACGCGGAACTCGCGCCGCTGCTCGGGCGTAAGGTGATTCCAGCGGAAGTAGAAGGCGGTGTCGAACGCGGTCTTGTAACGCTCCAGCATCGCGCTGCCGCCGGCGTCGCGGATGTAATCGAGCAGGGCCGGCTCGAATTCGACGACGTGACCGTCCGAATCGATAATCGGATGGCCGGCGCGCTCGCGGATTTCGGCCGAGCGGGTGATTTCGCGCTGCTTCGTGCTCATGATGTTCGGTGCTCCGTTCAGCCCCTAACTGTGCCGTCCGCGGCGCACCGACGCAATCAAGAGATTCTGCCGCGCCGCATGAGCACCGCGCGCGAGCGGCGGCGAATGCGTCATGCCGGCAAACGCCCCACGCTTCAGGGGCGCAGTTCGTAGAGCACCGCAAAATCGTCTTTCATCGGCAGCCGCGTAAAGCGCGAGAAGCCCGCCGCCGCCGCCAGTTCGCGCGCCTTCGGCTCGCCCATCGCCGCGCCGATTCCCGCGCCGCCGTGCGCGAGCGAGGTCGTCATGCAATAGAGCGTGCTGACCGAGTAAACCATTTTGCCCATCGTACGAATGTTGTCCTGCACCGCGTCGGAGATGTTGATCTCCTGCACGAGGTAGGTGCCGTCGGGCTTGAGCGCGCGGCGAATCGCGCTCATCAGGCTCACCGGATCGACCGAGTCGTGGACCACGTCGAAGGTCGTGATGAAGTCGAAGCGCCCGGCCGGGAGCGCGCTGCCGTTGGCCGCCTCGAAGCTCACGCGATCGGCAACGCCGGCCGTGACCGCGTTGCGCCGCGCGCGCTCGATCGATTCGGCGTGGATATCGAAGCCGGTGACGCGCGCCTTGCCGAAGGCCTGCGCAATCATGATCGCGGCGCGCCCGCCACCGCATCCGACGTCCGCGGCGCTGCCGCCCGCATTGAGCGCGGCCGCCACCTGGGGCATCGCGGGGATCCACTTGCGCAGCAGCTTATGCTGATAGCGGGTGCGCGAATTGCGCTCGGTCGCTTCAAAAAACCACGGCGGATATTCGGCCTGGGTCACGCCCTTGCCGCTCTTGAAGGCCTCGGCAACTTGCGGCGCAACGCTGACCGCCGCCTGCGCCATCTGAAAGTAGCTGCCGATGAAGAAGGGCGAATCCTCGTCGGCCAGAACTGCCGCATACTCGGGCGTCAGCAGGTAGCTGTCGCCGCCGGCGTCGTATTCGACGTAGCGCGCCGCGGCCATCGCCGCGAGCCATTCGCGCAGATAGCGCGCGCTGAGCCCGGTCTTGGCGGCAAGCTGATCGATCGTGATCGGTCCCGCGCCGGCCATCGCCTTGAACAGTCCCAGGCGATCGCCGATGAAGCACAGTGCGCCGTGCAGCACCGAGGCGACGTCGCCGATCACGGTTTGCGCGACGTTCTTGGCCTTTTCCATGTCGATTGATGCGCCGCTTCCAGCCATTCGCGATTCTCCTGCTAGCCGATTCGATACCGAATTTGATTGCGTGCCCAATCCGTTCGATACGGAGGTGTTCGTGCTTGAGGCGCGCGCCCTAACCGGCCATCGTGAGGCCGCCGCTCACACTGATTACCTGGCCGGTCGCATAGTCCGCGTCGCCCGAGACGAAGAACGCCACCGCGCCGGCGAGGTCCTCGGGTTTGCCCAGCCGGCGCATCGGGATTCCCCGCGTCATCGCCTCGAGCACCTTGGGCCGGCCGTCCATCGCGCTTTGCAGCAGCGCGGTCTGCGTGGGTCCGGGGCAGACTACATTGACGTTGATATTGTTGCGCGCCAGTTCGCGCGCGAGCGTCTTCGAGAACGCGATTATCGCGCCCTTGCATCCCGCGTACACCGCTTCGCCGAGCGACCCGACGCGTCCGGCGTCGGAGGCGATCGAAACGATTTTGCCCTGGCCGTGCGCAATCATTTTCGGCGCTGCCGCCTTGCAGCAATTCAAAATACCGCGGTAATTGATCGCGATTACGCGGTCCCAGGTCTCGGGCGTGCTCTCGATAAACGGTTCGAGTTTGTCCCAGCCGGCGTTGTTCACCAGGATTCCGATTGGGCCGAGATCGCGCTCGACCGTTTCGACGGCCGCCAGAGCGCTGGGCAGGCTCGTCACGTCGAGCACCACCGCGCGCGCGACGCCGCCGGCCGCGGTGATTTCCGCCGCGGTCCGGGCCGCGCCGTCTTCCTGGATATCGCAGATCGCGACCTTTGCGCCCTCTTCGGCCAGGCGCATCGCAATCGCGCGTCCAATACCCTGCGCCGATCCGGTGACGAGCGCGACCTTGCCGGCGAGCCGCGTGATTCCCGATGCCATCGCGTTACTACTCCTTAATCGAGATATACTGACTATTCGACCTGCTATTGGCCCCGATACTTACGATACCGTCCAGCCGCCGTCGACGATAAAGGGCGCGCCGGTCGCGAACGACGCGTCGTCGCTGGCCAGGAACAGCGCCATCTTGGCGATCTCCTCGGGCTTGCCGATGCGCCCGAGTGTCGAGATGCGATGGATCGCGCGGTCCGACATGGTGCCGCCGCCCTGGATCCGCGAGACCATCGGCGTGTCGATCGCGCCCGGACAGATCGCGTTGACGCGGATATTGTAGCGGCCGTATTCGAGCGCGGCGACGCGGGTGATCGCGATCACGCCGGCCTTGGCGGCGCAGTAGGCCGACGAGTTGCGCAGGCCGACCAGCGCGGCAATCGAGGCCGTATTGATGATCGAGCCGCCGCCATTCTTAATCATGTGCGGGATGGCATGCTTCATGCCGAGCCATACGCCGCGCAGGTTGATTGCGATCACGCGATCGAAATCCTCGTCGGCCATCTGCACGATCGATTCGGCTTTGCCCTCGATTCCCGCGTTGTTGTAAACGATATGCGGCGCGCCGAGCTGGTCGACCGTCGCCGCGACCATGGCCTGCGCGTCGGCGCTCTTGGACACGTCGGCCTTGACGCCGATCGCCTTGCCGCCTTCGGCCTCGATCATGCGCGCGGTTTCAAGCGCGGCCTTTTCGTCGATATCGATCGCCGCGATGCGCGCGCCCTCTTTGGCGAACATCAATGCCGCGACGCGGCCCATCCCCGAGCCTGCGCCGGTAATCAGCGCGATTTTGTTGGCCAGCTTCATGCTGTTCTCCCGCCTGCGAAAATATTGGACCCGCGGGTCCGCCGACCACCATAGCGTAATGGCCCGGATAGTGGTTAGCGCCGTGATGGCGCCGCGGCGCATGGCCGTTGTATAGCTCAGGCAAACGATTGGAGGAAATACATCATGAGTTACGCCGACTACGAATTTCTCAAAGTCGAAATCGCCGACCGCGTCGCCACCGTCACGCTCAACCGCCCGGACTCGCTCAACGCCGTGAACAGCCGCCTGCATCACGAACTCGAGCAGATCTGGCTCGATCTGCGCGCCGACCGCGAGGTCAACGCGATTATCCTGACTGGCGCGGGCCGCGCGTTCTGCGCCGGCGGCGACGTCAAGGGGATGGCTTCCGGAACGCTGGTCAACGCGGCCAAGAGCACCGACCGCTTCGACCGCGGGCCGATCGCCGCGTTTAATGGACGGCGCGTGGTCGAGAACATGCTCGACGTCGAGCAGCCGATTATCGGCGCGATCAACGGCGACGCGATCGGCCTCGGGGCCACGCTCGCCTTGCTCTGCGACATCATCGTGGTGTCGGAAAAGGCGCGCTTTGCCGATACGCACGTCAAGGTCGGCGTGGTCGCGGGCGACGGCGGCGCGGTCATCTGGCCGCTGCTCATCGGACCCCATCGGGCGAAGGAATTTCTGATGCGCGGCAATTTCATCAACGGCGCCGAAGCGGGGCGCATCGGGATGGTCAACTACGCGGTTGCGCCCGAACAGGTAATCGTCAAGTCGCGCGAGCTGGCGCAGGAACTGGCCGACGGCCCGACCTGGGCGATCCGCTGGAGCAAGTTGTCGGTCAACAAATGGCTGAAGCAGCAGGCCAATCTGATTCTCGACGCGTCGCTCGCCTACGAGATGATGACCTTCAAGACCGAGGACCACAAAGAGGCGGTCAAGGCTTTCGTCGAGAAGCGCAAGCCGAACTTCGTGCGATCGCCGGGCGAATAGCCATTCGCGGACTGGCTATTGCGGATGCGGACGGGGTTGCCGCGCGTCGGCCGCCGTGCGTCCGAGTGGCAGGGTTTTCTCGGCCAGCGCGTGCAGGAGCATCGCCTGCGCGGTCGCTGCCGCAGCGCCCCAATGGGCCGTGAGGCGACGCACCTCGTCGGCCGCGGGCATTACGCCGCCGCTATACGCGAGGCCGATCGCCTTGCGCACGCCGAGATCTCCGGCGACCACGCGCGGCCGTCCGAGCGTGCGCGCCAGGATCCATTCGGCGGTCCACAGACCGACGCCGCGAATCGCCGTGAGCCGCGCGATTGCATCGTCGTCGCTCATCGCCGCGAGCGCCGCAATAGTCAGTTCGCCGCCGGCCAACGCGCGCGCCACGTTGATTATGTATTCGGCCTTGCGCGTGGTGAATTGCAGCGCGCGGATATCGGCGGTCTCGAGCGCCGCGATGCGATCCGCGTCGAGACTGTAAACGCGGTGCTCGCCGACGCGATGCTCGCGGCCAAAACTCTCGGCGAGCCGCCGCCGGCAGGTCGCGGCCCAGCGCAGATTCACCTGTTGTGCGCTGATACAGCGAATCAGGGCGTGCAGCAGATTCGACTGCCGCACTGATCGCACGCCGGGATGCGCCGCGGCAATCGCGCCGATCACGCCGTCGCTTTGCGCCAGCGCGGTAAATTCCGCGCCCGGCATGACGAACATCGTGCGCACCGCATCCTCGATTGCCTGGCGCTGGCGCGCGTCTTCGATCGTTACGTTGATCGTGAGACCCCGGTCGCCGCTGATGAACGAGCATGCGTACGCAATCGTCCGTGCGCCAATCGTATGCGTGCGGAGCAGCGTGCGGCCGTCCCAGCGATCGATCAGGTCGTCGCCCACCCGGCGAAACATTTCGAGCGAAGCCGCCGGATCGATCGCGCTGCGAGCGGCGCGGCGCAGCGTTTCGATCCGCACCGCGAACTCAGCCGCCGCGCGATCCTCGCTCATGCGCCGCGCTTCGCCATCAGCGCGTTGGCCTCCTGATGGCTTAGCGTGTCGCCGCCGAAGACCTCGAAGCTCCCCGTGCGCATCAGTTCATCGGCGGCCTTGCGCGTTGCGGTCATCGCGACGCGCGCCGGTCCCGACGCGGTGCTCACGCGCGCGACACCGAGACGCGCGAGCTCGGCGACGCCGGGCGTGCCCGGCAAGCCCATCACGTTGAGCGGGCCATCGACGGCCGCGGCGAGACGCCCAATCGTCGCCGCGTCGAAATAGCCCATCGCATAGAGACAGTCGGCGCCCGCCGCGCGATACGCATTGAGCCGCCGCACCGTATGGTCGAAGCGGCCGGCCTTTTCACCGATGCCGAGCAGGTAGACGTCGCTGCGCGCGTTGATCACGATCGGCACGCCGGCCGCCTGCGCCGCCGCGCGTGCGGCGCGAATCCGCTCGACCGCGATCGGCAATTCGTAGAGCGTGCGCCCCGCGCCTTGCACGGTGTCTTCGAGATTCACGCCGGCCGCGCCCGCCGCGATCACCTGCGCGATGGTCTCGGCGACCTGAGCGCCGTCGCGCGCGAAGCCCGATTCGATATCGGCCGTGACCGGCACGGTGACGCTGCGCGCGATCCGTCCGATCGCCGCGATCATCTCGGCGCGCGGAACTATTTCGCCGTCCGGATAGCCGATCGCATAGGATACGCCCGCGCTGGTCGTCGCGATCGCCGGGAAGCCGGCGCTCTCGAAGATTCGCGCACTGAGCGCGTCCCACGCGTTGGGCAGCACCAGGATCCGCCGCCGATCGTGCATCCGGCGAAACGCTTCGGCCTTTTCGCGCTGCACGCTGATCTCGATGTCGCTAGCCATGCTGCGTCCTCCCGGCGGCAAATTCACTGCGCCCGCATGATCGTAGCCAGTGCGGACCGCGGCCGGCAAGCGCTAATGAAAATCGTGCGATTGCGCGGCCGCCCCGCGCAGCCGGATCTCGCGGAAGCGCCGGCCGCGCACGTGGGTCACGCCCTGTTGCCTTTGCAGCGGCCCCTCGACGATCAATATCACCGCGCGATGCAGTAGCGTGCGATTAGCCTGGAACAGATCCGGAGTGACTATTACATTGGCTATTCCGGTTTCGTCCTCGAGCGTGATGAAAAGAAAGCCACGCGCCGTCCCCGGACGCTGCCGCACGATTACCACGCCGGCCGTGCGCACCCACGCGCCGTCGGGCGCGTGGGCCAGTTCCGCCGCGCTCAGGATACCGCGCGCGCCCACACGCCGCCGCAGATGGGCCATCAGATGCGGACCGACGGTCACGCCGGTCGCGGCATGGTCGGCGATCGTCTCCTCGATCGGCCGCATCGCGGCGAACGGACTCTCCGATGTTTCACCGGGCGGGGCGAGGCCGGCCAGCAGGCTATGCGGATCGCGCTCGGCCGCGGCCGCCTGCCACAGCGCGTCGCGCCGGCCGAGACCGAAAGTGGCGAACGCGCCGGCGTGGGCGAGCGCCTCGAGCTCGCGGCGGCCCGGCGCCACCCGCGCGGTCAGGTCCGCGATCGTCGCGAACGGCCGCCGCCGCCGTTCATCCGCGATCCGCGCGCCGGTCTCCGCGTGCAGTCCCGCGATATAGTTGAGGCCCAGGCGCACGGCGCCCTCTTCGATCGTGCACTTCCAGTCCGACCGCGCCGCGTCGATCGGGCGCAGCTCCACTCCATGGCGCTGGCCGTCCTTGAGCAGGGTCGCCGGATGATAGAAGCCGAGCGGATAGCAGTTGAGCGTCGCCGCCAGGAACGCCGCCGGATGATGCCGCTTGAGGTAGGCCGAGGCGTAGGCGATCAGCGCGAAGCTCGCCGCGTGCGATTCGGGAAAGCCATACAGCGCGAATGAGGTGATCGAGCGCACGATGCGATCAGCCGCCTCGCCCACGATCGCGTTGCGCGCCATCCCCTCGCGCAGCCGCTGCTCGATCTTCTCCATCCGCAGCACCGATCGCTTGAAGCCCATCGCGCGGCGCAGCTCCTCGGCTTCGCCGCCGCTGAAGCCCGCCACCGTCATCGCCATCCTGAGCAACTGTTCCTGGAACAGCGGCACGCCGAGCGTGCGGCGCAGGATCGGTTCGAGGGCGGGATGGTCGTAGTGGACCGGGGCGCGCCCGTTGCGCCGATCGAGGTACGGATGGACCATGCGGCCGACGATCGGGCCGGGCCGGATAATCGCCACTTCGACCACCAGGTCGTAAAACGTGCGCGGCTTCATCCGTGGCAGCGTCGCCATCTGCGCGCGGCTTTCGACCTGGAACACGCCGACCGTGTCGGCCGCCCGCAGCATCGCGTAGACCGCCGGATCGTCGGCCGGCAGATGCGCCAGGTCGACCGTCGCGCCCTCCTGCTCGCGCACCAGCACGATCGCCTCTTCGAGCGCCGCCAGCATGCCCAGGCCGAGCAGATCGATCTTGATTATCCCGAGGTCGGCGCAATCCTCCTTGTCCCATTGCACGACGATCCGCCCGGGCATCGTGGCCGGCTCCAGCGGCACGATCTCGTCCAGTGGTCCCGCGCCGATCACGATTCCCCCGCTATGCTGCCCCAGATGGCGCGGCAGGCCCTCGAGCCGCCGCACCATCTCGATCAACAGGCCCATCCGCGGCGCCGCCGGATCGACTCCGCCCTGGCGCAGCAGCGTGGTGAACTCGTCATGCTGGTCGCGAAATTCATAGGCGTAGCTGAGCCGCGCCATCCGATCGATCTGCTCAGGCGCAAAGCCCAGCACCTTACCCGCTTCGCGCACCGCGCTGCGCACCCGATACGTGATCACGTTGGCGGTCATCGCGGCGCCCCGTTCGCCGTAGCGCCGGTAGACGTACTGGATAACCTGCTCGCGCGGCGCGCCGCTCGGCAGGTCGAGATCGATATCGGGCCATTCGCCGCGCTCCTCGGATAAAAAGCGCTCGAACAGCAGATCCATCTTGACCGCGTCGACCGCCGTGATCCCGAGCGCATAGCAGACCGCGCTGTTGGCCGCCGAGCCGCGCCCCTGCGCCATGATCCGGTGCTCGCGGCAGAACTGCACGATGTCCCAGACGATCAGGAAGTAGCCCGCCAGGCCGAGCTTCGCGATCACCGCGAGCTCACGCTCGAGTTGGCGGCCCGTGTTATCGTCGGGCGCGCCCCAGCGCTCGCGCGCCCCGGCCTCGGTCAGCGCGCGCAGGTAGCTGTCGGGGGTCTCGCCGGGCGGCAGCGGATAGTCCGGAAAGCGGTAGCCGAGATCCTTGAGCGTAAAGCCGCAGCGATCGGCGACCGCGCGGCTCATCGCGATCGCGCCCGGCAGGTCGCGAAACAGCGCCGCCATCGCGGCCGGCGTCTTCAAATGGCGCTCGTGGTTGGTCCACAGCGCGCGGCCCGCCTCCTCGAGCGTCGTACCGCGCCGGATACAGGTCATCACGTCGAGCAGCGCGCGCGCGAAATCGCCGCCCGCCGCCGGATCGGCCGGCGCCTGCGAGGATCCTTCCGCAATTCGCGCCGCGCCCGCCATGAAGCAGACGTCGTTGCTCGCCACGATCGGCAGCCGGCCGGCCGCGGCGAAGGCCAGCGCCTTGCGATTGAGCCGCTCCTCGTCGGGATCGAGATGGCGCTGCAGGTCGATCAGCAGATTGCCGCGGCCGAAGATCGCGCCGAGCCGATCGCCAAGCGCGCGCGGATCCGCGCCGCGCACCAGCATCCGCGTGAGCGGACTCGCCGCGCCGCCGGCCAGGCAGATCAGACCCGCGCCCCAGCGCTCGAGGTCATCGAGCGTGACGCGGCTTTGGCCCTTGGCGGGATAGCGCGGCGCGCCGTCCGCGCCATGGCCGATCACGCGCAGCTTGGCGGCCGTGATCATGCGGCAGAGATTGCGGTAGCGCTCGCGATCCGGCACCAGCAGATAGAGCCGTGCCGGCGCGGGCGACGGCGCTACCGGCGCGGCGGACGGCGCCGCCAGCAGGCCAAAGCTCGCGTCGTCGAGCGTGATCTCCGCGCCGACGATCGCGCGCAATCCCGCGTGGCCGGCCGCCTGATGGAACCGCGGCGCGCCGTACAGCCCGTCGCGATCGCCCAGCGCCAGCGCGTCATAGCCCAGCGCCGCCGCGCCTTCGGCCAGCTCCTCGGGCGCGCTCGCCCCCTCCAGGAAGCTGAACGCGCTGCGCGCCCGCAGCTCGACATATTCCGCGCGTCCGCTCACACCGGGCGCGTCCCGCGCGCGCGTCCTTGGCGATGCGCACAAGGTCCGGCGGCCCGGGCGCGCGCCGCGTCAATCGTAAAGTCCATCGACGTACCATTTCCCGGTGTAGAGATCGCAATACAAACGGTAGACTCCGCCGTCGGCCAGCGCCAGGTCGTAATAGTCGCGCGCGTAGGCCGCCGGCGCCTGCGCCCCGCGATCGCCGCCGCGCCGCGCGCCGTCGTTACCGCTCGCGCCACCGCGATCGCCCGCCTCGTCGTCCGCGCCGCCGCGATCGGCCCACCATTCGCCCTGGCGCCGCCACGGTCCCGCCGCCGAGACCACCCGCGCGCAAATTCGCCGGCCGCGCACGAAGGCGGGCGCCGTATGGGTGCCCATCACCTCGACCTCCTCGGCCGGCCTGATCGTGCGCATGACCATTTGCGTGACCGCGATTGCGGTGGGCGCCGGCTCGCTTCGTGCGGGCGCGCGGCGGCCTTCCGGCGCCAATGGTGGCGGCGGCGCGAAACGGCCCAGCCGCACCGCCTCGGGGCGCCAGGAATCCGCCGCCGTGAGCATCCCGACCCGATCGGGCCCGCACAGCGCCGCGATTCGCGCGATCGCTGCCTCGAGCCGATCGGGCGCCGGCGCCGGCGGCAAAAACAGATCGGTTTGCGCCGGCCGCGGCGCGCGCGGCTCGATCGTCAGGCGCATCGTTTCGACCGCGGCCGGCGGCGGCGCCGCCGCGAGGCTCAGGCTGACCAGCGTGAACAGCGCGCGCGCCTCGCCGGTCGGTGCGGCGACGGCCACCCGCCGCTCGTCGCGGCGATGGTCGGTGAGTCCCAACTCCAGGATCAGATCGCCGGCGGCGAGACCCCGCAGCATCAGCCGCTCGGTCAGCCGTTCGATCATCGCGCGCAGCGCAAAGCCCAGCGCCTCCAGGCTCTCGACGCCGTACTCGAGTTCCATCGCCTCGGAGAACACCTCGCCGCGCGGCCGCGCCGCCACGCGCGTCGTACTTTCGCCACGTGCCAGCCGCATCAGTTCGGCGCCGCGCGCCCCCAGCCGGCAGCCGACCGCGTGCGGATCGAGCCGCGCCAGTTCGCCCAGCCGCCGGATTCCGAGGCGCTTCAGCAGCATTTCGAGGTCGGCACCATGCTCGTTGGCGCCGAGTTCGAGCAGATCCAGTGGTATCCAGTCGAGGAATTCGCGCTCGCGCCCCGCCGCGATCACGCGCACGCCGCCGCAACGCGCCGCCAGCCGCGCAATCTCCTTGCCCGCCGCGACGCCCACGGCGGCCTCGAGCCCAATTCGCCGCACACGCCGCGCGAGTTCCTGGGCAAGCCCCTCCTCGATCGCGCCGTCGGCCGCATACGCATTGCCGGTCTCATCCAGGTCGTGCGGATCGTTTGGATCGTGCGGGTTGTTTGGATCATGGGGATCATGGGGATCGTGCGCGGCGCGCGCGTGGCGGGCGCCCAGCGTATGGCGATAGAGGCGCGCGCAGCCCGTCAGATCGATCCATACGCATCCGGGCGCCTGCTCTTCGACCATCGGCGAGATCGATTCGGCGGCGTCGATCAGCGCGTCGGCCGCCGCGCGCTCGGCCACCGGCGAACGCCTCAGCACGGCGAGATCGGCGATCAGCGCGCGCCCCTGCGCGACCGTCATGCCCGCACGCAGGCCGGCCGCGCGCGCCGCCGCCGAGACGTGGCTCAGTTCGCTATGCGGATTGAATTGCGCGCCGCGGGCCGCCCGCGCCGTCGTGTCGCCGCCGCGTTCGGAGACCGCCACCAGCACGAACGGGCGCTCACACAACTCGGGATTCGCGCGCCCGATCGCGGCCACCGGAAAATCGGCCACCCTGACGCAGCCGATCCGCGCCGTCCCATTACGCGCATACGCCACGCCCTGAACTTCGCCCGCACCCATCGCCCGCATCCATTACTCAACGCGCGGCGCGCCGCGGCGCGTGCGTAGCGGCTATCGCGATCGCGTCCGGCCGCGCGCTCGCGGATGCGATTGTGGGCGCGGTCGTGTGAGTGATCGCCGGCGTGACCGCGGGCATTATCGCCACCGCGGGATCGGCCAGCGCGCGCCAGGTCGCCGCGCCACCCGAACCGCCGAGCTTGTTGCGCGTCACCCGCGCCTCGACCGTCAGGCCGTCGAACAACGCCGGGCCATCCGGGCCGCTGCGGCTGAAGCTGGCGCGATTGCGCGCCAGCGCGATCGTCAGTGCGGCAAACGTCCCGCACATCCGATGGGCCGCGAGGACCAGCACGGCGGCGGCGCTACGCTCCGCGCGATGAGCCAGGCGCAGCGCGACACTCGAGGCCAGCGGAGCGGCGGCCGCGCCCAAATCGATCACCACCAGGCCGAAGCCACCCGCCGCCAGGATCCATTCGGCGGCCTTGAGCGCGGCGACCGCCGGCGCGCGGCGCGCCTCGCGCTCGATCCGCGATAAGCGCGGCGCGTCGCCGTCGTCCGCCATCGCCGCGACCCCGCGCCGCGGCGCCGCCGCCACCCACAGGATCCGCGCGAGATCGGCACCCGCCAGCGCGATACTCGCCGGATCGAAACCGCCCGTGGTGTCGAGCCACGCCGTCGCTTCACCGCGGCGGCTGGCCACGGCGGCAAACGCCGCCGCCAGCGAGGCGCTGCCGCAGCCCGTCGGGCCGATAATTTCGCTGATCCGGCCGCGCACGATACCGCCGTCGAGCAGGGCGTCGATCGGCGCCACCCCGCAGCCTATCCGGCGGTCTTTTCGCGTCAGCTCGCGTCCGCGATAAACTCCAGCAATTTCAGCCAGTTGTGACACTTTGATGGACGCCGCAAGGGGGCCCTGGAAGATTGCTGCAGAGTCCCGATCGAGCAACCGGATAGATGGAGCGACGACGGCCATAGGACGATCAGCTTCGCTCTTTTTTCGCTTTTATGTCAACGAACGCGATACCGCCCCGATGCGCGCGGCGTGCAGACGAGCGCGGGCCGCTCCGGCCTCGTGTTGAACTTGAAGTATCGCTTGAGAATTAAAAAACGGCCGGCGCGCCGTAACCGCAACTTAATCGAACCGCAAACTTTTCGCGGCGGATAATTCGCTTCCGTTCTTCTTCAATCAATCGGACGCCTCACTGAACACTAAAGGAGCAGAGCGGAGATCATGAATCCAAGCCTCGAGCAGCGTAACTTCAGATTCTTTAAACCCCTGGCGCGCACCGCGATCGCGGCGGCCGCCGCGGTCTGCGCATTCGCCGCGATACCGCGTGCGGCCGCGGCACAGGCGGTGGCGGTCTCGCCTTACACCATCACCACCTTCGCGCAGAGCGCGGGCGCCTATTCGGACCCGGATTCCGTCGCCTTCGATGCGACCAACATCTACATCGGATACGGCAATGGCGGGATGCCCGACGGTTCCGGCGGCGCGATGAGCACGATCGTCAAGTACGCGATGGACGGTACGGTCGTCACGACGTGGACCGTCGTCGGACATAACGACGGCTTGCGCATCGATCCGTCGGGTGGCGATTTGTGGGCGAATCAGAACGAAGACGCGAACACCAACCTGGTCATCATCAATCCCAAAACCGGCGCGCAGAAGGTCTATACCTACCCGTCGCCGGCGCCCCACGGCGGCGGCTACGACGACCTCGCGTTCGCGCGCAGCGCGACCTTTGTTAGCGCGTCGAATCCGGCCAACAATCCCAACACCGGACCCGCGATCGTGAGTATCCAGCCGAGCGGTAAAACAATCAAAGTGAATGCGGTGCTCGCCGGCGAGGCCAGCGCGACTAACGTCATTACCGGCGCGACCGACACCTTGAATCTTCAGGATCCCGATTCGATGACCTTCGATACCGAGGGCGATCTCGTGCTCGATTCGCAGGCCGACGGCGAACTGGTGATCGTGCAGTATCCCGGACTCCGATGCCAGCAGAACTTCGTCGTGCCGCTCTCCTATCCGGTCGACGGCGTGCCGACGCCCCTGATAGCCGACGACACCGCCTTCGTGACGTCGAATCAGGGCTTTCTTATATTTGCGGATAAGTCCGCGCAGACCGTGTACAAGGTTACAGCGCCATTTTTCGTAATTGGCGCCGCCTACAGCTCATTTCAGAACGACGCCGGGACGGCCGGTTTCGTCGGCCGCACCGATCTCACCTCAGGCGTGAGCACGCCAATCATTACCGGCGCGACTAATCCGGGCGGGATGGCGTTCATTCCGGAGGTCGTGGGGAAGATCAAGGCGCCGAGCATCACCTGCCCGTAGCCGCCGCGCGCGCGGAAGCGAACTCGCCACACGCCCAGGGTGACGGCGCGGCCTGGATAAGGTGCGCCGTCACTAGCCCTTAGTCGTCATCGCCGCCGAAGCCACCACCGCCGAAATCATCGTCGCCGCCCCAGCCACCACCACCCCAGCCACCGCCGCCACCCCAACCCCAGCCCGAGTTGTCGTCACCTCCACGATACCTATTGTAGCCATAGTTATTATTATAGTAGCCATTGTTGCCGTAGCCACCATAGCCACCACCATAGGGCGCCCCCGCGAAACACGCCTGCATCGCCATCATCGAGAGCCCTGCCAGTGCCGTGAGCATTATTGGATAGATTTTCCGCATGGTCCTGTGCACCTCGCACATCAGATAAACACGCATCAATGATGCCACCGAGCAAAGTTCAAAATATGCACTGGTTATCGAGACTTGATCGCATTATCGGTAACCCAAACGGTGCGCGGTACCCCAAAATCTACCGATTACCGATCGCTGGCCGATCCGTCGCGGAATTGCGCTGTGTGGCTCGCCATGCGTGATTCCGCCAGCCTGCCGCGCGCCGTGAGGCCCTATAGATTGTGCTTGTAGTCGTGCGCGATCGCTTCGTCGATTTTAGCCGCGACCGCTTCGTCGCCGCCCATCTTTTCCGCCAGCATCTTGCCAAAGGGAATCTGATGCGGCTCCATCCAGGCCTCGGCCTCCCACAACCGCGATCGGATGAAGGCCTTGGCGCAATGGAAGAAGCACTCGCGTATCGTCACCCGGATGGCCAGCGTGGCCGGCGTGCCGCGCGCCGCCAGCCGATCCAGAATCGCCGGGTCGGCGGTCAGTTCGGCGCACCCGTTGACGCGCAGCGTCTCGTTGGTGCCCGGCACCATGAAGATCAGCCCGACGTGCGGATTGGCCAGAATATTCTGCAAGCCGAAGATCAGCTTGTTGCCCTTGCGATCGGGAATCACGATCGTCGTGCGGTCTTCCACCGCGACGAAGCCCAGTGCGTCGCCCTTGGGTGAGACCTCCTGGTTGCCGTCGGCGTCGGCGGTGCCGAGCACCAGGAAGGGCGATCGGCGGATAAACTCGATGGCGTAGTCGTCGAGCGCATCGAGCAGCTTGAGTGGCGTGATCTTGTTGGGCGTGCCGATGATCGCGCGCAATTGCTCGAGCTTGGTGATCCGATAGTCCGCCGGATTTTCCATCGATACGCCCTCCGCATGGCAGCCCGCACTATAGTGGATCGATCGCTCGATGGGGAGCCGTTTTCGTGCGCGCGCAGCGCGAGGATCGCGCGATTAACACTGCACGCGAATCAGACGTCGCGCCAATCAAACTTCGCGATCACTCTGCTCGTCGATCAGCGCCGCCAGGCTCGCCCGATAGGGCGACGGCCGCAGCCCCGCCAGCAAGCCGTGCGCGATCCGCACCTGGTCGGCGGCCAGTGCCCGGCAGCGAGCGACTAGCGACGGCTCGCGCATCAGGGCGATCGCGCGATCGAAGGCGGCGCCCTCGATCGGCGTGCCGGCGCGGAACTCGCGGGCGAACTCGGCGTTGTGCTCAATCCCCAGGACCACCGGCAGCGAGATGATCCCGGCGCGCAGGTCGGACCCGACCGGCTTGCCGATCTTGGCCTCGGGACCGAGGATATCGAGCAGGTCGTCGACCATCTGAAAGGCCCGGCCGACCGCCAGGCCAAGTTTTTCCATCGCCGCGATCGTCTTCGCGTCGGCCCCCGCGAGATCGGCGGCGACCTTGCCCCCGGCGGCAAACAGCGACGCGGTCTTGCGCGTGATCACGGCGAGGTAATCCTCGTGGCTGGCCGCCGCGTTATGCCGCATGCGGCCTTCCATCACCTCGCCCTCGGTGAGCTGGATACAGGCCTGGGCGGCAGTGCGCACCAGCCGCTCGTCGAACCGTCCGCAGAGCTCGAAGGCGCGGCAGAACAGAAAATCGCCGGCCACCAGCGAGGGCGCAAAGCCCCAGCGCGCGAAGGCCGACGGCTTGCCACGGCGCAGCAGGCCGCCGTCGATAATGTCGTCGTGCAGCAGCGTGGCCGAATGGATCAGCTCGAGCGCGATCGCCGCGTCGATTGCGTCTTCGACCTTTTCGCTCACCCCGCCGCACGCGCGATAGACCAGCAGGATGAACAGCGGGCGCAGCCGTTTGCCCGCGCCGTCGACCAGGTAATGGCAGATCTCGCTAATCAGCACTTCGTTGGAATTGAGCAGGTGCGTGAGCTTGGCTTCCGCCGCGCAGAGTTCATCCTTGACTGGCGCGGCGACGCCGATCTCGTCGGGTGAGGGCGCGCTCGCGGTGCCGGCGGCTTGCGGGTTTTTCACGGCGGCGCCTAGCGGAACAGATCCGATGCGGCCGGCCGGATCAGCGCGCGCGCGCTGCCCTCGCCGGGCGTGAATTTGTAGCCGCGCATCAGCACCGCGGGCGTGGCCCCCGCCTTGGGCATCAGCAGGCCCGCGGCGGCGGCGATTTCGTCGGCGATCGCGATTACCGTGTGATGGAGTTCGCGGCCGCCCAAGTCGGCGGTGCCGCGCAAATCAAGCATCGGATCCATTCCGGCGATTCCGATGCAGACCTCGGTCAGTCCGTCGCGCCACGGACGGCCGAAGGTATCGGTGATCAGAATCGCGACCTCGATGCCGGTCAGGCGCTTGAGTTCCGCGCGAATCCGCACGGCCGAGTCGTCGGCGTCGGCCGGCAGCAGGATCGCGCGGTCGTCTTCGAGGCTGTTGGATTCGTCGATCCCGGCGTTGGCGCAGACCCATCCGGGGCCCGTCTCGACGATCATCACGGCGTTGTCCATGCGCACGATTCGGCTGGTCTGGCGCAACACCAACTCAACGGCGCGCGGATCCTTGTCCCAGCGCGCGGCGAAATTTATGGCCAGCGGCGACGGCTCGATATCTTTCAGATCGACCAGCCGGTTCTCGGCCTTCGAGACGATCTTCTGGCAGAGCGTCAGGACGTCACCTGGCGCCAGCTTCAAGTCCATGCGTTCGAGCGCATG
>Ga0307373_10005983_pt1 | contig 19567 bp, 17 predicted proteins | sample OX2MG_FD_202534 | JGI IMG/M metagenome (GOLD analysis project Ga0307373, IMG submission 202534) | Soil microbial communities from Risofladan, Vaasa, Finland - OX-2 | ecosystem: Environmental > Terrestrial > Soil > Coastal area > Acid sulfate soil | place: Finland: Risofladan, Vaasa | collected...
TTCATATGGGTATTCGGCGCGACCCATTGGTAGCCGATGGGCTGCTGATCCGCAGCTTGTCCTCGTGGATCATGACTCCTACCGGCACCACCGACAGGTGCCCGTCAGGGCGGGTGGCCGCCGTGTATCCGATCCGCAGGGAGCCGTCCAAGAACTCGCTGACCTACTCCGGTATCGGCACGGAATTGTCCATGCCTCTGGCCATGTGCTGCTCCACTCTTTCGTGGTCGATCGCCTTACCCTATTTGATCCGGCGGGGAAGATCTCTCTCACGTGAGAATCGCGGCGCACGCTTTCAAATGCAAATCGGTCGTGTTACGCTTGGTCGGGGATTTCCTTCGGCGTAGGGATCTAAGAAGACAATGGGGGGTTGGCGTCTATGAGCCGCATCCGAATGGCCGCGTCGGGTTTGGTCGTTGCGATGCTGTTGATGGCCATGGCGTTGGTGGTGCCGAGCGGCGGCGCCGGTGCAGCAACCAGTAAGGGAACGATCAACGTGGGCATCATCTGCTCCTGCACCGGACCCCTCGGAGCGAACTACCAGGTAGGGCCGCCTGCCTACCTGGCGTGGGCCAAGAGCGTCAATGCAGCAGGTGGGATCAACGGTTACAAAGTGAACGTGATTTCGAAGGACGATCAGGGCAACATCGGTGTGTCTCTCGCCGAGGCGAAGGCCTTGATCAGTCAACATGTCGTCGCGATAGTCGATGACACCAACGATGACACGGCATGGGCATCCTTGGTACAGAGCGCACACGTCCCCGTCATCGGAGGGGGAGCCGTGTCTTCTCTTCCGTTGACCAGCGCTGACTTCTTTTCCGCCGAAACAACAGAAGACGTCTTTGCATTAGCCCAGGTCGTCTCGGCGAAGAAGGTCGGGGCCACGAAGATCGGTGACCTCTACTGCGCTGAAGCACCCGCCTGCTCGGAGATCGTACCGATATTGCAGAACACCGCCAAGGCGCTAGGTCTGACGGTTGCATACGTCAAGGAGATCACGGCTTCGCAACCGACGTATGCGGCCGAGTGTTTGGCCGCCAAGGACGCTGGAGTCGACTATCTGGGAATCGGCGAATCCGCGGGAGCGGTGGAAACAGCGATGACTGATTGTGTCCAGCAAGGATTCACGCCCTGGGTCTCCATCGGTGATGGTGGGGTCAGCAACAGTCTTCTGACCACACCCGGGATAGATACCAAGTCGATCGGTTACGAGACAGACGTCCCCTACTTCTTGACCAATACCCCGGGCATGAAGACATACTTGAAGGTCGTCAGGAAGTATGCGCCGCAGATCCTGAAGTCGCCGAACTACGGTGAAGAAGCGGTGGCCATGTATGTCTCCGGGTTGCTCTTGGGCACTGCGGTAAAGGTGGGTACAGCGGGCAAGAGCGGTCCCGTAACGACCGCAGAGATCTACAAGGGCCTCTATAGCCTCAACAAGAACACACTCGGGGGAATGGCTCCGCCGCTCACTTTCAAGGCAGGGAAGCCCAACCCGGTGGACTGCTGGTACTGGATCGGGATTCACAACCACAAGTTCACCACGCCCTACGGGACAGCACCGTTCTGCGAGTCGCCACCGCCTGGCACCCTGTAATCGCGACGCCGGGTGAGCGCCAGCGATAAGACGGATCGTCAAGGCCATGCCGCGTATGTGTGAGGGTGGCGTCCAGGCGGAGGCATGTCGTCCGGCAATTACGACGTCTCATCGGCGAATGGCGGTGAAACCGGTAACGTGGGCGGCGACATGAACGATGAACGGGTTCGGATGGAAGCCCGCGGGGGAATCCGCGTGTTGACCCTGAACCGGCCGGACAAACTGAACGCCGCCGACCTTCCGATGCAGCGGTCTCTGGTTGAGTGTTGGCAGATCATTGAAGAGGACGACCAGGCACGCGCCGTCGTGCTTGCCGGCGCCGGACGGGCCTTCTGCGCCGGCGGTGACCTTTCGCTGGTTCGCGAGTTGGACGTGGGAAACGAGACGCTGCAACAGGAACTCTCCCTCATCCACCGACGGCTTCTGACCTCCATGCTCGAGACCGATCTTCCGGTGATTGCAGCGGTGAAGGGCGCGGCAGTCGGTTTTGGCGCGGAGCTACTCGCCCTGTGCGACGTCGTCATTATGGCTGAGGGAGCATTTCTCTCCGACCCGCACGTGACCTATGGTCTGCGTCCATCTCCGGCCTGTCAGTTGGTATGGCCGCACCTTACGTCGGTCGCCGTCGCGAAGGAGTTGCTCATGTCGGGTCGGCGGGTTGAAGCATCTGAAGCGCTGAGGCTCGGCCTGATCAACCGGATTTCGGCACCGGGTGAAGAGCTGACCGAGGCACTACGACTTGCGGCCGAGCTGGCGGCTCTACCGGTCTCCGGTATGGTCGCGGTGAAGCGGGCATTCAACCGTCCTCTGGTCGAGCAGGCCCGGCGTGATGGGTTCGGCTAGCCCGTTCGCATGGAGGTCTGGGTCGCTCCGGCCCGCCACCCGGGACCCGGAACGGCCGATCTCGGGTGCATCGAGGCAGGAAGAGGACCGCCGATGTCTGTGAATTCACCCGAGTCGGATGCGACGGGGCAGGTGACCGAGGAGTACATCGATCCGAAGTACAGCCAGCCTTTCGTCGACGTGAACGAGTCGCGGGACGACCCGATGCCTCATCGCTACGTCCATGGTGGGTTTGAGGGGTCAGATGCGCGCTTCTCACTCTATTTCCCGTCGGACGATAGCTACGGGGGGCGCTTTTTCCATAACACCTATCCCATGGCCCTGACATCGGACGTCGGACCGTTTCCGATTGCATTCGATGTGGCGACGGGTGACCTGGGTTTCACGTTCGCCAGTGGCGCGTACTACGTGCAGACGAATTTGGGAGGTGCTGACCGGGCGCCTCCAGCCGATCCCGGAATCGGCGCCTATCGGGTCAACGCGGCGGCGGCGAAGTATTCACGGGAGGTCGCCGCTGAGCTGTACGGCGATCATCGTCCCTTCGGATACCTCTTCGGTGGTAGCGGCGGCTCTTATCAGGTCATGGGCGCGGCCGAGAACACGGTTGGCGTGTGGGACGGGTTCCTGCCGTTCGTCCTTGGTACGCCGAATTCCATTCCCAGCGTATTCACCGTCCGCATGCACGCCCTACGCGTACTGAGGCGTCGGGACAAGTTTCCCGGAATCATGGATGCCATTGATCCCGGTGGAAGCGGTGACCCGTATGTTGGTCTGGACGACGAGGAGCGCGCCGCGCTGGAGGAGGCCACGTTGCTCGGCTACCCCCTGCGGGGATGGTGGAATCACAAGACGCTGACCAGTGGCTATTTCTCCAACGTTGCGGATCGGGTGCCGATCATGGATCCCACCTATGTGACCGATTTCTGGAGCAAGCCCGGCTACCTGGGTGGCGATCCGACATCATCGATTCACGCGGCGCGTTGCGCGTTCGACACAGCCGTCGGAGCGGTGATCGAGAGCTTTCCAATGCAGATGGAACTGGCGAGCGTTCCGGACTGGGATATCGCGAATGCCCACCTTGTCATCACGAGTGGAGCTGCCGCCGGGAACAGCCTCCCGGTGGCATGGGTCAAGGGGGCCACTGTCGGGTTCGCGTACTCGACCAACCCCGCACTGCTCCATAACGTGGCCGCCGGGGATCGGATACGCATCGACAACTCTTGGCCGCTGGCCTTGGAGACCTACCAGCACCACCAGGTTCCCACACCCGACATGTACGGCTGGAACCAATATCGGAATGCCCACGGCGAGCCGATCTACCCCCAGCGCGGTGTCCTGGTCGGAACCGGGGCCACGGTCAACACCGTCGGCTCGATGCCGAATGGCCGCATCACCGCAAAAATGTTGGCGATCGAGGCGCTGATGGATGTCGATGCCCTTCCCTGGCAGGCTGACTGGTATCGCTCGACGGTGAAGCACGCGCTTGGCCCCCGCTTCGAGGATCAGTTCGCGCTCTGGTTCATCGATCACGCTCAGCATGACGACCCAGCGACCACCGACGCCAGGGCCCACAGCGTCAGCTATGCAGGCGCCTTGCAGCAGGGATTGCGCGATCTCAGCACCTGGGTCGAGAGAGGCGTCAAACCCCCGGACACGGTATACGAAGTCATCGACACACAGGTACATGTCCCCGCCGCCGCGGCACATCGCGGAGGTATCCAGCCCGTCGTCGAGTTAAAGGTGCACGGTGGCGTGCGAGCCGAGGTCGGGGTGGGCGAACCGGTGTCCTTTGACGCGACGGTCGAGGTTCCGCCGAATGCCGGTGACGTGATCGCGGCGGAATGGGACTTTGAAGGCGTCGGCACCTATCCGGTAGTGGAGCAGTTGGGCAGTCCGCGACCGAAGGTGGTGCTGTCCGCGACCCATGCCTACACCCAACCAGGTACGTATTTTGCCGTCCTTCGCGGGACGTCGCAGCGACAAGGCGACACCAGGACGCCCTATGGACGCGTACAGAACTTGGCTCGGGTGCGAGTCATCGTCCGCTAAGAGCTCTCGATATCCTCAATCTTGCTCACACTACATGCCACCGAAGCGCGGTATGACGTGCTCACCCATCAGCTCTATGGTTCTCAGAGATCATCACTGAACTGTACCAAGCCAAGAAACTGATCGACGCCGAGATCCATGAGCGCTGCGATCACGGAACAGACAGTGTTCCGGATCTCCGATGCACATCCTATGCTCATCGATCAACGTCTCCGGCGCCATTTCGCCGCTGGCGAACTTTCCTCTCTCCTCGACGTAGGCGCCGCACTGCTCATAGCCTTTATGGCTCGAAATGCCGCCGAAATACTGAGAAATTCTTCCGAAGTGGGCTGTCGAGGTGCGGCCACCGTGGGAAAGCGCCTCAGCGTTCCGGTGCGCAATAGAGCGTCGTGAAGGCAGCCGCTTGGGCGTTCACCGACTTCCCGGCAAAAATGGCTGCGTTGAGCGCGTCGCGGTAAGAAGCGAGGAGATCTCCGAGGTCACCAGCACCAGGGCTGGTGAACGAAAGACATCCGAGGCCATAGTGCCCAGCCGCTTCGAAACTCGGCGCGGTCGAACAAGCCATCCAGAGAGGCGGATGAAGTTGCTGAATCGGCCTAGGGACGATGACCCTCGGCGGAATCGAGACATACTGACCCTCGTATCCCGAGAACCGCCGACCTTCCCAGAGCCTCGGGATCAGCTTGATGGCCTCTTGCATCATGGGCCGCGATTCAGCGGGGTCGATCCCGAAGCCACCCAGTTCCTCGACGGTAACCGACCGTCCGAAACCGAGCTCGATCCGGCCGCGGGACAAAATATCAAGCGCTCCGATCCGCTCAGCCACCTTTGTCGGATGATTGAAGGGCGGCGGGGCAAGCACCACGCCGTGACCGATTCGTATGCGCGTCGTGTGTTGCGATGCCGCAGCCAGAAAGACCTCGGGGGCAGACGAGCGCGACAGATCTTCAAGGAAGTGATGTTCTACCAGCCATACATAGTCGAAGCCGACCCTTTTCGGCGTACACAATCTGTTCGAGCGCCTCCCAATACACGTCGGATTCAGTACGCCCGCGCTCCTGCTCCGCAATCGGAAGCGCAAGTTCGTAAATGAGGCCAAATGTCACACTTCTCCATTCTCTGATTGAGACACGGTGGGACGTTCACGGCAATGGTTCAGCAAGGTCTGCATGGTCTGGGAGCGGCCTGGGTGAGCGTCAGGGTGCTTCTTCGTTGACGAGCGGAATTGGCGTGGGCGTCGTCAAGGGGAAGTTCGCACTGGCCCCACCGTCGACGAGAAGGGTCTGCCCGGTCACATATGAAGCCAACGGGGAAGCCAGGAATACGACGGCGTTCGCGATGTCTTCCGGTGTCGCCCAGCGTTGAAGCGGGGCTGCGCTGTTGCCGTGTACTCGATCCGCAACGGCGGGGGTGGCGACACTTCCCGGCGCCACTGCGTTGAATCGAATCTGGTCTGGGCCGTACTCCACGGCCAGGGTTCGAGTGAGGTTGGTCAGCCCAGCCTTCGCGGCACCGTAGGCGGTGTGGTTCGGGGCACTCGTTTCGCCGCTGATGGAGGCGATATTGACCACCGACCCACCGGTACCGGCTATGAGGAGATGGCGGAGCATCGCTCTGGTCGTGAGAAAGACATAGCGGAGGTTCCGGTCCAGGATCTCGTCCCACGCGTCCTCATCCCAGTCGGCGAGCCGCCGCCAGGGTGCGTAGGCGTGCATGCCGCCCGCCACATTGACGAGCACGTTCACACCGCCGAACGACGTTACCGCGTTGTCGAATGCCGACTCGACCTGCCGGGGATCGCGCAACTCGGCTTGTATGGCGATCGCTTGGCCCCCGGCGCTGGTAATCGTATCGACGACTTCCGACGCCCGGTCGGTTTCAACGTCGATCACACATACAGCGGCTCCTGCACTGGCGAGTGCACGTGCGATGGCCGCTCCAATTCCTCGGCCACCTCCCGCCACCACGGCAGCCTGGTCGGCGAGGAGATCGGGATGCCAGCTCATATGACATGGGGGACAGGTGCCGCACTCACGGAGGCACTTTATCGCTTCGCTACCTGACAATCTCGGGGGCGCCGACCTGAACATTCGAGGTAAATGTCATAGCGTGGGACGGCGACCGGGGATCCGACGAGGCCGGAGCTCTTGGATTCATGGCACATCCGGGGGGACGGCGACACCGATCGTAAGGTCAGATGAGGTCTCCGAACGAATCGCAGGGTGAGTCGAGCCGGCGCGCCAGATCGAGCACGAATATGAACTCGAAGCTGGCTTGCTTGGCGAAGTGTGCATCGACATGGGTGTCGCCGATGTGGACGTAACGAAGGGATGCGAACCGCTCGCGTACAGAATCGAGCTGATTCTTCACGACAACAAAATCAGGAACAATCCCGGCGGCATCCCACATGGCGGACTGCTCCCGTATCGTTCGGTCGGAGCAGCTGCCAATCAGACATCCACTCTGCTGCGCGCGTAGGACGAAGCCCGCGCTGAGGGGCCCCGGCGGATCGCCCATTTCGAGAGTACCGTCGATATCGAAGCTGACGAGCGTCCGTCCCTGGGTGTCCATCAGTTGACCGACGACCGGAGATGCGGTTCGGCCGGCAGATGGGCCGGGGGTGTCTGGTTGTGCACATCACTCCGAGTCCAGCGGTGCGCACGTCGTGGCCGGTGACGAAGGGGAACCTTGTGACTGGGCACGACGATCATGCGGCCGTAACGCTACATGGTGTGTGGTCCGCCGGCACCCCATGGCCGACATCACGATCTCCGAACGTTCACCCCGCGAAGACATAGGGAGAGGCGATTCTCGGCCGGCGGCAACCGATCGGCGTGACCGTGAGGAACTGGCGTTAACTGATGACCTCGGCATCGGACGCCTTGGCCTGCCCGAAGAACACTTCAACTTCGTCGGCCGGCATCGGTCGAGCAAAGAGAAACCCCTGGCCGACGTCGCACTCGTCGATTTGGAGCTGGGTCAGTTGGCCAGGCTCTTCGATGCCTTCAGCGAGCGTTTCGAGATTCAGGGATTTTCCGAGCTGCATCAGGGTATGAAGAAGCGCGTCGCCTTCGGGCGATTGCGACATCCCCGTGATGAACGACCGGTCAATCTTCAAGGAATCTACGGGGAACCGTTGGAGGTACGCCAATGACGAGTAACCGGTTCCAAAATCATCAATCGCAATTCGCACACCGAGGGACTTGAGGGCCGTCAAGCGAGTCTGGGCATTCTTGGAGTTGCGCATGAGGCAGGTCTCGGTGATCTCGACCGTGAGGTCACCCGGTGGGAGCCCGGATGCGGCCAAGGCGTGTCGTACGTCGTCAAGTATCGAATCGGCGTCCATCTGACGCGCGGAGACATTGACGGACATTCCGGTCCTGATCCGTCCCAGCTGGCGCCAGGCCATTGCTTGGCGACACGCTTCGAGGAGGACCCAGCGACCGACGGGAACGATCAGACCAGAAGCTTCAAGAGCGGGAATGAAGTCATCGGGCTGGAGCAGACCGCGGTGAGGGTGATCCCACCGCAGGAGAGCTTCGACGCCCACCGCGCACAGTTCGTTGAGGTCGAAGATCGGCTGATAGAGGAGGAAGAACTGGTCAGTGCCAACGGCGGCCAGCAGATCCAGCTCGAGTTCATGTCTGCTTCGCAGGACGGCCTGCATTTCGGCTTCAAAGAGAACGAAGCATCTCTTTCCGGCATCCTTGGCGGCGTAGAGCGCAATGTCGGCGTCACGAAGGAACTCCTCAGCGTTCTCTCGTAAGCCGACAGCTATTCCAATGCTGGCCGAGATGTTGATGGATGTTTCGTGGTCGCCCTCAAGATGGTACGGCTCAGCCAGGACTTCGAGGAGGCGCTCAGCGACCAGTTCTGGACCCGCAGCAAGGGAGACGCCTTCTGTGAGCACAATGAACTCGTCGCCACCCAGGCGCCCGACGGTGTCCGACTCGCGAAGGAGGCCAGCGATTCTGGCTGCTACCGATTGGAGAAGCTTGTCTCCCACTCCGTGACCCAAGGTGTCATTCACATTCTTGAATCCATCCAGATCGATAAACATGACGGCAACTTCGAGATGCTCTCTTCGCGCTCTCGAGATCGCCTGGTTCACACGATCCATTATGAGGATCCGGTTCGGCAGCCCGGTCAAGCTGTCATGGAGGGATTGATGACGAATCTCTTCGAGCAACCGAGCGTTGCGGATGGCACTAGCTGCCAAGCGCGCATAGGACTCGAGCACGGAACGTTCGAGCGGTTCGAAGGTCGCCGTCTCTGCGCGGACAACCAAGAGGCGTCCATAGCGGACGCGATCCGATTCGACAGCGACCGTGCACACGTTGGGAGCGGTCTCTGGATCCGGCATCAAGCCCTCGTCGATCGACGCGTGTTCGACCACGTTGATTCCCTCCGCGCACAACCACCGGTCGGTGGTCGCGCTTGCGTCAATATCGAGAATGTATGAAAGAGCAGGCACGGCTCTGTGCACTGCCGCGACGACACGGGTCAGTACCGTCTCGAGGTCGTCACCAGAAACCAGCTCGGCGACGGTGCGCTGGAGTTCTTCGAGGCGGGCCTGCGACATCCGGGATCGTATTTCGGCCCGAGAGACCCGTACGTCTACGTCATCGCTGGTATCCCAGCGCATACGAGCTTGGCACCAGGGAGCGCCGTCACACTGGCATGACTCGTAGAGGATTTCTGCCTCCTTGTATCCGAAAATCCTGGGTGCGCTGGCGAAGAGTCCCATGTGAAGTGCACAGTGCTCGGGGAAGGGTTCGAACCCTGCCCTGAATCGGAATCTGATCCGAACCTCGTTCGGACCCGCGTTCTTGGTTTGCAACTCGACGACCGGAGTGGTCGAGAGACTGGGGAGGATGGCATAGACCGCTTCGACGGAGTCGAGAGCGGTCATTGAGTCGTTCAGGTCGGGGGATTGAATCGAATCGAAGACGTGCATGCCGACCATGCCCAACATGGCTGGCCCGCCGAGCACGCGACCTGTTGCTTCGAGCAGACCTCTGTACTGGGCGTACGAGCTCCACGCCGTGGCGTCGCTCAATTCCGCCAGGCTCCGCGTCTCTCCGGCCGAGAGAAGCACTTGCGCGAGAACACCTTCTGGCGCGGAGGTTCGCAAATAGCCCACGACATACTGAGTCAGGATTCCACCGAAGTCTCGTCCAGTGGGCCTTCCTTGTCGTGGATCCTGTGTGGCCATGAGGACACCTCGCAACACCATCTGGGAACACGACACGATGAGGCCCCACGCTGCAGCGAGGCGCTCTGCTCCGTTCGATAAGAACTCATCACGCCGTTGCAGAGGTCGTCCCGATGAGGTGAGCTACTACCCGCTCAGTATCGACCTCGCGTCTCGACCGCAACCCAACAGCGGCACAACTCTCATCTGCAATGGTAGGTGCAATCGCGGTCCGCGGGGCTGCCTCACCGCCAGGAAAGTCGCTCCGTTGCCGCGGCACGTTCTGCCGAGTTCCACGGGGCCGGCCGACTTCACCAACGATGAGATTCGATCCACCCCGCGACGGGGAAATCCAGTACTGTCTTCGGCCTGGCCGTCGGGGTCTGGGCGCTCGGCAACGAGTTGTCGAATTGGAAGCTGCATGTAGGGAGGGGAGACTCTAGTGAAGACGAAGGCTGCGCTGGTGGAAAGGTCCGCAGGAAAATGGGAGGTAACCGAGGTTGACCTCGATGGTCCCCGGCAGGGTGAGTTGCTCGTCAAGATGGTGGCTTCGGGACTGTGCCATTCCGATGACCATTTGACGACAGGCGACCTGCAACTCGGCCACTACCCAATCGCTGGAGGGCACGAAGGCGCGGGAATTGTCGAAGAGGTCGGGCCTGACACGCCGGAATGGAAGGTTGGCGATCGGATCGTGATGTCGTTTCTTCCTGGCTGTGGCCGGTGTCGCTGGTGCGCGTCGGGTATGCAGAACCTATGCGACTCGGGTGCACGTACGCTCGATGGAACCAGGGCAGATGGCAGTTTCCGGATGAGTCTCGACGGGCAGGGGGTCGGACAGATGTCGGGACTGGCAACGTTTAGTCAATGGTCCACGGTCTCTGTGCTCTCGGCGATTCACTGTCCCGACGACGTTCCACTCGAGGTTGCGTGTCTCACCGGCTGCGGCGTGGGTACCGGTTGGGGCTCGGCGGTCAATTCGGCCGGCGTTCGGCCAGGTGACGTCGTGATCGTCATGGGTGTCGGCGGTATCGGCATCAATGCCGTTCAGGGCGCCTCGCACGCTGGCGCATCGGTGATCGTCGCCGTCGACCCAGTCGAGTTCAAGCGCAGCACCGCCCTGCGCCTGGGTGCGACACATGCAGCGGCGACGATGGCCGAGGCAATGGAAGTGGTTGCCCCCCTCACCAACGGCCAGGGGGCGGATTCTTGCATCGTGTGCGTCGGCGTGACGGGGGGGGACCATGTCGCTCAGGGGGTCGATGCCATTCGAAAGGGCGGGACGTGTGTCCTCACGGGTATCGGCAACATGGCCGAGGTTGGCATTCCGGTATCGCCGACGATGCTCACCCTCTTTCAAAAGCGCATCCAGGGCTCGTTGTTTGGCGCGTCCAGCCCCTCGAGGGATATCCCTCTCATGCTGGAGCTCTATCGCCAGGGCCGGCTTCGCCTCGACGAATTGGTGACAACCAGGTATCCACTTGACAAGATCAACGACGGTTATGCGGACATGCATGCGGGCCGCAATATCCGCGGCGTCATCGTGCATGAGCACTGACCCGATCTTTGTCATCCGCCGACCCGCACTGCATCCATCGCTTGCTCACACTGCGTAGTGATGGGTGAGCACGGGCAACCCGAGCTGCTCGGGCCCATCAAAGCGACGCGTCCGCCGTGGGGCGTCCCTCGAGTGGATCCGACGGCTCTTGGTTACATCGTCGAGGAGTACACCCTTTGCGGCGTCGCTGCCTGTTATGAGGTCGTAGCCGGTCAACCGGGTAGCAACGTCGAAGTAAAAGTGACGGGTACGGCTCCGTATCACACTCGGCTTCTGGTCATGCGACCGGCAAACCCGGAGCGCTTCAATCACACAGTGTTGCTCAACTGGCAGAACGTGTCGGGCGGATTCGAAAGCTTCGCCCCGAGTGACGGCGAGCTCTACGACGGCTATGCGTGGGTGGGCGTCAGTGCGCAAGAGGTCGGACTGTACGGTCCACCGGTCGGCATGGGGGCTCGGGTGGATGCCAAAGGATTAGTGGACGAAGACCCCGAGCGGTATGGAATGCTACGGCACCCCGGCGATCCGGGATCGTTCGACATCTTTGCCGACGCCGCCCGAGTTGTGGGCCCATGTCGATCGACAGGTGTCGATCCGTTGGCAGGGCTTGATGTCCGCCACGTGATCGCCGTCGGTGGTTCGCAGTCCGCGATGCGTCTGGTTGCTTACGCAAACACATTCCATAATCTCCATCGGGTCGTCGACGGCTATGCCCTGTCCGCATGGGAAGGTCGTGCGCCTGATCTAGAGGATGGTCCGACTTCTTTCGGTGGCGCAAGGACGGTCATCAGGGACGACATCGAGGTGCCATTCGTGGTTGTGAACAGCGAGTTCGAGGCGCTTGCCCTGCACCTCGCCGGAGCCGTCGACTCGAAGTGGATCCGTTATTGGGAAGTCGCGGGCGCGCCACACGGCGTCACACGGAGGCGGGACCTTCCCAATGGTCGCGGCTGGAAGCCGAACACGCTCCACATCAAGCCCATAGCAGAATCTGCAATTCGTCACGTCCGTCGATGGGTGGCGGAAGGACGGTGCGCGCCGTCGTTTCCCCGCATCGAGTTCGATGGGGATCGACCACCGCGTATTCGGCGCGACGCTCACGGAAACGCCATTGGTGGTGTCCGACTTCCCGAATTGGAGGCACCCGTAGCTGAATACCGCGGTGTGGCGACCGGGACCGGTCTGCCGCCGCTTTTTGGCGCGGCTCGACCCTTTACCGACGACGAGCTCAATGCGATGTACCCGTCTCGTCAGCTCTTTGAGGACCGGTGGCAGCGGGCCGTGGATGCCCTGGTCGCGTCCGAGGCGCTACGCCCAGAGGACGCGCAGACGATGGCCGGACAGATGCACCAGGTGCAGTTACCGAGCGATGAGCCGCACTCCATCGCACCGAGGGAGGGTGGAGCCCTCGATGATGCGGATGAGGGCTGGGCCTAAGGACCTTTGACCCTAGGTTCCGGACGAGTAATCGCGGCATACTGAGCCAGTCAAGGAACAGAAGTGGCGATCCTCGGAGGTGATCGTGCTCAGGTATCTCAGGACGATCATTGCCGCGACGAGGAAGGAGTCTTGCGTCGCGGGCGAGAAGCTCGTCGCTCCATTCGATGCCGCCCGCCTCGGTGGGAATATCAATGGCGGTGTTGGCGGTGTCCCGCAGACGGGTCACCCTGTCGATGCCATTCCGCAAGAGGGCAGCGAACCCTTGCGGCAGCACGGAACGGAACTCGTCAAACGCACCTACCATGTCACAGTCCTCCTCAATCAGGGGGAGGTCTTCGCACACCCGGGCGACGGCTACGAACCATTGTCCGGGCACGTCAAGGCGATCGAGTTCAGCATCGATGCCGTCAGTTCGATGGCGGCCTGTGAGATTGCGTATGCTGTCGCGAATTCTCACCCGACGGACTTGCACTGCGAGCCGAAATACCTCGATATTGTCCGGACCTATCGTGAGGTTGGACACTTTCGCTCCGCTACGGTCGGTGACATATTAGAGGTCGACGAGGAACGATTCGTCTGTGCTCGCTTTGGGTTCTCCAAACTCCCGGCATAAACGGATGGCTTCGGGTCCTCAGTCATCCTGAGAGTTCACTCACATCCGTAGCCACGACGCAGGCACCGCACCGCAGCCCCCTCGCCCGCCGCGGCCAGATCGGCCAGGCCCGGGAAGTCCTTACCGTCGTGGCGAAGGCCTGTCACTCGCGCGCCCGTGATGTCCTGGATCCTCGACAACGTGGCACTCGGGAGTCGCAAAGCTAGCTAGGCTCAGCTGAGCATCTTGCTTGACCGAATCGGGTGACTTTGAGGATGGGGGTTCGTAGTCGAATGAGCGAGTGGGACTATCTGACGGATCTCCTGGTCGTTGGCAGCGGGGGTGGCTTGGCGGGCGCCCTCACGGCCGCCGCCTCGGGCCTCGATACCCTCGTGGTGGAAAAGGAAGACCTCATCGGCGGGTCGACGGCCATGTCGGGCGGGGTGATCTGGTTGCCGAACAATCCGCTCATGGTGGAAGACGGCGTCACGGACTCGCTCGAGCAAGGCCTTGAGTATTTCGAGTCGGTGGTAGGCCCCCCGACGCGGGCGTCTTCGCTCGAGCGGCGAAACGCTTACATTGAGCGCGGCTCAGAGATGGTGCAACTTCTGCGCCAGCTGGGCCTGCGGTTCTTACGTTGCGAGGGCTACAGCGACTACTACGCAGGTGTCCGGGGTTATTCCGGAGGTGTGGCTCGTGGCCGTGCGATCGCATGTGATTATTTCGATGCCCGCCTGCTCGGCCCGTGGCAGCAGAAGCTTCGCGCTTCGTTCACGGGCGGGATCGTGGTGTTCACACACGAGTCATCACGGGCCCAGCTGGTCATTCGCACGACGGAAGGGGCCCGAGTTGTTGCCCGTATTATTGGGAGGACCGTAGGGGGACGCCTGAAGGGAGAGATGCGTCTCACCAATGGCGCCGCCCTGATCGCCCCTCTGCTGGCACAGCTGGTGGCGCGCGGCGTCCCCGTCTGGACTGGGACGAAGCTGGTCGAACTCGTCCTCGAAAACGGTGTCGTCGTCGGCGCGGTGCTGGATCGTCGAGGTAAGGCGATCCGTGTGCGGGCTCGGGGCGGCGTACTGATCAGTGCGGGGGGTTTCTCGCGCAACGGATCCATGCGGGAGAAGTACTCGGGGGAGCAGCCCAATAGCGCACAGTGGTCGTTGACCAGCCCGGGCGATACCGGTGAGGCGATTGAGATTGCCATGAGCCTTGGCGCTGCAATTGACCTGATGGACGAAGCTTGGTGGATCCCGACGGCGGTCCGACCTAACGGAGCTTCCGTCTTCGTCCATGGCGAGCGATGCAAGCCGTTTTCGATCATTGTCGACTCGGGCGGTAACCGGTACTTCAACGAGGCTGTGTCGTATATGGAGGCCGGTCAACGCATGTACCAGCGGGACAAGACGGTTTCGGCTATCCCTAGCTGGTTTGTCATGGACAGCCGCTACCGGCATCGCTATCCGCTGGCCTTTCGCCGCCCCGGGATCAGCCCGAAGAAGTGGAAGACCAGAGACTTCATGACGAAGGCGTCGAGCCTCGACGAGTTGGCCGTGACCTGCGGGATCGATCCGTCGGGTCTGCGGGCCACGGTGGAGCGCTTCAACCGTTTCGCCCTCAGCGGGAATGACGAGGACTTCCACCGCGGCGAAGGTGATCATGAGCGATGGTATGGAGACGACGCACACAAGCCCAACGCCTGCTTGGGTACGATCGAAAAGCCCCCGTTCTACGCAGTCGCCCTCTACCCAGGGGATGTCGGGACGAGCGGGGGTCTGGTGTGCGATGAGCACTCAAGGGTGCTGGACGAGGCAGGCTCTCCCATTCCCGGCCTCTACGCCTCGGGCAATGCGACTGCCTCGGTGATGGGTCGGACGTACCCCGGGGCCGGGGCGAGCATTGGTGCATCTGCGATCTTCTCGTACATCTCGGCGCGCCATATCGCCGAGCAGTTGGGGTCAGCAGACGCCGACTAGGGCCCAAGTCATAGAAGAGATCTACACCGATCCTGAGATTCCGATGAGTGTGTGCGTAATTGATGGGGGCGCGATCAAAGTTGTCTGTGCTGGAATGTAGAAATGACACACGTGGTGACTCTTTCGGCGTCGTATGGCGCACACGGCGACCAGGTAGGCCGCACCCTCGCTGAGCGGTTGGATCTCCCGTTCCTCGATCGAGCTATCCCGGCCGCAACCGCGCTTGAACTCGCGCTTTCCACGGACGTTGCCGAGAGTCTGGACGAGCACGTCCCGAGCCGTTGGGAGCGAATGGCCATGGCCTTTGTCAACGTTCCTGCACCGACCGGGCCTAGCCAACTGCCCCCGGAAGAGATCAAGACCCGGGAGCAGTTCCGTGCCGAAAGTGAGTCGGCACTTCGGGAAGTGGCGGACACCACCGGAGCGGTCATTCTCGGCCGGGCGGGGATGGTTGTATTGGGCAAACGACCCGGAGTCCTCTGTGTCCGTCTTGACGGCCCGGTCGAAGACCGCATTGCACAGGTTGTCGCGCAGGGCATTGACGAGGCAAGTGCTCGAAAGGGACAGCGAGAAGTCGACAAGGCCAGGGACGCCTACGCCCGCGTGTTCTTTGGGGCCCGCCAAGACGATCCTCGGCTCTATCACGTCATCCTCGACAGCACGGCTCTTTCCGTCCCGACGTGTGTCGAAATCATTCTCGAGGCCGCGCGCGATCGGTTTGGCGGACTCGCCTAGGGCACGGCTCCCTCTGTCCTTGACGAGCCCGAACGGGCGTCGTTGTTCGTCATGGCCAATGTCGGCACGGGATCTCGAGTGTGATCCACCTGGCGGAAGGGTCGGACGATAGTGGCGAGTTCTTCCCCTGAAATAGTCTCGCGTTCAAGCAGGGTCGCTATCACCGCATCGAGTGCCGCACGATGTTCCGCGAGCAAATCGTGTGTTCGGTTCTCCGGAAGAAACTCGCCGGGAGGAGCCACACTCGCCACCAAGGTGGCTTCGGGGGCGCTGGAGCCGGTCTCCGGTCGGGTGGAGCGCCGGGCTTGGCGGGCGCCGTGAAATGGCGGGTCATGGTTGTCATCATTGGGACTCTTCTCGTCGGGCAGAACGGGGGCGCCCATTTGTGGGGGGGGCGCAGGCATAATCTACGGGCCAATTCGGGATCCGTGACGCGCCTCCCGCGTCACGGAGTAACGGGTCATCCCGAGCCCGAGGCGTGCACCCACCCGGTCGGGGTGGCCCATGGCGAGCATCCCGACCGCTCGAGCGCCTGCCTCAATTCGTGCCGGCTTGCTCCTTCTCAACCCGAGCCCATTCGTCGACCACGACCTGGTGCAGGACTTCACCCTTGGCGAAGCCATAGTACGCGGAAAACTGTAAGACAACTTCCCTCATTTCGTCGAGGGAGACGTCGCCCGAACCGAGCGCCGATCCTATGTGTGAGTGAATCGGAAGGATGGCTCCAGAGAGCCCAACACAAGGAATCGTTACGTAACGTCGATCGACGCGGCTGAGGTTGGGTCGCTGCCAAACGTGTCCGAACACGTAGTTGAGGATCCCAGCTTGAAAATAGGGAGAATTCCTGGGCGGTGGTGGCACCAGGTTGACGTCGGCGAAACACTCCTCTCCGCCGAGAAGACGCATCTCATGATCAGTTGGACCAAGCGACTCGTTGGCAAAGGTCGGCCAAGGCTCGAAGGCCTCACCGCGCTCCGCCTGGAGCCGAGCGTGTTGAACCCGGAGTGACGTTTCGGCTTGTGAAGCCTTGGGCCAGCCGCTATAGACGGCGAAATGCAGGATGAACTCCAAGAGCTCGTCAATATGGAGGTCGCCACTCGCGAGCGCAGCGTACATGTGCTCGTCAGTCGGTCCGGGCGCGGCCGCCCCACACACGCATGCGAGTGCCACGAGTCGTCGTTGTCGACGCGTAAGCCCGGGACGTGACCAGACGTGACCAAAGACGAATTCGAGGGTGGCGGTTTCGAAAGGTGAACCGTCCCAATCGGATTCCGTCATCATCACATCGAGGTAGATCTCTGACGCGGGTGTACGCATGTGGCTCCTTCTCAAGGCAGACGGCTGAAATCTAAGACAGTTGACTGAAGTGGTCAACTGTGGTTTCCTGGTTCGTCGTGGTGGGCAACCAGGCAGCTCTGACCAGTTCCGTTGAGCAGTCCACCAAGGAGCGCCTGGTACTCACGGGGGAACGTTTGTTCGCGATCCACGGAATTGACGGAGTGTCTCTTCGTCAGATCGGCGCAGAATCGGGGATGGCAAACAATTCGGTCGTGCAGTACCACTTCGGGTCAAAGGAAAGACTGATCGATGCCATACTCGTCAATCGGTTGAACAACCTGACCGAGCGAAGGGAGCTGCTCTTTGCTCGAGTGAGAAGTGAGACGCTGCGCTCCGTCGCGGAAGCCCAACTTCTTCCGATCGTGGAGCTCGCCGAACGGACAGATTGCTACTATTTGATGTTTCTCGAGCAGCTGGAGCGGCGCGGCGCCATGAGCCAGGCAGTCGAAAGACTCACGGCTGACCACCAAGCGTCTCAACGATCATACGTGACGAGAGTGAGCCGGCTTCTCGGTCACATTCCGTGGCAACTCCGGGCCGCTCGCATCGATCAAGCATCAGCGTTGTGTCTCCACATATGCGCCGAACGACAACGGGCTCGTCACTTCGAGTTGGCCGTGGCGCCCTTCGCTCTCCACGCGAGCCAACTTCTTGATGGCGTCGAGGCATCTCTCTCAGCACTTCCGTCAGCGGATACCCTGCATGCGCTCAAAAGTTCGTCAGGCCCGTTCCCATCCCTGGCTGCGCTGCCATGACGGGCTTTGTCACCCTTGAAGGTTCCGTGGCGATCATCAGCGGTGCGGGCAGCGGCATCGGGCGAGCGTCCGCACTCTCGCTCGCCCGTAGAGGGGCGAGGGTAGTCGTGACCGACCTCGACATTGATCGCGCTGAGGCTGTAGCAGCCGAAATCACCGAGAAGGGAGGAAAGAGCCTCTCGGTGCAGTGCGATGTGGGTAGTCTCGCCGCGCTCGAACACGTCAGGGAGTGTGCATTGGGCGAATTCGGACGGATCGATATTGTGATGAACAATGTTGGAGTCATTGCGATGGGGGCCCCTGAGACGCTCCCCTTGGAAGGGTGGGAACGGGTCATCGACATTAATCTGCTGAGCGTTGTGAGAAGTAACCTCACCTTCCTTCCGCTTCTGCTGTCCCAGGGCGGAGGCCACATTGTCAACACGGCGTCAGCATCCGGATTGCTCGCTCATGGCTACGACCGTCTACCGTACGTTGCGACGAAACATGCAGTGGTCGGGCTCACCGAGTCGCTCGCTCTCTATCTTCGACCGCGCGGAATCGGTGTGACCTGTCTTTGCCCGTCCGGTGTGATCACGAACATCGTCGAGCAGATCACCTCTTACGGTGAACCCGGAACACCTCGTTCTCCCCAATATCCGGTCGTCGAGGCGACCGTCGTAGGAGATCTCGTTGCGGACGCCATAGAGAACGGGCGGTATTTCGTCATCACTGCTTCCCAAGTTCACGATGAGCTTCTCGAGCGCGCCTATGACATGGATGCCTACATCGACTCCCTCACCTCGTCGGAGACCTCATGACGATCGAGATCGAAGCAAGGTAGTCCTGTGCGTGTGGGATTTATTGGTTTGGGTGCGCAGGGGGCACCCATGGCTCGCCGCATAATTGAGGCCGGCATGTCGACGACTCTTTGGGCCCGTCGGGTGGAATCGCTTGAGGCGTTCGCGGACTGCAACGTGGACGTTGCGGCGACACCGGCCGAGTTGGCGGCGGTTTCGGACGTGATGTGCGTATGTGTCGTCGATGACGCTGGTGTGGAGGAAGTATTGACCGCGGAAGATGGTGTCCTGCTCGGGTGCAAACCGGGTTCCCTGGTGGTAATTCACAGCACGGTGCATCCCGAGACCTGCCTCCGCTTGTCCCGACTCGCTTCTGATGTTGGTGCCACGCTGCTTGATGCGCCGGTGAGCGGCGGGGGTCCAGCAGCGTCTGAGGGTCGGTTGGTCGTCATGGTGGGCAGCGGGCCGGAGGAGTTCGAGCGGATCCTCCCGGTGCTTTCGACGTTCGGCAATCCTGTTCTCCGCCTGGGTCCACTGGGGGCTGGGCAGACCGCCAAGGCATTGAACAATCTCCTCTTCACCGCCCACCTTGGTACTGCATCTGCGCTATTCGAACTTGCCCGTGGGCTCAACCTTGATAACGAGGCACTTGCACGGTCGATCACGCACGGTTCCGGTCGGAGCTATGCGTTGGATGTGATGGCCGGAATG
>Ga0307373_10005984_pt1 | contig 19565 bp, 20 predicted proteins | sample OX2MG_FD_202534 | JGI IMG/M metagenome (GOLD analysis project Ga0307373, IMG submission 202534) | Soil microbial communities from Risofladan, Vaasa, Finland - OX-2 | ecosystem: Environmental > Terrestrial > Soil > Coastal area > Acid sulfate soil | place: Finland: Risofladan, Vaasa | collected...
GTATATAGCCCCAGAACAGATCAATGGACAAGCGGTGCGCGCCAGTGACCAGTATGCTCTCGGAGTTGTCATATACGAATGGCTAGCGGGTGAACTTCCTTTTCAAGGAACAATGGACGAAGTTCTACGCCAACAGTTTGTAGTGAATCCAAAATCTCTTCTCAGATCAGTGCCAATGCTCTCGTCTAAAGTTGACGCTGTGATAATGAAGGCTCAGAGCCAGAGGTGTAGTGGAGGAAGCCTTCCCGCTTGCGGTTTTGAAACGCTGAGCTGCTCTTTCCCACCGTCTCTTCAGCTCACACCTTCTGCACACCGTTGTAAAGGTAAACTTTTTTCATAGTCAACGAAAGAGGAACGATTTTATGAGCGAACAGTCGTCTCAGGAGATATCTGAGCAGAGTAACCATTCAGAGCAAGGAGTAGCTCAACCTAACGCACTGTCACGTAACGCGCCTTATGAAGTTTCTCTTACCAAAGCGTTCGACAAGCTGACGTCACAGATTTTTCTCTTCTTGCTTGCCTATGTCATTCTTCTGATAGGGCTAGCCGTGTTCGGATCCAGTCTTGCCGTCACACTGCGAGGTCTCCTCTATATTCTTCCTATTCTAGGAGTAGTCGCCTATCTCTGGCAGCAACAAAGGGCTATTGTGAAGGAGGGAAGAGACAGAGGGATAGACGTGAAAGCAGGCAAAATTACTGGTCAGGCACGAGTAGGTGGGATAGTGAAGGCTCCAAGTGATAGAGATATACCCAATAACGTAAAGGTACGCGTAAATCGTGCCCAAAACAGTGCTCGCATCAGTGGAGTAGAGTTTGGTGACGGAGATGAGTCAAACAATGAAACGAGCTATTTCGCACAAGTCTTCCAACAATTAAGCCAACAAAATCAAAGGAAACTGATTGAAAGTGCTCATAGAATGCTTACTCAGCAGGAGCAGTCTCATGATTGAGACTTTCGGGATAATCACAGCTTATCACGACATGATCAATGCCCGTTATAATCCGCAAGAATTTGTTGGGCGTAAATGGCTAATCGGGGAAGTCGTCCGTTTCCGGGATGACGAGGAGAGGCGACATCTGGTGATCGTGGGCGAACCAGGAAGTGGAAAATCCACTTTCCTGGCCTACCTCGCTGCATTCTGGAATTGCCCGCGCCACTTCATTCGTGTGGACAATAGGAGTGGGGTAGCGGGAATAGATCCCCGTGCCTTTCTCGTCTCTCTCGGTGCACAACTCTATGAAAAGTATGGCCTCGACATTTTTGAGCGAGGTATTGCTGGCCACACACAAGTTACTGTTGGATGGACGAAGGATCAGGCAGAAGTCGTTGGACGCTTTGTTGATGAACTCTACACTTTACCATTCCTCCCTTTGCAACGAGACGATGTGCAGGTGAAAGTTGGCGTCGCTGCGGGACATAGCAAGGTACTTGGCGAACAGGTCAGACGCCTAGTCGATGTTACCCTGGCCCTGGATGAGTTGACGCTTCTACATGTTGCCCTAATCAACCCCCTCCACAAGATACAAGAATTGCATCCGGACGAAAAGGTGGTTATTCTTGTAGATGCTTTGGATGAGTCGATACATCATGCAGGAACAACAAGCATTTTGGATGTTCTTCCTCTACCGACTGATGCTGAATTCCCTCCAAACTTGCGTATGGTGATGACCTCAAGGAATGGAAGTCACCTGAGCAGATATCACCTCTCTGATCTCCTCGATCTCGATGACAAAAAGAAAGGGTACTGGCAAGAGAGCCAGCAAGATACACGAAGCTATATCGAAAAGAGGCTGGCCGAATCTCCATTCACTGAAATGACTGCTACCTGGAAGCAAGGGGAAGTCGACGACTATATTGTTCAGGTGATAGAGCACAGTCAGAACAATTTTCTCTATCTTTACTTCTTTTTTGAGGAGTTGGCCGCAAGTATCGGGACCAATCAAGTTGATGTGCATAGTTTCGGTATTCCCAAGGGACTAAATGAAATTTACCGTTCCTTTGCAGTTGAGAAGATTCGGAAAAATGTGGAAGATGTCGTCCAATTTACTGTTCTCGGGGAAATTCCCCTTTCTTTACATCCTCAATTGAAAGCGAAGCCGACAATTAGTAATGTTGAGGTTAGTGGGCAAGAAGTAATGATGACTACAACCGATGGTGATCGGGTGATGTTTTTATTGTCTGGCTGGCTACATAATATTGGTATACAGACAACTATTCCTCATTTGCAAAAGGCTGAACAGCTTGGTGTTTGGGAAGAAAAATGCCTGCCCATTTTGGGAGTCATGGCAGTGGCATATGAACCTCTATGTCGTGATCTAATCGCTGGTTTTGCTGGTGTAGAAGTGATCTACGTTGACTCAGTTCTTGCACAAATTAGACAATTTTTGGATGAGATAGTATATGAGCAAGCTAATGCCTATCAGTTTTATCATACTTCATTCAGCGAATATCTTCTTGATAGCCAGCGAAACCGAGATTACCCCCTGGATGCTTTAGCATACCATTATCAGGTTGCATCATACTATCGTGGTAAAAGTACTTCTTGGGATGAGGTGGCTTGGAGCACAATAAAGGAAAGCTATCCCTTCAATTACCTAGTTGCCCATCTAGCGGCTTCAGGGTATGGCGAGGAGGTACATTGCCTCCTTGCCTCAGAAACGAAGCAGCAGCGAAATACTTGGTTTGAGGTCAAAGAAGCCAGGGGTAATATTGCAGGATATCTGGCTGATGTTAATCAAGCATGGAAACTGACAGAAGCATCTGGTGCTCTAATACAGAGCACGCAGAAGCGGGGGCAAGCCATTGGTCGGCAGTGTCGCTATGCGTTGATCACAGGGTCGATCAGGAACCTAGCCGGGAATGTCCCGACAGCTTTGCTGATAGCGCTGGTGGAAAACAAGGTGTGGCTACCCATTCGGGGGCAGGTATACGCTATGCAGATGCTAAATGAGTGGCAGCGAGCGGAGGCACTGGTGAAGCTGGCACCCACTCTACCGCAGCCGCTAGTGCGGGAAGTGTGGGCGGCTGCGAAGGTGTGGAAGGATACCGATACGCGGACAGAGGTACTAGTAGGCCTAGCACCTTACTTGTCAGAACCACAACGGGCACAGGCCCTGCAAGAGGCTCTGGCTGCAGTACGGGCAATAGACGATATGTCTCGGCGGACACGGGCCTTAGCGGAACTGGCCCCCTCTTTGCCCGAGCCGCTACAGACAGAGGTCCTGCAAGAGGCCTTGGCTGCAACGCGAGAAGAAGACGGGTATTCACAGGTACAAACACTGCTGGAATTAGCCTCCCATTTGCCAGAGGCACTGATGCTGGAAGCTCTAGCAGCAGCGCAAGCAATCGAAGATGAGCGTTTGCGAGCGCAGGCGTTGGCAGGGTTAGTGCCAGCTTTGCCGAAGCCACTAGTGCAGGAAGCCTGGGCGGCAGTAGTGATGCTGGAGGATACCGATGACCGGGCTGATGCTCTGGCGAAGCTGGCTCCCCATCTACCAGAGCCCCTGCTACGGGCACATGCCTTGGAGGAGTTTCTGGTCATAGCACGGGCCATAAGAGATGAGTATAAGCGGGCGCAAGCAATCATAGAGTTAGCTCCCCATTTATCAGAGCTACAGTCGCGAGAGGCCCTGGCAGTGGCACGGACAATCGACGATGGGTCTTGGCGGGCGCAAGCATTGATAGAGTTAGTTCCTCATTTGTCGGAGGTGCCACGAGCAGAGGTCCTGCGGGAGGTTCTGGATGTCGCCGCAGGAGTACATATGTGGGCAGAGACACTAGGAAAATTGGCTTCTTATCTGTCAGCACCACAATGGGCAGAGATTTTGGAGAAAGCTTTGGCCGCAGCATTAGCGACAGGAAGTGAGTATTGGCGGGCAAAGGCTTGGGCGGAGCTGGCCCCCTCTTTGCCCGAGCCGCTACAGACGGAGGTCCTGCAAGAGGCCTTAGCTACAGTACGGGCTATAGATGATGAGCGTGAGCAGACATGGGTACTCGAGGAGCTAGTTCCCCACTTATCATCAATACCCCTGTTACGAGAGGCATTAGCAGTGACACAGGCAATGAGGTTTGAGCAATGGAAAACCGTGGTACTCACAATGTTGGTTCCTCACTTACCGAAGCAGCTGTTGCAGGAAGCATTAGTGGTAGCACGAATGATGGGAGATGCCGATTTACGGATGCGAGTATTGATAATGTTGGCTCCTCATCTGCCAGAGCCTCTTTTACGGGAAACTTTGGCAGCAGTACAGACGAGGAGAGGTGCTAACGCCCGAGCGAGATTGTTGCCCTCGCTACCGGAGTCGCTACGGTCGATAGTTCTAGAAGAGGCACTGGCAGCAATACGAGCGTCAGGAGAAAAAGAGTATTGGAAGGCCCGCGCACTTGTAGGCTTGGCCTCGACTCTTTCGCAGTCGTTAGTGCAGGAAGCGTGGGCAGTTGCGATGGAGATGGAAAATCCCTATCCTCGAATACAGGCACTAGGCAGCTTAGCACCTTACCTGACAGAACCGCAGCGGGCACAGGTCTGGCAAGAGGCTCTGGCAGCAATACGAGCACCGGGAGAAAAAGAGTATTGGCAGATACAGGCACTCGCAGAACTGATCCCTTTTCTGTCTGAGCCACTCCCGACGGAAGTTCTGCAAGAGGCTCTGGCAGCAGTACGGACAATAGAGGATGGGTTTTGGCGGATGCAAGCGTTGATAAAATTGGCCCCTCATCTGCCAGAGCCTCTTTTACGGGAGGCTCTAGTCGCAGTACAGACGAGGAGAGATGCTGACACCCGAGCAAAACAGATGCAATCTCTGTCAGAGCTACAACAGAGGGAGACTCTGCAAGAGGCTCTGACGGCAGTGCGGGCAATAAAAGATGAACGGCAGAGGGCAAAGAATCTGGCAGATTTAGTCCCTTCTTTACTGGAGCCACAGCGGACGGAGGTCTTGCAGGAAGCCTTGGCAGCAGCACGGACAATGCTAGGCGAGGAGTATATGCGGGTAGAGATCCAAGCAAAATTGGTGCCTTATCTGCCGGAGCCGCAGCGAACGGAAGTTCTGCAGGAAGCCTTGGCAGCAGCACGTGCAATTGAGAATCGCTGGGGGAGAGCAGTCCCAAGTCGAGCAGAGGTGCTCAGTTGGCTAGCACCTTATCTGGCACATTTGTCCACTACTACGTCCTTCCCCCTCTGGTGCGAAACGCTTCATGTTCTAGCTGTGCGCTCCCGCCGCGATCTACTAGCCGATATGAGTGCGCTCATCCCACTGATCGAGGCATTGGAAGGCAAAGAAGCGCTGGTTGCAACCGCACAGGCCATCATCGAGGTCGGGAAATGGTTCCCATAATGCAGGATCGGGTAAGGCGTTAAGGGCATTGGTCACAACTTGTTGGTCTAATACCAGCAATGACTCTCCTCCTCTGAGAAAGCCCTGGCAAGCCTGCCGCCCATGGGCAGCCTTTCTAAGATTGTCGTTTTCTCGACTGGTCAGAATCCCTGGAGCTATGACATGTTCTGTCAAATGGCCCACTTTTGTTCAAATCGTTGTTAGGTATTAACGACGGAGTACAAATGTTATGGGGAGAAAAGAAAGCATATCAAACACAATCACGATGAAATTCGCGTCTGGAAAGTAAGCATCGTGGGTGGGGGAAACAGACGTAACGCTATCGAACAAGAAAACGTTACAGCTTTTCTTGAGAGGACTCCTCTGTTTCTTGTTTCTGCATCATGCGCTGACGTACTCGCAATTTCTTCACTCGTACTCGCGTTTTCTCTCGTCGTCCTTGCGCCTGACAAGGATTACTACAGTAACGAGGTATGCGGCCTGGATAGCGCTGCTGCGTCACCATCTTTCCATAAACCACGCAGACAAACGTCACTTGAGAGGTGCCGATCATGCGTTGGTAGGCTACTTGAGGGTGAGGGCTGTAACATGAGTCATCCCGAAATTTGATACCGTTGGCGAATGCGATTTTCATGCATGATGCTCTGCGTCCTCACGCTCACCATGAACGGCATTTTTGCATTCGCCAACGGTATCATGTTTCGGGATGACTCATGTTTTCTGACTCATATCTTTTCCGCAAAAGAGCATGAATAAGCCAGAGAAGTCGATGGATGTCTTCTAGAAGAAGAGAGGCTCTGACACATTTTTTTCCAGGCATGTTTGCTCAGAGCCAGGTGTAAATCACCACGATAGCTGGCCGCTTTTTCATCACAATCCGTGTCACTTGCAAGGAAGTGAGAACAGGGAGGTGTTTTTGCGCGTGCCGCCCGTCTGAGCAAACGGTCGTTTCATGGCACTGCTTCCGCCTATGGCAGCGTAGAGCTATGATAGAGTTGCCAGTCTGAAGCATTGGCAAACATAACTTCAAATTGTTGTGTCAACTCAAGCGGACGAAGCCTTGATTCATTATCCAGTCGGTACTTAATCTGTATTGTAAACCAAATATTTGCTTCTATCTGTGAAATAAGATGGATATCAATCTGGTCGGTTCCTCCAGGTTTCAATTGGACATAGCCATGCGGAAAGCGTAAGTAGTCAGTTGGAATAACTGTACCGACTTGTTGCCCTAAGTAGATGCCTCTGTACTGGTTGTCGTTTCCATTATCGATATATAAAGGGGGCTGCCAAACATTGAGCGGATGTGGTAAAGGAGCGACATGCAGAACGGCAAGATTTACTTCTTCAATAATCATGCCAAAGCGCCCCTGTTGAAGGCTGTTCAACCCGATAATTAAACTGTACAGAGGTAGAGACGTTTCTCCATCGCTACGGAGTGCCGGAATAGTCTTAGGGAGGTCGCCTTTATACTGTGACGGATTGCCAGTAATAGCATAGAACGTGCTCTGAGTGGCAATAAAGGTCATCTCCAGATTAGCATCATGGGCGCTGTGAGGAGGGAAGATTGATATGCGCTGCGGAGCCGGACTTGGCCTGAGCAGAAGGAAAAGCAGCGCGACCAAGAGAACTACAGAGCTTGTATACGATAGCAGATTTAGAAAGAACAAGGGACGTATATACTGGAGTTTGCGCCGCGCTGGCTGTGTATCCTCTTTCTCCTCGGCTTCGGTTGTAACGAACAGGATTCGTATAAGATACGCGAACAGTAAGGTAATAACGAGTATAGCAATAACCTCATGTTGACGGATGACCGTGAATAGCGGTGAAGAGCTGGCTGGCGAATTCAGGCCGACAAGCGTAAAGAAAAGTAGAAGCAATGTATTACCGATTACGGTTATTATATATTTCCGTAAAGTTCTCGCTAACGCACATTCTTTGCGATAGAGCTTGTAGAGTAACTGTGTGAGATGCTGCCCCACTTTCTTGGCTCTTTCATCGAACGCAGCATGGTGAACTTGAAACAGCTTCGAGCTGCCGCTGGCATGAGAGTGATGTGCGCTTTGCCCACTTTTGACGGTAGGTATTTCTTCTTCGCCTCTGCTAGCTGCATTTACTATCTTCACTGGAGATGGCAAAGCCCTTACGTTACCTCTCTGTTTAGGAGGTGCGCTAGCTTTTTTCTGATGATGAGGAGCGTTTTTCTTTTTTGCCTTACGCATGTATACATCACTCTTTGTTTCTGGGTATGACGCTCGCTACGACTCTTGTTTTACTGGCAGTTGGTCAAATGCAATAATCTCCGTACGGTGCATCCGACTTGACACCTGTTTTCATCTCGACAAAAGTATCTCCTTTGAGGGTATAGCAAGGAAATTGGTCAGGACTTGCAAAATATATTGTTGTCGCAAACTGGGGTAATGAAACCGTTTGTTGGTCGCCATTCGGGTTTTTAAGGGTCAATTGAGGCTCAAAAGAATATGAAAACCCCTCCAAAGAGGTGAAATAGAAAATGATAGGCAAGGTGCTTTGAGTATTGGGGTCAAGGAGAAGGTTTGATCCGCTCTGATACTGAGGGTCATTGATCTGTTGTCGAGGCGTAAAGACGGTGCCCTGAGAGGCTGGCTTAAATTGGAAAAACTCAAATACAGAGCTACTGCCACCAGCCATAGGAGGGCAGCCACCAGCGGCTGTTGTACCTATTAGCAACGAACATATGTCAACCATTCGATACTGATACGAGGGATTAGTTCGTGCCGGTGTTGCAGTAAGTTGCATATTTATTGATTGTATGAGGATTGGAGCGTCCCCTGTATTCGTCAAATCCATTTCGCCATAACAACCAGCTTCTAGGAGATTGGTAGCAAACGACCACCCACCAAAGTCACCAACCCTAGTTCCTGAATCCCAACGAAGCGTAGCTGGAGGTGATGGAACAGGTGATGAAGATACACCTCCAACCAAGCTGTATACAACAGTAGCATATTCTCTCATTTGCTGTATTTCAGTAGGATCGAAGTCTAAGCGTTGTCCATTTAGAACGAGATTTTCTACCCCATAAGAACTAGATATGCCGAGTGCCGGATAATTGATGCAAGATATACCTTCTCTTGAAGAAATATGCATATGAGCAATGTCAATGCTGATTGGATGTGCAGAGAGGAGTGTTGGTGTGTCTAAGGAAGTTGCCTGTGGGGTATGAGTTGCTCCTGGTAAGAAATTGACATCCTTTCCACAACCAACAAGTAACAATATGAGGAGAGAGGTTACCACTATTTTCAATAAATTTGTACCGGAGGGTAGTCTTGTATGCATAAAGTTCTCTCCTTTAGAGAATAGCTATTGAAATTTATAAAATTGTGCGTTGAGCAATCGCTCTTAATTGCAACATTACTGCTTCTTCAGTATAGCATAAACGTGGGGAAATTGGCATTTCCCGCTCTTCTTTGCTATGGACTGCCGCCGAAATAAAAGGACCACTTATTGCGGTTGAATAATAGAGTTCCAGTCACCGTGAAAAGGATTGCTCGTGATCTCAGGTGGCAAGCCAAAGTGAATTCACTGCACAACGGGTCGCTGACGCAGCAAGTATCTCTACGGTGTGGCTGTACAAAATCGTTGGGGAAGAGTTCCGCGCCTTGCGCACGCAATTGCCGGGAACTCGCAAGACGCGGGATGAAGAAGTGGCAGCCTTACGGCAGGAAAACGCGCAATTGCGCAAACAGCTGAAAGAAGCGCAAGAACGGGCGCGTCTCGCTTCCTCGACCGCACTCAAAAAGGCATGGGTGATGCTCGAACAGTGGGAACAGGAAAACCTCGAATTGCGTGGTCATATTCGCGTGCTCACGCGACGATTAGAACAGGCGGGAGGATATATCGATATTGAGGCTACACCATCCCAACTTAATCGCAAGAGCCATCTGAAGTCAGTAGATTTGTGATCAACAGGACCGTCTCATCATTCAAGCTAGTCATCCCCTGCAGACTCGTTTGTAATAGAGCCATGTTCACGAGAGGAGAGGCATGCAGCGAACGTACCAGAGACCTCTCCTTAGCGGCAGTATCATGTTTGCCGGGAGCAAGACAGCGGCTCTTTTGAAATGCTATACGCCGCTTCTTATGCCAGCTCTGTCAGTAACATACGCATCTCTGTAAAAAGCAGACAAATGCAGAGTGCTGACCGAAAGCCGTTTTTCACTTTGTGATATTACCGTGATACATTATGCAGCTTTTGTGATACTTCTGTGACAAACATGATGTAATCTCTTCTTCAGACTGTTCTTGAGTAGAAAAACAATCATTCGTACACGTCTAGTGTCTGAAACGAATCGAGCGACAGACGTCGTTTTGAGAAGAGAGGTCCGATGGGCAGCGCATCGCGTTCTCCCCAACAAATCATCTCCCTTCCCAAGGGTGGAGGTGCTCTCTCTGGTATTGGAGAAAAGTTCTCACCTGATCTCCACACCGGGACAGGAAACTTTACCGTGCCGATAGCCATTCCACCCGGACGGAATGGCTTTCAGCCACAGTTGAACCTGATATATAGTACTGGGCATGGGCATGGGCCATTCGGGCTCGGCTGGGGCTTAAGCGTCCCTGGTATCAGTCGCAAGACCTCCAAAGGCGTTCCCCTGTATGATGATGCAACGGATACCTTTCTCCTCTCGGGAGCAGAAGACCTTGTGCCTGTAGCAGGTGGGGTACCTGAGGCTATTCGATATCGCCCACGAACCGAAGGGTTATTTGCACGCATATCTCATCATCATGATGCCAGCAATGATTACTGGGAAGTACGCAAAAAGATGGGCTTGTCAGCATCTACGGAACGCCACGCCCTGCTGGCGTGAAACCGAATTGGCAAGATCCTGCGGTAATCACTGACCCCGATAACCCTACCCATATTTTCGCCTAGAAGCTCACACTGACCACCGATCCTTTCGGCAACCGCATCGAGTATCTTTACGAACGGGACACGACCCAAATCGATGGCCCTCATCATTGGAACCAATGCTATCTCTCAGCAATTCGCTATGTGGACTTTGGTGATCCAGCAAACCCGCAATTTCTGGTCGCGGTCAACTTCACCTACGAAGAGCGCCCCGATGCTTTCTCCGACTATCGCGCGGGCTTCGAGATCCGCACCATCAGGCGCTGCACGCAGATCGCCATCTCTACCCATGCTGACGAGGAGCGATTGGTGCGCACCTATCATCTTGTCTATCTTGATCAGCGTGGGTTTCCCTCAGAGCAGTTGCCTCCTAACGGGGTATCGCTCCTGAGTCAGGTATGCGTGATGGGGCACGACGGGGCAGCGACGGAGGAATTACCTCCACTCGAGTTTGGCTACAGCCGGTTCGAGCCGGACGTCCAGAAATTTCTTCCTTGCACAGGACCGGCTATGCCTCCTTGTTCGCTCTCCCGGCCAGACTATGAATTGGTCGATCTCTTCGGCAATGGGCTTCCTGATATTCTCGAAATGGACGGGACGGTGCGCTGCTACTGGCGTAATGTGGGGCAAGGCCGGTTTGATCTTCCCCGCGAGATGCCTACAGCACCTGCAGGCGTGAGTTTAGCAGACAAAGGGGTGCAAATCATCGATGCTAACGGCGACGGCCGTATGGATCTCCTGGCGAGTACTGAAAGGCTTTCCGGCTACTATCCGCTGTGCTTCGGTGGCCTGTGGGACCAGCGCTCATTCCAGCGCTACCAAGCGGCTCCCTCTTTTGATCTGAAAGATCCGGAGGTCCGGTTGGTGGATCTGGATGGCGATGATATTACTGACGCTATCCGTTCGGGAAGCCGCCTGGAATGTTTCTTCAACGACCAGTTCAATGGATGGACAGCGGAGAAGACACGCTGGGTGGAGCGACGGGCGCTCGACGAATTCCCCAACATCAACTTCTCTGATTCGCGAGTCAAGTGGGGAGACATGACGGGAGACGGCTTATAAGATATTGTCCTGGTCTATGATGGCAGTGTGGAGTACTGGCCGAATCTGGGACGAGGCAACTGGAGCAAACCCATTACCATGCACAACAGCCCGCGCTTCCCCTACAACTACGACCCGCGGCGCATCCTCGTGGGCGATGTGGACGGCGATGGACTCGCCGATCTTGTCTACGTCGATGACACGAAAGTGACGCTCTGGATCAATCAGAGTGGCAATTGCTGGAGTGAACCTGTCATCATTGAGGGCACACCGCCCGTCTCAGACATGAATGCAGTGCGCCTGGTTGATCTGCTTGGGACGGGGATCGGCGGAGTGCTCTGGAGCACCGATAGCGGCGCACCGGAACGGAACACGATGTTCTTCCTCGATTTCACCGGCGGCTCGAAACCCTACCTGTTGCACGAGATGGACAACCACATGGGAGCGCTCACCCGCGTAGGGTACGCCCCCTCCACGCAGTTCTACCTGACAGATGAGCAACAACTCAAGACGCGCTGGAAAACGCCACTCCCGTTTCCCGTGCAGGTCGTAGCTCGTGTAGAAGTGCTTGATGCCATCTCCGGCGGAAAGCTCACCACCGAATACAGCTACCACCATGGGTACTGGGACGGGGCCGAGCGAGAGTTCCGGGGCTTTGGACACCATCCCGCTTGTTGTGTACCGGTAGAGCTTTCTCAAGAGCGCGAATTTGAGGTAGAAATACAGGCATAGAGTGTAACAGTTACATTCTTCCATCAAAACAAGGAGGAAACTATGCCTGTACCTAAGAAGCGTACCATATCCCAGCCAGATCTCACAAAAGGAGAGTCAGCAGAGGGAAAAATGCCTGAAGAGCAGGCATTTCGTCAGCACCTGCGTGCCCTTGCGGTGAGCGCAGTACGTGTGCTGATTGAAAAAGGTATGTGTGAAGAGCTTGATCAGTGTGTAGGAGCGCAATGGGGAGAATGCACGCCCAACCGAAAAGGCTACCGCAATGGCTATTACCAACGTGATCTCATCACCAGCACAGGACGTATCGAGGATCTTTCTGTGCCTAGAGATCGTGAGGGGCAATTCCATACGCAAGTGTTTGAGCGATATGGCCGCTACGAACCAGAGGTCGCAGAAGCGTTGACAGAAATGTGTGTCAGCGGTACAAGCACCCACAAAGTAGGAAGCGTCGCTGAGAAATTGATGGGAGCCACTCCCAGTTCCAGCGCCGTGAGTCGTCTCAACCAAACCTTGACCGAACAATATGAAATCTGGCGAGTGCGTCCACTTTTGAGTCACTACCGCATCCTGTACCTGGATGGTATCCATTTTCGCGTTCGTCATGGAACCCAAACGGACTCCACGATCATCTTAACTGCCCTGGGTGTGGACCTGGAAGGGAACAAAGATGTGCTGGCTTTGCGGGCTTGTGCGCTAGGCGCGACAAAGATGGCTGGAGTTGCCTCTTGCAAGATCTGCGTAACCGTGGAGTGACTGAGATCGATCTGATCGTGACTGATGGGCATGATGGACTTCTGGCAGCAGTCGGTTCTCTGTTTACCGCGACACTGCGCCAACGTTGTATCGTCCATAAACAACGCAATGTCATGAATGCCATTCCTCATCGCGAGCGCAAGGAGGTCAGTGCCGAACTCGCAGGAATTTGGAAGCAGGAGAAGAAAGAAGACGCGCTGCTGAATTTAGCGGCCTTCAAAGCCAAATACCGTGACCGCGGTATCCAGAAGCCATCCGCAGCCTGACCGAAGATGAAGAACATCTCTTGACGTTTTATGCCTTCCCGCAGGTGATGCATCGCTATATTCGTACTACCAATGCCATTGAAAGCTTCTTTAGCAATGTGCGGCAGCGAACTGATCAGATTGATGCGTTCACGACAGAAATCAGTTGTCTGACCATCGTCTGGGCTGTGATGCCGGATATCCACTTGCCGAGGATTCCGGTTTCGTAACAACTGAATACTGATGGCTGTTGGCACACAAGCAACCAGCCTAAATGGGTGGTTTGGAGGGAGATGGAGTTTGCCGATACTCTTGTGTAACAAAACTCCTCAAAGAACTTTTCCTTGATAACTTTTGCAGCTCTCTGCCGCCTCTTTTTGTTCCGCCAGAGCCTCTTGAGAAGGTGCGTCGGCCTTCTCCCTTTGCTTGTTTCTTGATTGCCCCTCTTTACACAACAAGCGGGATGGTGTCACCTTTCCAGAAGGCCGTAACTTTCCCACTCTTGAGCCAGCGACGAGCACGCGATGGCGTCGTGGGCATCAATGGGCGCTGATCTCGATCGAGAACCGGAACAAACATGTGCGATAAGCCCCTTTCGGGTGAATATATTCCCTTCGCTGCTGACCACCGGAGAGGATGGATGTTAGGGAGGCGCATCCAACTTCCTCTGGGCTGCCACGCCCAGGTGATTCAACTTCCTTCAAACGCCCCTTTCGGAGCTTGGACAAGCTAGTCTCGCAGTTGCCCTTGTTGGCCTTCCGATGGCAAGTCGGATGGCTTCACAAGCCTCGGCATTCGATGCCGGGGTGCTTGACCTGGCAGAGCATGTGCTACCTGGGCATTCTACCATATTTTCTCGACGAAAAGAAGACTTTTTCTCGCCGGCTTGTCGGCAAAAGATGCCATAAGAAAGCCTGTTGAAGCAGATAATCACTTCTTGGAGCACAGGCTTTTCTCGGCGCAAACAGAAAAGAATATCTCGTCGAGAAAATACATGGCCCAGATGGGAAACGTCTCTGGTGGCAAGGAAATGGTCGAATTAACGAGCGGTGGCGCATTTTGCCCTGAGCGGCAGAACCTTTTGTACTGTGCCAAACGTCGGATGCCTTGCTTTTTCTCGCTCTATCTGCTTTACTGGAAAACACCAGGGAGAGGAGGAAAGACCAGTGGGCAGTTACCAGTCCGAGAAACGTTATTACCTGCATATCCAGCTACTTGACATTGTGCCGCCAATTTGGCGCAGAATTGTTGTGCCTGGGGCTATCAGCTTGCATACCCTCCATAAAATGTTTCAGGTAACAATGGGATGGGAGAATGCTCATCTTTATTTGTTTCGGCTCACGATCAATGAGAAGACGACCGTGTATGGTCTTCCTGATCCAGATTGGGATGATGCAGGTCTACGCATCAGAGATAGTCGACGTACCAAACTTGATGCGACCGTCTGGGCTGAGTGGCTGAAGCTGACGTACGAATATGATCTGGGTGATAGCTGGATGCACCAGATCACGGTTGAAAGAATCGAGCATGTCGCAGGTGAGAGTGTGTATAAGGATGCACTCTGGATCACACCTCGTTGCCTGGCAGGTGAGCGGGCTTGTCCCCCAGAGGACGCTGGCGGGGTAGGTGGATACACATTACTGCTTGAGGCTTTGCAGAATCCCAGGCATCCTGAACATGAGCAGATGCGCCAATGGGTAGGGATGTCTTACGATCCTGAACTCTTCTCTGTTCAGCAGGTTAATTCTGCGCTGGCGAATCTGGACTGAGCGATTCTCCCGGCACGCCTTGAAGTGACCGTCGTTTGGCAGACTCTTGTGCTGTTTCTGTCACCTCCCACCAGCATCAAGGTGCCATTCACTCTCGAATGTGTGAAGAGAGCAACTGGAGAAAAACAATGGACGCGGAGAGGAAAATGATGGCTGAGGAACAAACGAAAACGCAAACATTGCTGGCCATTCTCCAGGCGAGAGCGTGGACCAAGGCGGAGCGGGCCAGCGTGCGGCAAGAAATCAACCGCTATTACGAGCGAAAGTTGGCGAGTTTACAAGACGCACTTTTTGAGGCTATCGCACTGAATATGCCAGAGCAACGCAACCCGTTTGAAATAGATGAGTACATTCATCGCTATCACAAACAAGCGCAAGAATTGTACGCGTTTATCAACGCTCGCTCTTTTTCAAATGAGATGCTTCCTCGGTGGCTTCAAATGATCGATGACGATGACCGAGGGGTCGCAGTCTGGCAACCAAAAACCAGGCTTCTCCTTGACGAGGAGCAGAAAGGCTAAACATGTTTGAACTTCCCTTGACCAGCAGCGCACGAGCAGAACACAAGGCAGGAGTGGGCCGAGTACGCACACTTGAGCCAGCAACGATTCAGGCTCAGATACGAGCAGCAATCGCGCAAGCTGGTCATGCCTGGGAATATTCCATGCTGGCCGCGACAGAGCTGTATCGGATCCTGGACATTGGAGATCGTTTTATCGAGGCTGGCCAATGGGTCAATGCCCAGGTCGTGTACGCCACGGTCGCCGATGCAATCCTTCCCTCCTATGAGGAGTTGGAAGAGGAAGATCACCTTGCTGGAGTGCTGAAGGGCTGTATTGGCGGCCTGCTCTCCTGTCTGGAAGCGCAGCCAGAGCTATCGGTTGAGGAGCAATTGGATGAGTCAGATCGTCAGGCTTTGTTCACCTCGCTCTTCGCGCTGTGGAAACACGGCTGTGAGTATGGCATTGAGGTAGATGAGATTCCACAGACTCTCGTGCAACAGGCCACGAGGGACGAACAGGCGCTCATGGTACAATGGGTGCGACAAGAAAAGGCATTGGGTGAGGTAGCAGGCAGCACATGGTTGAATCGTCATCTGGCTGATTTTCTGGCTCTTCTCACCGCACAGTGATTCATTCTCTTTACAGGAAGCATGAGGAGAAAGCATAACCAACGCACACGAACCGCATGGCTTCACCAGAAATCGTACCCGCTGGTTAGATATTTCTTCATGGAGAGCATTGCCTTTGCGTCTCATGCTGAGCTGAAATCCATGGTTTGGGAGAAGAGGCGAATGCATCCCAAGTCCATTTATGGTATGATAGAGAAGCAAAACTCACGGTGAAAAGAAGGAGGGGTTGCGCATGCTGGCTGCGGCACACCGCAAGGCGGCGGAAGATATCGAAAGCACCATTTTGTCACTTCAGGCACATCCTCGCGCTGCTCGTGTGGTTATTGAAGGAGCATGGGGTGCGGCCTTTCAATGGATTGCATTCGGGTGTGAAACCAAACATCACCAACATCTCAACAATCATACCCGTTTAGGCCGCTTCCTGCGTGGCCTTGACGAAAAAGTGGCTGCCGATTGCTGGGAAGCGCTAGATCTGATCAGGCAAGCTGGCTGGTATGGGGGCGAGCCCGATCCTGACGATGCCGCCAGGGCAGTAGCTTTGTTGGAGCAGCTTCGTCTATGGGCAACACAGTAAAAGGAAGGCAAATTATGCCACTCGACGTTCAAAGTATCCCTGCCTGGTTAGACAAAGAGACGAGTACGCTTGTCAGAGAGACCACTGAATTGCTCGCTCAGCGGCATCCAGAGGTGTTGGCTATTATCCTCTATGGCTCCGTTGCCCGACATGAAGAGCGGCCGGTGGACGAACCTGATCCCAGTGATGTCGATCTGCTCGTCATTTTGAATGGGAACCGCGAGACGGTTCGCTCGCAGATGCTTGCCCTGGTTCACACGGCTGGTCTAGCGGAAGACCGTCATTTAGACGCCCCGCGTGAGGTCAAGGTGCTGCTTTCATCGCGCACCTCCCAGGAGTGGGACCCCGACTTCATCGCCAATGTGAAGCGCGATGGCCGAATCCTCTATCGGCGTGGAGAACTTCCTGCGCCTTTCGCCGCCTAAACAAGTGACGCTCATACCCACAGCGCAGCCCGCTCCCGCCTCGGCTCTACAAGGTATAGGAGTGATACCCACAAACGTCGGTGGACACTATTGTGGGTATCACTCCTATAATTCTGACGCAGAAGTCCTTCATTTTGGGTTGTAGCACTTCCACTGGCTATCTGTTCTCTCACTTGAGATTCCCCCTTTTGTCCAGAGTATTGCATAAAGGGAAATGAGGAGAGTATAATCATTCCAGGCGCAAAACCTCGTCACAACTTGCCTTTCTGACAACGCAACAACTTTTGTTAAAAGGCAGAAAAAAAGCAGGGAACAACTTTTGTCATCCATGCGCAAAACGAGGATGTACCTCTAAAACAGCCTCTAGAGCCACTTTATGGCAAGCAAGCGGTGATTTTGGAACACCCTGCCTTCCAAGCAGGCTGTCGCGGGTTCGAGTCCCGTCTCCCGCTCTACTCACCCAAGAAGCCAGTTCTTGTGCGCCTTCACGGCAAGCAAGCAGCACTGGCTTTTTTCGTATGCAGTCACAAAATACGTTTTGTGAGTTCCTGCCTCGGAAAGCCATACGTTCCTGCCTCGTCGGGCAATGAAAATTGGAACGCAACGTATAGCGTTCCTGCCTCTTGCTTCGTCGTGAATGCCTCAATTGAATTGGAGGTGTTCCTGTGTCTTCTCGTCAGAAACCAGGTCAATCGTCGTCTTCCTCTCCCCGCAATGGGAAGAACAATGCTCACCGTGCAAAGCGTCCTGTACGCTCCTGCATTGATGAGTACATTCTTGACCATAAGAGTCAAAACCACAGTCCCAAAACCATTGAATGGCATACCCTTTCGCTCGGCAAACTGGCGGCTTTTCTGGAAAAGCAAGAGATAACCTGTGTCGAGCAGATTGAACGGATGCATTTGCTCTCCTAGCTCACGGCGCTCGGCGCGGAACCGGGGGCAAGAGGGAAACCGCTTGCGGCGCGGTCGGTGAACGGGTATGCGCGTTCCATGCGGGCCTTCTGCAACTGGCTTGAACTTGAGGGCTATGTTGAGGTGTCTCCTGCGAATCGCGTCAAGATGCCCAAAGTGGGGAAACCGCTTATTCGTATCATCGAGTTTGAAGAATTCGAGCGCATGTTACAGGCTTGCACTCCTCCCCATGAAGTCGGCTCAACAACTGACCGCAATGCAGCACGCAACCGGGCCATTTTCTGGCTGCTGTGGGATACCGGTATCCGGCTGGCGGAACTGTGCGACCTGCGGCTACCCAACTTTGATCGGGCAAAAGGCGTGATTATCGTACATGGTAAAGGCGATAAAGAGCGTCGTATCGCGCTTGGTCGCAATGCGCTCCGTACCCTGCTGCTCTATATAGACCGCTATCGCCCGAACCGTGAAGAGTTGATAGAAATTGGCAATGCGAATGAAGAGCATGTGTTTCTGAGTGAGCGCGGCTTTCCCTTGACTCGTCGGGGCATTGATATGCTTTTCATTCGCATTCGCAAGCGTGCTAATTTACCCGTAAATAAACGCATCAGCGCCCACATTTTCCGGCATACGTTCGCGGTGCGCTACCTCATGCTCGGCGGCGACATCTACACGCTGCAAGAGTTGCTGGGGCATGAAGATATCGCCACTATCAAAAACTACATGCATCTCAATGATACGCTGGTGCAGGAACAAAAGCGCAAGTTCAGTCCCGGTGATAACGTGCCATTTTCTGGCAATGCTGGTGGGCGCAAAGTACGCTCCGATTTTCGGGAACCGGTGAAAAAGAAACCGGGTGCTGGTCGCGGCAAAAAAACTGCAAACGACATAACCATTCTTGTTTAGACTAACGACAATCTTGCAGAACTCCTTCCGGAGTTCCGTGAAATGAGCTACGAGCGATGATACAACGGGTCAAATTCCTATTTTGGGACCAATTTGGGCCGTTTTGGCGTCTTGCGCACGACCGAAAACCGCTGCGCCTTGCCGATCTTGGTCCCTTTTGCCCGACCCGGTGATTTTCCGCGGGGTTGTGGTGGGCGAGCAGGCGTCCCATAGGCGTCAAGTTAAGAAAGGATGAGCTTTGCAATGAAATGGCTTTCCAGGCGGTTTTATCCCCTGTCGGCGGAACGCTGGAACCTACGATCTCGTGTTTCATATCAGCAGACAGCATCGAGCAAAAGGACGTTGTTCGACCCGCCTGGGAAGCCATCTCGGAATTCATTGCTTCCTCATTTTCTGCTAAACTCATCCGCTTAACTTGACGCCTATGTGGTGGGCGAGCAGGCGTCCCCAGAGTTGGCAACAATTTCAGCATCCCGCGCCGCACCTGTTGCGGCGTGGGGATGCGCTGCGTGTTTTCCCACGGACGGAGGTCTGGGGCCACCAAATCGCGGGCCAGCACTAGCTGATTGTGCGCAATCGCCACCAGATGCGTCCAGCGCTCGAATTGGGCGGGAGTGCGCAGACGCGGTTTGTCCCACAGCAACGCTTGTTTGTCAAAGCGATAGCCGTGTTCCTGACTGAAACGCAGCACATAGCGCACCGCGATCTGCGGGATAGCGGCGTCGGGAGCGCCAATCCAGACGAACCAACTGACGCGAGGATCGCGCTCACTATTGGCGGCCTGCGGGCGCTCCACCCGGATCACCGTCAGATCGAGATAGCGTGCGTCTTTGACGTGCAGATGGTTCCACCAGC
>Ga0307373_10005985_pt1 | contig 19565 bp, 17 predicted proteins | sample OX2MG_FD_202534 | JGI IMG/M metagenome (GOLD analysis project Ga0307373, IMG submission 202534) | Soil microbial communities from Risofladan, Vaasa, Finland - OX-2 | ecosystem: Environmental > Terrestrial > Soil > Coastal area > Acid sulfate soil | place: Finland: Risofladan, Vaasa | collected...
ATGTGCACCTCTTTGTCAAAGATGGCTCCCTCATCGGTGGCCAGTCCCCTCCACTCCTCCAGAGCGGCCTCCCAGGCCCGTCCTTTGGGGGCGTAGGGCCGGTCCTCCAGATAGGCGAAGGTGGTGTCGTCCGGGGCGATGAGGCCGGCCCGGGCCCCTCCCTCGATGCTCATGTTGCACACCGTCATGCGGCCCTCCATGGAAAGTGAGGTGATGGCCGAGCCCCGGTATTCGATGACATGTCCGATTCCGCCCCCGGTGCCGATGTGCCCGATGATGGCCAGGATCACGTCCTTGGCCGTCACCCCGGCGGGCAGGTCGCCATCGACTGTCACCGACATGGTCCCCGGCCGGCGCTGGGGGAGGGTCTGGGTGGCCAGGACGTGTTCGACCTCGCTGGTGCCGATGCCGAAGGCCAGCGCCCCGAAGGCGCCGTGGGTCGAGGTGTGACTGTCACCGCACACGATGGTCATGCCCGGCATGGTGAGACCGAGCTCAGGACCCATCACGTGGACGATGCCCTGGCGAGCGTGTCCCATGGGATACAGGGTGATCCCGAACTCGGCGCAGTTGGCCGACAGGACTTCGAGCTGGCGGGCCGAGATGGGGTCGGCCACCGGCTTGTCGATGTCGGTGGTGGGCACGTTGTGATCGGCGGTGGCCACGGTCAGGTCCGGGCGGCGCACCGTCCGGCCGGCCAGGCGCAGCCCGTCGAAGGCCTGGGGGCTGGTCACCTCGTGGACCAGGTGCAGGTCGATATAGAGCAGGTCCGGCTCGCCCTCGGCCACCCGCACCGTGTGGTTGTCCCACACCTTTTCCGACAACGTCCTGGCTCCGGCCACCCGGTCCTCCTCGGCTCGGTCCCACTGGATTCTCTATCTCACATATTGGGAAAGTAATCTCGCTCTGTGGACACCACCATAAGCGGGATCGGGGTGGTGGACAAGACGGTCCACCTCCTTACGGCGCTGGAGGGCGGGCCCATGGCCCTGGGGGCGCTGGTGGAGGAGACGGGCATACCCCGGGCCACCGCTCACCGCCTCCTCCGCGCCCTCGAGCATCACGGGCTGGTGGACAGGACCGGGGGAGCCTTCCTGCTCGGGCCCGCCCTGGCCCGGATGGGCTCGGCCGCCCTGGCCGCCTCCGATCTGGCTGAGTCGGCCCGGCCCGCCCTGGAACAGCTGCGGGACCGGACCGGGGAGTCCGCTCAGCTCTACCTGCGTCGGGGCGACGTGAGGGTCTGCGTGGCCTCGCTCGAGTCGCCCCACAGCCTGCGAACCATCGTTCCGGTAGGCGCCCATCTCCCCATGGACCGGGGATCGGCCGGGGCGGTGCTCCGGGACGAGGACGCCGCCCGGCGCCGGGGGTGGGCCCAGAGCGTGGAGGAGCGGGAGGCCGGAGTGGCCTCGGTCAGTGCCCCGGTCCGCGGACCGGGTCGCCCGGCCCAACCGGGCCCGGTGGTGGCCGCCGTGTCGGTGTCCGGACCATTGGGGCGCACCACCCGCACGCCCGGAAGGCTCTACGCCGCCGCCGTGGTCGAGGCCGCGACCGCCATCGAGGCGGCCCTGTTCGGTACCGGCCGGCCCCCGACCGCAGCCGCGGCCGGCGCCGGGCCCACCGCCGCCGCCGGGGCGGCGGCTACTCCCCGACTTTGACGATCTCCACCTTCAAGGTGCCGCTGGGGGCCTGGTATTCGACGGTGTCCCCGGCCGAGTGGCCGAGCAGGGCCTCGCCCAGCGGGGAGTTGGGGCTGACCACCGACAGGCCGGGCCGGCGCTCCTCGATGGAGCCGACCAGGTAGACCTCCACGTCATCATCGCCCTCGTAACGGAGGGACACGACCGAACCGGTGGCCACCGACCCTCCGGCCGCCGCCGTCTCGTCCACGATGACGGCCTGCTTGAGGATCGATTGAAGCTGGCGGACCCGGGCCTCCATCTTGCCCTGGTCGTCCTTGGCGGCGTGGTAGTCCCCGTTCTCGGACAGGTCCCCGAGGGCGCGAGCGGCCTCGATGCGGTTGGCCACCTCGATCCGACCCCGGGTCGTCAGGTCCTCCAGCTCGGCCCGGAGGCGGTCATAGGTCGCCTGGGAGAGTTGGGTATCGGTCACCCAGGCAAGGCTACCGGCCGCCGTAACAGTTGACGAAGGCGCGGCCAGCGGCTTCACTGGTAGCGATGTCCGACCCCCTCCGGCTGCCCAGCCCCGCCCAGGTAATCGTCATCGTGTAGCGCACGCCGGACTCCGGTGTGCGCTTTCGGCCGTCCACTTGGTGGGCGGCTTTTCATTTGTCCCAGAGCACATCCATTCAGCACTACGACAGCCCATAACAACACCAGCCCAGCATCGAGATCGAGGAGAGACAAGCGGTGGCCAGCCACAAGGTCGCAGTGATCGGAGGGGACGGGATCGGCCCCGAGGTGACAGCCGAGGCCCTCAAAGTCGTCGCCGCCGCCGGGGTGAGCCTCGACACCACCGCCTACGAGCTCGGAGCCGACGCCTGGCTGCGCACCGGTGAGGTTCTGCCCGACTCGGTCATGGCCGAGCTGCGCCAGGCCGACGCCATCCTGCTCGGCGCCGTGGGCCCGCCCCTCGGGAGCACCCAGGTGCCCGCCGGCCTGCTGGAGCGGGGCCTGCTCCTCCGGCTGCGCTTCGATCTCGACCTGTACGTGAACCTGCGGCCGTTCAACGGCACCGGACCGGGTGGGGATATCGACGCCGCCGTCATCCGGGAGAACACCGAGGGCACCTACGCCGGGGAGGGCGGGTTCCTGCGCAAGGGGACTCCCCATGAGGTGGCCACCCAGGGCTCGGTCAACACCCGGATGGGGGTGGAGCGCTGCGTGCGTTTCGCCTTCGAGCTGGCCTCGTCCCGGCCCCGCCACCACTTGACCCTGGTCCACAAGACCAACGTGTTGACCTTTGCCGGGGATCTCTGGCAGCGCACCTTCGACATCGTGGCCGCCGAGTACCCCGACATCGAGACGGCTTACAACCACGTAGACGCCGCCTGCATCTACCTGGTCGACGCTCCCTCCCGCTACGACGTCATCGTCACCGACAACCTCTTCGGGGACATCCTCACCGACCTGGCCGGGGCGGTGGCCGGCGGTCACGGCCTCTCGGCCTCGGCCAACCTGAACCCGGCCCGCACCGGTCCTTCGCTGTTCGAACCGGTGCACGGCTCGGCCCCCGACATTGCCGGGACCGGACGGGCCAACCCGCTGGCGGCCATCCGTTCGGCGGCCATGATGCTGGACCACCTGGGCGAGGCCGACGCCGCCGCCCGTATCACCAAAGCCGTGCTCGAATGCGCCCACTCGGCGCCGTCGGGCGCCACCACCACCGAGTTGGGCGACCTGGTCGCGGAAAGGGTCTGAAAATGCCTATCACCAAGGTCGAGAAGATCTGGATGGACGGGACACTGGTGGACTGGGATGACGCCCAGGTCCACGTCCTGACCCACTCCCTGCACTACGGGCTGGGCGTCTTCGAGGGGATCCGGGCCTACTCCACCAGCCGGGGCCCGGCCGTGTTCCGCCTCACCGACCACATCCGCCGCCTGTTCAACTCGGCCAAGATCCTCATGATCGACATCCCTTTCTCCCCGGAGGCCCTCATCGAGGCCACCAAGGAGACGGTGGCCGTCAACGGCCTGGACGCCTGCTACATCCGGCCTCTGGTCTATCTGGGCTATGGGGAGATGGGCCTCAACCCCCTGCCCTGCGTGGTGAACGTTTCCATCGCGGTGTGGCCGTGGGGCGCCTACCTGGGCGAAGACGGCTTCACCAAGGGCGTCAACATGAAGATCAGCTCCTGGCGCCGCCACGATCCCAACACCATTCCGCCGGCGGCCAAGGGGACAGGTATGTACATCAACTCCTGCCTGGCCAAAGTGGAGGCACTGAAGGCCGGCTACGACGAGGCCATCCTGCTCTCTCCCCAGGGCTACGTCAGCGAGTGCACGGGGGAGAACATCTTCATCGTGCGGGACGGGCGCATCTTCACCCCGCCGGTGGCAGCCGGAGCCCTGGAGGGGATCACCCAGTCCTCGGTGATGACCATCGCCCGGGACCTCGGCTACGAGCTGGAGACCACCAACATCCTGCGTTCGGATCTCTACACCGCCGATGAGGCATTCCTGTCCGGAACCGCCGCCGAGATCGTCCCCATCCGGTCGGTGGACGACCGCATCATCGGCACAGGCGAGCCGGGGACGGTGAGCAAGAAGATCCAGGAGATCTACTTCTCGACCGTCAAGGGCGAGGTCGACCGCTACCAGGACTGGCTCGAACATGTCCGGTGAGGCTCGGCCGCATAGTCACGTAGCCGTAGCCGCCCCGGCCGCTATGCCGACGGCGGTGGATGTCTATGACACGACCCTGCGGGACGGCAGCCAGCAGGAGGGCCTGTCCCTCACCGTGGATGACAAGCTGCGGGTGGCCGAACAGCTCGATCATCTGGGCGTGACCTGGATCGAGGGGGGCTGGCCCGGGGCCAACGCCAAGGACACCGAGTTCTTCCATCGAGCTCCCCGGGAGCTCAGTCTGCACACGGCCCGGCTGGCCGCCTTCGGGATGACCCGGCGGACCGGCGCCAAGGCCGAGGAGGACGAGGTCCTGCGCCACCTCCTCGACGCCGAGACCGAAGCCGTATGCATCGTGGGCAAGGCGTGGGACTACCACGTCCTCGAGGCCCTCCAGACGACCCTGGACGAGGGCGTGCGCATGGTGGCCGACTCGGTCGCCTATCTCAAGAGCCAGGACCGCAGGGTGTTCTACGACGCCGAGCATTTCTTCGACGGTTACAAACGCAACCCGGAGTTTTCCGCCCGGGTGGTGAGGGCCGCCCAGGAGGCCGGCGCCGATGCCATCGTCCTGTGCGACACCAACGGCGGCACCCTGCCCCACGAGGTCGAGGCCATCCTGGCCGAGGTGGCCCCGACCCTGACCGTGCAGATGGGCGTGCATTTCCACAACGACGGCGGCTGCGGGGTGGCCAACACCCTGGCCGGGGTGCGCCAGGGTGCCACCCAGGTCCAGGGCTGTGTCAACGGATATGGGGAGCGGGCCGGTAACGCTGATCTAGCCGCCGCCATCCCCAACCTGTCCCTCAAGATGGGGGTGCGGACCATCCCGCCCGAGCGCATCGAGCGCTTGACGGCGGTGTCACACCACATCGCCGAGCTGGTCAACATCAGCCCCCACCCCCAGCAGCCCTATGTAGGGATGTCGGCCTTCACCCACAAGGCCGGCCTGCACACCAGCGCCATCGTGCGCAGCCGGGACGCCTACGAGCACATCTCCCCCGACGCCGTGGGTAACGGGACCCGATTCGTCGTCTCGGAGATGGCCGGGCGCTCGACCCTGCTGCTCAAGGCCCAGGAGCTGGGCCTGGAGCTGGACGGCGCCGCCCTGGGCGAGGTGCTCGATTCGCTCAAGGAACTCGAGCACCGCGGCTACCACTTCGAGGCCGCCGATGGCTCACTGGATCTGCTCATGCGCCGTGCCACCGGCTGGAAGCAGGACTACTTCCGGCTGGAGTCCTTCCGGGTCAGCACCGAGCTGCGGGCCCTGACCGCGGACGGGGTGTTGGGGGAGGCCGGTGAGGTGGTGACCGAGGCCACCATCAAGGTGTGGGTGGGCGATGAACGCATCGTGGCTACCGCCGAGGGCAACGGACCGGTCAACGCCCTGGACGGTGCCCTGCGCCAGGCGGTGGGCAACCGGTTCCCGCAGCTGACCCGCATCCACCTCACCGACTACCGGGTCCGGGTGCTGGATACCAACAAGGGGACCGGGGCCGTCACCCGGGTCCTGCTCGACTCCACCGACGGGGAGCGGACCTGGGCCACCATCGGCGTGTCGGACAACATCATCGAGGCCTCCTGGGCCGCCCTGGTGGACTCCATCGTCTACGGTCTTCTCCACACCGCCGAGGCGGCGGCAGGCCAGAACTGATCCCTGCCCCCGGGCGGCGGATGACCCCGGAGTAGGAAAAGTGCCCCAGCCCGAGTACGTACCGGTCCGAGCCGCCGATGAGGTGCGTCCGGTGGAGCGCCTGCCGGCCCCGAAGCACTGGCGGGCGGACCGTCCGGGTGACCAATGGGGCGGTCGGCCCGGGGCCAAGAGCGCCAAGGGCATGGGCGTTCCCGGACCCGATCAGGGCTATGCCCTGCGCCTGGCCCGGCAGTTCAAGGGCCTGCTGTTCCTGGCTCCCGGGGAGAGCGAGGAGGACGCCGTGGCCGGCTGCCTGGGCGTCGCCCTCAAGCGGGCGTCCCTGTTCGGGCGGGCGCCGGTCATCCACGACCTGGAGCTGGCCTACGTCCTGTGGGGCTACGCCGTGGACTCACCCGCCGATCTGGTGGAGTATCGCCGGCCGCTGTTCCAGGGCGCCGCCCACCACTACTGGGACCAGCGGGCGATAGCCGACCGGGTGCCGGAGGCCAGCCTCCGACTCACGCCCGAAGAGGCCCACGCCCGCCTGTCGTCCTGGCGCCAGCTGATCAGCGTCTAGAGCGGCCGATCAGCCTCTAGCGCCGGGCCCGCCGCCTCCGGTCGGCCAGCCCCAGACCCATCGCCAGCATCACGGCTCCGGCTTCGGCCAACTCCGGACCGCTCCCGGTGAAGGCCAGGCTGGCCGGACGCGAACCGGTCGAGCCCGCCGACGGGGTCGATGCCGTCCCCGGGGCGCCAGCAGTGCCCGAGGAGCCCGCCGCGCCCGAGGACCCGGCCGCCGAGGCCCCAGCCGGAATGGGACCGCTGACCCTCCACACGTCCCGCAGCGGCGTCACCCCGGGATCCCCGTCATGGACGAGGGCGGCCGCGGCCGGGTTGACGGCCAGGCTCTTGAGGGTGGGCAGACCGAGGCTGGCCTCGAAGGTGCGCAGCATCCCGTAGTGGTCGCCCGACCAGGTGGACTCGAAGCCGGTCTTGACGGGCGCACCGATGAGGAGCGCCCCCACCCGGCCCCCGGCGGAAGTGTCATGGCAGGAGGCACAGCCGCTGGTGTCGTTGCCGGCGCCCTCATCGAAGGTGATGGCCAGAACACTGCGGGAGTCCCAGGCCGGACTGGAGGTGAGCTGGGTCACGAAGCCGGGCAGCCACGCCGCGATGGCGGCCACGCCGCTCGGGGCGGCCGGGCCCTCGGGGTCGGCGGCACAGCCGCCGCTTGTACCGCTCTGGTCATCGTGGCCGTTGTGGCAGGTATCGGGCTCGATAAAGCTCCACCGGGGCAGGGAGGACGGGCTCTGGTCATCCGCCCAGAGTTGGGTCAGGTCGACCGAGTGGGCCTGGCAGTAGGACTCATTGGTGCCCTGGTCCAGGATCGAATGGAACCAGGGCAGCGGGTTGTGCCGGGTGGCATAGCCGTTGGTGCCGGGTCCTTGGTAGGGGTCGGGGACACTGAGGGAAGGGGAGTGGAGGCAGTTGTGGCCGCCGGGGGCGCCCACCATTCCTTCGGAGTAGGCCTTCCAGGACAGGCCGGCCTTGTCCAAGGTGGTGGCCAGGGTGGGGACGCTGGCCGGGTACATGCAGGTGTCCGGGGCCATGCCCAGGCAGTCCGCCTCGGTGGAGGACTTGGGCTGCTGCCCGCTGAAGATGGCCAGGTAGTTGGCCAGGCTGACGTGGCCGGCGCCGTAGTAGTCGCGGACGTAAGAACCCTGCTTGACGAGATTGGTGAGGGCGGGATAGGCCGGGTTTTCGAAGGTGGCCGTGGCGCTCTCGTTCTCCAGGAAGACCACCACGATGTGGCTGAGTTCGGGCACGCCCTGGCTCCCCGCCGGGGCGGCGCCGCCGGGGCCGGCCGCTTCGGCGGGGGGGACGCTCAGGGCCCAGGCGGCGGCGGAGAAGGCGGCGGCCAGGCCGAGCAAGACCGTCAGCGCTCGGCGCGGCGTGCCCCTGCGGACCGGTGTCGGGCGGTTCGGTCGATTCACTGTCAGAGAGTGCCAGGCGTTGGTTGAACCCAGCCAGACGGCCAGGCGAACTTCCGGTTAATGGCCGGGGCCGGGTCCGGGCGGGTCCTGCCCGGACACCCCCGGGGGAGACTCCGGGGCCCCCGGTACCACCGCTCCCGGAACCACCGCCCCCGGAACAACCGCCCCGGGCACCTCCGACGTCGGAAGGGCGGCGCCGGGCACCAGGGTGGCCTCGGGCGGCGGCGCCGGCCCCACCGCTGAGGCCAGCATCAGGGAATTGGGTATGCGCAGGGGCCCGTCATCGGCGGCCATGCTCACGTAGGTCAGATCGATGTTGGTGATGGTGCCGGCAATCGGTCCACCGAAGGATCCCGACCGGATGCGGATGCGGTCTCCCACCACGAAGGGCCGGACGAAGAGCAGGACAATGCCGGCAAACATGTTCCCCAGTACCTGTTGCAGGGCGATTCCCAGCACCACTCCGGTGAGGGCTCCTCCAATGAGCAGGTGCTGAACGGGCACGTCCAGCAGGCCGAGGCCCACGAAGACGGCCACGATGTAGCCGAAGAAGCTGATCAGCAGCCGCACCGCCGAGCCTGCCGACCTTCCGGCCCGGCCGGTGATGATCCGGGCCATCTCCGAGGCCAGGGCCCGCACGGCCAGCACGGCCAGGACCAGGAATACCACCGCCGCTATCCAGGCGATCAGGCGGTCGTGGAGACGCTGGGCGTGGATGTTGCCCAGGTCGGTTCCAACCGACAAGGCGGCTATCGCACCGGCGCCCAGAATGACTGAGTTGCGCCAGCGCATCCGCAGCATCGAGTCCGAACCCGGGTTCCGGCGGCGTCTCAGTGTTAGGGACGACCTCCACAGAGGCCGTCCGTCCTCAGGGCTCAGTTCAGCTCCGGGGAACCTGGGACCAGGGCTGGTCCTTGTCCACCCTGACATCCCCGGGCAGGCCCAGGACCCGTTCGCCGAGGATGTTGCGCATGACCTCGCTGGTACCGCCCTCGATGGAGTTGGCCCGGGACCGCAGGAAGGACTTGTAGGGGTCCCGGCCGCTCAGCCCGGCCTCTTCGGGCCGGATCATCTCGAAGCTCGAATAGAGCATGCCCTCGGCGCCCATCAGGCCGATGGTGAACTCGGTGATCTTCTTGTTGAGCTCGGCGTAGGCCAGCTTGGAGGTTGAACCCTCCGGCCCGGGAGTGCCGGCCTGGCGGGCCTGGGCGGCTCGCATGTTGGTCAACCGGGCCGCCTCGGCCGCCACCCAGAGCCGCATGAGCTGATCACGCCGGGAGGGATCGGAGTGGCCCTTCTCCTTCCAGACCCGCACCGCCTCCCCGATGTAACCGCTGCCCCGGGGGGCGACGCCCCCGCCGATGGAGACCCGCTCGTTCATGAGGGTGGTGAGGGCGACGTACCAGCCGGCCCCCACTTCCCCGAGTCGCTCGGCATCGGGGATGCGGGCGTCGGTGAAGTAGACCTCGTTGAACTCGGCCTCACCGGTCATCTGGCGCAGCGGGCGGACCTCCACCCCGGGCCCCTGCATATCCACGACGAAGTAGCTCATCCCCCGGTGCTTCGGTGCCTCCGGATCGGTCCGCGCCACCAGGAGCCCCCATCGGGCCCGGTGGGCCAAGGTGGTCCAGACCTTCTGGCCGTTGACGATCCACTCATCCCCGTCCCGCACCGCCCGGGTGGACAGGCTGGCCACGTCGGAGCCGGCTCCTGGCTCGGAGAAGAGCTGGCACCAGACCTCCTCGCAGGTGAACATGGGCCGCAGATAGCGGCGCTGCTGGTCCTCGCTGCCGTGGGCGATGAGCGTGGGGGCGCCCATCCCGACCCCGATGGGGTTGCGGGCGCCGTTGCTGGGCCAGCCCACCTCGGCCAGGCGGGTGTCGACCTGGGCCTGCAGGGACGGGCTGACGCCCAGGCCGCCCAGGCCCTCGGGGAACTGCACCCAGGCCAGGCCCAGGTCGAACTGGGCCCCCCACAACTCGGCGGGGGACTCCGACTTCGGGTCGTGCTCGGTGAGGAGCTGGTCGACCCGGGTCTTGACCTCTCCTTCGGCGGCAACGGTGCTGGTCATGCCAGGAATCTACCCGGAGTGACCGGAGGCCCCCCGTGCGGGCGAGACTGGGGGGATGCAGCCGCTGACCCTCACTGATGAGCAGCTCGAGTTCCGCCGCACCCTGCGCCAGTTCTGCGATGAGCGCCTGGCTCCCCGGGCGGCCGAGGTCGACCGGCGGGGCGAGTTCCCCTGGGAGAGCTTCAAGGAGTGCGTGGCCTTGGAGTTGCCCGCCCTGGGCATCCCCGAGGCCTATGGAGGCTCGGGGGCCGACCATGTCACCCAGGCCATCATGGTCGAGGAGCTGGCCCGGGTCTGCGGCTCCACCAGCCTTTCCCTGCTCATCTCCAAGCTGGGGATGATCCCGGTCATGCTGTGGGGCTCGGACGAGCTCAAGAGCAACTACCTGCCCCGGGTGGCCTCGGGGGAGGCCCAGGCCAGCTACTGCCTGTCGGAGGCCGACGCCGGCTCGGATGTCGCCTCCATGCGCACCCGGGCCGTGCGGGACGGGGATGGCTACGTGCTGAGCGGCACCAAGCACTGGATCACCAATGCCGGCATCTCCGACACGTACACCGTCTTCGCCAAGACCGACGCCACCGCCGGCCACCGGGGCATCACCGCCTTCCTGGTCGAAGCCGAATGGGGCGTGAAGGTGCCCAAGCTGGAGGACAAGCTCGGCATGCGAGGCAGCCCCACCGGCGAAGTTCTCTTCGATGACATCCGGGTTCCCCTCTCCCATCGCATCGGTGAGGAGGGCCAGGGCTTCTATATCGCCATGGGGACACTGGACCGGTCCCGTCCGACCATCGGCGCCCAGGCTGTGGGTCTGGCCCAGGGGGCACTGGACCACGCCATCACCTACCTACGCGAGCGCCAGCAGTTCGGCCGGCCCCTGGCCGAGCTTCAAGGCCTGCAGTTCATGGTGGCCGACATGGCCGCCCGGGTGGAGGCGGCCCGGGCTCTGGTGCACAAGGCCTGCGCCATGGTGGACGAGGTCAACGGCCATGCCGAGGCGACGCGCCACGTCACCGGTTCCGGCGGCGGTCCCGACGGCCACGGCGGGCCGGGCTACGACCTCACCACCACCGGGGCCATGGCCAAGATGTTCGCCTCGGACGTGGCCATGTCGGTGACCGTGGATGCCGTCCAGCTCTGCGGCGGCAACGGATACACCCGGGACTTCCCCGTCGAGCGTTACATGCGCGATGCCAAGGTCACTCAGATCTATGAGGGCACCAACCAGGTCCAGAAGGTGGTCATCTCCCGCCGGGTAATGGGCTGAGCCCCGGTAGCCTCGTCCGTCATGCCCGCTGCTCCCCGCGTCCGGATCGCCCCGTCCCCGACGGGTTACCTGCATGTGGGCGGAGCCAGGACGGCCCTTTACAACTGGCTCTTCGCCCGGCGTCTCCACGGCACCTTCATCCTGCGAATCGAGGACACCGATCGGGAGCGCAACCGTCCCGAACTGGTGGACGAGATCCTCTCCGGCCTGGAGTGGCTGGGTCTGGACTGGGATGAGAAGACGTACTTCCAGTCCGATAACGCTCCCGCCCACCGGGCCGCCGCCCAGCGACTCTACGAGGCCGGCCGGGCCTACTACTGCGAATGCACCGGGGCCGACGTGCAGGCCAGGAAGAAGCCGGGCGAGCCTCCCGGTTACGACGGATACTGCTCCCACCGCGACCTTCCTCCAGGCCCGGGGAGGGCGCTGCGTTTCCGGGTTCCTGACGATGGCGTAACGGTCGTGCATGACATCGTGCGCGGGGATCCCGAGTTCCCCAATGCAACCATCGATGACTTCGTGATCCTCAAGTCCGACGGCCAGCCCTTGTTCTACCTGGCCAATGTGGTGGACGACATGGACATGCGGATCAGCCATGTCATCCGGGGCGAGGAGCACCTGCCCAACACCCCCAAGACCAGCATGCTCTGGGACGCCCTCGGCGGTGGTCCCCAGCCCATCTACGCCCACCTGCCCGACCTGGTCGACGCCAAGCGGCGCAAGCTGTCCAAGCGCCGCGACCCGCAAGGGGTGGCGGTGGAGACCTACCGCCGCCAGGGTTACCTGGCCGAGGCCATGCGCAACTACCTGGCCCTTCTGGGCTGGAGCCCGGTGGACGGGCGGGAGCTCCTGACTGTGGAGGAGATGGTGGTGGAGTTCAGGTTGGAGAAGGTCAACAACTCCCCGGCCTTCTTCGACGTGGCCAAGCTCAGCCACTTCAACGGTGAGTACATCCGGGCCTTGGGTAAGGACGGCTTCATAGAAGCGGTCCAGCCCTGGTTGGAAGCCGGCCCGTGGGAGTCCGAGAGCTACGACCCGGACGCCTTCGCCCAACTGGCGCCGCTGGTGCAGGAGAGGGTGACGACCCTGTCCGAAGTGCCCGGCATGATCGATTTCATCTTTCTGGACGAGCCCATCGTGGATCAGGCCGCCTGGGACAAGGCCATCGCCCGGAACGAGTCGGCGCCGGCCATGCTGGCCGCCTGCCGGGCCGGCCTGGCCGAGACGGCCTGGGACGCCGTGTCCATCCGGGCCGTATTGGAATCGGCCGCCGAGAGTCTCGGCCTCAAGCTGGCCCGGGCCCAGGCCCCGGTGCGGGTGGCGCTGACCGGCCGCAGCGTCGGCCCTCCGCTGTTCGAGTCCATCGAGGTGCTCGGACGGGTCAAGACCGTGGCCCGCCTGGATGAGGCGTTGCGCCTGAGGGAGCAAGCCGAGGTTTGATCCTCTTCCTGCCCCGGCTCATCCGCTGGGGCTTCAGGTTGGTGGTGCTGGCCTTCGGAGCGGCCCTGGTCTATCTGGGGGTGATCGCCTATCAGGTCTATCGGGCCGCCCACACTGACCAGGCCGGCCCGGCCCAGGCCATCATCGTGATGGGGGCGGCCCAGTACAACGGGACGCCGTCGCCCGACCTGGCCGCCCGCCTCGACCACGCCTATGAGTTGTGGAAGCGGGGGTACGCGTCCGTGGTGGTGGTGACCGGCGGTCGGCAGGCCGGGGACGTGTTCACCGAGGCTGAAGCGGGCCGGGGTTATCTGGAGGCCAAGGGGGTGCCCGACTCGGACATCCTGGCTGACAGCCAGGGCAACAACTCCTGGCAGTCCCTGTCCGGGGCCGCCGCCGATCTGGCCACCCGCCAGCTCAGGCGGGTCATCGTGGTCTCGGACCCCTTCCACGACCTGCGCATCCAGGGGATGGCCTCCAGCCTGGGGCTGTCGGGCCTGGTGTCCCCGACCCTGACCTCGCCCATTAGGGGGGCGGCCGTGATCCCGTACTACGCCAAGGAGACCCTGGCCGTGGGCCTGGGCCGGCTGATCGGCTACCGCCGTCTGTCCGGTTTCAGCCGCTCCCTCGGCCTGGTGCGGGCTCCCCTGAGCGGCGGCTAATCTGCCCCTTCGCCCATTCGGGGGTGGTGTAATCGGCAACACAGCAGGTTCTGGCCCTGCCATTGGGGGTTCGAGTCCTCCCCCCCGAGCCAAGTTGTAGCGAGGAAGCCGCTCAGGGTCCGAGCAGAGGGACCAGCAGCTGGGCCAGGTTGTTGACCACGGTGGTGACCGGGGCCGGGATGACGTCGGCCGGGAGTGCACTCGATCCCGGGTTGCCCAGTTGGGCAGAACTTGAGGTCCCACTGACCGAACTCCGCGCCACGGCCGGGGAGCTAGGAGTACTCGACGCAGTGCCGGCCCCAGCCGGGCTGCCACCGGCCACCGGAAGGGAGGGAAGCGTCACCGGGACGGTCACTGGTGGCGTGACCGGGGTGGCGGGGACCGTCACCGTTACCGGGGTGGACGGCGCCCGGGAGAGGGTTATGCCCCCGGGGGACTGAAGGGGTGTGCCCACAGGGCGAGTGGGAACCTTGGAGGTCGACCGGTCAGTTGACGGGGCCGAGCTGGCCTCAGCGGCAGGCGGGCTGGCCAACCCGGCCACGGCCAAGCGCAAGGGCGGGGCCGGCGAAGAGGCGGCCGCCTGTTGCTCGGCCAGGATGACCGGCTGGCTCCCGACCGGTGGAGCGGTCGCCAGCGCCGGTGAGGTTGGCATCCCCGGGTTCGGAACCTCCAACATGCCCAGCGCGATCAGCCCGAGACCGCCCAGGCCGACACTGGCGCTGATACCCCACCGCCAGGCCTTTTCCCCCACCTGCATACGACCACCACCGTTCATGGGTGATATCGGCTGCCCGGTTCACAAATTGAGAAATTTGTCCACGCCAGGAGGGCGCGGCCCGGCCATGGCGAGGCACTGGCGGTGTCATCTCCCTAGGGTCAGAGTCGTACGGACCGTTCCGGCCCGTTGATGCATCGCTGACAGCGATACCTCGGTGCCCGCACGGGCGCGGACGGTCCACTCGGCCATGGCCCGGTCGGATGTCCCGTCCGAGCCGGCGCCGAGCATGCTGGACTTGAGGACGCGACCGGCCAGTTGGCCGAGTTCCCGTCGGGTCGGCACTCCGATGACCTCGGCGCCGGCGGCCACCGCCGATTCCGGCAGGGAGATGTCCGCCTCGATGGGTCGGACCATCTTGCGCTTGATGGCCTGCTCGGTCACCTGGGTCGGCAGGAATCCGGCGTTTTCCACCACCAGCCGTACCCGCCAGGTGTCATCCCCGATCGGCGTCGCCTCGGCGGAGCGCAGTCTCAATTCGGGGGCGATCAGGACATGCCAAATGGCCCAGTCGGCGTGGGGCGACACCTCCGCCTCGAGGCGGGCCGGCGGGGGGTTACGGAAGCAGAAGGCCGAGTTCCATCCCCCCAGTTCAACCGGTCCGAGCTGGGGGTGCTCGTAGGGATACCAGTCGACGAAGCCCTCACCGCCCAGCTCCTCGTCACTCCAGGCCAGCAGTTTGAGGTCATCGTCGAGAGGGTGATCCAGCCACCAGTTGATGGGGTGGGGATCCTCGATGCCGGCGGCCCGGAGGGGGCTCCAGAACTCGGTGGTCCAGGCATGGACGCCGAGGTGGTCGTAGGCCCAGTCATCGGCCACGCCGGTGATGACGTCCTTGGGGTCGTAACGGAACCCGTGGAACACCGAGAGGGCTGGATAGCCGGTGAGCTCGGTCGCCTTCCTGCCGATCAGCTCGAAGACCCGCAGATCGAAGGTGTCCATTGCGTCGTCGGCCCTGCCCCCGTAGGGGCGGAGGTGTACTCCGGCGTAGGTGTGGTACTGGATGAAGGCGCATATGTTTGGTCGGTCGATGATGGCTTGCACGACGGCCCTGATCTCCGGCTCCGAGGTCGGATAGGGCCCCGCTCCGTATTGCTCGCCCTCAGGCCGCCACTCGACCGGGTAGTTGCGGTTCATGTCCAGGCCGGCCAGGGCGGGTGCCCCCTTGATGCTGACACCGTCCCAGCCCTGGATCTCGCCTTCGCTCAGGAGCCGGTAGTAAGGCCCCGGACCGCTCTCGACCGGATCCCGGGCAACCAGTAGCCGGGGGTCGGCGGCCGAGGGCCTCCAGGTCCCGTTGGGATCCTGGATCCGCATGGTGAGGATCCGCCCGTCACCGTCCATGTCCGAGGCGATGAGGCCGTCCTGCTGGTCGGTGCGGGGGTACGGCCGTGACGATGACCGCACGTAGCGCGGCCGTTCGCCCATGGCCAGCTCGGCACCGTCCGGGCCCATGCGCGGCACGATGTAGAAGGTGCGTGAGTCGACGGCCCTGGTGACTGTCGGGTCCACCCCGTACTGGTCCAGAAGCTTGGCGATCAGATAGAGGGCGGCCAGAGAGCCCGTCAGCTCGGTGGCGTGGATGTTGGCGTCGATCCAGATGGCCGGCTTCTCCGGTGCCGGCCCGGACTCGGAGTTGGTGATGGTGGCCAGCCAGATGTCCCGACCCTCACTCGACCGGCCGATAGAGGTGAGCTCCATCAGGTCGGGACGTCGGGCCGCCAGCTCCTCGAGGCGCTCGGTCAGCTCGGGGAAGCGCAGAAAGCGGTCGGTGGGGACGCTCGGCATTCCAAGACGCTAATTGGCCCGAAGCGGGGCGGGGGCGGGCGTGTCGGGCCGTCGTCCAGGTGGTTAGCTGAGGTCGTGCAGATCGAACACCTGTCTTCTGACACCGAGCCGGAAGCTGTGACCGATGCCCTCGGGCGGGATGGGGCGGTCATAGTCGACGGCCTGGCGGGCGATGAGCTCCTGGACCGGATCGAGGCCGAGCTGGCCCCGAGCCTGGCCGCCACGCCGATGGGGCCGGACGACTTCAGCGGGCGCAACACCCGCCGGACCGGAGCCCTGGTGGCCCGATCACCGGCCAGTCGTGAGTTGGTCAGTCATCCCCTGATCCTGGACACGACGGCGCGGTTCCTCGGGCACGCCACCAACTTCCAGCTCCACCTGACCCAGGCCATTGCCATCGGACCCGACTCTCCCGCCCAGCCGATCCACCGGGACCAGTGGGCGTTCGACTTCTTCCCGTTCCCGGCCGGCTACGAGGTCCAGGCCAACACTATCTGGGCCCTCACCGACTTCACCGAAGCAAACGGCGCCACCCGGGTGGTGCCGGGCAGCAACCAGGCGGCGGACCGGCTGAGCTTCGAGCCGGCCGACACCGTTCCCGCCGAGATGACCAGAGGATCGGTTCTCATCTACTCGGGCAGCGTGTATCACGGCGGGGGCGCCAACACGACCGCTGAGACCCGGGTCGGACTCAACATCACTTACAACCTGGCCTGGCTCCGTCAGGAGGAGAACCAGTACCTGTCGGTGCCCCGAGAGGTGGCCGAGACCCTCCCCGAGGAGCTTCTGAGGCTGATGGGCTATGCCCGGGGCGCCTACGCACTCGGTTATATCGATGACCTGAGGGATCCCATCGAAGCGCTGCGGCCCACCGGAGCGGCGGTCGGCTTCGCCGCCCGATAGGTGAGTTGTTGATGGACGGTGGGGGACTGGCGCCGCTCGAGTTGGTGGAGGTCGGGGCTCGGGTGGGGGCGCTGCTCCGAGAGAGAGGCGAGGACGTAGCCGTGGCCGAAGGGGCCGGAGGCGGCCTGGTTTCGGCAGCCCTTCTGGCCGTACCCGGTGCCTCGGTCTACTACCGGGGTGGAGCGGTGATCTACACCCTGGCGGCCAGTCGTGCCTTCATGGCCGGCGCGGTCGAGGCGCCTCCCGGCTTGCGCGGCGCCACGGAGGAGTTCGCCCTCTGGCTGGCCCGGTCGGTCCGCGCCCGGTTGGCCACGACGTGGTCCCTGGGCGAGGGCGGCGCCGCCGGTCCGTCCGGCAATCCCTACGGTGATCCCCCCGGACACGCCTGGGTGGCGGTGAGCGGGCCGGTGGAACGGACGCAGCGGGTATCGACCGGCTCCGCCGACCGGTCCGCCAACATGGCTGCGTTTGCCGTGGCTGGACTGGCTCTGCTGGAGGATTGTCTGGGAGCCCGGCGCTGACCGTGCCCGGTCTTCGGCTCTGATCAGCCCTGGCTGTGGGAGCCGCTCAGGTCCTTGAACAGCTCGGTGAGGAGCGCATCAGCCCGCCGCTCCCAGTCGGCCAGCAGGTCCCGGGCCCTCGGCTCGGAGCGGTCCCGGCGAACCTGGCGATCGATCTCATTGGCCCGACATAGGGGACAAGGGCCGTGCATACCGGCCGAGTGTCCGCAGTCGCTTCCGTTGGTCATGGTCATATGTCCCACCCCTCGGCTCTTCTTGCCCACCATTTGGATCGGCGTTCCGGTCGGACTTAGACATCCCCCGAAATAGGCATTCGGGGATTCCGGCCGCACTAGTCCGGATTGGCCACGCCCACCCCCCTGGCGACGCCCGGGGCCGGTGGGCTCGCACGGGGGGCCTGGAGGAACAACCCCGCCTGGCCTATATGCTGGGCGACCCGCCGCGGGCGGGATGGCCGGGCTTGGGCCCGGTCCTTCCCCTATCGGCAACCCCCTCCCCGGAGGGGATTTGCACGGCCCCATCGTCTAGAGGCCTAGGACACCACCCTCTCAAGGTGGCGACACGGGTTCGAATCCCGTTGGGGCTGCGAAGCTGTTTGCCCAGGTCAGGGACTCTTTTTTTCGGCCTCTGCCGACCTCAGCCGACGGTCGGAACGGCCTCCAGGACCCACCCAGGACCCACCAGGACCCAGCCGAGACCCGAAAGGTCCGCTGGAGGGCTGGGAAGTGGCCCTACCGGGAGGGCTCGTAAGGGCCGCTGGAGGGCGGCATGAAGTGCCCACCGCGGAGGCCCGGTGAGGGCCGATGGACTGCCCGATCATGCACTTGGCGTTCGGCGCGGAGCGCGGAGCCCTCAGCGCGAGGGCCGTGCCTTGCGTTTCCTGATCGGAGTGATCGTTGCTTGCTCGGTCAGTCCAGACAGCGCCTGAGCCAGGACATGGTCGCGTTCTTCGGTTGCGTGCTGATAGCGCAACGCGGCCGCAGGCGACGCGTGCCCCATCCGCGCCATCAGCTCCTTGGTCGATGCTCCAGTTGCCGCGGCCCAGGTGTTGCCGGTATGGCGGAGGTCATGGAAGTGAAGATGGCCGGTCCCGCTGACCTTCCGGGCTCGCGTCCAGGCCTTGTTGAGAGAGCTGGGATGCAGCGACTCGCCAGTCCGCTCACCGGTGAACACGAGCGCCTCGGATCCGGCGCCGACGTACCGATCAATGTGTTCCTTCACCGCCGGCACGAGATGGGGCGGGATGGCGATGGTCCGGACGCCGGCAGAGGACTTTGGCGGACCGACAACCTCCGTTCCGCTCCCGAGGCGCTGGCGCGTCTTCGCCACGCTGAGCGTCCGGTGAATGAAGTCGATGTCCTTCCGGCGCAGACCGAGGATCTCGCCCCGGCGGAGCTGGGTCCAGGTAGCGAGGAGCACGACCAGGCGCAGCCTCTCCGGCATCGCGGCCACCAAGGCGTCTACCTCGGCCAGGGTGGCCGTGGGTCGCTCCGGGCTGCGCTCGACTCCCGCCCCGTCCACGCGGCACGGGCTCCTGACGATGCGCTCGTCGGCGACGGCGGTGTTCAGGATGGCGCGGAGCAACCGGTATGCCTTGGCCGCCCGGGCCGGGTACTGGTCGGCTAGCCCCTCGAACCAGTGCCGCACCGCCGAGGGGCTGACCTGAGACAGCTCCATCCGCCCGAACTTCGGCACGAGGTGGACGGCCAGGATGTCCCCGTAGTCCTCTCGGGTGCGCGGGGAGAGCCGCGGCCGGTTGTCGAGCCAGGCCGTGGCGTACGCCTCGAACGTCAGACGGCCGGCCCGCGGGTCGACCCAGGCCCCCCGCTTCTGGTCGGTCTGCTGACTAGCCAGCCAGGCCTCGGCGTCCGCCTTGCGCTCGAAGGTCTGCGAGTGCCTTTGCCCGTCGGGCGCGCGGTACCGGGCCCGCCAGCTACCGGTCGGACGCCGGTCCACCGCTCCAAAGGATCGTGTGCGCTGCCTTCCCGCTGCCATGGAGCCAAGGGTACGACGGGGTTGGGACACGGGCCGCGGAGGCGGCCCCTCCCCCTGCGAAGGCGTGACCTGGGACGCCAGCCAGGAGTCGAGGGCGGACCGGCGGATCCGGACGTGGCGTCCGACGTGCTGGACCTCGACTCGACGCTGGGTCACCAGGCGGCGCACCATCCGTTGACCAGTGCCCAGGTAGGTGGCGGCCGCGGCGATGTTCAA
>Ga0307373_10005990_pt1 | contig 19558 bp, 19 predicted proteins | sample OX2MG_FD_202534 | JGI IMG/M metagenome (GOLD analysis project Ga0307373, IMG submission 202534) | Soil microbial communities from Risofladan, Vaasa, Finland - OX-2 | ecosystem: Environmental > Terrestrial > Soil > Coastal area > Acid sulfate soil | place: Finland: Risofladan, Vaasa | collected...
CAAGCCAGAACCGAGGGTTCGTACCTGCCACCTTTCCTCGGCGAGCGATCGGACGCGAAAAAGCCCTCCGCTTGCAGGGCAAACGTTGTGAATCAAACAACGAATGGAGGCGGCGGGAATCGAACCCGCGTCCGCAGCCGCACCGGCTGAGCATCTACAAGCGTAGGTGGCACTTGGATCTCGCTCGCCGGCTGGGGTGCACCGCCCTACCGACGAGCCAGCCCTCCTTTGGATGTCGCGCTTTCAGGCGAGTGGCTCTCCCTGAGCGCCGAGCCCGTTGGTTGGCGCCTGCTCCGGGCCACGGGCCCAACCCGGAGGGGCGTCGCCAACCTAAGTTGCCTTAGGCAGCGAGTGCGAGATCGTTCTTCGCATTTGGTTTGTGCCGGTGGATTTACGAGGCCTACCGGCGACCTCGGCTTGCAGCTCATCCGGATGGATCGACCACGTCGAAACCAGGTCGCCCCCGTATGTGTCGTTCTTGGCACATTGTAGCCGTGACCATCTTCCTCGTCCGTCTGCGCCAGGCGGGGCCGGCGTTCGATCCCGCGAAGCCGCTGACCGAGCAGTCGGGGTGGGAGGAGCACGCCGCATACATGGACTCCCTCGTCGAGGACGGGCACATCATCCTCGGCGGCACGCTCCCGAACGGCGCCACGGCCCACGCGGTCGAGGCATCCTCGGAGGAGGACGTCCGCGCGATCTGGGCGCGCGACCCGTGGCACGGGACGCATCTGATCCTCGAGTCGGTCGAGCCGTGGACGATCCGACTCGCTACCCACGAGCTCCACTTGAAGTAACGGGGACGACCGCGAGGGCCGCCCCCGCTCTTCGGCCGCGTTAATGCACGTTCGCGTGGAACACGAGCTTGCCGGTGAGGCTCACCGTCTTCGCAAGCAGTGTCCCGAAGAACGAGCCACCCGAGACCGTCACGCTCGTCCTGGGCGCGAGGATCGTCATGTACGCCTGACTGCCCCCGACTATCACCACGCCGTTCGAGCCCCCGTAGCTCGTGCTGATGCGGAGGTTCGAGGGCCGGGCCGTCTTGTTGACGATGTGACCCGCCCCCGCGAGCTTGCCCCTGAGCTCGATCGTGACCGGACCGCTCACCTGGAGGGTCGCTCCCCTGTCGATCGTGACGGTGTGGAAGCAGTACGTCCGGTTCGCGAGCCTCACCGCCCCGCTCATGACGACGAGGTTCCCGCTACTCGGCGAGTAGCTGAACTTGCCGCCGATGATTCCGGTCTTCGCGCTGTACTTGGGGCACACAGCGACGGTCGGCGTCGCGAGCGCCGTGGACGGCGAGTGCTGCGTCACGGTGCCGCCCACATGGCCCGAGATCGAGGCCGTGGTGCCGGCGGTGATGCTGCCGCCGACGCTGGCAGTCTTCGCGACGGTCACGGAGCCCTGCGTCGATGTGGCACTTCCGGAAAGCACGACGCCGCCGAAGGAGAGGGCTCGGTTGCTCATGACGAGCTCCGCGGTGCCGTCGATCCTGCCGCCTTTCGTCGCCACCAAGACGCCGTTCAGGCCGATGATCCCGACCGGGAGCACCTGCAGCGTCCCATTGTGGAGCGTGATCGTGTAGTTCTCGGCGAGATTCGAGCCGACCGCGTTGCTCGGCACGATCGAGTAATTCCCGCTCACCGCGTTCGGTGCTGCGCCGGAGCTCGTCAGCGTCACTCCGGAGACGGAGTCGGCGCCGATGAGTCCCGACACCGTGAACGCCTTCGTCCCGAGCGTTAGGGGCTGGTCGTAGTACTTCTGCCGGTTGCTGGCCGCGATCGAGAGAGCGGCCTTGTTGACCGCGAACGTCTGCTGCACCGGGGGCGCGGCGTTGTAGTCGGCATCGCCGGTCTGGCTCGCCGTGACGGTGCACGAGCCGGCGCCGGTGAGATGCACCTTCCCGCTCACGATCGAGCAGGCACCCGACGCACCGTAGGACACGGCGTATCCGGACGACGACGTCGCGCCCGGGTCGAAGTCGGGGTTGCCGTACGTGCGCGCGGCCGGAGTCGCGAACGTGATCGACTCGTCGAGCTTCGTCGCCGTAACGCTCTCACTCACCTGCGGCGCGGCGTTGTAGTTGTCGTCCCCGGACTCGTCGAAGCGGACGGTGCACGTTCCCGTCCCGCTCGTCATCGTGAAACTCGGGCCTGTGTTCGTACAGACGCCGGCGCTCGAGAACGAGACTGCTCCGCCGGGAGCGTTCGCGTCGACAGAGAACCCACTCGTGTACGCCGCGGACGCGGGAGCGGCGGTGGTGACGTCGATGGTCTGGTCGGCCTTCTCCGCGGTGACGCTCTCAGTCTGCTGCGGCGCGGCGTTGTAGTTCGTGTTGCCGGCCTGGTCGAATGTGACGGTGCACGTGCCCGTGCCGCTCGTCATCGTGAAGCTCGCGCCGGAGTTCGTGCACGCGCCCGACGAGCCGAACGTGACCGAGTTCCCCGAGCCGCCACCGGTCGCGGCAACCGTGAAGTCCGTCCCGTACACGGCGCTCGAGGGCGCGCCGGTCGTGACCTGGATCGCCTGGTCGGCCTTTCCGACCGCCAGCGGGTTCGAGCCGTTGCTCGCGGCGTAGCTGCTGTCGCCGCCGAAGGAGGCCGCCACGCCGCTCGGATACGTCCCCGCAACGATGCCGGAGAGGCTCGCGTTGTCGAGCTGGGCCACGCCGCTCCCGTTGGTCATCGCACTGCCGACGGAGAAGCCGTTGAGCGTGAACGACACGGTCCGGCCCGCGACGCCGGTCCCGCCGGATGCCAGCGTTGCGGTGAGGGTCGTCGTTCCACCGTACGTCCCGCTCGCCGAAGACACATTTGCCACCGTAGTGACGATCGAATGCGAGATCAGGCAGCCGCCCGCGCCGCCGTTGTAGTCGTTGGACCACATCGGCTGCACCGGGAAACTGCCCGTGCTGAGGGTGATATCCGCGGCGCCGTCGGGGGGGTTCGCGTTCCAGGCACACAGGTCGCCGATCTCATATCCGACGTTCGCGCCACTCGGCACCGTCCAACCGCCGGCAGGGAACTGGTCGGTGATCGTCTCGGCGTACTCATGACCTTCGACGATCGTGACGCCGTCCAGCGCTCCGGGGGAGTTGACGAAACCGGCGCCGCAGCCGGCCCCCGCGTCAGGGATGTACGGCAGGTTGGTGAAGGCGATAGCCGGTCCGCTCGCGGCGCCGCCGCCGTCGAGGAACGAGTCGCCGGTGTAATCGTGCCAGGCGCAAAAGCCCTGGGTTTCGTAGTTGTCCGGATTGGTACCGGTCGGCGAGACGATCACGTACTGGGCATCACGGTTGGAGGCGGTCGTCGTGTTCCCGAAGTGCGTGGCGGCGTTCTCGGCCTCCTGGGCGAGCTGGTGGCCCGTTGCCGCCGCCGGTGCTGCCGACGACGTGTCTTCCCACACGCCCGCGAGGGCGCCGCCCGTTGGATAGCCGATGTGCTCGGCGTTCGAGTTCGGACAGGTGAACGTACCGATAGCCACGCCCTCGCAGTACTGGGTCATCACGCCCGACCAGGTTTCGCCGCTCGTCCCCAGACCCTTGAAGAACGCCTGGAGGACCGGCGCGACGCCCTGCGGGTCGCCTGTGAAGGTGTCGTAGCCGGAGCCGTTGGTCGACTCGGTGCCCCACTGCGATCCCCAGAAGACGAGGTAGACCTGCGGTGGCCCTGTCGTAACCCCGACACCGGCGTTGCCGCCGTTGTAGCTCATGTCGTTCGGGCCTATCGAGGTCGGCGCCGCCGCATGCCGGCCGCGCATCGGCACGAGACCCCACCGATATGGGTGGCCGACAGACGCCCCGCGTTCCGGGGCGGAGGGATCCGCGCCCGCGTTCACCGCGCCGACGAAGACAACGGAAAGGACGACGACCAGCGCACCCAACCAGCGCAACCCGCCACGGACCGTACCGAACTGACAACCGTGCCTTGCCCGCCGCACTACGCCCCTCCTCGATCGACGCCGGCTCGAACCGCCACAGACTCCCACACGGAGGCGGCAGCCGCAACCGCGGTCTAACGGCGCAGGCTCTTCAGTTCGCGCTCGATCTGGCGCTTCGCGTCGCGCGATGCGATGTCGCGCCGCTTGTCGCGCAACTCCTTGCCCTTCGCGAGCGCCAGCTCGACCTTCACGCGGCCGGCCTTGAAGTAGAGCTTGGTCGGGACGACGGTGAAGCCCTTCTCCGCGACGCCCGACGCGAGCCGCTCGATCTCCTTGCGGTGGAGAAGGAGCTTCCGCGGCCGGTCGGGATCGTGGTTCGCGCGGTTCCCTTCGGTGTACTCCGGGACGTGGAGGCCGAGGAGCCACGCCTCGCCGTCGCGCACCTCGGCGTACGCCTGCTGCAGCGTCGCCTTCCCGCCGCGCAGCGCCTTCACCTCCGTCCCCTGCAGGACGACGCCCGCCTCGACGCGGTCGGAGAGGTGGTACTCGTGCCGCGCGCGGCGGTTCTCGACGATGAGCTTCTCGGCCTTGTTGTCGGCGGGAGGCATGGAGGGCAAGTGTAGGGTCGCGCCCGTGGACATCTCCCTCGAGGCCCTGCAGGAAGCCGGTTCGCACGGCTTCCCCGGCCTGCTCGGCATCGAGTTCCTCCTGCCCGGCGACGGCGTCTTGCGGGCGCGCCTTGCCGTCGAGGAGAAGCACCTCGCGCCGAACGGTTACCTCCACGCCGGGACGGTCGTCGGCTTCGCCGATTCGGTCGCCGGCTACGGCTGCTTTCTCAACCTGCCGGAGGGCGCGACGGGCTTCATGACGGTCGAGCTGAAGACGAACTTCCTCCGCAGCGTGCGCGAGGGGACGATCGTGTGCGAGGCGCGCCTCGTCCACGGCGGCCGGACGACGCAGCTCTGGGACGCGACCGTGACGGATCCGGACGGACGGACGATGGCCCTCTTCCGCTGCACGCAGCTCGTGCTCCGATAAGACTGGTGGCAGCCACTTACGACTTCGTAACGGAATCCGCGCCGCTTGATCATGCGGCGCGCGGGAATTGCGTCACGCTTACTGCACGGTCCTGTGTCGGTGGCTGCCACCGGTCGTTCGCTGGGCGACGCCTCGCGAGGCGTCGGTTCCGGTCGATCGGTTACGCGCCCGACGCGGGCCAGGTGGAGGAGCCGAGCGGCCGTACGAGCAGCTCGTCCTCCTTCCAGATGTGGACGCGGATGAGCGCGTCCAGACCGTAGAGCAGCTCCTGCAGCGTGTCGGCGTCCTCTTCGTCCGCCTCCGCGAGCTTCGCGATCCACGTGCGGATCGCGAGATGGTCGTAGGCCATCGAGGCGGTGACGAGCGACGAGCCGAGCCGCTCGGCGGCGTCGTGGTAGAGCACCTGCTCGTCGATCCGCGTGTGCGGCTCGACGCTGTCATGGAGGAAGGCGACGAGATCGCTGATCACCGGGAGGCGCTCGGCTGCGGTGAGCCCGGGGAGGCGGCGTGCCGCCAGCCGCAGCTCGTCCGTCCACGCGGTGAACTTCCTGTGCGCCTCCGTGAACTGCTCGCCGGACATGGGACCAGCGTGCCCGCGCGGGGGCCGAGTCGCATCGGGGGTTTTCCGCTACCGCCGTGCGCGCGGGCCGCGGGAGCCGGAGCGCTGCATGTAACAGCGGTCGCAGAGCGATGCCCACGGCGCGGTGCGCGCGCCGCAGACGCGGCAGCGGCCGATCGTCGGCTCCTCGATCTCTGCGCGGAGCTCGCGGACGACGCGGTCGGCCGCAGCCTCCTCGAGCGCGGCGGCGCGCTCGATCGTGACGCCCGCGACGCCCGGATACTGCAGCGCGAACCAGCGGAGGATCGACGCCTCGCGCGCGGCGTACTCCGCCTCCTCGAGGCTCGCCGCCTGCAGGCGCTTCGGGTCGAGGATCCAGCCGATCACGGTGTGCTGCGGCTTGTCGCCGGCGAGCGCCGCCGCGAGCGTGGAGAGCAGCGGCAGGCCGTCCTCGTCGATCGGCGCCTGCACGAGCTTCCAGACGTCGGCGAGCGCGAGGTGCCGCCGCGAGTGATGGAGCGCGTCGCGCACCGCGTCGAGCCGCAGGAGCAGCGGCTGGATCGACTCGACCTCGAGCCAGCCGTCGACGCTCCAGTAGCGGAGGGCGGCGTCCCGCCACGCGTGGAGCGCCGGCTCGAGCTCGTCCACGCGCGTCACGTTGAGGTCGGAGAGCTGCGGACGCAGGCGGCCCGAGTCGACGATGCGGTACCCGAGATGCCCGTCGGAGATCGGGACGTGCGGCACGAGCGCGGCGCGCACGAGATCCGGGTCGGGATCCGCCCACGGCAGCCCGGTGAGGACGCCGACGCAGCCGCGCTCGTGGAAGCCGAAGCGGCCGGCGCGGCCCGCGATCTGGGCGATCTCCCACGGCTCGAGATCGCGCCGCTCCTTGCCGTCGAACTTCGTCGTCTCGGCGAAGAGCAGCGTCTCGCACGGGAGGTTGACGCCGTGGCCGAGGACGTCGGTCGCGCAGCACACCTCCGCCTGGCCGGCGATGAAGCGGTCGATCTCCTCCCGCCGCGACGCGAGCGGCATCGCCCCGTAGAGGCACGCGACCCGGCCGGGATGGAGCTGGTTGAGCTCGCCCGCGAGGCCGATGACCGCGCGCCGCGAGAACGCGACGACGACCGTGCCGCCACCGAGCCCGGCGATCCCACGCTTGCCGATCCAGTCGAGCGGCGCCTTCCGCTCGAAGAAGCGCACCTCGACCTGCGGGAAGGCGTGGCGGACGAGCGGCAGCGCTTCGACCGCGCCGAGCAGGAGGATGTGGCGGTACTCGCCGCCGAGCATGAGGCGTGTCCAGGCGCTGCCGCGCTCCTCGTCCTCCGCCCACTGCACCTCGTCGAGCACGAGGGTCTCGCCGACTAGTGGCGCCATCTCGGCGGTGCAACAGACGATCGGAGCGTCCTTGTTGACCCGCTCCTCTCCCGTGACGAGCCCGACCTTCCCCTCCCCCAGCTCGGCGGTCAGCCGCCGGTGCGCCTCCTGCGCGAGCATCCGCAGCGGCGCCGCGTAGACGCCGCGCCCGCTCTCCACGAGGAAGCGGAGCGCGTCGTGCGTCTTGCCGGAGTTCGTCGGGCCGAGATGCGCGATCACCGTCTCCGGCTCGGTGCGCCGCTCCGGAAGGCGGACGGTCAGCTCGGAGACCGGCTTGCGCTCCGGTGCTCGCCGCCGATGCCGCTCGCTCCGGCTGGGGCGCTTCTGCCGCCCCCGGGCCATCAGACCTGGAGGAAGCGGCGGATCGTCAAGCCGGAGCCGGCGGCTCCCAGCAAGAGACCGACGACGATCAGGGCAAGCGCGTTCAGGGAGAACGGCAGCGCGTGGACGCCGTCGGAGGTCGTGCCCGAGACGTGGGAGGTGATGGTCGGCAGCACGAGCGTCTTCCCGAGGAACAGGAGGACGACGGCGAGGACGGAGCCCGCCAACCCCGTCAGGAGCCCCTCGAGCATGAACGGCCCGCGGATGAACCAGTTCGTGGCGCCGACGAGCTTCATCACCTCGATCTCCCGTCGACGCGAGAAGATCGAGAGCCGGATCGTGTTCGCGATGAGCAGGGTCGAGGCGATCACGAGGAGGATCACCGCGATGAGGAAGACGAGCGAGATGACCTTCCCGATCGTCAGCACCCGCTTCGTGATCGAGCTGGCCCATGTGACTCCCCCGGACTCGCCCAGCTGGTTACCGCTGCCACACGGCTCAACGCCCGGATAGTGCTTGCGGCAGATCTGCTTCCCGAGGAGCGGCGTGTCCTGGGCCGCGGCCGTCGTCACCTCCCACGCATCGGGTAGTGGGTTCCCCGGCAGCAGGCCGTAGGCGTTGGCGAACTGGGTCGGATTGGTCCTCTTGAAATCGGCGAGCGCCTTTGCCTTGGAGACGAAAACGACCTTCTGCACACCGTTGAGGTGCTTGAGCTGAACACCGACGGCGTGCTCCTGTTGCGACGTGGCGCCCGACGGCGAGCACCCCTCTGCGGGCAGCACGGACGTGCAGAAGAAGACACGAACCTGTAGCTGCTTCTGAAGATTGTTGCTCCACGAAAGCACCCACGTGCCGAGCGCGATGAACAGGCCGAGCAGGCACATCCCGATCAGGACGGTCACCGTCGCGGCGACCGTCGTCGAGAGGTTCTGCCGGATCGACTGCCACGACTCCGAGAGAAGAAGGCGCGCGCGGCTCATGTGCCCCCGCTCATTCCGACGTGTACCCCCCGCGGCGCTCGTCGCGGGCGAGCTTGCCGTCCTCGAGCGCGATCACGCGCTTGCGCATCTTGTCCACCATCTCGCGGTCGTGAGTGACCATGAGGATGGTCGTGCCGGCGCGATTGATGCGGTAGAGGAGCTGCATGATCCCGACGCTCGTGTCGGGGTCGAGGTTCCCGGTCGGCTCGTCGCAGACGAGGAGCGGCGGATGGTTGACGACGGCGCGCGCGATCGAGACGCGCTGCTGCTCGCCGCCCGAGAGCTCGTCGGGATACGAGTTCATCTTCGTGGCGAGCCCGACCATCGTCAGCACCTCGGGCACCTTGCGCCGAATCGAGGCCTTCGACTCCCCCTGCACCTTGAGCGCGTACGCGACGTTGTCGGCAGCGGTTCGGCGCGGGAGGAGCTTGAAGTCCTGGAAGACGCACCCGATCTGGCGGCGAAGTGTGGAGACCTTCGCATGGCGAAGCCGGGCGACATCGCGGCCGCCGATGATGATCTTTCCGTGGGAGGGGTCGAGCTCCTTGAGGAGGAGCCGCACGAGCGTCGTCTTCCCCGAGCCCGACGCGCCGACGATGAAGACGAACTCGCCCTTGTCGATCCCGAAGCTCACATTGTCGAGCGCGACGACGTCGGGCTCGTAGATCTTCGAGACGTCCTCGAAGACGATCATCGACCCCGTCGTGGCCAGCCGTTCGGCCGGCGCGGCCGGCGTGCGGTCGGTCACGGAAGTCTCTAGCTGCAGGTCAGTCACGTCTCGGGTTCCGGCTCGACAGCCGGTTCGAAAGCGGGGAAGAGTCCTTCACTCTAGCGACGACTTTCGGCTGGTACTAGGCCTCTCCTGCCGTCTGCAGGAGATACGCGCGGATGAAGCCGTCGAGGTCTCCGTCGAGAACGCTCTGCGCGTTGCCGACCTCGAACCCGGTGCGCGCGTCCTTGACCTGCGTGTACGGATGGAGCACGTAGCTGCGGATCGCGTTGCCGCCGAAGCCCATGTTCACGCCACCCCGCTCGCGCGCGAGCTCGGCCTCGCGCTCCTCCTCGGCCTTCTCGGCGAGGCGCGAGCGGAGGATCTTGAGCGCCGTCTCCTTGTTCGACCCCTGGCTCCGCTCGTTCTGGACGGAGACGACGATGCCGCTCGGCATGTGCGTGATGCGCACGGCTGAGTCGGTCTTGTTGACGTGCTGGCCGCCGGCGCCCGACGAGCGGAACGTGTCGATGCGGATGTCGTCGTCGTCGATCTCGATCGCCGCGGCGTCGTCGAGGAGCGGCGCGACGATGACCTGCGCGAAGCTCGTGTGCCGGCGGTGCGCCGAGTCGAACGGGCTCTGGCGGACGAGGCGGTGCTTGCCGCGCTCGGCCTTGAGGATCCCGTACGCGTTCTCGCCGCGGATCGTGAACGTCGCCGACTTGATCCCGTACTCCTCCCCCGGGCTCTGGTCGATGACCTCGGCCTTGAGGCCGCGCTGCTCGGCCCAGCGGAGGTACATGCGCAGGAGGATCTCCGCCCAGTCCTGCGCGTCGGTGCCGCCGGCGTCGGACTGGATCGTCACGACCGCGTCGCCGCCGTCGTACTCGCCGGAGAAGAGCGCGTCCTCCTGCAGGCGTGAGAGCTCGGCCTGGACCTGGCGCAATGTCGGCTCGAGATCCTCGTCTGCGAACGTGCCGGCGCCCTCGCGGAGGAACTCGACGTTCGAGACGAGCTCGTCGTAGCGCTGGAGCTTCCGCTGCGCGCGCTGGTGCTCGCCGCTGAGCTGCGCGGCACGCTGCTGGTCGTTCCAGAAGTCGGGTCGGTTGAGCTCCTGCTCGAGCTCGGCGAGACGGGCCGTCAGCGAAGCGGGGTCAAAGGTAACCACGCACCCAGTCGAGCTGGGCGCCAATCTCCTCTAGCTGCTCGGAGAGCGGGATCTGGACTTCGTCGGCCATCGCGGCGGTCATCCTAGCCGCGAGCGTGGGCGACGACTTCGCGCAGCTCGACATCTTCAAGTGTCACCGCGCCGCTCATGCCACCGACCATGTCGCGCACCCGATTTGCGGCCTGGATCGCGGCTTCCTCCGAGTCGAATAGGATCATCGAGAGGCCCGTGTCGCCCTTCCACGTCCAGTAGCCGGCTTGGAATCCCGGCGACTGGGAAACCTGCGGCACCACATCTTGATCCAGCCCCTGCTGCGCGGCTTCGCGGTCACTGATCGTGACTCTCACTACGACTGCATGCATCTTGACCTCCTTTGGCTCGTCTTGAACACGCAGAGTCTTTCACACCGCCCGAGGCTGAGACGCGGCGCGAATCCCGGCTTCTAAGACAGTCGAAGCTGGCTCAGCGGCAGGCTCCCCCGCTCCCCAGCGGGTAACAAGCACTCAGCACGAAGGCGCAGAAGACCGCGCTCTTCCGCGCCGGAGTTCCGCCAACAGCGAGCGAGTGCAAAGCACTCGCGAGCTCCTACTTGAACGGAACGGTGAAGTTGCCGGGCAGGCGGCGGTAGACGGCGAAGAAGTCGCGGTCGTCGGGCGTGAGATAGCGGTACGCGGTGTGATTCGGCTGCGGCTCGACCATCGTCGGATGGAGGCCGTGCTTGTGCGTGTACGTGATGAGCGTGTGCCAGAACGGGTTGATGTCGAACTGCATCGCCCGCCACGCGCCGACGTGCTTGAGGATCCGCGCGAGGCTCTCGACGGTCTGCGAGTCGGCGGCGACGAACATGAGGTTGCCGCGGCGATCGATGCCGACGCCGGTGCGCCAGACCCGGATCGAGTTGCCGATCGTCTCCCCCCACGCCTTGCTGTCGTTGAGATTCGGATTGAGCTTCCCGTCCCAGACGATCGGCGGGAGGCTCTGGCGCGCCCACGCGGTGCGCTTGCTCGCGTTCCGGCCGCCGTGCCATCGGAGGATCGCGAGGCCGCCGTTCCTGTAGCCGACGAGCGTCGCCAGCCCGCGTCTGAGCGGCTCGTTCATCCGGCCGTTGATCGACGAGCCGTTGCCGTTGTACGCGTAGGTGAAGCCGGCGTTGAACGTCGAGAGCAGGCGCCAGCGCTGCCCGTACGGAACCATCATCGGCCCGCGCACGGCGGCGTTCGGCGGCTCGTAGCGGCCCGGGTAGAACGCGATCGACGTGCGCGTGTGGTCGAACCACGCGACATAGGCGAGCACCGTCGGGTACGCCGGATCCGTCCGGTAGACCGTGACGAGGACCGGAGGACCGCCCTTGTACCGAGGGCCGGTCGGATGCCACACTCCCTCGCCGCGGAGCGGGTGCTTGAAGACCGGCTTGATCGGCGGCGGCCACGCTCTCGACTTGTTCGCCTGCTCGACCGACGCCGCCTTTCCGGTCGCCGAGACGAGGGCGAGGACGAGAAACGCCACGAGCGCCGCGACCGCGAACGGCCGGCGGCTGCGACGCCGCGTCACCGATGTCTCCCGCACAAATCTCAGGGTACGCCAGAACCGCGTCAGCTGCGGCCCGTGTCGCGGGCGTACGCGCGCATCGCGAGGCGCGCGGCGGCGACCGTCCAGATCGCGATCACGAGCCAGCCTTCCCGCCCCCAGCCGGAGCCGCCGAGGCCGACATGGCTCGCCTGCACGAGCCAGTACGACGGCAGCGCCTGCGCGACGTAGTGAAGGACGCCGCTCTGGCCGACCGGGAACCAGAAGCCGCCGAGGAAGGCGAGGAACGCGCCGACACCGCCGACCGTCGGCCCGACGGCGTCGGCCGTGACGAGATGGCCGAGCAGGATGCCGAGGGCCGTAAACGGGATCAGCCCGACGAGCATGTAGCCGGTCATCTCGGCCCAGTGCGTCGCGCCGAGCCGGACGCCGAAGCCCGCGCCGACGAGGTAGAGCAGGGCGATCGTCGCGCCCGCGACCGCGTAGCCCGTGACGACCTTCGTCGCGAAGTACGCACGCGTGGAGAGCGGCGTCAGCCTGAGCTGCCGGTTCCAGCCCGTCGTCCGCTCGGCCGCGATCCTCGTTCCCGCACTGAGCACGGCGTTCATCGAGCCGAAGCCCGCGAGCGAGACCATGAAGTAGACCTTGAGCGGGATCCCCGTCCCGGCGAGGTTCTGCGCGTGGTGGTTCGGCGCCGCGACGAGGATGTAGATGACGACCGGGATCGCGAGCGAGATGATGAAGAAGCGCCGGTTGCGGATGGTGCGGAGGAGCTCGTAGCGGAGATACGTCATGCGGTCAGCTCCAGGAACGCCTCTTCGAGCGAGCCGCCGCCGATCTCGATGTTGTGCGCCTCCGGGAAGGCCGCGACGAGCGCGCGGATCGCGGCGTCGGAGTCGGAGCACGCAAGGACGACGCCCGTGCCCCGCCGCTCGACCGCCGTGACTCCCGGCAGGCGCTCGAGGTCGGCGGCCGGCACGTCGGGCAGCGTCGCGCGGATCGTCTTGGAGCCGACCTTCGCCTTGATCTCGTTCGGCGTCCCGTCGGCGACGACCTCGCCGTGCGCCATGAGCACGACACGGTCGGCGAACTCGTCCGCCTCCTCGAGGTAGTGCGTGGCGAAGAGAACCGTGCGCCCGCCGGAGGCGAGCCGCCGCATCGTCGTCCAGAACGCGTGCCGGCTCTCGACATCCATCCCGACCGTCGGCTCGTCGAGGACGAGCAGGTCGGCGTTCGTGAGCAGGGCCATCGCGAAGCGGACGCGCTGCGCCTGCCCGCCGGAGAGCTTCTGCGTGCGCTGGTTCGCGATCTCGGTGATCTCGACGAGCTCCATCGTCTTGTCGACGTCCTCCGCCTGCGGATAGAGCGACGCGAGCTGGAGGAGCAGCTCGCGGACGGTGAGGTCGCGCATGAGCGCGCCCGCCTGGAGCATCGCGCCGACGGATCCGGCCGCGACAGCCTGCTCGGGCGTTCCGCCGAAGACGGTGACCGTGCCGCCGTCGGGCCGCGAGAGCCCGAGGAGCATGTCGATCGTCGTCGACTTCCCTGCGCCGTTCGGCCCGAGGAGCGCGAGCGTCTGGCCTGCGGCGATGTCGAGGTCGATCCCGCGAACGGCCTCGATCGGGCCGTCCGACGTGCGGTACGTCTTCTTGAGGCCGCGGAGCGCGATCCCGGTGTCCACCCCCGCCGACACGGAGCTAGGCGCCAGCCTCGCGGCCCTCAGCCACACGGATGAGACCGTCGGTGACCGCGTCGTCGAACCCGGAGTGACGCGGGCAGTTGCTCAGCCACGCCTCAAGTAGCTCAGGCGCGGTCTCGGCCGGCTGGGCGAGCGAGATCCGGGCTACCTCGGCCAACTCGGCCATCGTAGGCAAAGGCTCCGCGGAGGCGGTCGTCAGATGCGCGAGCTCGCGCCTGGGCCAGTGCGCGGGACCGTCCCCTGACCGCGAGAGGCTGGGGTTCAGCCTGACGGACGGACGGGGTGGTAGTCCGAGCACGCGTAGCGTCCCGACGTCAGCTGGTGCGTCTTCGGATTGATGAAGATCCTGGCGCACGCCTTTCGGTCTGCCGCGCGTTGACCCGAACCGCACCCGGCCATAAGGAGAAGCGCTGTGATGGTGGCGATGGCGGCACGCCTCACACGCCCATCGTACGCCTGCGAAGGATCGTCGGGAGGTACTCCACTGAGCTGCGCGAGTACTCGCTCTCGCCTGAGCCGGCCGGAGGCTACGACTTGCGGAGCGGGCTTAGCCGTAGGCTCCGCCGCTCCCCGGCGCGCGCCGTAGGCGCCCGCCGCGGCGGGTAACTAGGTCTCAGCACGGAGGCCGGGAAGACCGCGCTCTTCCCGGCCGGAGTTCCTCAGCTCAGCGAGCGAGTGCGCAGCACTCGCGAGCTATTGGCCGTGGCACTTCTTGAACTTCTTGCCGCTGCCGCACCAGCACGGGTCGTTGCGGCCGAGCTTGTCGTGCTCGCTCACGTGCACCGGCGCAGCGACTGACGGCGCGGCGACCGCTCCTCCCCCGCCCAGCGCCGCGTCGATCACGTCGGCTCCGGCGGCGGTGTCGTGCTCGTAGTGGATGCTTCCCGGCGCCGTCTGTGTCTGCGCGAGCTGCTGCTGCGCCTCCTCGGGCGCGAGCTCGGCGTGGAAGAGATGGAGCACGACCTCGCTGCGAATCGCGCGGCCGAGCTCGGAGAACATCCGCTCGCCCTCCTGCGTGTACTCGACGAGCGGATCCTTCTGCGCCATCGAGCGCAGATGGATGCCCTCGCGCAGCGCCTCCATGTTCTCGAGGTGCTCACGCCAGCGGACGTCGACGACCTGGAGGACGATGAAGCGCTCGAGCTCGCGCATCAGCTCGGGCCCGAACTCCACCTCCTTCTCCTCGTAGATGTCGGCGGCGTCGGCCTGGAACTCCTCGACGAGTGCCTCGCTGGAGATTTCGCCGAGATCCTCGCGGAGCTCGGCCGCGGTGATGTCCGTCTGGTAGAGCGCGGCCATCGCGTTCGTGAGCGCCTCGAGATCCCACTCCTGGGGCGACGGATCGGCGGTGAACACGTGGACGGTGTCCTCGACCACCTCGCCGACCCAGAGCTTGATCTGCTCGGACATGTCCTGGCCCTCGAGCACCTCGCGGCGCTGCTCGTAGATCCGCTGGCGGTGCCGGTTGAGGACGTCGTCGTACTTGAGGACGTTCTTGCGCATGACGAAGTTCTGCTCCTCGACCTTCTTCTGCGCGCCCTCGATCTGCCGGGAGAGGATCTTCGCCTCCATCGGCTGGTCATCCGGGATCTTGAAGCGCTCCATGATCCCCTTGATCCGGTCGCCGGCGAAGAGGCGGACGAGCTCGTCCTCGCCGGAGAGGTAGAAGCGCGTCTCGCCTGCGTCCCCCTGGCGGCCCGAGCGGCCGCGGAGCTGGTTGTCGATGCGGCGCGACTCGTGGCGCTCGGTGCCGAGGACGTAGAGGCCGCCGACCTCGAGCACGCCCTCGCCGAGCTTGATGTCGACGCCGCGGCCGGCCATGTTCGTCGCGATCGTGACCGCGCCGCGCTGGCCCGCGTCCTTGATGATCTCCGCCTCGCGCGCGTGCTCCTTCGCGTTGAGGACGTTGTGCTTGATCCCCTTCCGCGTCAGGAGCTCGGAGAGGTACTCGGAGGTCTCGACCGCGATCGTGCCGACGAGGACCGGCTGGCCCTTCTCGGAGCGCTCCTCGATGTCGCGGACGACGGCGGTGAACTTCCCCTCCTTCGACTTGAAGACGAAGTCGTTCTCGTCGAGGCGCGCGACCGGGACGTTCGTCGGGATCTCGACGACGTGGAGGTTGTAGATCTCGACGAACTCCTTCTCCTCCGTCTTCGCCGTGCCCGTCATGCCGGCGAGCTTCCCGACGCTGCCGTCGGCCTTTTCGGCCGTGTACAGGCGGAAGTAGTTCTGGAGGGTGATCGTCCCGAGGGTCTGGAACTCCTCCTGGATCCTCACGCCCTCCTTCGCCTCGACGGCCTGGTGGAGGCCCTCGCTCCAGCGGCGGCCCTCCATGATCCGGCCCGTGAACTCGTCGACGATCTTCACCTCGCCGTCCTGGATGACGTACTCGACGTCGAGGTGGAAGAGCGCCTCCGCCTTGAGCGCCTGAGTGAGGTGGTTGACGAGCTGCGTGTTCTGCGGTGCGTAGAGGTTGTCGATCCGCAGCGCTCGCTCGACCTTGGCGACACCCGCCTGCGTCACGCCGACCGTCTTGAACTTCTCGTCGTACTCGTAGTCGACGCCGATCTCCTCCGCGTGGCCCTTCGGGTCGCCCGGAGACGAGCGATGACCGGTGAGCTGCGCCGCGACGCGCGCGAAGTCGTAGTAGATCTGCGCGGCGGTCTCGGGCTCGCCGGAGATGATGAGCGGCGTCCGGGCCTCGTCGATGAGGATCGAGTCGACCTCGTCGACGATCGCGTAGACATGGCCGCGCTGGACGCAGGCGTCGAGCGAGACCGCCATGTTGTCGCGGAGATAGTCGAAGCCGAACTCCGAGTTCGTCCCGTACGTGATGTCCGCCTCGTACGCCGCTTTCTTCTCCTCGAACGGCTGCATCGACTCGATCGCCGCGACGGTCATCCCGAGCGACTCGAAGACGGGCCGGTTCCAGTCGGCATCGCGCTGCGCGAGGTAGTCGTTGACGGTGACGAGGTGCGCGCCCTTGCCCGCGAGCCCGTTGAGGTACAGCGCGAGGCTCGCGACGAACGTCTTCCCCTCGCCGGTCTTCATCTCGGCGATGTCGCCCTCGTGGAGGACGATCCCGCCCATCAGCTGGACGTCGAACATCCGCTGGTCCGACGCGCGCTTGCGCGCCTCGCGGACGGCTGCGAACGCGTCGAAGACGAGCTCGTCGAGGCTCTCGCCGTTCTCGAGCCGCTGCCGGAACGCTGCCGTGAGCCCTTGCAGCTCCGCGGCCGAGAGCTTCTCATACTGCGGCTCGAGGGACGTGATGTATGCGGCCTGCTCCTTCAGCCGCTTGACGCGCCGGCCCTCGCCGACGCGCAGGACCTTCTCCATGCTTCCGAGCTGCTGCGCCATGCGGCCAAGGGTACCCACCTACAGCGGGCTGACTCTGACCTCCCAGTCGTCGCCGTCGATCCGCTGCGCCTGGACGCAGTAGTCCCCACCCGTCCGTTCGCCGAGCCGCGGGAGCTCGACGGGAGGCGACGCATCGCTCGGTTCGCCGTCGACGCGCAACTCCGTCTCGCCGTCGCTCTCGGAGAGCTCGAGCGTGTCGGCGTCGGGGAACGCGAACTGCGCGACCTCGATCCGTTTCGCGCCGACTCCCCAGAGGTCGCCGTCCTGGCGCGACGCTGCCGCCTTGTACGGCGGCGAGACACGCTCCTCGATCGCGTCGGCGAGCGGCGACAATTCGCTGTCGGCGTCCCCCTCGACAACGATGAGGTCGCCGTTCGGGAGAGTCGTGAACTCGACGTGGTCGCCTTGGATGCCGGGCGCCGTGACCGTCGTCGTCGTGTCCCACGCCGCCGGGGCCCCGCGGGTATCCAGATGCTCGAGGCCGCCGACGTCGCCGAACGACGGCGGCCGGTCTGCCACCGGCTCCGGTTCGGGACCCGGCTGCGGCGCCTTGAAGACGACGCGGTCGAGCCCCGCTTCCCGGAGCATCTGCTCGTTGTACGTCTCCCGTTTCCGGAAGATCCCCACTACGGCTCGGTGATCTCCGTGTCGGCGGGCGGCGGAAGGTCCACGCCGTCGGCGTGCTTCCGGCTGCTGAGCTTCTTCTCGTGGCCGTCGCGCACCTGGCGGACGAGCTTGTCGGCGAGCTCGTCGATCGCGGCCTTCATGTCGGGCGCCGACTCGCGCGCCCGTAGCGTCCGCCCCTTCATGTGCACGATCGCGTCGGCGACCTGCGAGTCGGGGATGGACGGGTTCTTCTCCACGGCGAGCTCGAGCTCGACGCGCGTGGAATCGTGCACCCGGCGCTCGAGCTTGCGCAGCTTCCGCTCGGCGTAGCTTCGGATGGAGTCGTTCACCTCGAGGTTCTTGCCCTTGACGTGAAGTTGCATCGACGCCTCCCTGTCGGATTCCCCTAACTGGAAATCTAGATGCGGCGGAGGGCGCGCGCGAAGGTCACGACCTCGACGCGCCGCGCGCCGGCTGCGCGAAGCGTCGTCGAAGCCGCGGACGCGGTCGCTCCGGTCGTGTAGACGTCGTCGACGAGGGCCACGCGGCGCGGCGCGGCCGCGACGGCGCGGAACGCGCCGCGGACACTGCGGCGCTCGGTCCGCGTCGCGCCGCGTTGCCGGCCGCCGCGCACGCGTTCGAGGAGCGGCTCGCACGGGAGCTCCCACAGGAGCGCGAGCTCGCGCGCGAGGCGCTCGGCCGGGTTGTGCCCGCGCTCGAGCCGGCGGGTACGGTCGGCCGGGACGAACGTGAGCGCGTCGGCGTCGGGCGGCGGGACACGTTCCACGACGAGTGCCGCCGCCTCGGCCGCCAGGCGCCGCAGGCCACGCTCCTTCCAGCTGTGGACGAAGCGGCGCGCCGCCTCGTCGTAGCCGACCGCCGCGCGTGCCGTCGCGAACGCGATCTTCCTCCCCGCGCACTCCCGGCAGCGCTCGACCGGCCACGCTGCGGGCGAGCCGCAGCGCGCGCAGAGCGGCGGCTCGATCCGCGGGAGGTCGTCGCGGCATGCCACGCACAGCTGGCTCACTCCCGCCTCGCAGACGACGCAGCGCTGCGGCAGGAGAAGGTCGAGCCCAAGAAGATCGAGCACTGCCCCACGCTAGGCGCAGACGTGTGCCGAGACCGTTGCGTCTCAGTCGAGGCTGTACGACGAGCGCTCGGGGAGGCCCGCCTCGCGGCGAAGCCAGTTGTCGGCCTCGAGCAGCTGCGAGTGGCTCCCGATGTCGTGCCAGCCGGAGACGAACGGGTAGCCGTAGACGGGCTCGCGCTCGGCGAGCCAGCCGAGGAAGCTGCCGGCGTTGTCGGGGCTGTGACCCTCGGCGAGGTAGGTGTCGATGAACGCGACGTGCTCGGGCGGCAGGAGATAGATCAGCGTCGAGGCGAGTGTCGACGCCGGCTCGCTCGGCTTCTCGGCGAACTCGATGACGCGGCCGTCTGCGGCCGTCGTCGCGATCCCGTAGTGCGTGGCGAGCTCGAAGTCCCCGACATCGTGGAGCGGGACGGCGCTCGCAGGCTGCGGATTGTCCCGCCACCAGGCCGCGAACTCCCGCAGCGAGAGCTCGAAGAGGTTGTCTCCCGCGAGGACGAGCAGTTCCTCTCCCGCGAGCCCGGCGGAGTCGATCACGAGCTTGAGATCGCCGACCGCGCCGCGCCGGTCGTCGTTGGAGGTCGTGCCGTCGTCGTGGACGGTGACCCCGTGCGGTGTGGCCCAGTCCGAGAAACGCGGCGCGAACCGGCTGTTCGTGACGAGGTGGATGTCGTCGACTTCGTCGAGCTCGTGGACGCGGTCGAGCACCCAGTCGAGCATCGGACGCCCGCCGACCGGCAACAGGTGCTTCGGCCGGTCGTCCGTCAGCGGACGCAGGCGAGTCGCGTAGCCCGCAGCGAGGAGAACCGCCTTCACGTGTCCTCCGAGGACATGTCCGGTAGCAGGTACCGGACATGTCCGGATCGGACGTGTGAGGCGCCGGCGAAATGGCTTGGCTGCGGGCTCATCGCGGGATTGCCTCCGAATTGAACGATGGCCGAACGGGACACGGCCGGAACCAGGTTCCGGCCGCGTCCGCGTGAGGCGCGTCCGAAAGGATCAGGTGCCCTCGTCCCACGAGGCGAGGTACTTGGCCTGCTCCTCCGTGAGCCGGTCGATGTCGACGCCCATGGTCGCGAGCTTGAGGCGCGCGATCTCGGCGTCGATCTCCGGCGGCACCGGATAGACCTTGTTGTCGAGCTCGCCGGCGTGCTGCACGGCGTACTCGATCCCGAGCGCCTGGTTCGCGAAGGACATGTCCATCACGAGCGCGGGATGCCCCTCGGCGGCCGCGAGGTTGACGAGCCG
>Ga0307373_10005992_pt1 | contig 19555 bp, 20 predicted proteins | sample OX2MG_FD_202534 | JGI IMG/M metagenome (GOLD analysis project Ga0307373, IMG submission 202534) | Soil microbial communities from Risofladan, Vaasa, Finland - OX-2 | ecosystem: Environmental > Terrestrial > Soil > Coastal area > Acid sulfate soil | place: Finland: Risofladan, Vaasa | collected...
AAACCTCGGCAGGCGGACCGTTCCTTTTTCGCGATCTTGTCGCGGCGTTTCGTGCCCTTCGTGGCCCAGACGACGTCTCCGGCGCCCGGTCCATGGGCAGACAGTTTGGGGGTGCGGGGCGTAGGGCGGGGGCGGGGTAGCCGTGAGGTGGGGGCAGCCGGGAACGGGCAGGAGACAAGCTCCCCCGCCGCCGCCCTACCCAACCCCCTGCCCTACGCCGACCCCACCCTCGCGAAACTGCCCACCCCTGAACCCTGCCCCGGGAATTCCCGGGCGTCCGCGCGTGCTCCTACTGTTCCGTAACACCTCTCTAACGCCTCTATTGCAGCCTCATCCCCGCGCGTTGAGCGCTGCCGGACGGTCCAGCCGGGAGGCGGCGTGCCCAGTTTACCCGTGACCAGCCGCGATTCGCCCGGGCATTCTCCTGTTCCAAACGCCGCTCCTCTCCCCTATAATCGCCTCATCCGATCCCGCTTTCCCTGAATAGGAGACCGACCATGTCCACCGACTACGGCTTGCTTCCCACCTCCGTCATCGGCAGTCACGCCATTCCGAGCTGGCTCTGGACCGCCCTCGAGGCGATCGACCAGGGTAAATACGGCCCCACCGACGTCCGCGAGACGTTCGACGACGCCGTCAACGCGGCGATCCTCGACCAGGAGCGCGCCGGCATCGACGTCATCACCGACGGAGAGATGCGCCGCTGGTACTTCGTCCAGAGTTTCTTCAAGCGCTTCGAGGGGCTCGAACCCGTTGGCGTCCTGCGGAAAACCGGCGTCTATGGCTACGACAGCGTGCCCCGCTACCGACCGGTCGAGCGCCTCAAAGTTCCCAGCGGCCTCGGCATCGTCGAGGAGTTCAGCTACCTCCAGGGCCACACGTCCAGCAAGATCAAAGCGACCTGCCCCGGCCCGCTAACGCTGACGATCCACGTCCAGCTCCACGACGACAAAATCTACAAAGACCGCCTCGATCTAGCCTGGGAGATGGCCGGGACGATCAATGCCGAGCTGAAGGCGCTGGTCGCGGCGGGCGCCGAGTTCATCCAGCTCGACGAACCCTCCTTCGCGATCATCCCGGGCGAGACGAGCGAGTGGGTCCGCCTGATCAACGCCGCGCTCGACAGCGTTGCCGCGAAGAAAATCGCCCTGCACGTCTGTTTCGGCAACCTCGCCAGCCGGCCACGCGGCAAGCGCGACTACGGGCGGCTCTTCCCCGCGCTGCTCGACGTCCACTGCGACCAGTTCGTCTTCGAGTTCGCCAACCGTGAGATGAAGGAGGCGAGCATCTGGCAGGACGCCGGCATCGACCGCGAGTTTGGCGCCGGCGTGATCGACGTCAAGTCCTTCTACGTCGAGTCGCCCGACGACGTCGCCGAGCGTGTCCGCACGCTGCTGCGATCCGTCCCCGCCGACAAGCTCTGGCTGACCCCCGACTGCGGCTTCTTCCAGCTCCCGCGCTGGCTCTGCGCCCTGAAGCTGAAGGCCCTGGTCGATGGGGTGAAGATCGTTCGGCAGGAATTGACCGGCTAGAGGGTATCTGTAGAGGGTGTGTGGGAAGGGTCAGGAGGCAGGAGATGGGCTGCGCCCATCTCCTGCCTCCTGACCCTTCCCACACACCCTCTACAGATACCCTGACGGGGTGCCAGGTCGGGAGGAAAAAATGACCGGCCGAGTCGCGGCGGTGAGCCGCGGCGCAAGCCATTCGCTGATCAAGGACAACCAGCAGGCGGTCCAGTTGCTCGCGGGGCTGGGCGTCGAGGATGATACGCACGCCGGGACCACCGTCCAGCACCGCTCGCGCGTCGCGCGATCCAAGCCAGCCGAATCTGCGCCAGGTCCACCTGATCCACGCCGAGCTCCACGAGGAGCTGCGTGGGGCCGGGTTCGACGTTTGCGCGGGGCAGATGGGTGAGAACGTCACGACCCGGGGGATCGACCTGCTCGGCCTGCCGACCGGCACGCGGCTGCGACTGGGCGACGCGGCGCGTGTCGAAATCACCGGCCTGCGCACCCCCTGCGCGCAGCTCGAGCGGCTCCAGGCCGGCCTGATGGCGGCGGTGCTCTACCGCGACCAGCAGGGCAACCTGATCCGCAAGGCGGGCGTCATGGCGGTGGTCGTCACCAGTGGTCTGGTCCGCCCCGGCGATGCGGTCACCATCGAGCTGCCGCCGCCACCGCACCGCCCCCTCGAGCCAGTCTAGAGCCTGGCCAGGCTCTCTCTACGCCGCGACGTCGACGATGACGGCCCGTGGATGGTCCGACTCTTCGGGGACCGGCTCTCCCGCCTCGCGCAAGCCGGCGATGTGCAGCGCGATGGCCTCCTTCGCCAGTGCGATCGCCTCTTCCAGGGTCTCGCCCTGCGCGAAGCAGCCCGGCAAGGCCGGGACTGTCACGGAGTAGCCACCTTCGTCGCGCTCTGGATGCAAGATGATGGTGTAGCGGTACTCCTTCATAGCAGTTCCCTCAGCTCGTCAGCGGTCAGGTTAGCTTGGCGCAAAATGCTCGTTAGCGTTCCCATCTTGATGATGGTTCCAGCGTGGAAAGCGACTGTCACCAATCCCGAACGGTCCGGGTGCTTCAACTGGAAGTGACTACCATCCTGGCGCTTTACCTCCCAACCAGCGCGGTACAACGCGCGGATCAACTGGGAAGCGGTGATCCGGGTAGCTTCGGACTCACAGCCTGTTCATCGTCGCTTTCCTCGGGTGCCGCGAGCGATCGTCTGATCGGCACTGTCCGAATCGAGCCGGCGATCCCCGGCTGATCTGCCCAGGGCTGGATCATTCAGCGACAGGCCAGTCGCCTCAGCAGTTCATAGTGTACCACACTACTTCGCTGAGGCTGAAGCGATCCACGGCCGTTTCATCACAGTCGGCTACGCCGGCGATCACCCCTTCTACGGGATCAGCACGACCTTGCCGAGGTTGCGTCGCTCCTGGACGTAGCGGTGAGCGGCCGCGGCATCCGCCAGGGGAAAATCCCGATCGACGTGCGGCTGCAACTTCCCTTCCTCGTACCAGCGCAGCAAGGTGTCGAACCACTGACGAAACAGGTACCAGCGATCCCAGAGATGCCCGAGGTTGAGCCCCTGCACGCCACGGTTGGCGTTCATCAGGCTAATCGGATTGAACTGGAGCCAGGGGACCTGGGCCAGAGCGCTCGCCACGGACGCGGCCGAGCGAACGCGCGACGGGCTGACGTCCGGGGCCATGGCCGAGAAACCATAGACCGCGAGTTTGCCCAGCGGCGCCAGGAGCGCCAGGCTGTCTCGCCAGGACCGACCGCCAATCGGATCGAGCACCAGATCGACGCCCACGTTGGCGGTCAAGCGGCGTACTTCGGCGACGACGTCGGTCTCGCTGGGGTCGATGGGATGGGTCAGACCACGCTGCCGCAAGAACGCGTGTTTCTTCGCCGAGGCGGTCCCGAACGTCTCGACACCGTGGAGCCCGCAGATGTCTAGCGCGGCCAGACCGACTCCACCACCCGCGCCGCGTACCAGGACCCGGTCGCCGGCCCGAATGCGCCCGACCTCGATCAGCAGCGCGTAGGCGGTACCGTAGGCCAGCGAGAAGGCCGCGCCGATCCGCGCATCCATCCCCGGCGGGCGGCGGATCACCTGAGCGGCGGGTACGCAGACGACGTCGCTGTAACCGCCGAACCGGGTCAGCGCGACGACGGCGTCTCCCGGCGCGAGGGAACCTTCGGAGCGTTCGCCTCCCACCGCGTCCGGACCGAGCGCGTCGACGACGCCGGCGACCTCGTACCCGATCACCGCAGGGAGCGGCGGCGCATCCTGGTACCGACCCAGACGCGCCAGCACGTCGGAGAAATTGACGCCACTCGCCGCGACGCGGATACGCACCTCGCTCGCGGCCGGCGTCGGGTCAGGCGCCTCCCGAAGAGTGAGCACCTCCGGCCCGCCAATGCGCTCGATCCAAACCTGGCGCATACTATCCCACCTCATCGCCCAAAGTACCGCGACGCCTTATGGTACCAGACTGGACGATCAAGCTGAGCGACGAGATGCCCAAGGGGCTCAGGAAGGCTGCCCGGGAAAAGGGGATTGGACCATCCACCCTCGCGCGGATCTGGACCCTCGGGCGCCTGCACGATTGCACAAAGAACCCTGCTTGACCCGCTCGGATGAGCGCAGCACGGGTTCCCGATGCGTCGCGCCGCGCTCGCGGGACGCCTGTGCTACAATAGGCAAGCGGGCCACCACTGGCTATGGCTGGCGTCTGCGCTTTCGTCGTCTCGCTCTCTCGTGGTGCCCGACCGCTCCTCAGGAGATGGGACCATGCGGCTGCTGCACATCGCTGACGTTCACCTGGAGCGCCCCTACAAAGGGCTCGGGCTGGGGCGAGGGAACGCCCGAAGACAGGAGCTGAGAGACGCGCTCGCCGGCGTGGTCGAGCTCGCTCGGGAGAAGCGGGTCGATGCCCTCTGCATCGCCGGCGACCTCTTCGAGCGCGAGAACACCCGTCCTGCGATCGGCCAATTTCTCCAGAGCCAGTTTGCCAGCCTGGATCGAATCCAGGTCTTAATCGCGCCGGGCAACCACGACTATTTCAGCCCGGGCTGCCTCTACGACCGGAGTGATTGGACCGACAACGTCCAGATCTTCCGGGAGCAGTGTCTCACATCGGTCCAGATCGCCGACGGAACGGTTTGGGGCACCGCCTTCACCGGTCCCGAGCGGCGCATCTCGCCGCTGGCTGGCTTTCTGGCCGCCGGCACGGGCACCGCGGTTGGCCTCTTCCACGCCGCTCTCGTCGGTCCTGGGTTAACCTCTCCGTACGGCCCGCTGGACCCGGCCGAGATCATCCGCAGCGGCCTCGCCTTCGTCATGCTCGGTCACATCCACGCCGGCCAGCTCGATCACAACCGGCGATTCGCCTATCCCGGCAGCCTCGAGCCGCTGGACGTCAGCGAAGCCGGCCCGCGCTGGGCGCTGCTGCTGGACGTCTCCGAGGGTGGTCTTTCGGTCGACACGATCGAGGTCGCGCGGCGACGGGTCATCACCGAAGATCTGGACGTCACCGCGCTGGTGACCCACCAGGCACTTGCCGACGCCGTCGCGGCCCGACGGGATGGCTGGCTGGGAAACGACGTGTCGCTGCGGGTGGTCGGGACGCTTCAGGGCGAGCTAGCGGCAAACCCGGCCCTGATCCGCGACGAGCTGAGCGATCTCGCCGCGCGCCTCGAGATCGCCGCCGAGCCGTTCCCCGACGTCGACGACCTCGCCCACCAGCAGAGCACGCTCGGCCTCTTCGTCCGCCGGGCGCGGGAGAAAATCGCCGGGGCGACGGGTGAAGCGGAACAGCGGCGATGGCAAGCTGCCCTTCGCGCCGGGATCGCCGCCTTCAAAGAGCAGGAGGAGTTCCTGCCATGAAGATCGACCGGATCGAGCTGGACGGATTCGCACGCCTCCAAGGGTTGGACCTGGCGTTTTCCAGCGATTTCAACGTCATCCTCGGTCCGAACGAAGCCGGTAAGTCGACGCTCGCGGAAGCGATGCAGGCGCTTCTCTTCGGCCCGACTGACGGCGCCGATAGCCGGGCGCCAAACCAATTTCGCACGCGGTTCCGCCCCTGGAGCGGTGGAGCGTTCGGTGGCACTCTCTACGTTTGCCGCGAAGGCGGCGAGCGTTACCGGATTTTCCGTGACTTCGAGAAAGGCGAGACGAAGCTGTACCATGATCCCGGGGCGACCGACGAAACCGCGCGCTACAATCCCGGCCGACATGGCTGGATCGACTTCGCCGCCCGCCACCTCGGCATGACCTCGACCGTCTTCCGCGCCTGTGGCTGGATCGAGCAGGGGGCGCTGCATCACGACAGGAGCCAGCTCACCACCCTCAAGGGCAAACTCGAAAGCCTGGCCGACGCGCCCGGCAGCGGGGCGAGCGCTCAGGACGCGCTGATGACGCTTCGGGATTGGCTTCGGCAGCGGGTCAATCCGGACGCTCACGCCACGTCACACAGCCCCTACCTCACGGCGCGGGCCACGGTCGAGGCTCTCCGCATCGAACTGGCGAAAAGCCGCGCTGCGCTCGCCGCGCTCGACGGTCTGGTAATTGATGAACGCAAGCTCCTCATCGACGTCGCGAGCCTCAAGCAAGGAATCGATTCTCTCGACCGATTGCTCGCCCAGCGCGAACTTGTCGTCCTCGAAGACAAGTGTCGACGTCTTCAAACCATCGACACTCGGTTGACCGAGGTAGACGCGCGCTTGGTCGGACTTGCCGACGTCGCCTGCCTCTCGACGGATACGATCGAAGCAGCAGCGAGCGCGCTGAGCGCGACTAAGCGCGCAACCTCCGAGGTCGTGGACGCAGCGGGCGAGGTCGATCGGGAGCGCGCGGGCAGCGAGCAGGTGCGCCAAGAATTGAACGCCGTCGAGACCGCCTTGGACGGCCTCCCGGTCCTGCAACAGGCTGCTATCGAGACCGCGGACCGGGAGGTGCGCGAATGGGAGCAGGCCGACCAGACAGTGGCATCAGCCGGAGAACAGGCCTCCACCCTGCAGCGGCAGCTCGGGGAGATCGATACCACCGCCGATCCCGCGCTGGCGCGGCTCTCCGCGGGCGTGCCGGTCGAACGCCTGGACGACGCTATCGGGAAGGCAGTAAACGTCTCGGCGCTCGTCGCCGAGGCGCAATCCGAGGCCGTGGCGGCGAAGGTTCCGAGGGAAGTCGAAGACGAATTTGACACCCTGAATCAGACACTCGGCGACGTTGCCCTCGCCACCATCTCCGAGCTCACGCAGCGGGAAGACCGGCTCCGGCAGGCTGCTGCGCGGTCGGCCGCCGCGTCCCGGCTCGCGTTCGTGGTCGCCGCGAGCGCGGCGGTGATAGGGGGCAGCCTGGGTTTCCTGTCGCTTGGCCTGCCGGGCGCGGCGGCCGGCGTCGTCGCGCTGGGCGCAGTCGGCTTCCTAGCCGTACGCCTGCTCCGATACGGGAACGATGCCATCCCGCCAATCGCGAAGAACCGCGCCCTGTTGCGGGCGGACCTCGCCCGTTACGGCGTGGACTCGGCCGGAGCGCTGCGCGCCGCGTGGGACCGCCGGCTGGAGCTCGTCGGTCCGGTGCGGCAGATCCGGGCTGCTCGCCAGCGCATCGCCGAACGACAGCAGGCGTTCGATCAGCGCTCGGTCGACCTGGAAAACCTCTGCGGGACGCGCGACCTCGACGAAGCGCGTGGAATCCTCGGCGCGCTCCGACAGCGGGAAAGCCGCCGCGCGTCGCTGAACGACCAACTGCGGTCGGCGATGGGAATGGTCAGAGCAGCGGAGTCGAGTCTGAGCCAAAAGCGCCAGGCAGCGATCGACGTTCTGAACAAGCTCGACCACGCCGCCGACACCGCCGCGGAGGCCCGTGAGGTTGTCGGCGCCGTACGGGCCAGTCAGAACCGACGAAATACCCTCCTCCAGCGCAAGGCCGAGTTGACCGGTGAGCAGCGCGGCTACGCCGAGCACGAGAAGCGGCTTAAGGAGCTCCAGGCCGAGTTGGGGGGCGCCCAGAGTGTGCTCGACGCCTGCCTCGCGGCGCTCGGCATCACGACGCCCGCGTCAGATCCGGACCGCGCCCTCGCCGACCGACGCGCTCGCTTCGAGGAATACCAGACGGCTCTGATCGAGCAAGCGAGCCAGCGCAGAACCCGCGAATATCTCATCGGCGCCGAGAATAAGGACGACTGGCAGCCGCGGTGCGCGGTACTACGCAGGCGTGCCGCCGGTGCCGATCCGCACGACAACCGTTCCCGGGAAGACCTGGAGCAGCGGCAGCGCGTCATGACCAGTGAACGTGACGCCTGCCAGGAGAAGATCCACGGCCTGCGCCAGCACCGCGAATCGGCGCTGACGGGGCTGCGTGAGCCGGCAGCGATCGAGGAGGATCTCGCCGAGGCGGAGCGCGAATCCACTCGCCTGGAGCGCCTCAAGGGCGCGCTCGACGACGCGCGGGACTTGCTCACCACAGCGGCCGAGGATTTCCGGCGCGACTTCGCACCGCGGCTGCGCTCCAGCATCGAGGGCGATCTCGCCAGCATCACCGCTGGCCGCTACCGAGAGGTCGAGGTGGATCCCGCCGATCTCACCGTGCGAGTCAAGAGCGCCGAGCGCAGCGATCTGGTATCGCTCGACCACCTCAGCCACGGGACGTGCGACGCCGTCTACGTCCTGCTGCGCGCGACGGTCGCGCAGCTACTCAGCGGCAGCGGCGAGCCGGTGCCCCTCTTCCTTGACGACCCCCTGGTTCACGTCGACCACGACCGCGCCATCCGCCTGCTCGACGTATTCGCCAAGCTTGGCCAGCACTGGCAAATCTTCTACTTCACCCAGGACGATCGCGTGGTCGCCTGGGCGAACCACTACCCGAGTGTCAAGGTCCACCCTCTGGACGTTACGATGCCCGCCGCGGCATCTGTCCCCGACGGGACAACCGGCGCGGGCGTCTAATTGACACCGTGGAGGGCGCGGAGGGCCACGTGATTACGCTGGTTGGGCCGCCTCTCCTCGTCGCCGCGATCGCGATTGTCGGGGTCACCGGTGTTCTGGCCCCTTCCACGGATCCCCATCAAATGCACCTGCCGCTCGCGTCACCGAGCGTCGCGGCGACGGCCGATGGGAAAATTTACGTCTTCGGGAGCGACCTGGTGGCGGTCTACACGGCCGCCACGGCGCATGGTCGACGTTTTCGGGCGACGTCGCTCGTCTCCACCGTGATGGGCGCCGTGCAAGCCGGCGGCGGGAAGATCTACCTCGTGGGAGGACCGGCCTCGTCGTCCAATGGCCTTCCACCGGCGACGGTCCTGGTGTTCGATCCCGCGACGAACTCCCGGGCGACCCAGACAGACCTCCTGGAGGGCAAGCAAAGTCCGTCTGCCGTCGCTATGAATTCCGGCGATCTCTACGTCATCGGCGGCAATAACGGCTTTCGCTTCGATTCTTCCGTCGAGGAAGCGACGATTCCCGATCAGTAGAGGTCCTCGAGGCTGAAGAGCGCCAGGTAGGGCGTTCGCGCCGCCAGAACCTCATCCGCGAAGCCGCTCCTGGAAAACAGCGCGAGCTGATGCTCCGGGTGAACGTTCGGCAGCAGCGCCACGCGCCGCTCGAGCGTGCGCAGGGCGTCGAGGCCGACCGGTTGGTTGGTCCACTTCGCTTCTGCTGCCAAAACGACACGGTCGCCCTCGTGCCCGACAATCTCCAGCTCGTCGCCGGCACGCCACCACACGCCGAGATCGCCGACCTGATGCGTCCACCGATCAGGATTCCGCCGAATGAACTGGCGACACAACTCCTCGAAACGCGGTCCCATGTAGGTGCTGAGCTGCGGGGCAACCTTGCTCTGCCAGACGTACTCCGCCCGCCCCTGCTCCAGGGAAGAACGATTCGGCAGGACGAAGCGGAACCAGAAGGACAGATAGTTATCGGCGATGTAGTAGCGGGTTTGGCGGGTCCGCTCGGGATTTGGCACGGTGAACGGTATCCTCCGCTCGACGAGACCGTATTCGACGAGGAAGCCCAGCGCGCCGGACAGCGTGGTGACCGGGCGGCCAACTCGTTGGGCGATCTGGTTGGGCTCGTTTGCACCGTAGGCGATCGCCTGGAGCATTCCACGCAGCAAAGCTGGCCCGATCCCGCGGACCTCTTGGGACAACAGCGTTTCCGCTTCACGGTAAAGCAGAGCGCTCTTGCCCAGCACCTGCTCGGTGACCGCCGCTTCGAGAGAGTCACCCCGGAGCGCCCGGAGGTACGATGGTACCCCGCCGAGAATTCCCCATGCCTGCACCCGATCGACGAGTGGCCAGGTTGGAAAGAAAAGTGTCGCATCGCGGTAGGCAAACGGATCAACCCGAAGCTCGTGGGTCCGTCGACGGTAGAGCGCCCCGTCGACCTGGAAGTGCCGCTCGACTGCCTCGGTGAACGAGGTGCATAGCACGACGTAAGCGCGGCTCCGCGCCCGACGCACGGAATCCCAGAGCCGCTGGATCACACTGGGCAGCGATGCATCGGCGTCTACCGCGTAAGAGAACTCGTCGATCACCACCGCCAGGCGCTCGCGCTCGGCCAGTCGGAGAACGTAGGTGAGAGCCGCATCCCACGAGGAGAACGGCTGGACCCGCAGCATCGGATCGTCGATGATGGTCAGGACCTGCTCAGTCAACGCTCTCAGGTGATCGGCGGCGAGCTGACGGTCGGCGTAAAAGTAGATCCCAGGCTTGTCCGCGAGAAATCGTACGAGAAGCTCGGTCTTTCCGACTTGGCGCCGGCCATAGACTGTGATAAGCTCCGGCTGGTCGCTGTGCCACCAGCGTTCGAGAAGAGCGCGCTCGCGGTCGCGGTTGAGAAAGTCGTCCATCGCGTCCTATGCATCAATGCATAATTGATGGCCCCATTATACATTTCTCCATAGGACCAAACAACGTCTAATCCACCAAACAGCCGTCGCCGCGCCGGGGAGGGATTTCCCGGCCCCACCGCGCCGATGGCGATCATGCGCTCGGAGAATCAGGAGAATCATCCTCGATGAAACTCGGCCTATCCGTCGGCGCGACCGGCGACGTCTCCGTCACGACCACGCCCGCGATGGCGATCACCTTCGAGGGCCCGCCGCGCCTCTCGGTCCTCTCGACGCCCGCGCTGCTCTGGCAGCTCGAAGCGGCCGGCCACCAGGTGCTGCAACCCTTCCTCGAGCCGGGCGAGGCCTCGGTCGGCGTCACAGTCAACATCACCCACCTGGCGCCAACCCCCATCGGCATGACAATCACCGCCAGAGCCACGGTGACGGCGATAGACCGGCGGCGGATCAGCTTCGCCGTCGAAGCCCACGACGAGCGCCAAAAGATTGCCGAGGGTTCCCACGACCGCTTCGTCGTCGACGTCGCGAAGTTCGCCGGGCGCGTTGGCGGACAGTAGCGATCGGCGTCGCGCCCCACCGAGGGAGGCGTGAGTCGGGTCTTCATCGATACCGCGGGGTGAGCATGAGGTCGAGCAACCTCTCCTATGGCTCGCGCCGCCGCCCTCCAAAAAAGCTGGGAATCTGGATCAGCAGCAGGAGCGGCAAGGCGACGTCGGCGACGAGGCTCTGCTTGAGGATGGTCGGGTCGTGACCGCCAAAGGTCAGCGTGTAGGCGAGGTTGGCCAGCATCACCGGCCAGCAGGACCACCAGGCCCAGCGTGCCCCGCGTCGAAAGGGAATCGCGACGATGACCAGCTCGTGGGCCGCGTAGGCAATCTCCAGGAGCGTGACGTACTGGGTGATCCCCGGCGAGGACTGACGAGCGCTGGCCCAGTCGACCCCCGCGATACTCTGGAACGCGCTCACGTGGTCCGACGGCAGACCGACCCGGGCGTCCGCCGCGAGGTCCGTGATGGGTGCGAAGAGGTAGAAGGCGCCGAGCAACAGCAGGAGGGCTCAGGCAACCGTCGCGTAGCGTGGACCTCGCCCGGGGCGCCCCCCGGCGACCTCGAATCCCGGGCTCCCCGACGATGGCACGCTCATTCATCAACTCCCTTGGATCAAACCATTGGCGGTATGACTGATCATACCGCCAATGGTTACACCGCGACCTGCTCCAGCCATTCCTTCGTGACCTCGAAGCCGAAGCCGGGGGCGTCGCTGGGCCGCACGGAGCCATCGCGGATCGGGACGGTACCGGGCAGCGCCACCATCTCGTCCAGCGGCACGCCGGGTGGCGCCACTCCCTCGGAGCGCTCGCCCCAGGGAATCGCCGGCATCGCCAGCGCCAGGTGCTGACCGTAGGGGTAGTTCATTCCCGCGTGGCTGATGACACTCAGCCCGTGCGCCTCGGCGAGGTGACAGATCCGCAGCGCGGCGGTGATTCCGCCCGCCCAGGCCACGTCCGGCTGGAGGATGTCGACCAGCCCCTGGCTCGCCGCCATCGCGAAGGGGTGGGTGCTGTACCAGTGCTCACCGGTGGCCAGGACCGCCCCCGGCAGGCGCTGGCGCAGCTTGCCGTAGCCCTCCAGGTCACCGGGCAGCAGCAGCTCTTCGAGCCACTTGACGTGGTAGGGGCGCAGCGCCTCTGCCAGCCGCACTGCGTACTCCACGTTGAGCGACATCCAGGCGTCCACCATCAGCTCCACGTCGTTTCCGATCTGCTCGCGCGTGCGCGCCACCAGCTCCTCGGCGCGGTGGATGCCCGCGAGGCCCGCCTCGGGCCCATCGCGCAGGAAGACCTTGACCGCCTTGAACCCGAGCTCCAAAAACCAGGCGATGCTGTTCTCGGTCCCGTAGGAGAGATCGGTGTTGCTGGCGTAGCAGAAGACCTGCTCCTTCTGCGGGCCACCCAGCAGCTCATAGACCGGCACGCCCAGGAGCTTGCCCTTCAGGTCCCAGAGGGCGAGGTCCACGGCGCTGATGGCGTAGCTCGCCAGCCCGGCCGTCCCGTAGGGCGCGGTGATGCGCTGCATGACGTCCCAGAGCTTCTCGGTCGCCAGGCAGTTCTCGCCGGCGAGGACCGGGGCGAGGTGATCGTTGATCACGCGCTCGACCGGGCCGCCGTGGGTCGTGAGGCCCAGTCCCCAGGTACCATCCTCGGCGGTGACCACACAGGCGGTGCGCTTCCAGCGGCTTGCCCAGCGCGACCGCGGCATCTCCGGGTAGCGGGACATGGGGCTCACAAACCCGTTCACCGTCTGGCGCGGGACGCGGGGTGGCGTCGTGGGCCGGGGCGTGACGTCGACGGCGGCGGCGCGAACCTCTTTGATCTTCATGAACGGTCTCCTTTGGCGATGCAGCTTCCGGTGCCCGAGTATCCGGCCCGGGCAGCGCTCTGTCAAGGTGGTCTCGCGCAGGACAGCCCTCTTGCTCTGGCCCTGTTCACCTCTTACTATGAAAGCAAAGCCACGTGCAGAAGGAGGGTGATCCCGCGTGAGGGAGATTCGCCCGATCCTGATCGACCTTCCCGAGAAACTCGTCGGCCAGCGCATTGTCGTGCGCCCGTGGCGCGAGGCCGATACGTCAGTGTTGTACGCGCTGGTCGACCAGAACCGCGCGCACATCCGACGCTGGCTACCGTGGGCCGACGGGTATCACTCCATCGACGACGCGCGGGCGTTCGTCCGACGGTCCACCGCGCACTGGGCCCTCCGCGAGGACCTGGGGATGGCGATCCTCGACCACGGCGGCCAGCTTCTCGGCGGCATCGGCCTGCATCCGCGCGTCTGGCAGGTCCCCGCGTTCGAGATCGGCTACTGGATCGCCGAGCCGCACCAGGGTAAAGGCTACGTCGCCGAGGCGGTCAAGCTGGTGACCGGCCTCGCCTTCGACGTCCTCCACGCCCGGCGCGTGATGATTCGCTGCGACGCTCGCAACGACCGCAGCGCCGCGGTCGCGCGCCGCTGCGGCTACGTCTTCGAGGGGACCTTCCGCTCCGACTCGATCGCCGCCGACGGGTCCCTCGGGGATACCATGGTCTTTTCGCTGCTGCCGGCGGAGTACGCCGCCACGCGTGGGACCTAGAGGGTGTCGGAAAGGTATCCGTTGGTGGAGGATTTGCTGCGCAAATCCTCCACCAACGGATACCTTTCCGACACCCTCTGGCGGGGGAATGCATCCTTGCGCCACCATGCGTGTCTTACTATAATCGCGGTAGAAGCATGCCGAAGAGCAGGATAGTGCCACGCCCACCACCGTTCTCTCCGAAAAGGGCCAGGTGGTGATACCAGCCCAGATCCGGTCCCGCCTCGGCTTGCAACGCGGCGACCACTCCGAGATCGAATCGCGGTCGGATGAGTTGATCCTGAAGCGACTGCCTCGTCGCCCTCTCCTTCGACTGCGTGGCGCGTTCAAAGGACCCGAAAGCCTGACCGATCGGTTGCTGAACGAGCATCAGTCCGCACGGTAAGCCGAGGACGTCTGATCGATACGTCCTGGACGCCTACGCATTGTTGGCATTGTTCACCGGTCGCATCCTCTGGCTCCCAGGGAAGTAACGTTCGTGGAGAAGGAAGCCATGTCCGAAACTATCGGCTTCATCGGCCTGGGCATCATGGGCAAGCCCATGGCGCGCAATCTTCTCAAGGCCGGCCACCTGCTCGTCGTCCACAACCGCGGCCGCGCGCCGGTCGACGAACTGGTCGCCGAGGGCGCGCGGGGCGTCTTCAGCCCGGCCGAGGTGGCCGAGGCGTCCGACGTCGTCATCACCATGCTGCCGGACACGCCGGACGTCCGCTCCGTCGTTCTGGGCCAGGGTGGCGTGCTTGACGGCGCTCGGTCCGGCAGCGTGCTGATCGACATGAGCACGATCGCACCGGCGGTGACCCGCCAGATCGCGGCCGAGGCGGCGAAGTTCGGGATGAAGACGCTGGACGCGCCGGTGAGCGGCAGCGAGCAGGGAGCGATCAACGCGACGCTGGCGATCATGGTCGGCGGCGACGCCGACGTTTTTCAGCGCTGTCGGCCCATCCTCTCGCGCCTGGGCAAGAGCGTCGTCCACGTCGGCGGCGTGGGAATGGGCCACACGGTCAAGCTGGTCAACCAGATCATCGGTCTGACCACGCTCGAAGCCGTCTGCGAGGGCTTGCTCGTCGCGGCGAAGGCGGGCGTCGACCTCAGTGTGCTGCTCGAAGCGATCTCCGGTGGCGCGGCGCGGTCCTGGATGCTCGAGAACCTCGCGCCGAAGATCGCCGAGCGCGACTTCCGCCCCGGCTTCATGGTCCATCTGGCCCAGAAGGATCTCCGTCTCGCGCTCAACCTCGCCGACGAGCTGCACGTCAGCACGCCGGGCACCGGCCTGACCCACCAGCTCTATCGCTCGATCGAGGCCAGTGCCGAGGGACGAGAGGGCATCCAGGCGCTGGCGAAGGCGCTCGAGCGGCTGGCAGGGTTCGAGGTTGGCGCATCGTCGTTGGGCCGCCCGGGTGATGCTCCCAGAACCTCGTGAGGGGTCGGGAGTGACGATGCGTTCGGGGGCAGCGTCGTCAACGCGCGCTTCCTGCCGCGTCGATCAGCCCCATTTTCTCGGCTACGCTCCGGGGAAGGATTAGCTGCAGCGTGACCACACTCCGGCGTCTGGACTGGGACGGCTGTCCGAACGCGCGCGACCTCGGCGGATACCCGACCGCCGACGGCCGCCAGACGCGCTGGGGCGCCGTCTTTCGCTCCGATTGCCCGAGCCGCCTCACCGACGCGGGGCGCGCGGCGCTGGTCGCCTCCGGCGTGCGCACGATCGTCGATTTGCGCCTCCCGGCCGAGCTGGCGACCGATCCGAACCCCTTCGCCACGCCCGGCCGGCACGACATCGCCTAGTGGCACGAGTCGTTCGTGGACCCGGCCGCGCCACCGGTACCGCCCGAAAAAGTTACCCTGGCCGGCGACTACCAGCGCCTGCTCCGTCGCTTTCCCCACCGCGTCGCCGCGATCATGCGGCGGATCGCCGGCGCGCTCGAGGGCCCGGTCCTGGTCCACTGCTGGAGTGGAAAAGATCGCACCGGCCTGACCTGCGCGCTGCTGCTGGCGCTGGCGCAGGTGCCGCGCGAGATCATCGCCGCCGAGTACGCGCTCAGCGGGGAATCTAGCTGGCCCCGCGCCGTGGAGTGGCTCGAGAACGGCCCCGGCAAGCGCGCCGACCGCGAGGCAGAGCTGGCGTGGAACCGGCCCACCCCCGAGGTCATGTTGGAAACGCTCGCACACCTGGACGAGCGGTACGGCGGAGCGGAAGCGTACCTGTTGCAAGCCGGCGTTCTAACGGCAGAGATCGGCCGTGTGCGCGAGAGACTGGTGCAGGCGGGACGGTAGTGCAGTTCGCGACGGCTTGTCGTCGGCGCGAACTGCTGTAGGGATCGGCACGGGAGCACGGCGTGGGGATGGATCCTCAGCGCTGACGCCGCGCAGCTTTCTTGGCGGCGCGCTGCGCTTGAACTAGCTGAAACAGCACCGCCGCGAGGCTGGCCGCCCGCGGCTGGCTCTTTCCCCGCTCGCGGACGCGGCGCTCCGCGACCTCGTAACACGCCGCGTCGTCCCGGTCGCCGATGACCCAGACCGTCGCGACGGTGTCGTCTGGATCGGTAGTGAAGATGATCCGCCAGTGACGATCGCCGACGACGATCTTACGCCAGCCAGCGAGCCCCCCGCCGAGCGGTAATCCCGCGTCTCTGCCGACTTCCTCGAGGCGGATCAGCTTCTTCAGGAACAAGGGCAGCTGACCGGACTCGACGTAGCGCGCCAGATCGTCGACCGCCTCGTCAATCAGCTCAACGCGAACCGGCATCGTCGTCCGGCTGATCGCGGAGCTGCTCCCGGGTGTATCCGAAACGGGCCAGAATCTCGTCGAGAGAGTAGCGATCCGGCCCGGTGGTCAGCATGCGCGCGGTCGCCAGGGAGACGTCGAGCAAGTCCTCCTGCAGCCGCTGGAGCTCGTCTAGTCGCTGCATGCTCACGACCGCCGCGACGGGCTTGTTGTTGCGCAGGACAACCTGGTCGTGGCCCGTCTCCGCCGCGCGGATCAGGGCCGAAACGCCGAGCTTGTTGGCGTCGGAGATGGAGATCAGGTCTGCCGTATCGACCAGGGCCATCACGGTCCTCCTTCGAATTCCGGTCAGAATTCTATGCAGAATTGATGCCCATGTCAACGGGACGAGCGGACTCGGTGAGCGTGGGCAGTGTATCATGAGGGTGTTAGGGACGGCGAGCGTCATTCGGATCTGCTGGGCGATGCGCAAAACAGAAGAAAGGACCGGGCTTTGCGTTTTGCGCATCGCCCAGCCATAACGCCTAGCGACTCGGAGGTATCATCGCATGGAACGCATCATCACCGTACACGTCGAGAAACTGCCGGAGGGCGTCTACCTGGCTACCTCAGACGATGTCCAGGGGCTGGTGGCGCAAGGTCGCACCGCCGCGGAGACGCTGGAGATCGCCCGGGACGTCGCACGGAAGCTCATCGAAGCGCAGGACGAGCGGAAAGCCGCGCTGAACCTCCAGCCAATCGGCACGTCCTTCGACTATCCGCTCATTGTCGGCGAGTAAGGTGGGACGCCTCGCTGGCTTTCGATACCGTGAGGTCGTTCGCCGGCTCAAGATATTGGGGTTCACGTTCGACCGGCAGGCCGCGGACAGCCACGAGATCTGGTTCAATCAATCGACGAGTCGGTACACGACAATTCCCAATCACCCTAGCGATCTGCCTGAAGGGACGTTACGCGCTATTCTACGCCAGGCTGGCGTAAACCCTGAGCAATTCTTGAGCGTCTAGCCCGTGTCTATTGTTGCGCAGGGGAACCTGCTCGCAGCTCCGGTCCTCGCAAAATCGATAGCAACAGCGCCAGGGACAACGGAACGATCGCGACGATCAGCGCGAGGTGATAGCCCTGGACAAACGCCCGGGCCAGCCCCGCGCCGAGCGTGGTCGTGCCCAGGAAGATCGCGAAGGCCTCGGCCCGCGGGATCGCCACCGCGGCCGCGAGCAGGGCGACCGCGAAGCTGCCCACCATGCCAACGTTCGCCAGGGTGCGCAGCAGACCGGAGGCGACGCCGTAGGCGTGTCGCGGGGCGTTGGCCATCACCGCGCTGCTGTTGGCCGGGAAAAAGAACCCGCTGCCACAGCCGTTCAGAATCGCGGCGACGACGACGACCCAGAGCGCGGTCGTCAGTCCCAGCGTCGCGTATGCCACGACGCCGACGATCTGTAACCCCAGCCCGACCGACGCCGGCAGCCGCGCGCCAGCGCGGTCGGCGAGGCGCCCGCTGAACGGTCCGAGGAAGCCGCCCGCGACGTACCCCGGCGTCAGCAGCAGCGACGCGACGAACGGCGAGAGTCCACGGACGCCTTGCAGGTACATGATCACCAGGAACAGGACCGCGTAGTTCCCCAGCGCCTGAAAGAAAGCCGCGAAGATCGACGCCGTGAGCACGCGCTGCTGGAAGAGCGAGAGCGGGAGCAGCGGGGCCGGCGTGTGGCTCTCCCAAACGACGAAGGCCACGATCAGGACCGCTCCCACCAGGAGCGCCAGACCGGTGGCGGTGGTCCAGCCCGTTCCCGCGATGTCCGTCAAGGCGAGCAGGACCAGGAAAAGCCCGATCCCCAGGCAGAGCATCCCGAGCACGTCGATCGACTCCGGCCGTCGCGGCGCGCGCTCGCGCAGCACGAGGTAGCCGATGACCAGCGCGGCAATCCCGATCGGCAGGTTGATGAAGAAGATGAAGCGCCAGTTGATGAAGGTAATCAGGACGCCGCCGAGCAGGATGCCCAGGATCGCGCCGATGTTCCAGCCGATGCTGGTCAGTCCGTAGGCGTGCCCGCGCTCGGACGCCGGCACGTTGTCGGCGATGATCGCGCCGCTGTTCGCCGAGATCAGCGCCCCTCCGACCGCCTGAAGAACGCGCAGCCCGATCAGCTCGGCGCCCGTCTGCGAGAGCCCGCAGAGGACCGAGCCCACGGTGAACACGCCAAAGCCGACCTGGTACAGCCGCACCCGGCCGTACATGTCGCCGAGCCGACCGACCTGGGTGCCCAGGATCGTCAGCGTCAGCAGGTACGCCATGATCACCCAGACCATGCTCACCAGGTCGGTGTGCAGGTCGGCCATCATCACCGGCAGACCGAGGATCACGATCGTCGTGTCGACGGCGGTGATCATCACGCCGAGCATCACGACCACCAGCACGAGCGTCCGCTGCCGGCGCACCTCTTCGAGCACGGTGACGTTGCTCGGCGCCGGCGCGGTGTTCGTTGGTGGAGGGTCGCGTGGTGGGTTCATCGTCTTCGAGGTCTCCCCACCGTCATCTCTCCCCCGAAAGCGAGTTCTGTGCCGCTTCGGCAGGGAATCGGCTACAATAGATTCACGCGGTGATCGGAACCCGACGAAGCCGCATCAGGATCGAGTCTGTGCCAGAGCTCCGCGGCATCCGTCCACGCGATGCCATCGCTGCGTTGGAGCGCGCCGGTGGCACTGCCCGATCTGGGAAGGGTGACCACGTCAACATAAAGATGCCGAATGGCCAGATCGTTACCTTCTCGGGACGCCGCGATCCGATCAAAATTGGTCTTCTCAAAGCCATGATTCGGAAGGCGGGGCTCACCGAGGACCAGTTTACGCGGCTGTTGGAGGGAGAGGGCTGACATGGACTATCTGGTCGTCATCCACCCGGCCGAAGAGGGCGGATTCTGGGCCGAGGTACCGGCTCTCGGTGGTTGCTTTGCTCAGGGAGAGACTATCGAGGAAGTCCTGGCCGACGCACGTGAAGCAATCGCAGCGCATCTCGAGGCATTGCGTGCAGAGGGCCGGCCAATTCCCACGGAGCAGCCTCCGATTCTCGCGACCGTCCGCGTTCCATCCCCGACCGCAGCTTAGGCGGTCGTTTGTCCGGTCGATGACCACGAATCCGAGCATGACCAACCCGACGACCAGAGGCAGCGTCACGCGTCGCAGAAGACGGCGATGGACTAACCCAGGCCATTTCACCTGGTCGGTCGTCGCCTGACCAGTCTAGGAATCTGTCTGAGTTGAACTGGAAACAAGTGGGATGAAAGCACCAGAACGGCGGGATGACCTGATCGGCCGGCCGCGGTTGGCCGTCTTTCCGT
>Ga0307373_10005994_pt1 | contig 19553 bp, 18 predicted proteins | sample OX2MG_FD_202534 | JGI IMG/M metagenome (GOLD analysis project Ga0307373, IMG submission 202534) | Soil microbial communities from Risofladan, Vaasa, Finland - OX-2 | ecosystem: Environmental > Terrestrial > Soil > Coastal area > Acid sulfate soil | place: Finland: Risofladan, Vaasa | collected...
GAACTCGACGGCGCCATTCGCGCGGCCGTGGACGGCTGCGCCGGCGGCATCGACAACAAGATCGTCCGCCTGGTCGTGCGGGACGTCGCCCGCCACATCAACAACGACCTCGACCACCAGGCGCTGCGCGAGTACAAGCGGCGGGCGTTCCACTTTCAACTCGAGCTCCTCCGTCCCGATACGCGGCCGCTCCGCGGCGAGGCGGCGCCCGGTCATCCGCAGTCGCTGGCCGAGTTCGTGCGCGAACGCCTGCGCAGCCGCCAGCTCGCCCCGGGCGTGGACCGCGAGCAGTTGATCGAGCGTGTGTTCGAATATCTGGACCAAGCGACGGCCGCTGAACTCGTCGCGGCCGGGGAGGCCGAGGGCTGATGCGCCTCAGTTCCCTGCACCTCACCAACTTCCGCCAGCACGTCGACACGCGCATCGAGTTCGAGTCGGGGCTCACCGGCATCATCGGGCCCAACGGCGCCGGCAAGTCCACGATCCTCGAGGCGATCAGCTGGGCGCTGTACGGTTCGCTCGCGCTGCGCACCGACAAGGAGGGCGTGCGCACCATTCGCGCCACGGGCCGCGCTCCGGTGAAGGTGGCGCTCGAGTTCGACCTCGGCGGCCACCGCTACCGGGTGGAACGCGGCCTCACCACGGCCGAACTGTTCCTCGACGGCGGCCACGACCCGGTGGCCAATTCCGTCACCGGCGTCACCGACTTCCTGCGCCGCCGGCTTCGCATGACGCGGCAGGAATTCTTCAATACGTATTTCACGGGCCAGAAGGACCTGAGCGTGATGAACGCCATGGGGCCCACCGAGCGCAAGCACTTCCTGTCGCGCGTGCTCGGGTACGACCGGCTGCGGGCGGCGCAGGAGATGGCGCGCGAGCGCCGGCGGCTGATCACGGCGCAGTTGAATGGCCTGCGGAGCGCCATGCCCGACCCGGAGAGCGTGGAGCGAATGCTCATGCAGTCGCTCGAACGCCTCACCGCCGCCACGTCCCGCGCCCGCGACGCGGTCACCCGCACGGAGGCGGCGCGCCTCGTGGCGTCGGAACTCGAACCCCGCTGGACCGCCATGCATCGCGTGCGCGACGCCGTCCAGCGCGTGGCCGGTGAACTACGCGTCCTCGAGAACGAGTCGGGCAACCTGCTGCGGGACGGCGAACGGCTGGCCCGCGAGACCGCCGAGATCGCCGATGCCCGCGGCGAACTGGAACGGCTCGCCGTGGAGCTCGCCCCGCTTGCCGCCCTCGCCGAGCGCCTGCAGGCCATGGAGGAACTGTCCCGTGCCGAGGGGCGACGCCAGACGTTGCTCGACAACGACCGGGTGCTCACCGAGGAGCTGACCCGGCTGCGTGAACGCCTCGAGCGCGTCGACACCTCGCCCGCCCTGGAAGAGGAAGTGACGGTCGAACTCGAGGGCAAACGCAGGGAACTCCAGACGGTCGAGGGCACCCTCGAAGCCAAACGCACGGCGTGGGTGCGCGACCGCCAGGAAGCCGAGACCAAGATCCAGGCCCTGCGCCAGCAGTACACGGAATTGAAGCAACAGCGCGAGACCCTCGTCAATCTGGGCGAGGACGGCATCTGTCCCACGTGCGCGCGGCCACTGGGCGACCATTACCGCCACGTGCTCGATCTGCTCGACTCGCAGATGGAAACGGTGCAGGTGGACGGCAACTACTACCGCCAGCGTATCGGGCAGCTCGAAGAGATGCCGGATGACGTGAAGGAGCTCGACGAGCAGCGCCGCCGGGCGTTCGAGGAGGTGGGAAAGCTGGAACGGCGCCTGGCCAAGGTGCAGCTGGCCGTGCAGGAGCAGACGCAGCTGGGACGCGACATCGCCGAGAAGGAACAGCGCCAGGCCACGCTGCAGAATGACCTGGCCGAACTGCCCAGTGGCTACGACGCGTCGGCGCACCAACAGGCGCTTGCCGAGCGCGCCCGGCTCCAACCGCTCGATGCGCGGGCAACCAAACTCTCGGCACTGGTCGAGCGTGAGGCGCCGGTGCGCCAGGCGGCCACCGAGACGGCGGAACGGCTGGAAGGCGTGAGCGCCAAGATCGCCGAACTGACCACCGAGCGCGACGGCCTCCAGTTCTCCGAGGAATCGTTCGACGCGCTGCGCGGCCGGTACGAGGCGGCCGCGGCGGAGTTCCGCGCCGCCGAGCTGGCGTCGGTGGCGGCCGAGGGCGAGGCAGCGGCGGCGCTCCAGGACGACGATCGGGCGCGGGCGGCGCAGCGCGAACTCGACGCGCAACGCGCCAAGGCCGATGCCCTCACCGCCGACCGCCGGCTGCACGACGAACTCGACGACGCATTCGAGGATCTCCGCTTCCGGCTCAACGAGCAGTTGCGGCCCGAGATCTCGGCGCTCGCCAGCACCCTCATCACGGATCTCACCGATGGCCGGTACACCGAACTTGAACTCGATGACGACTACGCGATCTGCGTGCTCGAGGATGGCATCCGGAAACCGGCCATTTCGGGCGGTGAGGAGGACGTGGCCAACCTGGTGCTGCGCCTCGCGATCTCGCAGATGATCGCCGACCGCGCCGGCCAGCCGTTCTCGCTCCTCGTCCTCGACGAGATCTTCGGATCGCTCGACGAGGTCCGGCGCCAGAACGTCGTGGAACTGCTGCGGCGCTTGCACGACCGGTTCGAGCAGGTCATCGTCATCACACACATCGAATCGGTGAGGGAGGGGCTCGATCGCGTGATCACCGTGCGCTACGACGAGGAGGCAGGAGAGTCGCGGGTGCGGGTGGAGCGCCCGGGGGAGGCCGCGGAGACACCCGAGGTCGTCGTGGCTGCCGGGGTGGGAGAGTGATGGCAGTCTCCCGCTCCTGGAAGCCCGCGCCGGCCATCGAGGGCCCGTTCTCCGTCACGTTGGACGACGTCGCGGGGCTGAACCAGGTGTTCAGCGACGCGTTCACCGAGCGCTACCGCCGGGATGGCATGGTCGGGGTGCGCGTTCCCTTTCTCAACCCCGTGGTCTGGCGGTATGCCATCGAGGACGCCGCCGCGGGCGCGCTGTGCTGGCGCACGCCGCACGGCGACGTGGCCGCGTTCAACATGGTGCACCGTTCGGGGACCGAGGGGTGGATGGGTCCGCTCGCCGTGCGGCAGGACTACCAGGCGGTCGGCATCGGCAAGGAAGTCGTGCGCCGGGGCATCGAGTGGCTCAAGGATTCGGGCGCCACGGTCATCGGTTTGGAAACCATGCCACGCACCCTCGACAACATCGGCTTCTACTCGTCGCTGGGATTCGTGCCCGGGCGGCTGACGCTGACCACCACGCTCGAGGCGGCGAACACGGGTCTCCCGCCCCGCCTGTTCGGCCGGCTCTCGTCGCTGGAAAAGGAGCACGCGCTTGTCGAGTGCCGTACGCTGCTCGACGACCTCCTCCCGGGGTACGATCACACGCGCGAGATTGCCCTCACCGACGAGCTGTCGGTGGGCGACACCGTGCTGCTGTACGACGCCAACGTGCTGGCCGGCTTCGCCCTGTGCCACACCGTGCCGCTGGTGGAGGGGCGCGTGCGCGAGGAACTGCGCGTGCTCAAGCTGGTGCTGTCGGACGCGTCGCATCTCGACGCGATGGTGGCGACGCTGCGCGACTTCGCGCGGCGGTGCGGTACCCGGCGCGTGGCCATCCGTGTGCAGGGCGAGTATGCGGCGGCGTACCAACAGCTGATCGCCCTCGGCGGCCGGGTCCGCTGGAGCGACCTGCGCATGTCCCTCGCCGGGTACGAAGAGCGCCGGCCTGCGCGGGGTATCGTCCTGTCCAATTGGGAAATCTGAGCGGCCGCTCGCGACCATCGGCTGGCCGCGAACCTGGTCACGTCGCCGCCCGTCTACCGATCGCGGTCAGCTGTTGGCGGCCGGTCGCCTCTTGTTCGCCACCCGCCAGATGAACAACGCCACGCCGACGGTCAGGAGCAGGTGGATCCACCCCGGTCCGTTGAACCCGAGTGCGACGACCGCCCAGATCGCGATGAGCACCACGGCGAGCAGAATCCCGAAATCCATGAATTGCTCCTTCGAATGCCGACGGATAGATTGTACCGCGGAAAACCCGACGGGCGAAGAGTTCCGTTTTTGAGCCAACAAGTCCACCGAGTGGGTTCGATAATCTATATCGACGTCACGCCCCCAGTGCGGGGGAAGGCGGAAGGTGTGGTGAGGACCTCAAAACTTCGACTGGGCTTCACAAAACCCTCTTCGTTCCGTTTTCTTCGAACCCCGCGGGCAACCGCGGGGTTCGTCGTCTCGATTCCCCGGGGAGCGCGGCGCCAATCGGGAACGCCCCGCGGGGCCGCGGTGTTGATGCACCAGGTGAGGGCCAGATGCCACAATTAACCGTTACCCGGCGGCTGCATTTCAATGCCGCCCACCGGGTTCACAACCCGGCGCTGTCCGATCAGGAGAACCAGACCCTGTTCGGCAAGTGCAACAATCCCAACTGGCATGGGCACAACTATGTGCTCGACGTGTCGGTCACCGGCGACATCTCGGCACGCACCGGATACGTGATGGACCTGGCGGTCCTCAAACGCATCGTCGAGGAAAGCGTGATCGCGCGCGTCGATCACAAGAACTTCAACCTCGACGTGGACTTCATGCAGGGCACGATTCCGACGAGCGAGAACATCGTGGTCGCATTCTGGCGGCGCATCGCGCCGCTGGTGGCACCCGCGACCCTCGCCCGTCTCGTGCTCTGGGAGACACCCAATAACTATGTCGAATACGACGGGCGGTGAACGGGCGCCAGGGGCCAAGGTGTTGTCCATGCTGGAGGCATCGGCGCGGGCGCCGCGCCAAGTGTCGCACGACACGGCCGATCCCGAATTCGCGGGCCTCGTGCGCCGGCAACTCGCGCTGCTCGGGGAGGACCCGAACCGCGAGGGCCTGGCGCGCACGCCCGAGCGGGTGGCCAAGTCCCTGGCCTGGTTGACCCGGGGATATGACCAGCGGGTGGAAGACGTGGTCGGCGACGCCCTGTTCGCCGCGGAGGGGCACCGGAACATGGTGATGGTGCGGGACATCGAGCTGTACTCGCTGTGCGAGCACCACATGCTCCCATTCTTCGGCAAGGCACACATCGCGTACATCCCGGACGAGAAGATCGTCGGCTTGTCCAAGCTCCCGCGGGTGGTGGAGGTGTTCTCCCGGCGGTTGCAGGTGCAGGAGCGGCTGACCGAAGAGATCGCGCTGGCGGTGGAGCGTATCCTGGAACCGTTGGGAGTGGGGGTCGTGATCGAAGCGTATCATCTATGCATGATGATGCGCGGTGTGGAGAAGCAGAATTCCAAGACGATCACCAGCGCGCTGCGCGGCACCTTCCGCGACTGCGCGATGACCCGCGACGAATTCCTGCGGCTCGCCTACTCGCCCGCCGGCTCGACCTGAGCCATGGCTGGCCCGCTCCACGGACGAACCGCCGTCGTCACCGGCGCGTCGCGCGGCATCGGCCTGGCCTGTGCGGCGACCCTCGCGCGCGCCGGCGCGCGCGTGGCGCTCGTGGCCCGTTCGTCCGCCGAGTTAGCCAGGCACGCAGCCGAGCTGGGCGGCGGCGCGCTCGCCATCACGTGTGACGTGGGGGACGCCGCGGCAGTGGACACGGCGCTCCGGGCACTGCACGACCGGCTGGGCGCCGACGCGCCCGATATCCTTGTCAACAATGCCGGCTACTTCGCCGTCGAGTCGCTGGAACAGACATCGCCCGAATCGTTCGCTCGCACGCTCGGCGTGAACCTCGCGGCACCGTTCCTGTTCGCGCGCGCCCTCGTGCCGGGCATGAAGACAAGGCGGAACGGGCACCTGGTGACCATCGGTTCGATTGCCGATCACGTGCCGTTTCCCGGCAACAGTGCCTACGCTGCCAGCAAGTACGGCGTCCGCGGACTCCACGAAGTGCTGCGCACCGAACTCCGCGGCACCGGCGTGCGGGCCACGCTGATCTCGCCGGGCCCCGTGGACACCGCCCTCTGGTCGCCCGCCAACCGTGCGGCTCGCCGGGACACCCCGGCGCCCGAGCGGATGCTCGACGTACAGGCGGTTGCGGAGGCGGTCCTGTACGCCGTGTCGCAACCTCCCACCGTCAACGTCGACGAACTGCGGCTCTCCCGGAGCTGATGTTCATCGAGCTGGTTGACGCGCTGCGCTGCCCGGCCATGCATGAAGAGTCGTGGCTCGTGCTCGGCGCCACCCGCATGGAAGGGCGTGACGTGGTGCAGGGCATACTCGGCTGCCCGGTGTGCGACGCGCGGTATCCGATCGACGGTGGCATCGCCGATCTGCGCGCGGATTCTGGTGCCGCCGTCGCCCCCGTCCCCGCGCCCTCCTTCGCGGAGCCCGAGGCCGAGCAGGCCATGCGGCTTGCGGCGTTTCTCGGCATCAGCGATTCCCGCGGCTTCGCGGTGCTCGTGGGTGAGTGGACGGCCCATGCCGCCGGGGTGTACGCGCTCGCCGAAACGCACCTCCTGCTGGTGAATCCGGTGGCGGGCGCGCCGATCGGCGCGGGAACGTCGGGCATCATCACGGACAACCGTCTTCCGATCGCCGCGGCGAGCGCACGGGCTCTCGCGGTTGATCGCACGGCGGACGCGGCGTTTCTCGCGCGCGCGCTGGCCGGTGTTCAGGCGGGGGGGCGCGTCGTCGCGCCAGCCGATATCCCGGTTCCCCGTGGGGTCACCGAACTGGCGCGCGACGCCGCGCTGTGGGTGGGGGAGCGCGATGCCCCGCCGAGCGGGTTGGTGTCGCTGGCCCGCGGCGCGCGCTGACGCTCAGGGCGCCTCGGCCAGCACCGGGTCGTCTTCGCGATACAACTCGTCGATCACGGCCTTGTACGCGCGGTCGACCACGCGCCGCTTGACCTTGAGCGTGGGGGTCAACTCGCCGCGCTCCAACGTGAACTCGTGTTCGAGCAACCCCACCTTCTTGGGCTGCTCATAGCGCGCGAGATGGCTGGTCCGCGAGGCGACCTCCTTCTCCATCTTCGCCTGCACGGCGGGCATCGTGACCAGCTGGGCACGGTCGGTCCAGATCAGATTCTTGTATTTTGCCCACTTCTCGAGCTGTTCCCAGTTGGGCACGATGAGGACGATCGGGAACTTCCGCTTGTCGCCGATCATCACCACCTGTGACACGTACTTGTTCGTCTTGATCTCATTCTCGATCGGCTGCGGCGCGATGTTCTTGCCGCCCGCGGTGACGATGATGTCCTTCTTCCGATCGGTGATGCGGAGGTAGTCGTCCTCGAGCGTCCCGATGTCGCCGGTGAAGAACCAGCCGTTCTTGTCCATCACCTCGGCGGTCGCCCCGGGATTCCCGTAGTAGCCCCTCATCACGTGCGGGCCCCGGGTGAGAATCTCCCCATCCGCCGCGATCTGCACTTCCACGCCGGGAATTGGCCTGCCCACCGAGCCGATGCGGAAGTGTTCGGGCGAATTCACGCAGATCACCGGTGACGTTTCGGTGAGCCCGTATCCCTCGAGGATCACGAGGCCCGCCGCATAGAAGAACTTGTTGATCTCCGGCGCCAATGGCGCCCCGCCCGACACGAAGTAGCGCATCCGGCCGCCCGTGCGAGCCTGCAGCTTGGAGAACACGAGACGCTGCGCGATCGCGTACCGCAGCGCCAGCGCGCCGCCGGGTTTGCGACCGGCCAGCTTCTCGTCGGCCCAGCGATCCGCCACGCGGCGGGCCCAGAAGAAGATCTGCTTCTTGGCCCCGCCTGCGGCCAAGGCGTTCTCCAGCACCCGGGCATACATTTTTTCATATAGGCGGGGCACCGACAGCACGAGCGTCGGGCAGACCTCGGTCAGATTGGTCGGCACCGTGTCGATCGACTCCGCGTACGCGATCGAGGTGCCCGTGGCCATCATCAGGTAATGGCCGGCCATCCGCTCGAATACGTGCGACAGGGGCAGGAAGCTGAGGCAGGTGTCGTGGCCGGTGAACGGAATCACTTCCCTGGCGGCCATCACGTTGGAGTAGAGGTTGTCGTGCGACAGCATCACGCCCTTGGGCTTTCCGGTCGTTCCCGACGTATAGATGATCGTCGCCAGATGGTCCGGCTCCACCGCCATCGCGTCGCGCGCGAACGCCTCCTCCCGCGCCGGCGTCAGCACCGCCGCACCCTTGGCTTCCAACTCGAACAGCGTGTGATCGACACCCGGCCCCCGTACGTCGCTGAACCCGATCACGTGCTTGAGGGTCGGACATTCCTTGCGGACGGCCGCGATCTTCGCGGCCTGCTCGGCCGTGGACACGAATGCCGCCACGGCCCCCGAATCCTGGATGATGTACGCGGCCGCTTCGGGCGTCTCGTTGGGATAGATCGGCACGTCGGTGACGCCGCTCGCCAGGCAGGCGTAGTCCGCGATCGCCCACTCCGGCCGGTTCTCCGACAGCAGCACGACCCGGTCGCCGTGGCGAACGCCCAGCTCCGCGAGCCCGATGGCCGCGTGGCGCACGCGTCCGAACAGCGTGACGTGGGAAATCGGCTCGTACCGGCCGTTCACCTTCACTTGCAGCGCGTCGGGCTTGTCGTACTGCTTGACAGCGTCGAAAAACAGGTGATTCAGCGTGCCCGGCTGCGAATTCCGCGGGCCTCCCGTTGCGATCATCGGCACCTCCCGGAAAACGGCTGAACACGCAACACATCCACCGCCCGCTCCAAGTTACGCCCCATTCGCGCGCCGATGGAAGGGAGACGCTGTGCGGGATTCCCTCAGTGCCGGCGCGAGCCCGATATCTGCGGGCCCTGGATGGGTACGACGAACAGAACCGGACTGCCGCGGAGAAGCACACCGCGGTACTGCGCCGTGACCTTCACCACGACACTGTCGGCGACCGTCGGCGCCTGCGGCCGCACACGAATGCGCCGCGAGACCTGGCCGTTCACGTCAGTCGTATCCACCGTGCTCGGGTTTCCCAGGGGATCCACGAGCACCGCGCTCGCCGCACCCGGCACCGATGCCGCCGGTTGGTAGACGATGGCATAGTGCACGACCACGGATTGGACCGCGGCTGGCGGCACGCTGTCCATGGAAACGACGTTGGCCGCCAGCGCCGTCGAGTAGTTGGCCGTGGCCGTCGAGTCCAATGGGTTGAAAGCCACCGTCGCGATCGCCGCGGTGAGAGCGGAGCCGATGGAGTCGGGACGCGGCGTTACACTGACGGTCGCCGCCGAGGTCTGGAGCATCCCAACCGAGCCCACGACGCGGACCGACGCCCGTATGCTGTCCCCGACCAGATACCCGTTGCCGGTCAGGTGGGCCCCGGAGTCGAGCAGCACGAACTGCCCGACCGCGTCGTGGAGCGTATCCGCCTGTCCCCCCACGCCGAACGCGTACACGCGTAGCGGGGCGACTTGGCCGGTGCTGTCGCGCAGCGTGTCGCCCACCACGACGCCCGGTGACGGGAGTTGGACCTCGGACACCGACAACACACCGTTGGCCGGCGCGGGAATCGCCCGGCACGCCGCCGCCGCGGCCGAAAGGGCGACGACGAATGTGGCGAGGCGGCGCGTCATGGAACCAGCCGCGCGCGCAGTACGTCGGCGAGCGCTCCGTACGCCACCGACGCCGGATCGTCCGGCGTGCGGACCACCACGGGCTGGCCAGCGGCGAACGCTTCCACCGTGGCTGCAGTACGTGGGATGATCACGTCGAACACCAGGTCGGCGGGCAGCTGGCGGCGTACATATTCCGCAATACGCTGGGAGAGCGCGTTCTGTTCCTCGAACATGGTGAGCACGATGCCTTCGAGCTTGAGGTTGGCGTGCTCACCCACCGCCGTACGAATCCCCTTGAGCATCTGCGACGTGGTCTGCAGCGCCAGCGGCTCGCACTGGAGCGGCACCAACACCCGGTCGGCCACGCCGAGCACCCGTTGCACCACGGGCCCCAGGCCTGGCGGCGTATCCACGACCACCAGATACCCGCGGTCGCGCACCCGGCCCAATAGTTCACCGAGCCGCGTGGAGTCGGAAACCAACGCCTGATATGCCACGTGATCGCCGCTGTCGGCTACCGAGCCGGCGAGCAGCACCCGCAGGAACGGCAGGGCGGTGCCGCGCACGATGTCAGCGAGCCCCTTGGTACCGGTGAGATAGTCCGCGATGCCGGGCCCCGCGTACGGCCCTTGCAGCCCCACGCCGAACCGCACCGACCCTTGGGGATCCATGTCCACCAAGAGGGTCTTCACCCCTCGGCGGGCCAGCGCCGCCGCCACGTTGATGGCGGTCGTCGTCTTGCCCACGCCACCCTTCTGACTGACCACGGCCAGAATGTGCTTCACCTAGGGCCCGTCTTCTGGTGTGGAGGGAGAAGCCTCCGGTCTCGATCGTAGTTCGGTCAGTGCCTGGCGGGCGTGCTCGATCCAACGATCGGTGTCGTCACTCGGCGGCGCCTTGGTCAGGAAGGCATCGAGGTGCTCGATCGCGCCGGCCCGGTCGTCCCGCTTGAGCAGCAGGAATGCCAGCCCGTAATGGGCACCGGCCAGATTGGGCGCCAGCTCCAGCGCCCGGCGATAGCAGCGAATGGCGTCCTCGAGCCGCGAGGTGCGCGAGTACGCGATCGCCATGTTTTGGAGAATCTTCGGGTCGTTCGGATGATCGCGCAACGCGAGCCGGTACGACGTCAATGCGGCGTCGTAGTCCCCCTGACGCTCCAGCGCCAGCGCTTCATTCAAATAATCGAGGCGCTGCGGTTTCAGGTCGGATTTCGACTCGCCGCCGAGTAGGCGGCTCCACCAGGACATTCGGCGATCGGGAGGTCGATGAGGGATGGACGGTGGACGCACGCCGATGTGCGCCGTCTGAGGGCTAACCTACCGACTTGAGCCACTCGGAGCAACGGCGGTTTCGGCCGCCGAACGCTTCCAGCGTCGCGCCGATACAAGTAACTTCCCAATCCGCCGTCCGCTCACCGACCAGGAGGCCCCCCATGACACCGCGCCGTACGACGGTCGAACCCAGCCAGGGCGTCTTCAACGTCGAATGGCCGCTGTTCGGGGAACTGTCCCGCAGCCTGGCCCTCAAGGTCGCCCGGGGTTACCACCCCGACGTCGTCGTTGGCATCGCCACGGCCGGCGTTGTGCCGGGCGCCGTGATCGCCGCCATCCTGGACGTGGAGTTCCACTCCATCCTGGTCAGCCGCCGCTACCGCGCCGAGCACGTGCGCCAGACCCCGACCGTATTCGGCCAGGCTCCCCACGAGGTCCGCGGCCGCCGCGTGCTTCTGGTGGACGAGACCTGCGATTCCGGGGAGACCATGCGATTGGCCGTCTCGGCGGTGGTCAATGCGGGCGCCGCGGAGGTCCGGACCGCCGTGGCCTTCAAGACCGGCGAGTATGCGCCGGATTACCACGCCATCGCCACCCAGAGCACGGTCATCCTCCCGTGGGACCGGGAGGTGCTGGTGCATGACGAACTGGTACCGAATCCGCGTTATGCCGAGGCGCTCGAAGAGCTGCCCTAGGCCACCGCCGCCACTGCGTCATCGTACGCGACGCCGCGGTTCATCTCTTCGTACACCTGGTGCAACGCCTCGGCGTTGCCGAGCAGGAACCGGCAGCGGGGCGCCCCCATCGAGCGGCACTCCACCTCCATCACGGCCATCGGCGTGCCGGCCAGCCGGCCGAAAAAATCGGCGAACATGCCCGTCGTCAGGTGGCAGCCCGGGAACTCCATCGCCGAATTCGGGTCGGCCTCGCCCCAGTCTCGGGAGTCGAGTGTGGCGACGGCGCCGTGCAGCGTGCTGAGCCCGATCGAGCCCCATCCCAGGTCGCCGAAGAACTCGGTCGCGTAGCGTTGGAAATCGTCGGCCGCGATGTCTTCCGGCGCCCCATACCCGCGCCGCTCGGCCCAGGCGCCGAACGCGGTGAACAGGGCGCCGCCTCCGGCGTACCCCGCTTCCTGCAGGTAGCCCGCCGCATTCTCGCCCAGGTCGCGGAACAGCGCAGCGCGCAGTGCGCACAGCGCATCACGCGTGAGCGCGATCATGCCGCTGTCGGCCAGCTCGATCGATTCGGTCATCGGTGGTCTCCCGTTACGGTCCGACGCGTCGCAACAGCTCCGCTTCGTCGATGATGTTCACACCCAGGGCACGCGCCTTCTCGAGCTTACCCCCGGCTTCCTCACCGGCCACGAGGGCCGTCGTCTTTTTCGATACACTGTCGGTGACCCGGCCCCCGCTGGCCTCGATCAGTGCCGTCGCCTGGTTGCGTGAGAGCGTGGGAAGGGTGCCTGTGATGACGAACGTCTGCCCCGCCAGGGCACTTCCCGTCGGCCCCACCATGGGTTCGGCTTCGTTCACACCCGCCGCGCGCAGTTTGTCGAGTAGCGCCACGGCCGCCGGATCCTTGAAGTACGCCGCCACCGCGTCGGCGATCGTGCGACCGATCCCGCGCACCGCCACAACCTCCTCGGGCCCATCGGGGCGCAAGGCCGCCCGGCGCAACGCGTCGAGCGACCCGAAGTGGCGGGCGAGCAACTCGGCTGCGCCGGCGCCCACGTGCCGGATGCCCAGCGCGAACAGCAGCCGCGACAACGGCTGGGCCCGCGATGCCGCGATGGCCGCCACCAGCCCTTCGGCGCTCTTCTCCGCGAACCGCTCCAGCCCCTGCAGTTGGTCGGCGGTCACCGTGTAGAGATCGGCCGCGTCGCGGATCAGCCCGGCACCCACCATCTGCTCCAGCCGCGCGTACGACAGCCCGCGAATGTCCATCGCGGACCGCGACGCGAAGTGCACCAACCCTTCGAGCCGGCGCCCCGCACACCCCACGTTGGGGCAGTAGATCGCCACCTCCTCCTCGTCTCGCTCCACGGCGGTACCGCATGCCGGGCAGCGCGTGGGCGGCGCGTACGGCACCGGCGGGTGGTCGGCGTCGCGCCGTTCTGGAATCGGCCCGATCACCTGCGGAATCACGTCGCCCGCCCGCTTCACCTGCACCACGTCGCCCACGCGGAGATCCTTCTCGCGGATGAGATCGAAGTTGTGCAGCGTGGCCATGCGCACCGTGGTGCCTCCGATTTCCACCGCCTCGAGCTCGGCGTAGGGATTGAGCGAGCCGGTTCGTCCGACGTTCACGCCGATGCGCAGCAGCCGCGTCTCCGCGATGTCGGGGGCGAACTTGCGCGCGATCGCCCACCGCGGCTCTCGGCCGCCGATCACGCCCAGCTCTTGCTGGAGGGCCAAGGAATCGACCTTCACCACCCCCCCGTCGATGGCGAAGTCGAGTTCGGCGCGCACCTGGTGCTCCACGTGGCGGGCCCAGGTGTGCACGTCGTCGATCGTGGCGCACCGCTGCCGCCGCGGCGCCACCGGGAACCCCCATGCCTCCAGCAGGTTGAGCAGGTCCCACTGTGCGGCCACCGGGGGCACCGCGCCGTCGGGGAGCGCCGCCGAGTAGCCGAAGAAACGCAGGGGGCGCCGGGCCGTGACCGACGGGTCGAGCTGCCGCAGCGCCCCGGCCGCCGAATTCCGCGGGTTGGCGAACACCGGCTCGCCGGCCCGGACGCGCTCCTCGTTCATCCGCTCGAACCCGCTGAAGGGCATGTATACCTCGCCACGCACTTCGACCAATGGTGGATGGTCCTGGCCGCGCAGGCGCAGCGGGATATCGTGCACCGTGCGGAGGTTGGCCGTCACGTCCTCGCCCACCGTCCCGTTGCCACGCGTGGCGCCGGTCTCGAGGACGCCGTCGCGGTAGGTGAGCGACACCGCCGCGCCGTCGATCTTGAGTTCACAGGCGAAGCCGACGCGGCGCGCGTCGCCGGCCACCAGGCGCACCAGCCGCTCCTCCCACGCCGCGAGTTCGCCTTCCGTGAACGCGTTGCCCAGCGAGATCATGGGGACGAGATGCGTGTGCTTGCGGAACAGGGTCTGCGGCTCGGCCCCCACGCGCTGCGTGGGGGAGTCGGACGTACGCAGCTCCGGGAACTCACCTTCGAGCGCCTGCAACTCGCGAAACCGCTGGTCGTATTCACGATCACTGATCGTGGGCCGATCCAGCACGTGGTACTCGTAGTTGGCACGCTCGAGTTGCTCGCGGAGGGCCGCAGCGCGGGCTGCGGCACCCGCCGGGGGGGGACTCACCCCTTTGCTTCCTCGTCCAGCACCTGCATCGCCACCGACACCAGGCGGTCCAGTTCCTCGTCCGTGGCCCGCGACATGCCGACATCGGCGAAGCCCGCGGCTTCCGCGGTGGAGTGCCGGTCGAGCAGCCGGCGGAGGAACGTGAGCAGCGCCACCCGTCGCACCTCGGCGGCCCGGTGCGAATGCGACGTGTCCTGCTGCGCGCGCAGGGCCGCCTCGAACCGGTGCGCGTTGCGCAGGGCCTTGGCGGTGAGCGACGCCACCACCTGGCAGAAATGCACGTCGGCGTCGCTGAACGGTTGCGCGTCGCGCTCGGTGCGCAGAAAAATCGCCCCGATCACCGAGCCCTGCCACTGGATGGGCACGACGATGATCGATCGCACGTTGCGCGTGTCGAGCGTCGGCTTGATGGCGCGCAGCATCGGGTCCGTGCTGGCGTCCGGAATGAATACCGTCTCCCCCGATTCGAAGGCCCGCTGCAGCTCCGGATAGCGCCGGAGGTCCACCACCAGATTGCGGATCGTGGGATCCTCGTAGCTCGCCACGAGGCGCACTTCGTCCTTGTTCCCCGACAGGAAGATCGCGCAGCGGTCCAGCCCGAACGCCTCGCCGAGTTTGCGCGCGATGGTCTGCAGGATGTCCACGAAGTTGAGCGACGAGGAGATCTCCTGCAGAATGTCCACCACCGCCACGAGATGGTCGCGTTCGCGCTGCAGGTCGGCGATGCGGCTTCGGAGCCGCTCGACCTCCGGTCCTGTGTTCTCTTCCGCTGAGGCCGGCTCGGCGCCGGCCAGGCCTTCGTAATTGGCGTTCATGGGGCTCCGTTCTTTCTATTGTAACTTGGCCAGCTCCTGTTCGGCCTGGCGCTTGTAGTACTTGTCGTTGTATTCCGTGGCCGGCAGCTTGAGCACGAGTTCGAACTGCTCGCGCGCCTTGGCCTTGTCGCCGACGTCGGCGTAAACCTGGCCCAGGTCCAGGTGGTGTACAATGCGTGTGGGTTGCAGTGCCACGGCGTGTTCCAGATCACGTTGCGCGCTGGCCCAGTTCGCCTCGCCCAGTACCTGGCCCCCCAGCAGCGTCTTGGCGAAGAAGCGCATGAAGCCATTCAACCGCATGATCTCGGCGTTCCACTCGCCCATCACGTGCCAGGCACCGTCGTCCAACGAGTCCAGCTTGAGCGCCGCCAGGGCCTCCTGCCGCACTCGCTTCGCGTACTTCACGCGGTCACGTCCGCCCACCGCCAGTGCCGCGCGTCCGAGCGCCTTGGCCAGCGTGAAGTGCGTGACGGCCACATTGGGATTCGCCTGAACCGCGCGCGTGGCGTATTGTTCTGCGATCTTGTACAGACTATCGCGCGCGTGATCCTGATTCTCGAACCCTGCGGCTTCCCCCAGATCCACGGCTTCGCGCGCCGCCTTCCAGAGGGCTTCCGCATTCGTCGAATCGAGCTTGATCGCCGCCTGGTAATCGGCCAGTGCGCTCGTCGCGTTCAATGCGGCGGTGGCGCTGTCGCCGCGCGCGATCGCGTCTGCCGCCGACTGTGCGCTCGCCGCGCGTCCGAGGCAGAGCAAGGCGGCCGCGGCCGCGATATGGAGCTTCATGCTGATCACTCCTGAGGGGGATCGTGGTATGAAGCGCAGCTACCCGTCCTGTAGCGTTGGGCGGCGTCTGTGCGCTGCCGTCAACGTTAGGAATACCCTGGTGACCGGTCAATGGACGCTCGACTGACGATCGAGAAGAAGCGCGACGGCAAACGCCTGACACCCGCAGAGTGGGAGACCCTCATACGGGCCTACACCGCGGGCGACACTACCGACTACCAGATGGCGGCGTTCCTCATGGCGTGCTTCATCCGCGGGCTCGACCGCGACGAGACCGCAGCCCTCACGCAGGCAATGCTCGACAGCGGCAAGCGGCTCGAACTCTCCCACCTCGGCAAGCCGCGTATCGACAAGCACTCCACCGGCGGCGTCGGCGACAAGGTGTCGCTCATCCTCGCACCGCTCATCTCGTGTCTCGGTGTCGCCGTGCCGATGATGTCGGGGCGCGGCCTGGGCCACACGGGGGGCACGCTCGACAAGCTCGAAGCGATTCCCGGATTCCGAACCCGCCTCTCGCTTCGCGAGGCGGTGGATGAGTTGGAAGCCATCGGCTGCGCGCTCATCGGACAGACCGACGAGATCGCACCCGCCGACAAGAAGATGTATGCCCTCCGTGATGCCACGGCGACCGTCGAGTCCATCCCGCTCATTTCGGCCAGCATCATGAGCAAGAAGCTCGCCGAGGGACTCACCGGGCTGGTGCTCGACGTCAAGTGCGGTTCCGGGGCCTTTCTCCCCGAACTCGACCCGGAATTGGAACTCGCCAAGACCATGGTCTCGCTTGGCGCCGATCATGGCTGCCCCGTGGTGGCGCTGCTCACCGCCATGGACCGCCCCCTCGGCCGCGCATGCGGCAACGCACTCGAAACCGAAGAGGCAATCCACGCCCTCCACGGGGAGGGGCCGCCGGACCTGATGGAAGTGACCTATGCGCTGGGCGCCGAGATGCTGCTGCTCGCGGGCGCCGCCCCCGATCGGCGCGAGGCGCGACGTCGCATGGAGTCGGCCATCGCCCAGGGCGACGCGGCCCGGCAGTTCCAGCGCATCATCGAGGCCCAGGGCGGCAACCCGGCGGTGGTGGACGATCCGGCGCTCTTGCCACAAGCTCAGGAGTGCGAACTGTTCGCCGCGCCACGGCGTGGGTTCGTGGTGCACGTGGCACCACGGACGATCGGCTACGGCATTACCCGCCTCGGCGGCGGCCGCACCAGGACCACCGACAGCGTGGACCCGACCGTCGGCTTCGTGATCACCGCAAGGCCGGGCGATTGGGTGGAGGCGGGCGAGCCGCTGGCTACGGTTTTCGCACGTGATGCAGGCGGGGTCGCCGCCGGCCGGGAGTGCCTGGGCGAGGCCATCGTGATCGGCGACGGGGCCGAGCCGCCGCTGCCGCTGGTCTCGTACCGCGTGAGCCAGGCAGGCGTCGAGCGGTATCCCGCGGCATGATCGACGCGCTCCGCCGCTGGTGGCATGACGAGGACGAGACCACGCGATTCGGGGTGGCGGCCATCGTCGTCGCGGGCCTCGTGGCGCGCGCCGCGGCTCTCGGCCAGCCCATGCGCTATGACGAGTCGGTGACATACCTGTACTTCATCGGCCGCTCGTGGTACACCGCGGCCACGTCATATCAATTTCCAAATAACCATCTGCTATACACGCTGGTCGCCAAAGTCACGGCGGCGCTCGGCGGCGCCGCCCCGTGGTCGCTGCGCCTGCCGGCCTTCGCAGCCGGCGCGGCCGTGGTGCCACTCACCTATGCCGTGGGGCGCGTGCTGTACACCCGCACCGCGGCGCTGGTCGGCGCCGCCTTGGCCGCGGCGGCCACGCCGCTCGTGCTGTACTCGGCCAATGCACGCGGCTACTCCGTCGTGGCCGCGGCGTATCTCGCACTGTTGCTCGTCGCCGCACACATTCGCGCCGGCGGCGGCACGCTCCGGCAATGGGCCGCGTTCGCCGTGGTCGGCGCGGCCGGAATGGCCACCATTCCCGTGATGCTGTACCCACTCGGCGCCGTCGCGCTCTGGCTGGCCCTCACCCTTGTCGTCGAGCGTGGTCGGCAGGCGGTGCCCGTGTTGGCCGCGCTCGCCGCCGCGCTTGCCGCGGCAGCCGCGCTCACGCTGCTCGCCTACCTGCCCATCATCCACGTCAACGGATTCGCCGCGCTCGTGGGAAACAAGTTCGTCGTGGCTTCGTCCTGGCCGGCCTTCTACCGGCAACTCCTTCCCAGCCTGGGATTCACGCTCGCGAGTTGGGCCCAGCCGTACCCCGCGCTGGTGGGAGCGCTGCTCGCCGCGGCCGCAGCCGTCGGCGTCGCGCGATCGGCGCGCCTGTCGCGCGAGGGGGTGCCGGTGCTGGTGGCGGCTGGCGTCTGGAGCGCGGTGCTGCTCGTGGCTACGCACCGCGTCCCGTTCGCACGCACGTGGATCTGGGTGATCCCGGTGGCGGCGCTCGCCGCGGGGACGGCGGCGGACCTGAAGTTGCGGTGGCCGCTCGTCGCGAAGGCGGGCCCGTTCGTTCCGGTGATCGCCGCCGTCGCGGCATTTGCCGGCGTCGCCTGGGGACTCGCGACCGATGCCGTCGGCCAATCCACCGACACCGGCGTCTTCGCCGGCGCGCAGCCTGTGGCCAACGCCCTCGCCACTCGGGCGCAGCCCGGCGATCGCGTGCTCGCGTGGATTCCGTCGAACGCCCCGCTGCAGTACTATCTCCTCCGCGCCGGCGTCGACACGGCGCTCCTTTCCACGCCCGACAGCGCGACCATGCGCGAGATCATCGTGTTGAACGCGCGCTACGACCAGACCGTGTCCTGGGCCATCGCCGTGGGCATGGTGGACACCGCGCATTTCGGGCCGGTCGCGCCGGCCATGCACGCGCGCGATGCCAACGTATACGTGGCCGAACGCAAAGGGAGCGAACGGTGAGCGGGGGCCGCGGGCCCGACCGCCAGCAGATCCCGCGGCTGGCCGTTGTCGCCGTGCTGGGGCTGTTCCTCGTGGGCGTCTTTCCGCTGCCCATGATCGTTCCCGACGGCGGTCTGTGGCGCGAGAATCTGCGTTTCTGGAGCGGCGCCGCGCTCCTCACCGTGGGGCCTGTGCTGGCCCTCGCCGCGCTCCCACTTCCCTGGCTGCGTGCCCTTCCGTTCCGGCTCGCGGCGTGGCTCCGCCGGCCGCCGCCGCTCGCCTTCGCGGTGCTGATCGGCGCCGCGTTCGCTGCGCTGAGCACCCTCCTCGCCTCCTACGCCTTTCACTTCGCGCCCACCACGGCCGACGAGATCGCCCAACTCTGGCACGCCCGCATTCTGCTCCACGGCCACCTGGCGCTCCCCGCCGACCCGAACGCGGAGTTCTTTGCCGTCGACAACGTGATCGACACGGGCAAGTGGTATTCACAATTCCCGATCGGCGGGCCGCTGGTCCTCGCCGTGGCATACCTGATCCGCGTCCCGTGGTTGCTCGATCCATTGCTCGGAGGCCTCACCGCCGCTCTGCTCTATCACTTCGCGCGGCGTGCCTACGGGGAGACGCAGGGCCGGGCCGTGGCCGTGCTGTTCGCGCTCAGCCCCGTGACCCTGCTCATGTCCGCCAGCTACATGAACCACGTACCCGTACTGCTGCTCGCCGTGGCGGTGCTGGCCGCGCTTACCGAGTGGGAGCGTGCGGTCACACCGGGGCGCGGCATGGTCATCGCTGCCGGCATGGGCTTCGCGCTTGGCGCCATGGCCACGATCCGACCGCTCGACGCGCTGGTCGCATCGGCGTCGGTCGGCGTGTTCCAACTGACGGTCATCGGTCGGTCACCCCGCCGGTGGCGGGACCTGGCGGTTCAGGCGCTGGCCGGTGCGGCGGGCGTCGC
>Ga0307373_10005996_pt1 | contig 19550 bp, 16 predicted proteins | sample OX2MG_FD_202534 | JGI IMG/M metagenome (GOLD analysis project Ga0307373, IMG submission 202534) | Soil microbial communities from Risofladan, Vaasa, Finland - OX-2 | ecosystem: Environmental > Terrestrial > Soil > Coastal area > Acid sulfate soil | place: Finland: Risofladan, Vaasa | collected...
AGGCGGACCTTGACCTTCCGCGGCCGGATGCGCCAACCCCGCCTCACGTTTTCGGTCCCCAGCACGGCCGCCGGGATCACCGCCGCGCCGGTCTGCAGGGCGAGCCTGCCCACCCCTCGTCTCGGCGAGGCCAGCGAGCCAGCGCGAATCCGAGTCCCCTCGGGGAAGATGCAGACGGCCCCGCCGCGCTCGACGACGACGCGGGCGGTCTCCATCGCGTCCTCGTCGGACTCGCTGCGTCGGATCGGGAAGGCGCCGAGCCGCGAGAGCAGCCAGCCCTTCCAGCGGCGCTCGAACAGCTCCACCTTGGCGACGTAGTTCATCGGCCGCCGCCAGGGCAGGGAGCCGCCGATCGCGAAGGGGTCGAGAAAGCTGCGGTGGTTGGAGGCGACGATCAGCCCCCCGCGCACGCGGGCGTGCTCGCGCCCGTTCCGGGCGTAGCGGAAGTAGAGAAGAAAGATGGGCGTCAGGCAGACGCGGGCAAGCAGATAGAGGGGCCGGTTGACGCCGTGGGCGCGGGTGTAGCCGTGGTAGGCGGCGAGCTGCTCTGCGGTCACGCAGAGCGCTACACGAGGGACGGACCTCGGTTACCAGGCCGCGTCGATCAGGCGTTCGAGCTCACTGCGCGTCGGGGACCTTGGCGTGAATGCCAGCTCCGGTCGCGCCAGGATCTCCTCAATGGCCTGAACCAGTTGGGAGCGATCGGCCCCCACCTCGCCCAGGCGGGGTGGGTCGCCGCCCAGTTCGAGGATGCGGGACTCGATCTCGCCGGGGTCGGTGCCGATCGCCCTCCCCAGAGCTGCGAGCTGGGCGGGCGCACGGGGAGCCATGAAGGCCATCGCCCGCGGCAGGATCGCGGCGTTGGTCTCCGCATGGGGGCTGCCGCAGATGCGGACGAGGGTCTGGCAGATCACATGGTGGAGGGCGTACATCGCGGAGTCGATCGCGTAGCCGCAGAGGATCGATCCGAGTGCCAGCGCGGTCCGGTCGCGCTCCGCCGCCGGTTGGTCCAGGGAGCTGGCGATCAGCTCGGCGCCGCGCAGCGCGGTCATCCGCGAGACCGGGTTGGCAAACGGCGTATAGAGCGAATCGGCGCCGTGGGCGAGGGCATTCATCGAGCTGAAGCGGAGCGCCCGCTCGGGCTGGCTGGTCATCGCGAGATCGTCGGCGATCACCAGCGCCGGTCGAACCATTCCTCTCACCCTGCTCTCGGCACCGGCCGGCAGGCGGTGGATGCCGGTCATCTCGGCGCCTGACATCGTGGTCGGGATCGCCGCGACTTCGGCGCCGCTGACCGCGGCGACCGCCTTCGCCGCGTCGATCACCCGGCCCCCGCCCAGGGCGACAAGGCGAGGGGAGCGAGCCGAGGCGAGGATCGCGGCGGCAGCCTCGGGCACGCCCCCCGGCGCCACCTGGTGGACGGCGCTCGCCGCGGCGACCAGCTCCGCAGCGCCTGGCAGCGCTCGCCTCGTGCTCAGCAGCTCAAAGGGGGCGAAGCCGTGCTCCCGAAGCAGTTGGGCAGCCTGGGCGATCCCACCAGGGCCGAAGACGACCGTCCGCCCCCCATCGCGCCAGAGGAAGGACTGCGCCGCCTCCTCTGCTCTCCCTCCCTCCCGCTGATGATCACCGGAGGTCACGCTGAATCGTTGGGGGGCATCCGCAGGTGGCCTGCCTTCTCAGGCCCGTGGATTTGCCACAGGCCGCAAGCTGGCTTCCAGCTGCGCCCGCAGATGCTCGTAGTCGGGTGGCAGCGAGAGCTTCTCGCCGAGGTGCTCAAGCGACTCGTCCACGGTGAAGCCCGGGCCGAGCGTGGCGATCTCGAAGAGCACGCCGCTCGGCTCGCGGAAGTAGACCGAGCGGAAGTAGAAGCGGTCGATCACCGGGGTCGGCTGTGCGCCGGCGGAGGCCGCCCGCTCCCGCCAGGCGCCGTGCTCCTCGACGATCGAGGCCCAGGCTACGTGGTGGACGGTGCCCGCGCCCCCCAGCCCGGGCTCAGCCGGCGGCTCGTCGTAGAGGTAAAGGCCGCCGCGCCTCTCGCCCCGGGCCTCCCAGCCCCCGCCAACGGACTCGAACTCCAGGGCCTCGAGCAGCCTGCGACTGGCGTCCGGCGCGGTAGCGTAGGCGCGGACCGCGTGAAAGCCCTGCAGCGCCAGCTCCGCCGGAACCTCGGGCTGATCGGCGATCAGCGGGTCATCGCCAACCTCGACCAGCGCAAGCTCGTGCTCCAGGCCCTCGGGGTCGCTGAAGCGCAGAGCATCGCGCAGCCGCTCCGGCTCGACCCGGTTCGCCCGCAGTCGCTGCTCCCAGAAGGCCAGGGAGTCCTCGGAGCCGACTCGCCAGACGATCCGGTGGACCATGCCGGCGCCGGCGCGCCCCGGCGGCGCCCCGGGAAACTCGAAGAACGTTAGATCGGAGCCGGCGCTGCCCCTCTCATCAGCGAAGAAGAGGTGATAGACGGTCGGGTTGTCCTGATTGACGGTCTTCTTCACCAGACGTAGGCCGAGCACCCCCGCGTAGAAGTCGACGTTTCGCTGCGCGTCCTCGGTGATCGCAGTCACATGGTGGATTCCCTCGAGCTTCACCTTGTGACGTATAGCATCCTCTCGATGAGTCGCGGCCGACGACGCACGGTGAAGGCCCTCGTCGCCCTCGGCTCGGTCCTCGCCTTCCTCAGCGTTTTCTCGATCTGGGTTGAACGCCAGGCCCTCAATACCAACGACTGGGTCAGCACAAGCGACCAGCTGCTGCAGAACTCGACGATCCGCAGCGCGGTGTCCAACTACCTGGTCAACCAGGTCTACGAACACGTCAATGTCGAGAAAGAACTGAAGAGCATCCTCCCCGGCGAAGCCAAGCGTCTCGCCGGCCCGGCCGCGGGCGGCCTGCGGACGGTGGCCGGCAAGGGTGCCGAACAGCTGCTCAAGACCTCGGTCGCGCAGAGCCTCTGGCAGAGCGCCAACCGCACCGCCCACGAACAGCTGGTGGACGTCCTGGAAGAAAAGAGCGGCACCCTCTCGACGGCAAACGGGACGGTGACCCTGAACCTCGGCGGCCTGGTGACGAACCTCGCCAACCAGGTGGGGATCGGCGCCAGCCTGGCGGAAAAACTGCCGCCCAACGCCGGCCAGATCGAAATCCTCCACTCCAACCAGCTGAAAACCGCCCAGAACATCGCCGCGGCGGTGAAGGGGCTTGCGCTGCTGCTCTCGCTCCTCACATTCGCCGCCTTTGCCGCTGCGATCTACCTAGCGCGCGACCAGCGCTGGGTGACGATCCTCTTCTCCGGCATAGGCCTGATCGCGGCGGGCTTCACCGTGATCGTCGCCCGCCACGTGGCGGGAGGGATCGTGGTCGGGCAGCTGGTGACAAACGACAGCGTAAAGCCGGCCGCCGAAGCCACCTGGACGATCGCAACCTCGCTGATGACAAGCATCGCGACCACCGTGATCGTGATCGGCGTACTGTTCGCGATCGCCGGCTGGCTCGGCTCGCCGAGCGGCTCGGCCCGGGCCACCCGCAGAACAATCGCACCGGCTCTTCGCGATTACCGCCCCTACGTCTACACCGGCCTCGCGATCGTCGTCGGGATCTACTTCCTCTCATCCCCGACCCAGGGCCTGCGCTCTTTCCTCACCACCCTGGTCGTTGCCGCGATGGCCGCCTATGGGATCCGCGAGCTCGGCAAACAAACGGCGAGCGAGTTCCCCGACGCCGAGTTCCACCACACGTTCGGCCACACCAAAGACCTCGTGGTCGGCGCGGTGAAGGGGGCCAACCTCGGCGAGCGGGCATCGAAGCTGCGGCTGCCTGAGATGAGGAAACCGGGTAGCGATGCTGCCGCCACAGAGGCGCCAGCTGCCGTCGGCCAGCCCAGGGCGGAGGACTCTCGCATCGCCAAGCTCGAGCGCCTGGGCTCGCTGCGCGAGAAGGGCGTCCTCACCGACGAGGAGTTCACGGCGGAGAAGTCGCGCGTGCTGAGCGACGGCTCCTGACCAGCAAGCCCGCCTCCGGGATCGAACCGGAAACCTCCGCTTTACAAGAGCGGTGCTCTACCAGTTGAGCTAGGCGGGCATGGTGGCGAATATAGACGGCGTGGACGCGACCTTTCGGTTCCTGCGACCCGACGAGGCGGGCGTTCTCTGCCAGGCGATCGGGGTCGCCAACGGAGTGACATACGAGGGCCTGGAGCGGCTGGGCGTCTCCTGCGCCGGCATCTTTCCCAACACACGGACGGCGAGGTGCTGCGAATGCAGTCGCTGCACCGCGTCGGAGTCAGGGCCGACGACATCGCGCTGGCCTCCGAACCCGGGCGCCAGCTCCTCGAATACGTCTTGGCCGACCTGCCAAAACCCGCCAGCGCTAGAGGGCGACCTCGCGCGAGGCCAGGTGAATGCCCACCTTTCGCTTGACCCGCTGCAGGGCGTTGTCCACGGTCTTGGTGTCGCACTCCAGCCGCTCGGCGACGATCTCGTAGGAGTGGCCGTCGAGATAGAGCGAGAGGACCCGGCTCTCCAGGTCTGAGAGGACACCCGAGACACCTGTTAGGCAGGAGACGAGGCTCTCCAGCTCTTCGGCCGCGATCACCTGGTTGACCGGATCGAGGACTGTCGGCCCCGAGAGGATCTCATCCAGCGTCGTTTCCGAGTCGCCCGCGGCAGCCGGAGTCTGGCTGAAGGAGACGTACTGGTTGAGGGGAGTGTGCTTGTTGCGCGTCGCCGTCTTCACCGCGGTGATGATCTGGCGGGTGATGCAGAGCTCAGCGAAGTTTCGAAAGCTCGACTCACGATCGGTCCGATAGTCGCGGATCGCCTTGTAGAGGCCGAGCAGGCCCTCCTGGATCAGGTCGTCGGACTCGCCGCCGAGGAGAAAGTAGGAGGAGGCCTTGAGCCGGACGAAGCCCCGGTAACGGCGGACTATCGCGTCGTAGGCGTCGGACTTTCCCTCCTTGGCGAGCGCAACCAGATAATGATCATCAAGCTCAGGTTGAGAGTTAGCTTTCTGCGGGCGGGCGCCACCGGGACGGCGTCCCGAAGGGAGTCGCATTGCGTGCGTAGGCGTAGATAGAGCCACAGATCCTTCTCCTTGTGAAGGGTCGTGGCGCCGTTTACCTCCCCTGAGGCGCCCTATGGACTGGGAGATCTCAGACTCAAGCTGAGGTTCACCCTTATTCCAGCGGTAGTTTACGTGCGGGCGGAGTTCTGTCAACCCCAAACGCAAGATCTTGCAACCGCCGTTGCAGGTGCTACGCGCCAGGAGCCAGGAGCTGGCGTCTCTGTCGGACCGCCTCAAAGAGCAAGGCCGCGGCGGCGGCTGAGACGTTTAGGGAGCTGATTTCCCCCTGCTGGGGAAAGGCAAGCTGGGCGTCGCAGGCCGATGCCACGCGGGGACGAATCCCCTTGCCCTCCCCGCCCAGGACCAGAACCGTCGGTCCGCGCAGATCCACCTCCCACGGTGCCTGCTCGGCGCCGGCGTCTGCGCCCCAGATCCAAAAGCCCGCCTTCCTGGCCCCTTCCAACCAGTCCGCGAGGTTGCGGACGCGGGCGATCGCCAGGTGCTCGACCGCGCCTGCCGAGGCCTTGCAGGCGGCGGCCGTCACCTCGGCCGAGCGGCGGTCGGGGATCACCAGGCCGGCGGCGCCGGCGAACTCGGCGGAGCGGGCGACCGCGCCGAGATTGCGGGGGTCCTGCACCTGGTCCAGGGCCAGGAGCAGAGCGCTCTTGTCCCGGAGCAGCGACTCCGGCTCGGCGTAGGGGTAGGGATCGACCTCAGCGACGACCCCCTGATGGTCTGGCGAACCGCACATTTGCGCCAGATCCTCGGCCGACGTCGCGGGAAGACGCCAGACACGATGCACCCGACGCCTCCCCCGCTCCGCCTCGGCAACCGGCCGCTTGCCATAGATCAGCTGGCCCGCCATCGACTAACGCCTAACCCCTGGGGACCAGGCGGGCGCCGTCGGCCGAGTCCCTGACATCCCAGCCGATCTCAGCCAGCCTGGCGCGAATCGCGTCGGCGCGCTCGAAGTCCCTCGCTGCTCTTGCCTTCTCGCGCTCAGCCAGCAGCGCCTCGGCATCGCTGCCGGCGCTCTCCTCGGGGTCCGCCACCGACCCCAGACCGAGCAGCTCGAGCATCTCCCGAACGGCCTCGGGAGCCCCAACGATCTCCTCTCTGTTTGCCTCACTGATGAGAGCGAATATCTGGGCCAGCGCCCGCGGTGTGTTGAAGTCCTCAGCCAGGGCCTGGCGGAAGGCTTCCAGCCGGGTGGCCGGTGGGGTCGCGGCCAATCCCTCGCGCCGCTGCTCGGGCGAGACCTCACCGGCCACCCCCAGAGGGTGATCGCGAAAGAAATTCCGCAGCCCTTCCACCCTGGCCACGGCTTGATCCATCTCCTGCGGCCCGAAGGCCAGCGGCTGGCGGTAATGCCCAGAGATCAGAAAGGCGAGGACCGCCTCGCGCCCGTAGCGATCGAGCGCTGCGGAGAGTTGGAAGATGTTGCCCAGCGACTTCGACATCTTGGCGGCATCGGCCTCGACCATTCCGTTGTGCATCCAGGTCCTGGCGAACGGGCGCCCCGCGGCCTCCGACTGCGCGATCTCGTTCTCGTGGTGGGGGAAGAGGAGGTCCGAGCCGCCGCCGTGGATCGCAAACGATGGGCCCAGCTCGGCCTCTGCCATCGCCGAGCACTCGACGTGCCATCCGGGGCGGCCGGCTCCCCAGGGCGAATCCCAGGTGGTGTCCTCCCCCACTTTGTGGGCCTTCCACAGGGCGAAGTCGAGCGGATCCTCCTTCAGCGATGCCGAGCCGGCCTCCTCCCCCTGGTCCATGTCCTGCGGCTTGCGGTTGGAGAGCTTGCCGTAGGCGGCGAAGCTGCGCACGCGGAAATAGACATCGCCCCCGGACTCATAGGCGTGCCCCGACTCGACCAGAGCGGCGATCAGCGCGACGATTGCGCCGATCGTCTCGCCGGCCAGCGGCTCGGCATCCGGCCGTCCCAGGTCGAGCCGGTCAGTGTCCTCGAAATACGCCCTTGTCATCCGCGCGGCGAACTGCGCCGAGGGCTCCCCCGCATCCTGTGCCGCGACGTAGATCTTGTCGTTGATGTCGGTGACATTGACCACCAGTCGCACCCCGAAGCCCTCGGACCTGAGAAACCGGGCGAGCAGGGAAAAGACGACGAACGGCCGCGCGTTGCCGATGTGGATCCTGCTGTAGACCGTCGGCCCACAGACGTAGATGCCGACCTCCTCGGCGGGGTCGATCGTCTGCAGCCTCCCGGTCAGGCTGTCCTTGATCCTCACCTCGCGCATCGCGAGGCGGAGCCTAGAAGGTCCGGTAGCCGGCGGGAGAGGCCGCCGAATCCGACCGCGCCCAGTCCGGCGCCGTCTCCTCCGCGGCGGTGAGGGCCTCGCGCCTGGCCCGGTTGGCGCTCGCCTTGATCTCCTCCTCGGCGGCCTGCCTGGCACGCTCCTCGCGCCGCTCGGTCTGCACCCGGATGCGGTCCGACTCCGCCCGCAGCTGATCCTCGGCCCGCGCCCGGGCAATCTCCGCCGCCTCATGCTCGACCTTCTCGACCAGCTTCTGCACCCGCTCCTCGGCCTCGCGTCGCACCTCCTCGGTGCCCTCCATTACGCGCCGCTCGATCTCGGTCTCGATCCGCACCGCGGTCTCGTGCGCCTCGGCCGCTCTGGCCTCGGCATCTGCTGCCCGCTGCTCCGCCGCGGCGACCCTACGGTCGGCCTCCAGCTGAACCTCGGCGCGAGCCTCATGCTCGCGTCGTTTTGCCTCCTGCCCGAGCTTGGCGACCATCTCGGCGAGCGCATCCCCGGCCTCCGCCCGGCTGGCCGCAAGCTCCTCGGCAAGCGTTTTCCGCTCGCGCTCGGCACTCAGCTTGGACTGCTCCAAGGCCCTCTCGCCCCGATTCCTGGCATCCTCAGCCCGGCTCGCCCGAGCTTCGGCGTCCCGGCGCCGTCCGCGCTCCGCCGCTATGCGCTCCTTGCCCTCCTCGCCGACCTTGCGCAGAGCCGCCATCGCCCGCACCTTGATCTCGCCGCGAGCCTCCAGCAACCTTGCCTCCGCCCGCGCATCGGCCTCGACGATCCGCCCCTCGCTGACCCGAACCCACTCCAGCGCCTGCTCGGCGATGCCGCGCACCGACTCCCTCGCCTCGCCGAGCCCCTCAAGCTGAACCGCGGGTTCTCCCATTGAGCGCCAACCTACTATGGGCATCGGAGGCGATGCCACCCCCGCGGCGGCCGAAAAGGCGCAATTTGCGCCGGCTCAGGCCGTCTTCTGCGTCTCGCGCTCGCGCAGCTCGCGCTTGAGGATCTTGCCCGTCGCGTTGCGCGGCAGCTCCTCGAGGAACTCGACCTCGCGCGGAGCCTTGTATGAGGCGAGGTTGGCCTTGACGTGGGCCTTGAGCTCCTCCTCGGAGAGCTGCCCATCCTCGGTGAGCACGACGAAGGCCTTCAGGCGCTGGCCGAACTCCTCGTCCTCGACCCCGATCACCGCCGCCTCCACCACGGCGTCGAGATCGGCGAGCAGATCCTCGACCTCGCGCGGGAAGACGTTCTCGCCGCCGGAGACGATCATCTCGTCGTCGCGACCATCGATGAAGAGCCGCCCGGCGGGGTCGATGTGGCCGACGTCTCCGCTGGAGAGCAGGCCGTCGATCGCCTCTTTGCCGCCGCCGCCGGTGTAGCCCTCGAAGGACATCTCGTTGCCGACGAAGATCCGGCCGACCTCGCCCCGCCTCACCTCTCGCCCCTCCCCGTCATAGAGCCGCACAGCCGTGCCGCGCGGCGGGCGCCCGGCGGTGCCGGGCGCGGCGCGAAGATCGGTTGGTGTGGCGACGGTCGCGTAGGCGACCTCGGTCGAGCCGTAGAGGTTGTAGACCGAATCGCCAAAGCGATCCATCCAGGCGGTCGCCAGCTCCCCCGGCAGGGCCGAACCGGAGAGCGCGGTGATCCTGAGCGAGGAGAGGTCGTAGTTGGCGAGCGTCTGGTCGGGGAGCTGGAGGATGCGTTGGATCATCACCGGCACCGCGGCCAGCACCTGGGCGCGGCTTTCCCCCACGGCGAGCAGGGTGTCCTCGGGGTCAAAGCGCCGGCGCAGGACCATCGTCGAGGCGGTCGGCAGGCTGATCACGAAGTGAAAGAAGCCCCAGGAGTGAAAGAGCGGAGCGGCGATCACCATCGTCTCGCGGGCTCGGTAGGGGATCCTCTCGATCAGCGCGGCCATCGCCAGCAGGCCGTCGGGGCTGGAGCGCTGGGCACCCTTCGGGGTCCCGGTTGTGCCGGAGGTGAGGATCACGAAACGTGGTTTGTCGGGGGGCGGCTTGAGGTTCGATTCCTCGCCCCCGGTGATCAGCTGCTCGAGCGTCGTCTCGCCCGGCGCCTCGCTGTCACACCAGCCGACGACGCGGGCCACGCTCCCGTCGACCCCCTCCAGCAGACCGGTGAACTCCTCGTCATAGACCAGCACCTTGGGGCCCTCGCGCCTCGTCACCTCGGCCAGCTGCGGACCGGCGAACATCGTGTTCAGGTACAGGGCGCTGGCCCCGAGCTTGGCCGCGGCGAGGGTCGCCTCGACGAAGCCCCGGTGATTGCGACACATGATCCCGACCCCGTCTCCGTAGCCGATCCCCATCTCGGCGAAGGCATGCGCCAGGGCGTTGGAGCGTCGGTGGACCCGCTCGAAGCTGAGCGAGCCGCGCTCGTCGATCAGCGCGATCTCGTGCGGGTAGTGGATTGCGGCGATCGCGATGCCGGTGGCCGGCGAGGCCCCCCAGCGGATGAAGGTGGCGCCGATCCTGCCCGCCCGATCGGGACGCAGCGGTCGCAGGATCCCCGCCTCGTGCAGCACCCTGATCTCGAAGACGGCATCGGAGACCGACTCGCGGGAGTTCGACACGATCGAGCTGAGATTCCCCATCGGAGCGGGAAGCCTAGATGATTGATTCCCCCTCGACCGAGGCGACGGCGATGCAGGCGATTCCCTCGCCGCGGCCGATCCAGCCCATCCCCTCGTTTGTCGTCGCCTTGACGTTGACCCTGGCAGACGTCACCTCGGCCACGATTCGCTCCATCTCGGCCCGATATGGCGCCAGCCGCGGCTGCTCACAAACAAGGGTGGCGTCGATGTTGACGATCCGGCCGGGCACGGTGGCGACGACGATACGCAGCAGATCGATCGAGTCGGCGTCCTTCCATCGCGCCTCCGCGTCGGGGAACAGCGTCCCGATGTCCCCTGCCGAGGCGCTGCCGAGCAGCGCGTCGATAACCGCGTGGGTGAGGACGTCGGCATCGGAATGGCCGGCCAGACCGCGATCGTGGGCGATCTCCACGCCGCCGAGCACCAGGCGCCGGCCCTCGACGAAGCGGTGGCTGTCATAGCCGATCCCCACAGACATCAGGTTGCCCGCCTCACTGCTCAATCTTTCCGCACTCGGCGCCGATTGGCTCCAGCCGCCGCTGGCGCCCCTCGAAGACGCAGATCTCGCCGACGCCAAGATCGGCGAGAAGCTCGATTGCCCGCTGATAGCCGAAGCCGACCTGCTCGGGAAGGTGAGCATCGGAGGAGAGGGCGAAGTCGGCCCCCGCCTCGACGCACATCCGGGCGAAGGCCGGCGCCGGATAGATCTCACCCACCGGCTTGCGCAGGCCCGCGGTGGATATCTCCACGGCGATTCCGCTCTCGGCTATCGCCTCCACCGCCGGCTCGTAGAAGTAGCGGGGATCACGCTGGGGCCGGGGCCGTCCGGGGCCCCAGACCTTGACCAGGTCGGGATGGGCGAGCACGTCGAACAGGCCGGACCTGGCGCATTGGGCGAGGGTGGCGAAGTAGCGGCGCCAAACCTGATCCGCGTCCCCCCCGCCCTCCCAGACGTCCCAGCCGTCGTGGTCGACGGCGCGCTCGCCGAGGAAGTGGACGGAGCCGATGACGTAGTCCAGCTCGCGGGCCTCCAGCAGGGCGGCGGTGCGCTCCTCGGCGCCGGGGATGAAGTCACACTCCAGGCCGAGCCTCAACGGCGTGCCCCGCACGAACTCGCAGTAGGCGTCGAGGTCATCGCGGGCGCACTCCTCCCAGAACGGGTGGCGCCAGAGCTCGAGCGCCTGGGTGAAGCGATAGACGTGCTCGGAGACGCCGAGCTCACCCACACCCGCCGCCTCCGCCGCGGCGATGTAGCGCTCCACGTTCTCCAGGGTGAAGAAGCGCTCCGCCGGGGTGTCGTCCTCGTCGGGGCGCAGATGGAGGTGGTAGTCGGTCAGCACGCGGCCGCACGCTACCGTCGTGCTGGCGCCTGCGCTACCCCGCCTTGGCCAACAGCACTGCGGCGAGCCTTAAGTCCAGGGGCGTGGTCACCTTGAGGTTCTCCGCCGGGGCCGGATGGATCAGCACCCTCCCCCCCGCCGCCTCGACCAGGCTCGCCTCATCGGTCGCCGCGGCGCTGTGCCGGAGATCGGGGGCCAGCGCGGCTCGCAGGGCATCGGTGCGAAAGACCTGTGGGGTCTGCGCCGCCCACAGGCGCGAGCGATCGAGGGTCCTCTCGATCACCAGCTCCCCCGCCGGGGGGCCCGAGACCCGAGCCCCAGGCCCGCTCGCGCTGGGGCCTACCTGCTTGATCGTGTCGGTGAGCGGGGCTGCGGCGATCACCCCGGCGGCGCCGGGATCCGCGAGGAGGGCGGCGATCAGGTCCTCGATCAACCCTGGGGTGACGAGCGGCCGGGCCGCATCGTGGATCGCCACCAGCTCGGTGTCGACTGCCGCCAGAGCGTTGGCGACCGATTCGGCCCTCGTCTTGCCGCCGGCGACCAGGCCGAGGTCATCGCCGGTGAGATCGTGGAGATGGCCGGGCGGTGTGGCGATGAGTATCGAGCCGACCGGCCGAGCGGAGCGAAAGGCCGCGATCGACCACTCGATCATCGGCCTGCCGGCCAGCGCCACGAAGGCCTTCGGGCCGCCGGCTCCGAGCCTCTCCCCGGAGCCGGCGGCCGCGATCGCCGCGGTGACGGAGGTCTCCCTGCTAGGCCGTGGCGGCGAAGCGCTCCTCCAGCAGCCCGTCGAGGTACTCCTCCGCCCCCTCCTCGTCCTTGTCCAGCGCGTACATGAACTCCGAGGCGAGAATCTTCTTCGCCCGCGTGTACATCTGCTTCTCGCCGGTGGAGAGACCCTTCTCCATCTCGCGAATCGCCAGGTTGCGGACAACCTCGGCCAGCTCGAACACGTCGCCGGTCTTGATCTTCTCCCGGTTGTACTTGAAGCGCCGGTTCCAATTCTTCGGCATCTCCGACACATCGTCGGTGAGGACATCGGTCACCTTCTTGATCTCTTCCTCATCGATCACGCGCCGCAGCCCTGCCAGACCGGCGTTTTCACAGGGGACCATCACCGTGAGTTCGTTGTGGAGGATCTTGATCGTCAGGTATTCACGCTCGCACCCCATCAGCTCCCGGGTCTCTTTCTTCAGCACGAGGCCGGCTCCGTGGTGTGGATATACGACCTTGTCTCCCTCCTCGAAGTCGCAGACGTAGACGACGTCCTCCTCGAAGCCTGCCTCCATGGCCTCCTCTAGCTGGGGAATCTCTTGCTCCTTTCGATTTGCGACGGCGCTCATCGCCGTCAGTTCTGCAGGTACCGGTCGACCATGTCGACCTCCTGAAGCCTGCGCAGGCCCTCGCGGATGTCCTTGGCCCTGGTGGGGCCCACTCCGTCGACGGCCTCCAGATCGGCGTCAGAGGCCGCCAGGACCTCCTCCAAACCGCCGAGCTCCTGGATGATCTTCTGGACGACAAGCTTTGGGACCCGAGGGATTCGCCCAAGTACGCGGTAGCCGCGCGGCGCGATCGGAAAATCCAGGGTGTTCAGCTTACGGTCATAGCCGAGCATCTCGGCCAGCCGGCCGAAGTCGAGCACATCTTGGTGCGGCATCCGGGCCAGCGCCTGGAGGACGGCGGCGAGGTTCTGCTCGGAGTCCTCGACCGAGTAGTCACGAACCAGCGCCGTCTTGTCGGCCGCAACACCGACCATCGTCTCCTCCAGCTGCATCTCGATCAGGCGGCCCTCGGTGCCGAGCTCGACGATGTAGCGCTCGACCTCGACCGCCATCCGCGTCACCAGCTCGGCCCGCTGGAGAACGGCGAGCACGTCGTAGAGAACGCCGCCGCCCTCGAACTCCAGCACGGTGAGGCGGGTGGAGACCTGATCGAGCCGGTCGCGGTACTTGTCCAGCGTCGCCAGCCCCTGGTTGGCCTTGGCCAGCACCGCGGGAATGTCCTGGAGGATGTACTTCGTTCCCTCCACGTAGAGGGAGACCACGTCGCGGCGCTGGGAGATCGCCACCACCAGGGCGTCGGTCTGTTTGGAGACGCGCTCGGCGGTTCGGTGGCGGGTGCCTGTCTCGGAGGAGAGGATGGTCGGATCCGGCATCAGCTGGACGTTGGCCCAGGCGATGTTCGTCGCCTCGGCGTTGAGGACTATCGCCCCGTCCATCTTCGCCACCTGGTAGAGCATCGCCGGGGTGTAGTCGATGTCCAGCTTGATTCCGCCAGAGAGCAGGTGGGAAACGTTCTCCAGGTCCCCGACGACGATCAGGCCGCCGGTCCGCGAGTGGACGATGTTGTCGATCCCCTCGCGCAGGGCGCTGCCCGGAGCAACGACGTCAAGGGCCCTTACTAGCCGGGGATCCTGTCGTTCAGACAGCTCATGCAGCTCATCCCCAGACAAAGAAGGCATCGCCAGCCAGGATGCCAAAAAGCGCTCTGGAATGCGGCCCGGTGATATCCGTGTGGAAAGGTCGGGATAGGCTTTGTCAAGCCCGCGGGCCGAGGCGGGTCCCAAACCCGGCTAAGTGGCGACCAGGTCCCGGGAGGGGTCGATGCCCCAGCGTGCGCCCACCTCGGTCAGATCCTCACTCAGCGCCCAGCGGTCGGGTCGCTCCTCCCCCCGATGTTCGGGGCTGGCGCCCTTCAGCATCATGGCGCCGGCGTTGTCGCCGACCGCCCGGATCGCCGCCACCTCTGCCTCACCGAGCCGTGGCTCGGCGGGCAGCGCCGCCAGCTCTGCCCGCTTGGCCTCGATCGGGCGGGCGCCCTCGCCCGCCTCCTGGATCAGCGTCGGCACGACGCACTCGACCGCCGGGTGGGCGAGGTTCCACTGACAGGCGAGCTGGATCGGGGTCAGGCCGAGGCGCTCGCCGAGCGGCACCACGCGGCCCAGCTTCTCCAGGCCGGCCTCGATCCAACCGGGAGGCCGGAAGCTGCGGTGATCCCCTTTGCCCAGCTCCATCCCCGGCTGCAGGTCTCCCCAGAAGAGGCCGCCGTAATCGACCACGCGGGTGAGCACCCGCACTCCGTGGCGAGCGGCGGCATCAAGGCACAGCTCCCCGGGCCAGGGCTCGAACGGGTTGAGGATGATCATCGCCCAGTCGATCCGCTCGCCGAAGCGCTCGAGGCAGGCGATCAGGTCGATGGTGAAGCCGTTGGCCGGCCCCGGGGCGATGCCGAGCCGAGCCGTCAGGCCGCCCTGCCGCAGCGCCTCCATCCCGTCCCAGACCGCCTCGCTGGAGTAGCCGATGCGGTCGGGGTTGTGGAGGAGCAGCAGATCGAAGGATGAGGCGCCGAGGCGCTCCAGGCTGCGCTCCGCCGCCATTCGCAGGTAGTCGGCGTAGTCGGCGGCTCCGCGCAGGCTGGGGTCGGTGAAGCGGGGAAAGCCGCGTGGGCCGTCGCGCTGGCCCGCGTAGAAGTCGTGGCCGACCGCGCCGGCCAGGCAGTAGGAGCCGCGCGGCACGCCGGCCAGGGCCCGTCCGAGCAGCCGATCGGCCTCTCCCTGGCCGTAGGCATCGGCGGTGAGGACAGTGTCGATCCCCTCACCGGGGCAAAGCAGGGCGGCCAGCCGCTCCTCCTCGATCGCCTCGCCGAAATGCAGGTACCTGCCGCCGCTCCAGGTCCCGATCGCGCTGCGGCCCGGCTCAGGCACCCGCGCGGCGCTCAGGCGTCGGCGTCGCCGGAGGGCTGCTCATCGTCCCCCTCGGGCTCGCTGTCGCCGTCGCCCTTCTTCGCCCCGACCCCAACCTTCTCGGGCTCAGGCGCGGGAGGAAGCTTCTCCGGCGGCTTGACCGGCGCGAGAATCGTCAGGCCGAGCGGACGGTCCTCCTCGTCGCCGGAGGGGTCGCGGGCGACCATCACCGTCGAGCCGGGTGTCATCGGACCGTGGCGCAGAACTTCGTCGGCGAGGGGGTCCTCGATGTAGCGCTGGATCGCGCGGCGCAGCGGTCGGGCGCCCATCGACGGGTCCCAGCCCTTCTCGACCAGCAGGTCTTTGGCGTCCTCGGTCAGCTCCAGCAGGAGTTCGTGCTCGGCGACCTGGACACGGACGCGGGCGATCATCAGCTCGATGATCTCTTTCACCTCGTTCTTGGCCAGCTTGTGGAAGACGATCACCTCGTCGATCCGGTTGAGGAACTCGGGTCGGAAGACCTTCTTCAGGTCGCCCATGATCCGGTTTTTCATGTCGTCGTAGGACATCCCCGTCTCATCGGAGACGGTGAAGCCGATGGAGGTGTTCTTGGCGATCTCCGAAGCGCCGATGTTGGAGGTCATGATCACGATCGCGTTGCGGAAGTCGACCGTGCGGCCCTGGGCGTCGGTCAGCCTCCCGTCCTCCAGGATCTGCAGCAGGATGTTGAAGACATCGGGGTGGGCCTTCTCGATCTCGTCCAGCAGCAGCACGCTGTAGGGCTTGCGCCGCACGGCCTCGGTCAGCTGACCGCCCTCGTCGTAGCCGATATAGCCGGGCGGCGAGCCGACCAGGCGGCTGACCGCGTGCTTCTCCATGTACTCGGACATGTCGATCCGAATCATCGCCTCCTCGTCGCCGAAGAGGAACTCGGCGAGAGTCCGCGCAAGCTCGGTCTTGCCCACACCGGAGGGGCCGAGGAAGATGAACGATCCGGCGGGGCGCTTGGGGTCCTTGATCCCGGCGCGCGAGCGGCGGATCGCCTTGGATACGGCGGTGATCGCCACCTCCTGGCCGATCACCCGCTTGTGCAGTTCCTCCTCCATGCGGATCAGCTTCTTGGTCTCGGCCTCGGTCAGCTTGAAGACCGGGATGCCGGTCCACATCGAGACGATGTCGGCGATCTCCTCCTCGCCGACCACGGGCCGGTCGCCGCTCTCGCCCTCGGCCCACTCGTCTTCCAGCTGGCGCTTGCGCGTCGTCAGCTGGCGCTCGGCGTCGCGAAGGCTGGCTGCCTTTTCGAACTCCTGAGCCTCGATCGCGGCCTCCTTCTCCCGCCTCGTCGTCTCGATTTCCTCCTCCAGGTCGCGGTAGACCGGCGGCGCGGTCATCGACTTGATGCGCATCCGCGAGGCGGCCTCATCGATCAGGTCGATCGCCTTGTCGGGCAGGAAGCGGTCTGAGATGTAGCGATCGGCGAGTTCGGCGGCGGCGGAGAGCGCGCCGTCGTTGATGCTCACGTGGTGGTGCTGCTCGTAGCGCTCGCGCAGCCCTTCGAGGATCCTCACGGTGTCCTCGGCCGAGGGCTGATTGACCCTGATCTGGGCGAAGCGGCGCTCCAGCGCCGAGTCGCGCTCCAGGTACTTGCGGTACTCGTCCAGCGTCGTCGCGCCGATCGTCTGGATCTCGCCCCGGGCCAGGGCCGGCTTCAGAATCGAGGCAGCGTCGATCGCGCCCTCCGCCGCACCGGCGCCGACCAGGTTGTGCAGCTCGTCGATGAAGAGAATGATGTCGCCGCGCTGGGTGATCTCCTTCATCACCTTCTTCAGCCGCTCCTCGAACTCCCCCCGGTACTTGGAGCCGGCGACCAGCGCCGCCAGGTCCAGGGTGTAGATCTGCTTGTTCTTCAGTAGCTCCGGCACTTCGCCCTTGTTGATCCGGGCGGCCAGGCCCTCGACCACCGCGGTCTTGCCCACCCCGGGCTCGCCCAGCAGGACGGGGTTGTTCTTGGTCCGGCGGGAGAGGATCTGCATGATCCGCTCGATCTCTGTTTCGCGGCCGATCACCGGGTCGAGCTTGCCCTCCTCGGCGAGTTTGGTCAGGTTGCGGCCGAACTGGTCGAGCAGCTTGGAGGACTTCTTGCCCTCGCCCTGACCGCCACCGGCGCCCGCGCCCTGGCGGCGGCCGCCGGGACCGGACAACATCCGGATCACCTCGTTGCGGATCTTGTCGGAGTCGGCATCGAAGTCGAGCAGGATGCGGGCGGCGACACCCTCGTTCTCCCGCACCAGGCCGAGCAGGATGTGCTCGGTGCCGATGTAGTTGTGGCCGAGTGAGAGCGCCTCGCGCAGCGCCAGCTCCAGCACCTTCTTGGCCCGAGGCGTGAACGGGATCTGACCGGAGGTGACCTCCTCGCCCGAACCGACGATCCGCACCACCTGGGAGCGGACCCGTTCGACCGTAATGTCGAGCGACTCCAGGACGCGGGCCGCCAGGCCCTCCTCCTCGCGCAGCAGACCGAGCAGGATGTGCTCGGTGCCGATGTAGTTGTGCTTGAGCGTGCGCGCCTCCTCCTGCGCCAGGACGACGACTTGACGGGCTCGCTCTGTGAATCGCTCGAACAATGGAACCTCTCTACCTTTTCCAACTCGGTTCGGTCGGGGAAGTACCGCAGACGCCAATCGAATATCGGCAAGCGCCCATGTGCCCTCTAAACGATACCGACAGCACCCAACCGGCTTTGTGGGCTGAATTTCCGCTCTAAGCGGCTTTTTTCGCCGAGATCAGGACCGCATCGAGGGGAAGAGCAGAACCTCGCGCAGGCTTTGGGCCCCGGTCAGCATCATCACCAGCCGATCGATTCCCAAGCCGACTCCGCCAGTCGGGGGCATCCCCTGTTCCAGCGCCTCGAGAAATGCCTGATCGAAAGGCTGGGCCTCCTGGTCACCACGGCGCAGCTCGGCAGCCTGCTGTTCGAAGCGTCGGCGCTGCTCATCGGGATCGTTCAGCTCGCTGAAGGAGTTGGCGATCTCGACTCCACCGCTAAACGCCTCCCAGCGCTCGACCAGACCCTCCTCGGAGCGATGGGCCTTGGCGAACGGGGACAGCTCGGGCGGGTAATCGAAGACGAAGGTGGGCTGGATCAGGTGCGGCTCGACCTCCCTGGAGAGCAGGCCGTCGACCAGCTTGCCCCAGCCCTCGGCGGGATCTGGCTCGCTGCCCATCGCCGCCGCCAGGGTCTCGCGCGTCGGGTGCTCGGCGATGTCGATCCCGCTGCGCTCGGCGATCGCCGAGCGCAGGGTCACCCGCCTCCAAGGGGGGGCGAAGTCGACCTCCGTGTCCCCGCGCGAAACCCTGGTCGTCCCCAGCACACGCTCCACCACCTCGGCGACCAGCAGCTCCAGGTCGCGCGCCGTCTTCTCGTAGTCGGCATAGGCCTCATACCACTCGAGCATCGTGAACTCGGGGTTGTGCTTGTGGGAGACGCCCTCGTTGCGGAAATCCTTGCCGAGCTCATAGACCCGGTCGATGCCGCCGACGACCAGACGCTTCAGGTACAGCTCGCTGGCGATCCGCAGGTAGAGGTCGCGATCGAGGGCGTTGTGATGGGTGACGAAGGGCCGGGCGAGCGCGCCGCCGTAGAGCGGCTGCAGGATCGGGGTCTCGACCTCGAGGAAGCCGTGCTCGTCCAGCCAGCGGCGGACCTCGCTCACCGTACGGGCCCGGAGGGCAAAGAGACGGCGGCTCTCCTCATTGGCGATCAGGTCCAGCTCGCGCCGCCGGTACCGGGTCTCGGTGTCCTCCAGGCCGTGGAACTTGCCGGGCGGGGGTCTGAGACTCTTGGCCAGCAGGCGCCAGCGGCCGAGCCCCAGGGTCAGCTCGCCGCCGCTGCGCGTGGTCATCGCCGTCCCCTCCACGCCGACGATGTCGCCGAGGTCGAGGTGTACCAGCAGCTCGAAGGCCTCCGGTCCGAGCGAGTCCTCACGGGCATGGAGCTGGATCTGGCCGCTGCCGTCGCGAAGATCGAGGAAAGCCGCCTTGCCGTGGCCGCGCCGGGCGACGATGCGCCCGGCGACCCGATGCGCGGAGTCCGTCTCCATCCCCGGCGCCAGACCCTGATGGGCGGCCCGCACCTCGGCGATCTCCTCCCGTCCGGCGAACTCGTGCGGGAACGGATCGATCCCCGCCGCGCGGATCCGCTCCAGCTTCACCCGCCTATCGCGAAGGACGTCGGAGAGTTCGGGCGGTTGGGTCACGTTCTGAGAGTGCCGAAGCGCAGGCGGTTTGGGGGAAACAGGCCGCAGCCGCGAGCGAGCGTACCCCAGTGGGTGAATGAGGGGGCGAGGACCACTGGCCCCCAGATCCGTCGCCCTGCGGGGCTCTCAGGCAGTCTCGATCTTCGTGATTTTCAGTTTTTTCTTCGGACCGCGCGGCACTTCGACCGTCACCACGTCGTTGCGCTTGCGCCCAACCAGAGCTTTCCCGATCGGGGATTCGTTGGAGAGTTTGTGCTCCAGAGGGTTGGCCTCGGTCGAACCGACGATCTGGAATTTCTGCGAGTCGCCGGTCTTTTGGTCCTTGACGTGGACGATCGAGCC